>WNGO01008260.1_pt1 | contig 12068 bp, 11 predicted proteins | sample 5400511 | NCBI WGS metagenome assembly WNGO01 (sample SAMN13153380, study PRJNA577476) | soil metagenome | isolation source: 20 cm soil or saprolite under Garry oak tree replicate 2 | place: USA:California | collected 2016-06-15
GCAAGCTGGCGTAAAACGCCCGCGCCTCTCCGTTTTCGTGTTCCAGCCGCCGCTCCACCAGCTCACCGGTCTCGGTATCCATCATCGCGATCTGCTGATAGCGCGTGTGAAAATCGCAGCCTATAATTATCATTGCTCGCCTCCTTTTCTCCGAGCCTTGGTCGTCCTACCGCTACCAAGTCTACTCGCTCGAAGGGAGCCGACGCAGTTATAGGATCACAAAAACTTCCTGCTCGTTCAGGTTGTGCCCTTTCCAAAGATGACGCAGCTGGCCGCGAGGAAAACGTCGATGCCGCTGAACTATCTGCTTGCGCGCTCCGTCCCTGCAGCGAGGTAGAAGTATCCAACCTTGTTGTTCGCGGGCGAGCCGAACCACATTCGCCCCTGCGCATCGAGATAGAATTCCCGCATCGTATTCTCCGCTTGCGGGAAGGGATATTCGGTGACGTGCCCGGTCTTTGGATCGAGATTCCCGATCACGTCCAAATGTTCGGAGGAATACCAAACATTGTGATTCTTGTCGATCGCCAGTGCGTAGGGGGTCGCCTCCGGCCCCGGCAATGCAAATTCCTTGAAAGTTTCCGTCTTCGGGTCGAATTGGCCAATCTTGCCTGCCTCAAATTCGGCAAACCAAATCGTCCCGTCGGAATCAATTTGAATGCGCCGCGGGCGGGCGTCCGTTGTTGGCGGCGACCACTTCGTCACCTTGAGCGTCTTTCCATCGATCTTCCCGATTTTGCCGTTCGGGGTGTACTCCGCGAACCAACAATTGCCATCCTTGTCGATTGTCAAGCCGTAGGCCGTGGGAATCTCCTCAAATCGAGTGAATTTCCCAGCCTTCGGATCGAACATGGTTAACGGGCCTCCGGTGGCCCACACTCTCCCTTGCGCATCAATCCGTAGCGTGTGCTTGGACCCGCCGGCTACCGTGCCTTCTTTTCCAGAAGTGTAAGCATCCTGGTATTCCGTAATCGTTCGAGTCGTGGGGTCCCATCTCCCCAGCTTGTTCGATCCCTGCTCGGTCAGCCACACACTGCCGTCGGGCGCAGGCACGGCCGAATGAATCGCGGCAGTGCCTTGATTCGGTACCGGAAATTCCTGGACCTCGCCATTCTTTGGGTCCAGCCTGCCGATCTTATTTGCCTTCCCGTAATACGGCATCCAGAAATTTCCATCCTTATCCGGAAAGGCGCTCCAGGGCATACGGCCCGGCCCGGGCAACTCATACTCGACGTACACTATCTTCATCGCATCATCGCCGAAGGAGCGCACCAAATCTTTGTATGCAGGCAGTTCCGCCGGAGATTTCGGCAAAACCGAATTCTCGCCGAAAAGCGAATTGATATAGGAAGTGACATCCGCCGCATTCTGGTCGTTGAACGGTGCGCCGAGACCTCCCAGGAAGAAGTGCATCGATTCCATCATGTAATTGACCCGGTCCCGCCATCCTTCTTCATCCCGCCGCACAGGAGCCATGCGCGATTGGAAGCCATGACACGCGAAGCATCGCCCGACCAACAACTCTTTCCCCTTCGCATCCGGGAACAATTTCTCTCCCTGATACTGGGAAAGATCGCTCCAGCGCACCGCGCCTTTCTGCAAGGCAAACTCATAGGAGGCATTCTGGTCAGCCGCCAGGATCACTCCCGGGCGCGGATCGGTTCGATACCCGACCGCCTTCACCTGCAGTTGATACTGGCCGGGCGGCAAATTTTCGATCCGGTAGCGGCCGTCTTTGTCGGTCAGCACACTGACCAGGATTTTCGTACTGGAATCCTGCGCCTGAACGAATGCTCCCCGAAACGACGCACCATCCGGGCCCTTCACCGTGCCAGTCACCGTCGCGGCATACGCGAACGGAACGAGTAGCAGAACCAGAACCAGGAGACCCAAATACTTGGACGCAGACTTCATAGTCCCTCCTCATTCAGAACGCCGTTCAGAATTTTATTCAAAATATGCGATCGTTGTCGGCCTTAACGCGGATTGTACCGCATTCTCAGTCCAGCAGGATCGGCATACACAAAACGCGCTCCACGTGGAAATCGAGCCGGTTAATTTCCTGGAGCGCGCGGCCGAGCATCGCGCTGGTGCACGTCTCCAACGTAATGATGAACGGAAGGGCGGAGTGCGGATAGCCCGGCCTCTGCAGAACGGCGTCGATACTGATCCCGTACCTCGTAAACACGGTCGCCACGGCAGCCAAGATCCCGGGCCTGTCCTTTACGACGAAGCGCAAATAATACGGGGCGGTGAACTCTCCGCTCACCTCTTTCGGCGCCTCGATGGCTGGGAGAGCATTGCCGGACGACGTCCGGCCGCTTCGCGCAATAGAATACAGATCCGAAACCACGGCTACGGCCGTGGGATCTCCTCCCGCTCCGAAACCGGAAAATACCATTTGCCCGGAATATTTTCCCGTCACCATGATGACGAGGTTCTTGCTTCCCTCCACATGCGCGACCAGGGAGGAAACCGGCACCAGTGCCGGACGGACAAACCCATGGATGCTCAATCCATCCTCGGTTTCCTTCTTGGCCAGGGAGATCTGGCGGATCGTGCAATTCAGTTCGCGCGCATAGGCAAAATCCACGGCTTCCACCGATGAAATCGGCCAGCACGGAATTTGTTCGCCCCGAACGCGGGCACGCAAACCCGCTTGCGTTAAAATCAAAAGCTTCGCCCGCGCGTCGAATCCCTCCACGTCATCACTTGGATTCGCTTCGGCAAATCCCAATTCTTGCGCCTCCTTCAGAGCCGTCTCAAAGCTGGCACCGGTCGCTTCCATTTTAGTCAGGATGAAGTTACAAGTTCCGTTCAAGACGCCCGCGATTTTATAGAGTTGATCTCCCGCCAAACCTTCCTGGATTCCGACGATGGCGGGGATTCCTCCAGCAACGGAGGCCCCGAACTCGATGCGCTTTCCTTGTTCACGGGCCAGTTCCACCAATTCCGGGCCGCTGTGGGCAATCAGGAGTTTGTTCGCGGTGACCACCGATTTGCCGGCTCGCAGTGCTTTTCGAATCCACTCGCCGGCAGGCTTGATGCCTCCAACAAGTTCCACAAAAATGTCGGCGTCCGAGGAAAGCACTTCGTTGATGCTTTCCGTCCAGCGCACACTGGGGGGAACCCAATCCACTTTTTTCTGGGCGACTTTGCGATTGAAAATGTGGGTCAACTCAAAGCTATTGTTCGCTTCCTGGCAGAGCAGCTTGGCGACGGAGCGGCCGACGGTGCCAAAGCCAGCAAGAGCGATTTTCAGCTTTCTGTGGGCAGGTCTCTTCTTCTTGGATTCCAGCTTGTTTTCGGACTTCGATTTCGCGCGATTCACTTTTGCCGCCAATTCATCACCTCGCTCGGAACCGGGACAGGGTTCGTCTTCCCTTAAGACGGCAAGGATTATAAGGTATTTCGGTATCCAGCCCGCGGAATCTAATGGTAAGACTGGGAATGCGACCCGCCATGCCCGGCCGGAATCTAAAGCCATATGGCCCAGATCGACCATCGGTTGCCGGAGAACGTAGAAGGCGAGTTCTACGTGGACTCCACGTGCATTGATTGCGATGCCTGCCGGCAGATCGCGCCCGCCAGTTTTCACGATCATGGCGGGCAGTCCAGCGTCTACCGGCAGCCGCAGAATCCCGGCGAACTCCACCGCGCCCTTATGGCGGTAGTGGCCTGCCCCACGGCGTCGATCGGAACAGCATCTCGCCGCAGCGCCCGCCCGGGAGTTGACGCGTTTCCCGTCCACGTTGTGGATGACGTTTACTTCTGCGGCTTCACGTCGGAAGCGAGTTTCGGCGCGTGGTCGTACTTGATCGTGCGCTCGCCGGAACAGGGCGGCAACGTGTTGGTCGATTCGCCGCGATTCACAACTCCATTAGTAAAGCGCATTGAGAAAATGGGCGGCGTGAGCCTCATGATCCTTTCGCACCGTGATGACATCGCGGACCACGCCAAGTTTGCCGGGCATTTCCACTGTCCGCGCGTGATGCACGAAGGGGACGGCGCCACCGCACGGGGCGTCGAGCAGGTGATCTCGGGAGTGGATCCTGTGCGGATCGATGACGATCTCTTGTTGATCCCCACACCTGGTCACACTCGCGGCCATCAGGTTCTTCTCTTTCGCGACAAGGTGCTATTCACGGGCGACCACCTGGCATGGTCGCCGGCGCGTGAAACCTTGACGGCCTTCCGCGATGTCTGCTGGTATTCCTGGAAGGAACAGACGCGCTCGATGGAGAAACTACTCGCCTATCGCTTCGAATGGGTATTGCCGGGCCACGGTCGCATTCACCACGGCGCCGCCGAAGAAATGCACGAACATCTCGAACGCTGCGTAGCGCGCATGAAGGAAGAATGAGGCGTTTGTGGTGTGATCCGGGTCCTGTAGCGCTCGCCTTCAGGCGAGCATGTGCTTGAGTCAACATTGCCCGCCTGAAGGCGGGCACTACAATTTCCGGATCTACACCTTTTCAAGCATGATGGCGATGCCCTGTCCGACTCCAATGCACATCGATGCCAGCGCGTAGCGCCCTTTGCTGCGTTGAATCTGACGCGCCGCTGTCAATACCAGCCGCGCGCCGCTCATTCCCAGGGGATGCCCGATGGCGATAGCGCCTCCATTGGGATTCACTTTTTCACTGTCGTCCGGCAGACCAAGCTCGCGCGTCACAGCAAGCGACTGTGAGGCAAACGCTTCGTTCAATTCGAACACGTCCACATCCGCCATCGACATCTTCAATCGCGCCAACAGCTTTCGAACGGCGAAGATCGGGCCGATTCCCATGTAGTCCGGCTCCACGCCCGCTGTCGCCATGCCCAACACGCGCGCAATCGGCTTCAATCCAAATTTCGCAGCCGCACTCTCCGAAGCCACGAACATCGCACATGCGCCGTCGTTGATCCCCGAGGCATTTCCAGCCGTCACCGTGCCGCCTTGACGAAAAGGGGTTGGCAATTTGGCCAGCGCCTCAAGCGTCGTGTCCGGGCGAATATGTTCGTCTTCCGAAACGGTCCTCACGTTTCCCTTGGGGCCGGGAATATTTACGGGCACGATTTCCTCAGCGAGGATTCCCGCCTTCTGCGCGGCTGCCTGCGCCGCTCGGTCGATCTTATATTTTTCCGCGACGTTTTCCGCCGTTTCCGGCATGGACGCCGTCCCGTACATTTTCACCATCCGCGGATTGACGAACCGCCAGCCGATCGTGGTGTCGTACATTTCCGCAGTCCGCGAGAAAGCGGAGGCCGCCTTGGGAATCACGAATGGCGCGCGGCTCATGCTTTCCACCCCGCCCGCAATCGCCAATGAAATTTCACCGGCGACGATACCGCGCGCTGCCACCGAGACTGCTTCCATCCCCGAGCCGCACAGCCGGTTCACGGTTGCACCCGGCACGCTGCAGGGAACGCCGGCAAGCAGCGACGCCATCCGCGCGACATTGCGGTTGTCCTCCCCCGACTGGTTCGCGCACCCGAAGATGACTTCATCGACAGATTCCCAGTCGCTCTTCTTGAATTGTTCCCGCAAGGCCATCAATGGAGTCGCGGCGAGATCGTCCGTGCGGACGTGCGCGAGTGCTCCGCCGAACCGCCCGATCGGCGTCCGAATTCCTTCACAAATGAATGCGACGGGCATACGCGCTGGCTTCCTCTCTCGATTCGGTGCGCCTCAAACTGGCCGCGCCGCAGCCTTGCCGAGGCCGAGCACGCGCTCCGCGTTTCGGTGGAACACGCGCTCCTTGACGTCGTCCGAATAGCCGAGTTCATCCCACTCCCGCAGCAGGCGCGGATATGGAATGCTGGGATAATCGCTGCCAAACAGGATTTTTTCCTTCAACCGTCCTCGGATGTCGCGGACCAACGACGGCGGAAAATATTGCGGTGCATAGCCGGACACTTCCCAATACACGTTACCTTTGTGGAGGGCTACCGCGGTCATCTCCTCGACCCACGGCCAGCCGGTGTGCGCGGCGATGATCGTCAGGTTCGGAAAGTCGGCCGCCAATTCGTCGACCGCCGACGGATGCGCTTGGCGAATCTTGGCGCCCATCCCCCCGGGCAAGCCTGCTCCCATCCCGGTCGTGCCGACATCGATCATCACAGGAACCTTGAGTTCATTGATAACTTCAAAAAGCGGATACAACCGCCTGTCGTTGACGGCGAAATGCCCCATGATGGGATGGAAGTGGAACCCCAACATACCAAGATCGCGGATCGCGTGTTTTGCTTCACGAATCGCGGCCTCGCCTTTGAATGGATCAACCGCACCCCACGCTTGAATGATCCGGTCCGAGTGCCGCTTTTGCATGCCCGAAACATAATCATTTGAACAAGGAGGTGTCGCCACGGTGGTCTCGAGGTCGAGCGCCACCAGAATGGCTTCCACGCCAGCATCCGTGAAATCCTTAACAACTTCTTCTTCCTTTTTCGGAACCCATTCGCGCTGCCAGTATTTCGCCAGCGCATCCACGTACGGTTTCTGGCAGGCGATCCACTCCTTGGTGTTTGGGTAGCAATGAACGTCGATGATTCTCACAAAATGCTCCGAAGAAAATCACGGATCCCAGCTTACGCAGTGGAGCGGCTCCGCTCGGCACGCTCTGCCGCGACTTTCGGGGAAATCATCTCCACCAGTTTTTTCTTGGAGACTTTGCCGAACGTCGACAGTGGAAAATCCGGCAGAATTTCCAGGCGCTCGGGAATTTTATACTTGGCGATTTCCTTGCCAAGCAGAAATGTTTTCAGTTCATCGAAGCGCAGGCCCGCGGTGTCACGCAACAAAACGCAAGCGCACATTCGTTCGCCCAGGTCGGGATCCGGAACGGCAATGCAGGCGACATTCTTGACCGCGGGATGCGAAAGGATGAGGTTTTCGACTTCCTCCGCGCTGATTTTTTCGCCGCCGCGATTGATCAGGTCTTTCTTTCGTCCCTCGACCATGTAGTTTCCCGAGGGATGCTGCCGCATCAGGTCGCCCGACCGGTAAAACCCGTCCGGGGTGAAAGTGCGGGCATTGTATTCCGGCGCGCCGAAGTAGCCGCGCAAAGTGTACGGGCCGCGGCAACACAGTTCACCCACTTCGCCGAACGAGACTTCGTTGTCATCATCATCCAGAATCCGCACTTCGTCATCGGGGCTAACGGGACGTCCCACCGTTTCGAGACGAACGTCCTCAGGATCGTCAATCCGCACGAACATGATCAGGCCTTCCGACATCCCGAAGTTTTCCTGAACGAAAGCGCTTGGGATCAATTTCCTGGAGAGCAGCCGAACCTCCGGCTGGAGCCGCTGCCCGCCGCTTTGGATGTAACGCAGAGAAGAGAGATCGTATTTTTTCACCGCGGGATCGTTGAGGAGCCGAATCAGCAACGCGGGAACAACTTTTAGATGTGTCACTCGATGCTTTTCAATCAACGCGCACATGTCGTCGGGCTTGGTGCTCGTGCTGACCACCGCCCTTCCGCCGTGAAATAGGAAACCCTGGATACCGGGACACGCCAGAGGCAAGTTGTGCGCGATCGGAAGCACGATCAAGATGATCGAATCCGCGGTTACACCACAAACGCTCGCAGCAGCTTTGGAATTGTAAGCGTAGTCATTGTGCGTCCGCGGGATCAGCTTCGGGATTCCCGTGGTCCCGCCGGACAATTGAAAAACCGCGGGATCCATTGGGTCAATCCGTATCGCGGAGAGGGCTGATGCAGGAAGACTGGGTGGTGTAGCAATCATCTCCGTGAGCGATAGAAACCCTTCACGCGGCTCGCCGAGAAGGATCCCGGCCTTGAGCGTTGGGCTCTCCTTTCGAACGCGATCGATGATGGACGCATAGTCGCAATCCCCCTGACGGTCGGGGATTACGCAAGCTGCGGCGCCGGAGAGCCGCACGAACTGGCTGATCTCCGCGTACCGGTGAGTCACTAGCGCCGCAATTGGGATGCACCCGATCTTTTGCAGCGCAAAGTAAAGGATCACAAATTCGGCTACGTTCGGCAGTTGAACCACCACCCGGTCGAGCGGCACAAGACCCGCGCCCAGAAGATGCAGGGCCAGGTTTGTCGATAAGCAGTCGAGTTCGGCATACGTGATGGACCGGTCCCGGTCGATCAGGGCGATCCGGTCCGCGTAGCGCTCGAATACGGCCTTGAATTCCTGCGCGAGCGATTTGTCAGCCCAATACCCTCGCTCACGATAACGCTTCGCGAACTCCGGCGGAAACGGAACAACCCCTTCCAACATTGACTCTCCCTGTCTGGCTCAGGTTGTAGCTGCAAATCCCCCGTCGATGACTATGATTTCGCCGGTGACGAAGCGGTTGCTCACGATCAAGTTTACTATGACCTCGGCCACATCCTCGGGCGTCGCAACGCGACGCAACGGCGTGTGTTTCGCGCGGCGCCCCATCAGATCATCATACTTGTCCTTGAGCATTCGCACCATCCAATCGCCTTCCATCCACCCTGGAGCCACCGCATTCACCCGGATTTCCGGAGCCAGATTAAGCGCCAGCAGCTTTGTAAGGCTCACGACAGCCGCTTTGCTCGCGGCGTAAGGAAGAGGTTGGGGGCCTGGCCGCAGCCCGGCGATGCTAGCGGTGTTGACGATGCTGCCGCCCGCAGCCTTCAGAAGCGGCGCGGCGGCGCGCGTAACCTGGAACACACCGCGAACGTTCACCGCGAAAACGCGGTCCCATTCCTCGGCCGTCATGGCCTCGAAATCTTTCGCCTTGATATCGGTCGTTGTGCCGGCGTTGTTCACCAGGGCGTCGAGGCGGCCGAACTCCCGCTTGGCCGCTTCGAGCATTTTGCGGACGCATCGATCATCGCTGACGTCACACTGGAAGAGCAGCGTCTTCGCACCTTTTGCCTGGGCCTGCTCCGCCGTGGTGCGAGCTGCCTGCTCACTCCGGCTGTAGTTGATGACCACATCGAATCCCGCTTCGGCCAGCGCCACCGCCGCAGCGCGGCCAATTCCAGTAGCCGCACCGGTGACTAACGCTACTTTCCTGCTTTGCGCCATGCGTTTCTCCTAGCCGAAGCAGTTCGTTCGAGAAGGTGTCGTTTCGGACGATGTCGTAAACGAGCGCAAGATTCCAATGCAAGGAAGTTCGTACCACACATGCCGCGGATACTCAATCTGAGCGCTTTGAAAAGCGCTTCCGTGTGGATGCGGTCAGTTTCTAGGTTAGATCAAGAGCCATCTTGAGCGCGCGATCGAACTCGGCAAGTTTCGGCCCTGAGAGCGATCCCACGTAGTTGGTCCGCTCAGATTTGCGAAACGATGGTCGCGGCAATCGTCCTTGCCTGTCGTGCCACGCTGGTGATGCGGACCACGCCGCAATTTGAAGACCTCTCGGTTCCAGCCGTGAACCCGTCGATTAGCTGAATTTAATGGTGGATTTGAACCGGCGGTCCCGCTCGGCGGGATTGCCAACGCGGCTCGCTCGCATGGCATTAAGAAATGTTTAGATTGCAATACTTGTCACTGTTCGTGACACGCGGCGCCGCGTGGTGTGTCATCCCGGCGCAAACGAAATCGAATGGCCTCTATACCTCTTGACACCTTGTGGCCTTCGGAGCAAAGTATACCGGCAGGTTGAAAACGAACTCGGCAACCTATTTTAGCCGTGTAATCTCCACCCCCTTCTAGATGGCCCCGTGAAATTACAATTCCGCTCCCTGCGCGGCTAATGAAAAATTCTTGGCTAATCAAAGTGCCGACCCGGGCCGATGTTCTCTTAGGGGGCCGGCGAGTTAATGGAACGGGGGGCCTGCAATGAATGGTAGAAGGGGATTCAAAATCAGCCGTCGCGACGAAAAAGAATTTTCAGTTCATCCGAAGGCTTTCATCTTCATCGATAAAAGGACCGGCACGCATCGCTTCGAAGTGAAAGCGAATGCAGATGGAAGCATCCCCATCGATGAGGCCGTCAGCCTGCTTGTTGTTCACTGCCTGATGCGCAACCAGGGGCCGAATGACTTCGGGGTGATGGTCTCGGCCGGCGAAAATCTTCTGGATGACTTGGGACCGCGCGCGCGAAAATTGATTCATGCTTGTCCTTCGATACAAGCATCCCTCCAACTGACCAGCCGTCAGCAAGAAGTGTTCCGTGGAGTTCAACAAGGTCTCTCCAATAAAGAGATAGGAAAGAAGCTGAATCTTTCAGAGCGGACAGTGAAATTTCACGTCTCCTCCTTGTTGGTAAAGTTCGACGTTGCCGGTCGAATGGGCCTGGCGCGCAAGGCCGCCGACTTCCTTTCGGTGGAGAAAGTTTCCACAGGTGTCGAACTTGCTCAACTTGGCGCCGTCGAAGAGCAAGGGTTAGGACAGGAAAATAGGATCTCGAGGGAGAGCCTCGTACCGGTGAACGCTTTGGAAAGAAGATCCCGCGGATGACTTGCATCGGGGATCGAGTGACAAGGAACCAGGAGACTGCGGCCCCAGGGCCAGGCGAACCGTCCCTTCCTGTTAGAGACATTGGGATTGCATCAATTCTGTTCTCCGCAGCGGAGGTGCTTGAATGAAACTTTCTGACAGACGATTGGCGCAACGATTCCGTCTCAAGATCCCGCTGTACATCCGCGCGTGGAAGTCTCAGGCACCAGAGCGGAAAGTCGAATCGGTCAATGTGTCCGAGTGCGGCGCTTATTTTGAGACCGACACGCCGCCCTGCGAAGGGGAAATGATGCAGATTCGGCTGGAAATGCCAAAGGAAATCACGGGCAACCCCACGGCGGAATGGCGGTGCACGGGTAAGGTGACGCGCGTCCAACCGGCTAGTTTTCCGGGTGCTTTGCGAGGTGTCAGCGTGCGTTTTGACTACTACGAGGTGGCGCAGTCCAAAGACCGCCTTTCGGCCTCGATCTTGTCATTAACCCGATGAAACCGGCGACAGTGCTGAACGTATGAGTACGGTGCGCGCAAGGGCACTTGTCTCCCCTCGAAGAATTTGCAACCGGCATACCTGGGAGCCCGCCCTCCTCAACGTGAAGCGCCGACGGGCACGATTCAGATTCCGAAAACGGGAGAGAGCTGGATTGTGAAAGTCGAAACCGACCGTGAATCAGCCAATCAGGATGTCAGTCGTGCGAAGCCGCTGAAAGCTACGCCGAGACGCGCACTGGTCGTCGAAAACGAACCGGCACTGCGCGCCCTCATTCAGGAAGTCCTGGAATCCGCTGACGTAGAAGTCGTAACTCCGGCGAAGGGTACCGAGAACGAGCTCCATTTCGATGAAGGGAAGTTTGATGTCGTCCTCATTGGCCTCGGCCCGTCATCCGTGTACGGAATCGAACTCGTCCGGCAAATCCGCAAGTCCGGCCTCAATCGAAAGACACCAATCATTCTGTTAAGCGACGATCAAAGTCCGGGGGCGCTCTCGCGGGGTTTTGAAGCTGGGGCCAGCTTCTTTGTCTACAAGCCAATTGATAAGGCGCATTTGAAGCGGCTGATTCACGTCACCCAGGGAACGATTGAACACGAACGGCGCCGATTCCGGCGGGTCCCATTGCGGGTCAAAGTGCGGATTAAGTCGGATAAAGCGGTGTTGCTCGGCGAAACAATCGATATCAGCATGAACGGCGCCCTGGTTAGCTCTCCTCAGACTCTGCCCCTCGGGTCCTTGATAGAAATCAGCCTGTATCCCCTGGGCGGATCGAGGCCAATCGTGGGGTTGGGGTCCGTCGCGCGCATTTTGAACAACACGCAGATGGGGCTTCTCCTCGACCGCTTCCCTGCCTCAGAAATTAGCTGGCTGCGCGCCACAAGGCAGGGAGTCTTTCATCCCATCATGGACAGCTACTGGCGCCCCCGGCGAAAACCCTGCGCCAAAATCACTCGATCCTGTTACCGATGCATTGACCGCCCGCAGGGAGGTTGACCTCATCCAAATTCACAGCCGCGGGCTGTTGCGCACATCCTCATCCAGCTCGCCGGAAATCATCGGTCAGGCCACGCGCACACGCTCAGTGGGATCGGTTCGAGCGCCTCGAATCGCGGGGTTCAGGTGATTGCGTGAATTCCCATGCACTCGGCGGTGCACGCCAAATCGCCGTTCCTTTCCATGGACA
>WNGO01009755.1_pt1 | contig 12068 bp, 11 predicted proteins | sample 5400511 | NCBI WGS metagenome assembly WNGO01 (sample SAMN13153380, study PRJNA577476) | soil metagenome | isolation source: 20 cm soil or saprolite under Garry oak tree replicate 2 | place: USA:California | collected 2016-06-15
TCTCGGGATCGTGCGGTCCGACACGCTCGACTATCTCGAGAGAAAGGGCTTCTCCAAGGACATCAAGAAACAATTCACCTATGTGACCAAGCTCTACAATGAAGAGATGCATGTCATCGCGTCGAAATCGATCCGCAATCTCAGGGATCTAAATGGCAAGACCATTAGCGTCGACCTTCCCAATGGCGGCACCTTCGTCACCGCACTGACCGTGTTCGAGCGGCTCGAAATGAAACCAAAGGTCGTGTATATTGAACAACGCATCGCGCTGGAGAAATTGAAGGCCGGCGAGATCGACGCCGTGATCGTTTGCGGGGGCAAGCCATACAAGTCCGTGAGCGGTTTCAAGGACGATCGGTTCCATTTGGTGACGGTCGATTACGAGAAGCCGCTGCAGGGCGACTATCTCCCCGCCAGGCTTACGGCCAAGGACTATCCCAACCTGATTTCAGATCAGGAGCAGGTCGACACCATCGCGGTGCCGGCGGTGCTGGCGGCCTATAACTGGGCGCCCAATACCGACCGGTATCGAAAACTCTCCCAATTCGTGGATGCCTTTTTCACGAAGTTTCCGATCTTCCAGAATCCGCCGTTCCACCCGAAGTGGAAGGAGGTCTCGCTGTCGGCGCCGCTCTCCGACTGGCAGCGCTTCCCTGCCGCACAGCAGTGGCTCGATCAGCACGGGATCCAGCCGATCGCCCGCGACAGGTTTGAGGAGTTCCTGAGGCAGGCTCCGGCGGGTGCAAAGGTGCAATCGGATTCCGAGAAGGAAGCGTTGTTCAAGCAATTCCAGGCCTGGGAGGCCGAGAAGAACGCCAGGGCACAAGCGCAGGTGCAAGCGCCTGCGCCAGTCCGGCCCGCGAAACCCGAGAAAAAGGACCGCTGGAAGGATTGAGCTCGTTCGGTCGATCAGCGGTCCTGCGGTAGAACTTCACGCACTTCCATGTCGGACGGCAGCACAGTCTGCCGTCCTACCCCTCCCGGTCGATCCCCCGCTTCAAGGCGGCGCGAGCGGCTTCGCGATGATCGGGCGTGATGTGGCTCGCGACCAGCCGGATCGCGGTGGCGAGCACCGCGGCGTCATCGGTGAAGCCGAGTATCGGCATCATGTCCGGAATGAAATCGAACGGCAGGATGAAATAGGCGATGGCCCCAAGCAGGGCCACCTGGACATGACGCGGCGTTTGTTTGTCGAACGCGCAGTAATAGGCCGCGAGCAGATCCTCGGCGAACGGCAACCCGGCAACCACCCGCTTCAGCTTGATCCAGAAACGCTTGCGCACGCTTTCGCGGTCTTTCGCGAGCTGTTCGGCCGGCTCAAAACCCGCGGCATGTTCGGATGCCATCGCTCAAGGTACTCCTGAAAGTCGCGCGGCAGATCGCCGCGGCGGACCCACTGAAGACTTGGGGACGCCGTGACAGCGCCGCAAGATTGCAGGAGAGACTGTATCAGGCTACGCCGAACTGCCTGGCGATCGCGTTCATCGCCTTTGCAAGCTCGATATCGAGGGCGGTGACGCCGCCGGCGTCATGGGTGGCCAGAACCACTTCCACCGTCTTGTAGACATTGCGCCATTCCGGGTGGTGATCGCTCTTTTCAGCCACCAGCGCGACGCGGGACATGAAGCCAAAAGCTTCGTTGAAATCCTTGAAAATGAAGGTCCGCGCAATCGCCTCGCGGCCCGGCGTGTCGCTCCAGCCGGTTAATTGGGCCAAGGCCGACATTCGCGCTTCCACCGACAGCCGCTCTGCCATGATCGCCTCCGTTCCACGCCTATTCTACCCTAACACCGAACGCCCCGCCCGGGATCCCTGCCACAATTAGGCGGCAAAGCTGGTCCAAGGCCGCCAGTAACCATGACGGAGATGTAACCCGGGGTTGACCGGGAATTTTGCTACAATGCCGGTCAAATCATATAGGCAGCCTGAATTTGAACCTGCAGCGAATGTTTGCGAGGTCCATGAGCGGAGACCCCGAGCTTATCGGGCCGCCGGAACCGCCGTCGCCGCGTTCGGCGAAGCGGAAGATGATGCTCATCACCCTCGCAGGGATTCTTGCCGTGGTCGGCACGCTCGCAGGTACTTATTACTTTGCGATGCGGCCGGAGAGCTTGCGGATCGCGGTCGGTCCTGCGAACAGCAATGACATCAAGGTCGTTCAGGCGTTGACCCAGGCCTTTGCGCAAGCGCACAGCCGGATCCGCCTGCGTCCGATGCAAACCGACGGCGCGGCCGCGAGCGCCGAGGCGCTTGGCGAGGGCAAGGCCGATCTCGCGATCATTCGCGGCGACCTCGAAGTGCCAAAAAATGCCCAGGCCGTGGCGACGCTGCGCAAGAACGTCGCTGTGCTGTGGGTGCCGCCGGCAGCCAAGGTCAAGGGCAAGAAAGCCAGCCCGAAAATCACCAAAATTCCCCAGCTCGCCGGACACCGTATCGGCGTGGTCGACCGCACCCAGGCCAATGTCAATTTGCTCAAGGTGATCCTGGCGCAATACGGCGTCGATCCGAACAAGGTCGAGATCGTCCAGTTCCCGGCCGGCGAAGCCGCGGACGCCATCCGCAGCCAGAAGGCGGAGGCCTATCTTGCCACCGGACCGATCAACAGCAAAATCACCGCGGACGCGATCGCGGCATCGACGCACGACGGCGGCACGCCGACTTTCCTCGCGATCGATTCGGCCGAGGCGATTGCACAGAACCACCCGGCGTATGAGTCATCCGACATTCCCGCCGGCGCCTTCGGCGGCTCGCCCGCCAAACCCGAGGATGAGGTGAAGACGATCAGCTTCTCCCATCACATCGTCGCGCGCAAAGGGATTCCCGAATCGACAATTGCCGCGTTCACCCGGCAATTGTTCGCGGTTCGCCAGCAGCTCATGAGCGAGTTCCCGCTGGCTGCGAAAATCGAGACCCCTGATACCGACAAGGACGCCGTGATCCCGGTGCATCCGGGCGCCGCCGCCTTCGTCGACGGCGAGGAAAAAACATTCCTCGATCGCTACAGCGATTACATCTGGTGGGGGCTGATGGCCCTGTCGGCGATGGGCTCCCTCGGCGCGTGGTTCGCGAGCCATCTGAAGAAGGACGAGCGCAACGTCAACAGTTCGTTGCGCGACCGCTTGCTGGACATGCTTGCGAGGGCACGCCAAAGCGATTCCACCGAAGAACTGGACCAGATGCAGGCGGAGGCGGACGATATCCTTCGCGAGACGCTGCATTGCTTCGAGAACGGCGCCATTGAGGAGGGGACCTTGACCGCGTTCAATATCGCGCTCGAGCAATTCCACAATGCAGTGGCCGACCGCAAGGCGCTCCTGATGAGCATGCCGCAAAACCTGCAACGGGCGGGCGCCCAGTTCCGCGCCGCCGGCACGTTGTAAAACTGCGGTTTCTGTAATCGAGCCGTCACACAATCTTCCTAGGTCTGTAGGGCTTTCAGCACATCCTGTTTGGCAGGCCGGGGAGGCTCGCATGACGATAAGAATTTACCGCAGCAATCGAGCCGGCCTTTCGCGCCGGCGGTTTCTTTCCACCGCAGCAATGACCGGCGCCGGCGCGCTCGGTGTCATTGCGATGCCCTATCTCAGCCGCGCCGCCGACCGGCCGCAAATCACCCATGGCGTGCAATCCGGCGATGTCGGCGCCGACGGCGGGGTGGTGTGGGCACGCGCGGACCGGCCGTCGCAAATGATGGTCGAGGTCGCCACTACCGAATCATTTGGCAATGCAAGGGTTTTGCCGCCGATCGCCGCGCTGCCCGAGAGCGACCTGACCGCGAAAATGCTTTTGGAAAATCTCCCCAGTGGGCAGGATATATTTTACCGCGTCAGATTCCGCGACCTGTCGCACCCCGACATTTCGAGCGAGCCGATGGTCGGCCGCTTCCGCACCGCGCCTGGCGACCGGCGCGACGTCAGTTTTGTCTGGGGCGGCGACGTCGCCGGCCAGGGCTGGGGCATCAATCCCGACGACGGCGGCATGTTCACCTTCGCCACCATGCGCAAGCACCGGCCGGATTTTCTGCTGCATTCCGGCGACACCGTCTATGCCGACGGCATCATTTCATCCGAAGTGAAGCTGCCGGACAACAAGGTCTGGAAGAACGTCACCATCCCGGAGAAAGCGAAAGTTGCCGAGACGCTCGACGAATTCCGCGCGGCGCATAAATATAATTTTCTCGACGACAATGTGCGCGCCTTCAACGCCGAAGTGCCGATCTTCGTGCAATGGGACGACCACGAAGTCACCAACAACTGGTCGGCCTCGAAACAACTGCCCGCCGCCTACAAGGAGCGCGACATCAATGTGCTCGCCGCGCGCGCGGCCCGTGCGTTCCACGAAATGTACCCGATGCGGGAAAGCATTGTGGAGCCGGGCCGGGTCTACCGCACGCTCAGCTACGGCCCGCATCTCGATGTGTTCATGCTGGATGAGCGCAGCTATCGCGGTCCCAATGGCCCGAACCTGCAAACCAGCTACGGTCCCGACAGCTATTTTCTCGGGCCCGATCAGCTGTCGTGGCTGAAGCGCGCACTATTGAATTCGCGCGCCACCTGGAAGGTAATCGCGTCCGACATGCCGCTCAGCATCATCGTCTATGACGATGCTCCCAACAAGAAAGGCTCGGAAGCATTTGCGCAGGGCGATGGCCCCCCGCGCGGCCGCGAGTTCGAAATCGCCGACCTGCTGCGATTCATCAAGGCGTCGGGCGTCGTCAACACCGTGTGGCTGACGGCGGACGTGCATTACGCCGCCGCGCATTACTACAATCCCGACAAGGCGCAATTCCAGGATTTCGAGCCGTTCTGGGAATTCGTCTCCGGGCCGCTGCACGCCGGCACATTTGGACCGAACGAACTCGACAACACCTTCGGGCCCGAACTGAAGTTCATCAAGGCGCCGGGGCTGGACAAGCAGAACCTGCCGCCCTCGGCCGGCATGCAGTTCTTCGGCCACGTCAAGATCGAGGGTGCCACCGGCCAGATGACGGTGACGTTGCGCGATCGCGCCGACGTGGCGCTGTGGTCGACAACGCTCGATCCGAAGCGCGGGTAGCACTCCCGCAAATCCAGGGACGGTCGACGGCGTCAGTCAGCGAGCGGCGCCGCCGCCGTTTGGCCGGCGTTTCAACACGGCCCGCAGCGCGTCGGTCGAATAGGGTTTCGACAACGTCGGCGTGTGGGCGAACGCCGCCGGAAATGCCCCCGCGCCGCCGTAGCCGGTCACGAAGACAAAGGGAATCTTCAGCGTATCGAGCCGCTCGGCAATGGCAAAACTCTTTTCATGGACCAGGCCGACATCGAGCAGGGCAAAATCCGGTGCGCGATCGACGATCATTTCAAGCGCCCTGGCCACGCTTGCCGCGGTCCGCACCGTCTTCACGCCGAAACCTAGAATCGTGTCCTCGAAGTCGAGTGCGATGATTGCGTCATCTTCAACAATCAGCACGTCATCGGGCAAGGCCGAGCTTCCGTCGGGACAGGCGGGTTCCATGATCTCGCTTGGCAGGAGGGTTCAGGATTGAATCCGAGCAGGTTTCGGACCGCGCCTGCCGCCGGCGCCCCTCGATCCGGGGGCGCGACCGGTGCTCCATACGACACCGGGCGGCCATACAACAATCTGTTGCGGCGGCTCAGCTCCAGCGATTTTGCACTGATTAAGCCGCATCTCGCCCATGAGGCGGCGGAGGACGGCAATCTGCTCTATAATCCCGGCGACAATGTCGACACCGTCCACTTTCCGTGCGGACCGGCTCTTGCCTCTTTCATGGTACCGAACGAGGACGGCCGCGACGTCGAAACCATTCTGGTCGGGCGCGAGGGCGCCGTCGGCGGAATTGTCAGCCAAGGATCCCTGCCGGCCTATACCCGCATCATGGTGAAATTCGGCGGGCCGTTCGTGCGGCTGCAGGTCAGAAAACTGGAAGCGGCCAAACTAAAGTCAGCCACGCTGCGCAATGTGTTCGCCCGTTATGCCGACTGCCTGCTTGCCCAGATCTTTCAAGCGACGGCCTGCAACGCGATCCATTCCATCGAGCAGCGCACCGCGAAATGGATCATCTCGGCGATGGAGCGCACCAACGGCGAGGACGTCGTGCCGCTCACGCATGAACAGCTGGCGACGCTGCTCGGGGTCGGCCGAAGCTATACCAGCCGCGTCATCCAGGCCTTCAAGGCGGAAGGCGTGTTGGAGACCCGGCGCGGTTCGATCCTGGTGCGCAACCGCGACGCGCTGCGGATTCGCGCCTGCCTGTGTAACGAATCCGTCAAAAACCACTTCGAGGAAGTGCTTCGCGGAGTTTATCCCACCGAAGAGGGCCATGGCCCCTGAAGCCGGCCAGGTGAGGGACGAAAATCAGCTAGCCAAATCGCAAACAACGCATTGTTTTCCGGCGATTCCTGACTATATTGCGCCGCAACGAGTAAGGTGTGCCCGGTCGCTTTGGCCGGGCTTCCTTTTTCGGCGCGCCGCGCCTCTCGAATTCCAGGTTTTTGAGTGCGATCCGGAAAAAGCGGGTCCCGGTTTTCCGGCGAAATCGCGCTTTCCAGGATTGTCCGACCAGAAGAAGAGCCATGAAACTTCGCAACGTCGCCATCATCGCCCACGTCGACCACGGCAAGACCACGCTGGTCGATCGCCTGCTGCAGCAATCCGGCACCTATCGCGAGAACCAGCGCGTGGTCGAGCGCGCGATGGATTCCAACGATCTGGAGCGCGAGCGCGGCATCACCATCCTGGCCAAGGCGGCCTCGGTGCAGTGGAAGGACACCCGCATCAACATCGTCGATACGCCGGGCCACGCCGATTTCGGCGGCGAGGTCGAGCGCATCCTGAACATGGTGGACGGGGCGCTGGTGCTGGTGGACGCCGCCGAAGGTCCGCTGCCGCAAACCAAATTCGTGGTCTCCAAGGCGTTGAAGGTCGGCCTCAAACCGATCGTCGTCATCAACAAGGTCGACCGTCCCGACGCGCGGCCGACCGAAGTGATCAACGAGGTGTTCGACCTGTTCGCCGCGCTCGACGCCAGCGAAGAGCAGCTCGATTTTCCGATTCTTTATGGTTCGGCCAAGCAGGGCTGGATGGCCGAAAGTCCGGAAGGCCCCAAGGACGCCGGCATGCAGCCGCTGTTCGACCTGATCCTGCGCCACGTCGCGCCGCCGCACGTCGAAGACGGCCCGTTCCGCATGATCGGCACCATTCTCGAGGCCAACCCCTATCTCGGCCGCATCATCACCGGCCGCATCACCTCCGGCAGCATCAAGCCCAACCAGGCCGTCAAGGTGCTGGGCGGCGACGGCAGGCTGATCGAGAACGGGCGGATTACAAAAATCATCGCGTTCCGCGGCATCGAGCGTACGCCGCTGGAAGAGGCCGAAGCCGGCGACATCGTCGCCATTGCCGGCCTCACCAAGGGTACCGTCGCCGATACGTTCTGCGATCCTTCCGTCGATACGCCGTTGAAGGCGCAGCCGATCGATCCGCCGACGGTATCGATGTCGTTCATCGTCAACAACTCGCCGCTCGCCGGCACCGAAGGCGACAAGGTGACCAGCCGCATGATCCGCGACCGCCTGCTGCGCGAGGCCGAAGGCAATGTCGCACTGCGGGTCACCGAAGCCGCCGACAAGGATTCGATGGAAGTCTCGGGCCGCGGCGAATTGCAGCTCGCGATCCTGATCGAGACCATGCGGCGCGAAGGCTTTGAACTGTCGGTATCGCGTCCCCGCGTCGTCCTGAAGAAGGACGAAGCCACCGGCGAGTGGCAGGAGCCGATCGAAGAGGTTGTGATCGACGTCGACGAGGAGCACTCCGGTATCGTCGTGCAGAAGATGAGCGAGCGCAAGGCCGAGATGATCGAGATGCGTCCTTCCGGCGGTCATCGTCTGCGGCTGGTATTCTATGCGCCCACCCGGGGCCTGATCGGCTATCAGGGCGAATTGCTCACCGACACCCGCGGCACCGCCATCATCAACCGCCTGTTCCACGGCTATGCGTCCTACAAGGGCGATATCCAGGGCCGCCGCAACGGCGTGTTGATCTCCAACGACCAGGGCGAAGCGGTGGCCTACGCCATGTTCAAGCTGGAGGACCGCGGCCCGATGATGATCGAGCCGGGCTGGAAGGTCTACAAGGGCATGATCGTCGGCGAGCATACCCGCGACAACGATCTCGAGATCAACATCCTCAAGGGCAAGCAACTCACCAACATCCGCACCACCTCGAAGGACGAAGCGGTGCGCCTGACCCCGCCGATCAAGATGACGCTGGAAAAGGCGCTGGCCTATATCGAGGACGACGAACTGGTCGAGGTGACCCCGAAGTCGATCCGGCTGCGCAAGAAGTTTCTCGACGCCAACGACCGCAAGCGCGCGGAAAAAGCCAAGGAAGCGGTAGCGTAACTTCATCTCCTTACCTCGCCCCGCTTGCGGGGAGAGGTCGGAGACAGCGCGATAGCGATGTGTCCGGGTGAGGGCGTACCTGTCGCGCCGAACGCACGCTTTCTATATTGTCCCTCGCTGATAGAGCCCCTCACCCCGACCCTCTCCCCGCAAGCGGGGAGAGGGAGAAGAAACCGCAACGCGGCGCATTCTAACCCATGTCCCTCCCCTCAGAAGTCGATGTCGCCATTATCGGCGCGGGCGCCGCGGGCCTCGGTGCGGCGCGGGCGCTGGAGAACTCCGGTCTCTCGGTGATCGTGCTGGAAGCGCGCGACCGCGTCGGCGGGCGGGCGCATACCGTCCAGGCAGCGCCCGACGTCACCTTCGACCTCGGCTGCGGCTGGCTGCATTCGGCGGACAAGAATTCCTTTGTCAAAATCGCCGAACAGCTGAATTTCGAGCTCGACAAGAACCTGCCCCCCTGGCGCGAGCGGGCGGTTGGCAACGCGTTTCCGCAAGCCGAGCGCGACGACTTTGTCCGGGCGCTTGACGAATTTTACCAACGCGTCTACCAGGCCGCGCAACGGGCCCAGGACAGCACGGCAAATCTCTGTCTCGAACCCGGCAATCGCTGGAATCCGATGATCGATGCGATCTCGACCTATATCAACGGCGCCGAGCTCGATACCGTCTCGATCCTCGACATGGAGGCCTACGAGGACACCAACATCAATTGGCGGGTGCGGCGCGGCTACGGCACGCTGATCGCGGCCTATGGCGCCTCCTGCCCGCTCGGGTTCAATTGCGCGGTTAAACTGATCGATCATTCCGGAAACCGCGTGCGCATCGAAACGTCGCAAGGGACGCTTGGGGCGGGCAAGGTGATCGTCACCGTGCCGACCAACCTGATCGCCGACGAGACAATCAGATTTTTCCCCGCGCTACCGGGAAAAGTCGACGCCGCGCGCGGCCTGCCGCTCGGGCTCGCCGACAAGGTGGTGCTGGCGCTGGATGATGCGGAGTCGTTGCCGAAGGAAGGCAACCTGCGCGGCGCCACCATGCGCACCGCGATGGGCACCTATCATGTGCGCCCGTTCGGCCAGCCCTGCGTCGAAGGTTTTTTCGGCGGCCGTTTTGCGAGGGAACTGGAAGACGCCGGCGATGGCGCGCTGGCGGCGCAAAGCATCGACGAGATCGCGGGCTTCCTCGGCAACGACTACCGCCGCAAACTGAGGCCGCTCAGGGAATCGCGCTGGGCACACGACCCGTTCGCGCGCGGCTCCTATTCGCACGCCCTTCCCGGCCACACCGGGATGCGCGCGGTGCTCGCTTCTCCGGTCGATGGCCGGCTGTTCTTTGCCGGTGAAGCCACCTCGTCGAACTTTTTCTCCACCGCGCACGGGGCAAGGGACAGCGGGGAGAGAGCGGCGAGGGAGGTATTAGCGACAATCATCTATAGGAATGAGAATAATTAGATCGCCCAGCACACGTCGGCGGTCATAGTTTGTTCTCCAGTTGCATCGCTTCGTAGGCGTCGCGCGCGAGAGCGGCGAATTCAGCCGTGCTCAGATGGTTGAGCGTCGGGTATTCGCTCCGCATGAGTTCCTCGACCTCGGGAGCGTTTTGCGGCGGGCAGCCGGTGATTTCGATAATGAGGTGCTGATAAGACATGCGGTGTTTCCCCCGTGAGGTCGGTTGTGTGGTTTCGGCCGCCAATTGGAACCGCCCGGGCTTGACCGGCAATCCCTCTTTCGAAGTAATTTGCAAATACGATCTCGATCCAAAATGCGCATTTGGAATATGAGTCACTCCTTAAAGACAACATCTCTATGAAATTTTAGATAGTGGGCGTTGGGATACAACGTTTGATCCTTGGGCAGATTGATCAATCCACTCCGATTCAGAAGGCGAATCGCCTCGTCTGGAACATGATTCTTGGCAACAAGTATTTTATAGTCGTCGCCGATTGAAATTAGCCCACGATCGAACATCCAGTGCACTGTCCCTGAAAGAGCTAATCCGTTGCGAACGGAGTCGGGACCCTTTGATGCCACGGGCTGAATGTGCGCCGCCTGGACTTCGGGACGGCCTCCTCCATTAATCAATCGCAGGCCCGTGATTGCGCACCGATTTGAGTAGGCAGCGCGCACATTGTGCATGAAGGATCGTTCACGGAACGGTCGAGAAAGCATCATTTCGACGATGGGCCGCTCGAATGATGCAGGGGGCTCCGAGAATCCGGGCAACGTTGCTCCTTGGGACGCCAGATTCTCACCGAGAATTGGAGCGAAGCCAGACTTCAATATTCGGTCAAACTCATCATTCGGAATAAGGCGCACGGCTCGGCCGAATGCGCCTTTATTAGTACTGCCATCGTCCTTCTTAAGTGCGCTCTCGTAGTACTCGTCGCCCTCATAAAATGGGACAGCCGTGTCGAAATCCAAATAGGTACTGCCATCAATGATTGCGAAAAAATGATCTGCTAAGGTGTCGTCTTCGACCACTTTGTCAACGCGAGCTACGCCAAAATAGGATTGCCGACCTCCGCGACTTGAAAGTTCGGCGCTAGACCTTCGCGGCTCATAGTAAACGATATAATCGCCAACGGTCTGCTGGACATAGTTTAGGTATGTGCGCGGGAAGTGGTATCGCCGCTCGGGTAAATCTTTGTAGCTTGGTGTAATCTTCGTGGTGAAAACTGCTTTGGTCATAAACTGAAGCCTGCAACGGCGCGCTGTCTCGGCCACCTTGAACTTAAAGCAGCTTTGATCGTTTAGATAGTCGGCACACCCTTCCCTAATTACTCAATCACCTTCGCCCGAGTTGATGTATCGGGAACGAAGCATTCCTCGTACTTCCCAAAAATCCTGTAGCGGTTGCGGGCGACGAGATTGTAGACGGCGTCGCGGAGCGGTTCTGGCACGAAGCGCAAGACGCGGACCCATCCCCATCCCGGCAGATGGCTCAGCACCGTCAGCGCGGCGTCGGATTTGAAATAGGCGACGCCGCCATGGACCACGGCATTGGTGTCGGGATCCTTTGCGTCGATGCCGAACGCCTGTGCCAGCCGCGTCCCGTAGCCGGACTGGATCGCCGTGAAGCGAAAGCGCTGCTCCCTGTCGTGCGCCGCGACGAAGCGGACCCAGCGCGAGCAGAACACGCACACGCCGTCATAGAGGATCACGTCATCGTCGGGCCAGGGCTTGGTCACAAGCGAATCTCTTCTTTTTTGACGCGTTTTCTTCACGCGAACCGGTATCCACTTCGCTCGAAAACGCTACGCTATCTGTTGTCCAGCGTCAGCAGTTCGCTCGAAAACGCTACGCTATCTGTTGTCCAGCGTCAGCAGCGCCACCAGCATCAGGACGATCGCCGGTCCGGTCTTGACCAGCGCGCCGAGCGGCTCGATCCACAAGTCCGGCGTCAGGATCGCGGTTCCCAGCATGTAGCCGAGCGACGCAACGATGCCGGCGATCAATCCAGCCGCGCAGGTGCGGCGGAAGGCGATCAGCACGCCGATCGTCATGTCCATCAGGCTGGTGCCAACGGTAAATGGCGCCACCAGTGCCGGCGGGAAGGCGTGCGCTGTGAGGATTGCCGCGACGGCGTCATAGGATATCACCAGCGCAATGAAGCCCGAGGCGAGCCAGAACACCACAAGGCTCGCGATCACCAGCGCCTTGATCAGGA
>WNGO01002352.1_pt1 | contig 12065 bp, 11 predicted proteins | sample 5400511 | NCBI WGS metagenome assembly WNGO01 (sample SAMN13153380, study PRJNA577476) | soil metagenome | isolation source: 20 cm soil or saprolite under Garry oak tree replicate 2 | place: USA:California | collected 2016-06-15
TTTCATCATCATTTATGCCAACTGACAAACATAAGAATGGTTCCAGCGATAACTTTGCTCACGCGATGCGGCGCGAGATTTATGAGCAGCCTGACGCGATTGCCCGGACGATTGAGAAGCATCTCAAGGACGACATCATTTTCCCGGGCGAACTCCAGCCCATCGAGAACGCGCTGCTGACATTTGAGAAGTTGATTATCGCCGCCAGCGGGTCAAGTCGCCACGCGGGGTTGGCGGGCGAAATTATGATTGAGGATCTTTCCGGCGTGGCGGTCGATGTCGAGTATGCGAGCGAGTATTGCTACCGTTCGACGCACGCCGCGGTCGATCCCATCGTGATGGTCATTACACAATCGGGCGAAACGGCCGACACGCTGGCCGCGCAGCGCGAGGCGCTGACGCGGGGTGTGAAGACCATCGCGATCTCGAACATGCCAGACACGACCATCGTCCGCGAGGCCGGCGCGGCTCTCATTACGGGAGCAGGGCCCGAACGATCGATTCCGGCCACGAAGAGCTTCACCACGCAGGTCACGATTCTCTATCTCATGGCGCTGTTTCTTGCGCGTAAGCGGGGACGGATGACCTCGGAGGTAACGCGATCGTACCTGAAGCGTTTGCTGCAACTGCCGGAGGCAATTGAGAAGAATCTTTCTACCTGGGATGGCCTCGCGGAAAAATTCGGCGGAGTACATTTTCATGCCGAGAAATTCCTCTACCTCGGACGAGGCGTGCACTACGCGATCGCACGCGAGGGAGCTTTGAAGCTGAAGGAAATCTCGTACGCGCACGCGGAAGGATATCCAGTTGGGGAACTGAAGCACGGTCCCAATGCTCTGGTCGACGAGAACCTCCCTGTAGTGGTGCTGGCAACTTGTGACCGCAACGATCCTGATTCAGTGCTGCGGTACCGCCGCACACTCGATGTCATGAAAGAGGTACGGTCGCGACGCGGGCAATTGGTAACAGTGGCAACTGAGGGCGACCAGGAGGTTGCCACCATTGCCGATCGAGTATTTTATGTTCCGGCCGCTCCGGAGTTGCTGCTGCCGATTCTGGAAGTCATCCCTCTGCAGCTCTTCGCTTATTACGTCGCCGTCAAGAAGGGATACGACGTTGACCATCCGCGGAATCTGGTGAAAGCGGTTGTGACGGAGTAACCCAGAAACGGTTTCATCTCTGACTACCCACCACGCAGCCACGGCTTCGAAGGTTTGGGGATGTCGTCGTGACATAAGCCCAAGCACGCGATCGCCGGTCGCTTCAAACGCGAGGTGGTTAGGCCAGGCCTAGGCGCGGGCGAAATCGATGTATCCCTTGCTCACATCGGTCCGGACGAGCTTGGCTTTCAGTTTGTCGCCCACGTCGAGACCTTGCGCCCCTTGGGCGAGAAGTCCCTCGACGTGCGGCTGAAGGACCCGGACAAAAGTGCCGTGATCGGTGACTCCAGTGACGATCGCATCGAAGGTCTCCCCCACGCGACGCTGCATGGCGACAGCGGCCAGACGCTTGGACATCTCACGTTCCACTTTTCGAGCCGCGTCCTCTTTCTGCGTGCAGTTCGAGGCAACGGCCGTCAGCTCATCGTCGGAATAGGGATTCTGTTGACCCGCCAGCATTGCTTTGATCAGACGTTGCGTCACAACATCGGCGAAGCGGCGGTTCGGCGCGGTGGAGTGCGTGTAGTCCTGCACCGCAAGGCCAAAGTGCCCGGGCGCGGTTTCTCCGGCGGGCTCCAGAACATACTCACCGGGACCGATGAGTTTGATAACAGAAAGGGAAAGATCCGCGAAATGATCGGGATCGGCAGCCTTGCGCCGCAACAGGAGATCGTTCAGGGCTTTCGAGTCGGGCTGGGCGGGAAGCTTTTCGCCTTTGGTAGCGGCGAGCTGCACAATGCGATCCCACCGTTTGGGCGTACGTACGATGCGGCGCAAGGACGAAACGTTTTGCAGCAGCCGGGCCACGACTCCGTTGGCGGCCACCATGAAGTCTTCAATCAAATCCGTAGCGCGATTCCTCTGCTGCTTCACAACGTCGACTACCTGCTCGTTGAGGACGAGCGGATGCACCTCATCGGTCTGCAGGTTGAGAGCACCGTTCTGGAAACGTTGGCTCTTGAGTTTCTGCGCGACGTCACTTTGCAGTTTAAGCTGATCCTGTAATTCACCCGATGCGGTGACCTTAGACGGAGCCGCGGCACGTCCCTCCAGCCACGTGCCGACAGAGTTGTACTGGAGTTGGGCTTTGTTTCGAACCAGCGCTCGATATACGTCGGAAGATTTAATGTTGCCATCGGAGCCGACGACGAATTCGATGACGATGCTGAGGCGGTCCTGGTTCTCGAGGAGCGAAGTAACACCGGTCGAAAGCTGCTCGGGCAGCATGGGGAAATTTCGAATCCCCGTGTACACGGTGGTTGTTTCGCGGGCGGCGTGTTGATCGATTGGAGTCATTTTCGCTACGAAGGCATCGACATCGGCGATGCCCACCATGATTTTGACATCGCCATTGGATGCACGCTCCACGACCTCAATCTGATCGAGGTCGCGAGAGGTATCGTTGTCGATGGAGGACCACAGGAGGTTGCGCATGTCGCGGACATCGCCAGACGCCGAGGCTTGCGGCTGCTGCCTGAGATTCGCGAGCTGCGTGGAGACCGGCGCAGGAAAATCGGGCTCGAACCCGTACTGCTGCATGATTTCTTTGGCTGTAGCCTGTAGGTCCAGGTGCGAAGGGTTCGCGTCTTGCATAGCTCCTCAAGCGAATGGAAGTGGGTTTCAGGCTAACATGAACAGGGACTCGGCCGCGTTAAGGCACGGAATGTGCCGGAGAATCGATATGCACAGCTTACGGTATGGTCTAGCGTCTGCAATTTGCTGGATTTTGGTCTTTACGAATCTCTGTTCTTCACAGGAGAAAGCCATGCGAGACAAGCCCGGCACGACGTCGCAGGAGCAAGCAACCCGTGCGACGATCGATCGGTTTAATGAGGCGTTCAATCGCCATGACGCTGACGCGTTGGCGGGACTGTTGACCGAGGACACGGTATTCGAAGACACCTCGCCCGCGCCGGACGGTCGTCGGGTTGAGGGAAAGCAGGCGGTCGTCGAGTTTTGGCGAGTGTGGTTCGAGAAGAATACAGATGCGCGATTCGAAGCCGAAGAGATCATCGTGAGCGGCAATCGAGCCACGGTGTTGTGGATCTATCACAAGATGCGCAACGGCCAGCCCTGGCACTTGCGGGGAGTCGATGTCTTCTCGGTAAAGGACGGCAAAGTCGCGGCGAAGCTGGCGTACGTGAAGGGTTGACGATAACCGGGTGAAGATCCGCTTTGCTGCGGAACCGCCTCAGCGGTGGCAGCTATTTCCTCGGATGCACATCCGAGTTAGTGAAGACGCGGGGAGCGCTCCGTTTGTGGGATTTCCAGAACGCGGCGACATCTCCAAGAGGTAACCCGTAGCCGCGCGCAAGAAGCGATTGCGTGTTACCCGTCCCGGTAACACCTACGTCCAAGATACTCGAGGGAGGGTTCGAGGGGATTTGAGCACCTGAAAGTTGTATGACGCTGGATCCGGATGAGACTTCAGCGGCTTCTGCAGGGACCGTAGTCAGCGCAGACACAGATTGGCTTGCGACCGAATTCATGTACCAGGCAGTATCGGAGGGGGCCATGCTCGGGGTTTCCAACCGGCGCCCAACCATTTCGGTGCTCTGGTGTTCTCCCCAGTAGACGCCGCCTAGAAATGAATCGCTCGGAGATGCGGATGAAGGCGCGGTCGGCTCGGCGGTAGTTTCGTATGTGCCGGCGCTCGCCGCGACGGGCTGCGTTTCTCCCAGTGAGAGTGATGGAGTCGCGATGGGACGAAGCAGCATCGGTGAACCGGTGGTGACAAGGTACTGCGGTCCCGCCGAAAAGTTCGTTTCCTGCGCGAAGGAGAATCCGACCAGAACCAAAAGCGGGAGTAGTGCGCGGCGAAGGGGCATATCCACCTCCTACAGGCGAAGCGTATACCTGGCAATTATGAACCGGCTGAGCGCGATTTACCAGAGGAATTCGACCTAAAACCCGCTCCCCTAGCGGCGTTCGGCCTACTGAGAAGGAGGCATGGCATTCCGTCTCTCGCGTCGATTCTGAAGAATGACATAGAGCATGTAGCAGACAATCGCGAGGTTTCCGAGGAGCAGAGCGCAGCGAAAGAAGGTTATTCCCCGGAAAAGCTCCCGAACTTCCAGCGGCAACAGAAGGGTTCCTGAAACGAACGCGACCCATTCGGCCCAGGTTCGTGCCTTCCACAAACCGTACGCTTCCGTGAATCGCAAGGCAGCGTAAGCGAAGGCTATGCGCACCGCAGCCCAGAGGCGTGCATCGGTCACGCTGTCGGCGAAGTCCAGAAATATCTGGGCTGAACGGCGGTCCGTGCTGATGTGAAGCCGAGCCAGCAGACTTTCCGCAATGAGCCAGGCGTCTTTGTGGACGAGAGCAATGGCGCAAATACCCATCAGCACTACGAAGACGCCTTTGAAGAATTCCAATGCGGCTACGGCCCGCAGTACGCGCCGCTGATTGCGATGGGGGTCAGTCGTCTTTCCGTCTTGGCGCATGAACGCTGACGAGTGCAAGATGCAGGGTATCACGGCCAGTCAGGATCGCCCAGATGGGCTCCTAACTTCGCTTGATCGTTATGTTTGACTTACCTCAGTAACTGGATGGCGAACGGGGGACATGTCACGATCACGGCGAGGAAATCATCATGCGAACAGTTGTTGGCGTGCTCGCGGTGGCGGCGATTTGGAGTGCGGCAGTGTCCGCGCATGAGGTTTCGACTCCGCAGACGGCGCGACAAGCGCTGCTGGAAATGTTCTTCAGCAAGACGTCGGGAACGTTCGCCAAACATCTTCCAGCCGTTACGCTGGCCGCTCTCGAGAAATCTGGCGCGCTGGCGAATCTGCAGCAGTACTCGTTGGTAGCAGGCCAGTTGCAAACGCAAGGAACAAACTTTCAGACTTTCGAAACCGGGTCGGTGCTTTTGTCGGGTGAAGATCCGAAGACTCGGCAGAAGGTGGAAATAACCGTGGAGAATGACGCTCTGCGGGGGGAACGAGACGATATCGAACTGTCTTTCCAGACCTACAAAAATGGTGAGGCGCAACGCACTCCTTTCATGCCGCGCATGACATTCACGATGAAGCAGGAAGCGCGCATCTGGAAGTTAAACGAGATTTCGGTCACGATCCGTTTACCCCTGGCGGATCCGGACTTGCTGAAGGCGATGACTGAAAACATGAAGGCACGGGAGACTCCGAACGTCACCGTTACACCGGTCTCGGCAACACCTCAAACCCAAAGCCCTACGTCATCAGCAGGAAGCGATGCGCAGGTATTGGCGGCGATGCGAACGATTCTTACGGCGGAGATCACATACGCGACCAGTTATCCGAGAGTTGGCTTCAGTTGCACGCTCTCGGACCTCGACGGCTTTGGAGGAGGCGAACCGAACGAGCATCAGGCGATGCTGATCAATAGCGGGTTAGCCAGCGGGAAGAAGTATGGATTTGTGTTCACGCTCTCCAGTTGTGGGGGGGCGCCCGCGACGAGTTTCCATTTGTCGGCTGCGCCGAACGCGAACACCTTCGGACGGAAAGCATTCTGCGCGGATCAGTCGGGAACTACCCGATCATCGGATGACGGGAACCTGGCTCACTGCTTTGCCAGCGGAACAGTCGTTCAGTAAAACAGCACCACCACAGAGGGCACAAAGGGAGCACAGAGGTTCATTCCCTCTTTTTCTGGCGTATGGCCGCCCGCAACTCAGCGACGATTTCCTCCGAAGCTTTGATCGCTGCGGCGTGCTGATTCACGTTGAATGAGATGGCTCCGACGCGAGCGTGACCGCCGCCGCCGTAGCGCTCGCAAATACGCGCGAGATTCACCTCAGGCTCCTGCGGCGCCCACGGATTCGATCCCACGGAGACCTTCACCCGGAAGCTGCTCTTGCTGAGCCCGACGCTGTATACCGACTCGGGATGCAAGTAATACGGTACGAATTTGTTGTACCCTTCGAGGTCGTGATCGGTCACGTCGAAGAAGATAGTGCCGTCCTTGCACTCGGTGCGCTCCTTCAAAATTCCAATCGAAAGTTCGTGGCGCTTGAGGAGCGGCGGAATCAGAGGCGCGACGGAGGGCTCCTGCAGAATGTCCGCCAACGACTTGGACGCGAGCAGAGGGATCAGGTTCGGCACGAAGCCGTGGTCTGGAGCCGATTCGATCACCATGGTCAACTTCATCGCGGGAGCCTCCATCTCGACGGCTGTCTTCGCATCCGGATAAAGAGCTCCATCGATGACGTCGGTCCAGTACACGAGGTCAGCTACAGATGACGGATCGAAGCCGAAGCGCTGCTGCGCAATCATGGCGATGAAACTGGTGCAGGACTTGAATGCTGGATCGTAGAACTTGCGATTGCTCTGATCCTGTTCGAAATGCTCGGCGTCCGCAGGAGTGAGGAATGCGCTTTCGTGATGATCGAACCACCAGGTAATGTTCGGTGAGCTGGAGTACTTGAAATCGACGATGGCATTTTCATCGCCATCGAACTGCTTCTCATCAAACAACGCGCCGGCACGGTGAACCAGTCCAGTGAATTCGAATTGGACGTCACTGCGGATGCGCTCGCGATAGAAACGTGAGAACAAAGCGGCCGAAGAAGCTCCATCAAAACACTTGTCGTGGTAGAAAACCCGGACTCGCAAAGAATTCCCCGATCGTTCCAGATTCCGGCCCGTGAGCACCTGGCAATGGATGGCTCACAACGCAGGTAAAAGCTAATAGGATTGACCGCTTACGAGACGAAAGTCAAGAGGTGGGGGTGAAAGAGGATACCGCTGGTTACGAACCCAGGTCCGAAGCAAAGTGTTGTGTACCCTTGTCTTGACGAGCTCGCTTACATCGCATTCGCCTGCTTTTCCGCCAAGTCGCCGATGACAGGGAGCTTGTACATCTGCCCCTGATTGGCCTTGAGCAGCAGAACGATCCAAAGAATGAATCCGCCCAAACTAACAAGGAGATGCAATGGAAAGGTGATCAGCGCCAGAAATGGCACGACAGTAAAGATAGAAAGACCTATGTGAAGTATGATCAGCGCGGCAGCGAAGAACAGGCACTGGAATGCATGGAAGCGGATGAATCGGTTCCTGTTGTAGGGCTCCATCACCAGAAAAATAATCGCAGGAATAATGGTGATGTAGGCCAGCATCCCGGCAACGTTGTCGGCCATACCCTGAGCCGGAGCAGAAGCTGCGGCAACGGGAGCGGCAGGAATACGACCGGCGCAGGCGGCACAGGTGGTGGTTCCGTCGGCGATCTGTGCGCCACACATGTTGCAAAAAGCCATAAAAGGATTCCTCCGAGTCTTGCGGGACCGGACGCCGGACTGACTACGAAGTTCCGCTCCCAAGCGGCATTCGCGGCAAGGTATCAAAAAAACAGTATCAAAGCAATCGCCAATTTAACTAACAAGGGCTTATGTCACGCCAGAATATTGTTCGGACAGATGGCCAATCACTGGAAGCGCAAATCTTTCCCCCTGAAAAGCTTTGACCAGGAGAACGATCCACGTGAAAACCGCCGCTAAGGCAACGACCACCGCGACAAGAACCGCAAGTAAAGGACCGACGATCGGGATAAAGAGCAGGCCAAGGAAGACCACTCTGACAAAAGCTGCTATTACGACGCACACGAGCCACAAGAGGAGACATTGTATCGAGTGGAAGCGCACAAACGGATTCTTCTTGTAAGGGTCGAGTAAAAGGAACAGAAGCGCGGGAAGGAACGTTACGTACGCGAAAGCGCCAAAGAAATTCTCGCGGAGGCTGCCCAGTTTCTGCTTGGCTGATAATGCGATCTGCATCGAACGGCCACAACCGGGGCAGAAGGCTGCAGATTCGGGCATCTGGGCGGCACAGTCCGGGCATAACTTCAATCCAACAGCGATTTGCTCCATTGCGGGCAACATATCAGACCGAGGTGCCAGGGACAATCGCAACAGATCCATTTACCGCATTGACGGAGACGATCGTGAAGAGTATGTTTCGTGCAAATTTTGATGGCTTTGGGACATGGCGATGTTCTGCAGTAAGACAGTCCGCAATGCATCTCAGATGAAGCTCCTGCGCAAAGGAGAATCCCGGTGAGCTCGTTTTGCCTGGGTTGCGGCAACAGTCTGGCTGAGGGGGAGCGGTTCTGCGGAGTTTGTGGACGCGACTCGCAGGCGGGCGCTGGTGTGGCCCCGGTCGATCCGCAGGTGGCGTTCGGGCTGCCTCCCGAGACCAGCGGCAAGGCAATTTTCAGCCTGATCTGCGGGATCCTTTTCGTCATTCTTCCTCTCTCGATCGTGGCGGTGATCTTCGGATACATCGCGCTCTCCGAGATTCGCAAGAGCCCTGGACGCTTGAAAGGTCGCGGCCTGGCGATCACTGGAATCGTGCTCGGGTACTTGGGGGTAGCGTTCATTGTAGGGTTCTTCGGCCTGGGATTTTACGAGCTACGGAAGGAGGAGAAAGGGTTCAATAACGCGGCAGCTGGGATTGGCAAGGGGTCGGTCGTTTCTTCGATGCGCAACGTGAATATGGCGGAGATCGCGTATGTGCAGGCGCACCGCGAGGCGGGCTACACCTGTGCTCTCTCTGAGCTTGCAGAAAACTGGGGAGCCCGCAGTCTCGCTTCCGGCAAGAGCAGTGGGTACATCTTTGAGATGAAAAACTGCACCAGGGACAAACCCGACGGCCCTATTTCGAAGTATCAACTGCTCGTCTACCCGGCGCAACCGGGGTCGGCGGCAGCCCGTACGTATTGCACCGATCAGTCCGACATTATCCGCGTGCTGAAGAGCGGCGATCCGAACGACTGCTTCACTGTTGGTACCGAGTTATCGACGAAAGAGATTAACGGTTCATAGGAGCCACGACTGACATCATCGAGCGCAAGCCGTCTTCAGCTACGCTGCGCGTCGTTCTTCTTGCGGCACTCTTCGCAAATCCCATAGATCTGGAAGGTGTGGCGGGTGGCGAGGTAATGATATTTGCGGCCGATCTCCTGTTCCAACTGGCTTACTTCCGGAGAAAAGAACTCAACCGAACTGCCGCAATCGGTGCAAACCATGTGGTGATGGCTGCGACGGTTGTACTGATGCTCGTAGCGGGCGATGCCATCGTGGAAAGCGACTTCGCTGGCCAGGCCGCATTCGGCCAGTAACTTCAACGTACGGTAAACCGTCGTGTAGCCGATGCCGGCATCCTTTTTCTGGACCAGACGGTGAAGTTCGTCGGTCGAAAGATGGTCGCGCGTCTCAAGGAAGGTGCGCAGGATGGTGTCGCGCTGGGCGGTCTGCTTCAGGCCGACACCTTTCAGATGGCGGTGGAGGATTTCCTGGGCCTCGCGAACCATCTGGCGGGAAAGGGTGGGCTGATCGTCGATTCGCTTCTGAAGCATGGGCGGCGATTCAGAATACCACTGGCATATTGAAAATGAAATTCATTTTCAACCTCGCCAGACCGCCGCTGGCATACAATCAAAGATTCTTTATGAGCACCATGGCAGAAGTCAGGATTCCTACCGCCCGCCGCTCCCCCGTGCTCCGCGTTCTTCTTTGGCTTTTCCTAGCGGTGCTTTTGCTGCTGGCCTGCGCGGTCGGCTACGCGTATTACGTTGCCCAGTCTGCCCTTCCCCAACTGGACGGACAGTTACAGGTGGCCGGACTTTCCGCACCGGTGACCGTAACCCGAGACACGCATGGGGTGCCGACCATTGAGGCGGCGTCTCTGGAAGACCTTTTCTTCGCCCAAGGTTACGTTACGGCGCAAGATCGCCTGTGGAAGATGGACGTGATGCGCCGTTTCGCAGGCGGCGAACTCTCGGAGATACTCGGGGAAGAAACGCTGAAGCTGGACCGCGAGCAGAAAATTCTAGGCCTGCGCGCGGCCGCACGTAAACAGCTTGGGGCGGCGAGCCAGCGCGACCGGAGTTACTTCGAAGCCTATGCGCGCGGAGTGAACGCCTATATCGGCACACACGGCCACCGGTTGCCCATCGAATTCCGGATCCTCGGCTATGCGCCGAAGCCATGGTCCTCTGAGGACTCGGTGGTAATCGGCAACCAGATGGTCAAGGACCTGAACTACCACTACTTCTACGATGCGCTGGCGCGGGAGAAGATCCTCGCCAAGCTCGGGCCCGAACTCACGGCGGATTTGTATGTGAATGGATCGTGGCACGATCGTCCGCCCACCGTCATGCGTGAGGACGTGAATGAACCGGACAGACCTGCAGGTGATTCTGACGAGGAGGAGGAGGATTCCCCGGATACGTCGGTGACGCAGAATAGAGTCCGGTCGGCGGCTCTGACGAATTCTGCTTCCGAAGAAGTGGCGGTTAACGGCTCCAATGACTGGGTCGTTTCAGGCACACACACGATCACGGGAAAGCCACTGCTATCGAATGATATGCACCTTGGTCACCAGATGCCGAACCTGTGGTATGAGGCGCACCTGCACTGTGCCACATTCGACGTTGCGGGTGTAACGCTGCCGGGGCTGCCATACGTGATTGTGGGCCACAACCAGCGCGTGGCGTGGGGCTTCACCAACGTGGGCCCGACCGTGACTGACATTTACGTCGAGAACTTTAACGATCAGGGCGCGTATCAGACTCCCAAGGGATGGGTGCAACCCGAGCACCGGCAGGAGATTATTCACGTCAAGGGCAAGCCTGACATCAACATTGATGTTCAGCTTACCCGCCATGGACCGATCATCACGGATCTTGTCCCGGGCGAGACGCGGCCTCTGGCATTGCATTGGACACTTTACGATGGCATGCGCGTTCCGTTCTTTGACGTGGATGCAGCCCAGAACTGGGAGGAATTCACGAAGGCATTCTCGCAACTGGACGCACCCGGGCAGAACGTGGTGTACGCCGACGTGGATGGAAATATCGGATATCACACGACAGGCAAAGTTCCGATTCGTGCGTCCGGAGATGGCAGCCTCCCAGTGAGCGGCGCCGACGACGCGCACGAGTGGACGTCTTACATTCCGTTCGACAAGCTGCCGAACATCTACAATCCGCCATCGGGAATAATCGCCACGGCGAACGGGAGAATTACTCCGGACGGGTATCCGCACTCAGTGGCTATGGAATGGGAGGCGCCGTGGCGTACGGCGCGGATTTATCACGTACTGGAGTCGGGAAGAAAATTCTCCCCCGCGGACATGCTCGCTCTCCAGACTGATATTCACTCCGACGCCCATTTGTTTGCGGCAGAGCGATTCGTGTACGCGATCGATCACGCCGCCAAACCCTCGGCGCGCGCGAAACAGGCGGCAGACCTCATGCGCGGCTGGGATGGTCGGATGCTGGCCGCATCGGCGGCGCCAACGATCGCTGAAAGTTCGATCCTGCAGCTTCGCCGTTTGGTGCTCGAGCCGAAGCTGGGCGCCGGGCCGACCGAGAAAAAAGACGATGGTTCACTGAATTGGACCACGTACTCCTGGCAGATGCGCTCGGTGTGGTTGGAGAATGTCTTGCTGCATCATCCAAAGCGTTGGCTGCCAGAAAAGTATGCGAACTACGATGAGTTGCTGGCCGCAGCGGTGGAAGCGGCGGTGAATGGTCCGGGCGTGCCCAAAGACCTGGCTTCGTGGCGCTGGGGTGCGTTCAATACGGTTGAGATTCAGCATCCGGTGCTGGGAAGGGTTCCTCTGGTCAAGTACTGGGCTGGACCGGGCGTAGAGGAGCAGTCTGGAAGCGGCTACAGCGTGAAAGCTGTCACCCGGCATCACGGCCCGTCAGAGCGGTTCACGGCGAACCTTGCCGATCTGGACCAGTCGACCTTGAATGTTGTCACCGGTCAGGCTGGCAACTTTCTGAGTCCGTACTATATGGATCAGTGGAAGGCGTGGTACGAGGGCACGACGTTTAACCTGCCGTTCAGCGCGAAAGCGGTAGAAGGAGCGAAAGCACACCGCTTGCTACTGAACCCAGGAAAGTAGCGGCCTAGAAGAAGTC
>WNGO01002355.1_pt1 | contig 12062 bp, 11 predicted proteins | sample 5400511 | NCBI WGS metagenome assembly WNGO01 (sample SAMN13153380, study PRJNA577476) | soil metagenome | isolation source: 20 cm soil or saprolite under Garry oak tree replicate 2 | place: USA:California | collected 2016-06-15
GCCTATCTATTCTGGGAAGTGTCGGCCGTCTGGTTCCTTGCCGGGGGCCGCTTGGCTTCGCCGTCGCGGGACGGACGAGGCGTCCGTCGCCACACGGACCGATGAGCCTGCCGGGTTTAATTGGCGGTTTCGGGTTCCGGATGGCGAGGAAGTTTGTTTTGACGATTTGCATCTTGGCTCGCGGCGGATGCTGGCCGGGGGCGATTTTGGCGACTTCATCGTTTGGCGCCGCGACGATGTTCCCGCCTACCAACTGGCGGTCGTGGTCGACGATGCCGCGATGGGCATCACGGAAGTTGTGCGTGGAGCTGATTTGTTGAAGTCCACGGCGCGGCAGATTCTGCTTTACCGGGCGCTCGGCCTTCCAATTCCTGATTTCTATCATTGCGATCTTGTGGGTGACGACGCGGGGGTGCGGCTGGCCAAACGACATGATTCCCTGAGCATCCGCAAGCTGCGTGAGCTGGGATGGACTCCCGAGCGGGTGCGAGAAGCGGACTTATCGCAGATATTACGCAGCGGGCCCTAGTTATTCAATGATGGAAGCTTCCGCTCGGCCTCGCCTTCGCGGGACGGCCGAAGGCGGCCGTCGCCACATAACACCTTGTCGCCACACAAAGCGCCGTCGCCACATAAAGCTTGGACTTCCCCGTGTACAATCTTGCTACAAAATGAACGAACACTCCTCCGGCAACACTCGAAAACTCATCATTGCCATCGACGGGCCGGCTGGCGCCGGAAAAAGCACCATTGCGGCGCGGCTCGCGCGCAAGTTGGGTTACGTCAACCTCGAGAGTGGCGCGATGTACCGCGCGCTTGCGCTGAAAGCCATCGACAAAGATGCTTCGTTCGATGATGAAGTCGCGCTGGTGAAGCTTGCAGACGCTTCACGAATTCAACTGGAGCCGACAATCAACGGAAATCGCACGCTACTCGACGGGAGGGATGTTTCCGCGCGCATTCGAGAGCGCGATGTCACCGAGGGAGCTTCTCGCATCTCGGTGCACCCGAAAGTCAGGGAGTGGATGGTGTCTCACCAGCGCGCCCTGGGCGCCGGTGGAGGAATTGTGATGGAAGGGCGCGACATCGGGACAAAGGTTTTTCCTGATGCCGATCTGAAAGTTTTCCTCGACGCCGATCCCGTCATCCGCGAGCAGCGGCGGATGGCGCAACAGAAAATTTCCGGAGAGGTAGCTGCGAATGTCGCGGCCGATTTGCGGGAGCGCGACCGCCGTGATCGAACCAGGGCGGCGTCGCCGCTGGTGGCAGCAGAAGATGCCGTCGTGATCGACTCCACGTCAATGAGCGAGGATGATGTTCTGGCGAGGGTCGAGGGGCTTGTGCAACATCGACTGGATTGTTAGATTCGCACACTCGGCGGGGCCGCTTGCCCTTCGACTGCGCTCAGGGCTGCGCGGGACAGCCGAGGCGGCTATCCCTACGCGAGCTTGCTAGTTCTCCGTCGGCTCTACTTTGCCTTTTGGCTCCGGGAGCGCCTTGGCGGGCTTGGCCGGATTTGGCGGCGCGGGCGGCGTTGGCGGTGCGGCAGACGCCTTGCGAATCTCGATTCCTTCGTGCTCGTTGGTGATCACGATATGGGACGATCCGTTCCCCACGCTTCCGCTGGCTTTGGCCTCATGCTCGTCGTTGTTGACCTTTAGCTCCGGAAAGTCCGACTGAATCTCGCCGCCGCGAGTGCGCGCATCCAGGCGGAAGCCGGACTTCTCCGGCACAGCCAGTTGCACGTCGCCGTTGCGGTTGTCGATCTGCACATTGCCCAGCGAATGCATGATCAGTTCGACGGTGCCGTTGTCGTCTTTGAGGCGCACATCCCCCGAGACGCCCTCCAGTCGGATGTTCTTGGAGCGAGTCGTCAGACGCACCGGGCCCGCAACCTCATCCGCATGGAGTTCGTCGGAGTTGAGATCGAGAGAACCGCCCAGCCGTGAGAACTCCATATCAGTGCGCGAGGACTTGAAGGTAATCGTTTTTGCGATGCGCTCGAGCTTCACGCTTTCCTGGAATTCGCCATCGAGTTGCACCGAGCCCTTCACGTCGGTTACCGTCACGTCGCTCATGCGCCCACCCACCTGCACGTCACCGGTAACCTGCTCGACTTTCACCGAGCCTTTTTCCTGACTGACCTTGACGTTGGCCGTGACATCGTCGACCGAAGTGTCACCGTGCTGCGCGGCAAGATCGATGTTGCCGCTTCGCCCGCTGACGTTTACATCACCACGTCGGGAGCCGATAGTCACCGCCGCTTTCCGCGGGATGGAAATATCCAGGTCGGTTTCCACTGGATGATCTCCCGCAGCCTCCACATTTGCATTGAGGGTGACCAGCCCGCCGATCGTGGTGATGGTCGGCTTGGTTTCGGTGTTGTACTTGTCGGCGTCGCTCTGATTTTCCGCGCCAATTCGCTTGCGGACGATTACGGTGATTTTGTTGTCATCCGATGCGTGCACGCTGACCGCGCCATGATTGTCGATGACTTTCAAGCTGGCGTCAGCCGGGAAATTCTGCTCGAGATGGTCGTCGTAATTGAAAGTCTCACCGAATATGTTGGGGAAATCTCCGTCGTCAACATTGATCTCGTCGCGCAGCCCGGACCAGTTCACGCGCTGTAGTTGGCTTGCAATCAGGCCGAACACGACGATCATGACGATGAGCAAGACTCCGCCCGCGCCGATTCCGGATGACCGGTAGCCTCCGCGCTGTGCCCGTTGATGCTCAACGATCTTGATCACTCCCCACAGGATGAGCAGCAATGGCCAGTAACTGGCGAACAGGTGAGCCAGCTTGCCCACCGACAGCACGCGCATCGTGGTTAGCAGGAAGATGGTGCCGATCACGATCAGTACGAACGGCCCCGCAAACGAGCGGTGACGCGGCGGCGGCAACGGGGGCAACGGAGAGAACTGAGGTGGTGGAGGCGTCGCTACTGGGTTAGACATTTTTCACCTCCCCGGACGAGGGATCCATGCTTTCCGCCGGCGGTGATGGTGGATTCTGCGGCGTCCCCTGATACGTTGGTGGCGCGCCGGCAGTGGGCGGGGGAGGCGTTGGCGGATAGCCGTCCGGTCCGGGTGGCAACGGGCCCACGTGTCCGTCGTAAGACGCGTTGCTCTGCATGAGTTTGACTACGCCGATGACCAGCAAGATAGCCGGCCAGGTCTTGTCGATTCCCACCTCAGAAACGCTGTGGAGCAGGAACATGACGCCGATAGTGACCAGCATGGCTGGTCCCATGAGTCTGCGCGTGCGGCAACGTTCGCAAACGCAGCCAGGCCGATAGTTGCCCAGCAGGCCCCAGTTTTTAGCAAAGAGATACACGCCCAGAACGATCAGGACAAGAGGCCAAAAGCGGTGCAGGCTGAAGTCAAACGCCGTGTTGATCAGGAACAGCACGCCTAGAACGATCAGAATGACTGCCGCCGTCGGAATTTTGGTGGTGTTACCTTGCGGAATGACGCCACTCGCAGACGAGCCAACCGCGCCCGTGCTGCTCCCACCAAACATCGAGACTAACCCGAAGGGGTCAGGCGCGGGGGTGCCGAGCTGAATTGCCCTCGCGGTGCGTACTGAGTCGATGATCTGATAGACCCAGAAAAACCCCATGAAGAGCCCTATCGCGGCGTGCGCCATCCCCGGTATGTTTTGGGATTGAACAACGATGGTCAGCACAGCGATTCCGAGGTAAACGAGTCCTTTGACGTATTGCCCGCAGTAGACGGCGCCAAGGCCCAGCGGGATAGCTCCTAGAATCCCCGCGACCGTCGGATTCGGGCCCGTATAGACCGGTGGAGGCGGGACGTAGGCACCCGGCCCTCCAATGGGTGGATACACGTTGGGCGGTGGCGGTGGAGGCGGGACATACGGCGTCCCCGGCGCCGCTGCGGCGCCCTCCATGCGTGCGGCCAGGCACGATTCGCAGTAAATCACTCCGCGGACGTCGCGGGTGCACTGGTTACAAAGTGGCTTGCCGCAGGTGCGGCAGAAAGCCACCGCAGCTTGATCGCTGTGAGTGGCGCAGTTCATACGAACCTCCTGTACGTGGTCACCGACACTACAGGCAGATCGCGATTAGATGGACCCAGCGGATCGCTTGCCAGAATTAGTTTCTCCCCTGCCTGGCTGTAGTTGCGATCCTGCTTCTGCTCGGGCTGTTGTGTTGTGTCGTTCTTGCGTTCTTTCTGCTGCTTGCTTGGTCCGGGCTCGGCGGGATTCATATTGCGTTTGATCCCGCGCAGAGCTGCCTGTACTTCGAGCACAGGCCGGACATTGTCAACATAGCGGACGACTCGAGCTTGCGTGTTGTAATACGTGCGCCGGATCGCCGAAGGCCGCAGGCTGATCTGAAGTACGTCTCTCGGTTTCACGCCAGCCACAGTCAGGCTCACCGACAGCGCGAAGAATGCCATACCGAATGACATAGCGAATCGCGGCTGCCGAACTATAGCCCACATCGGCTCCATGTACGAAGCCTGCACATGCTCCCACCAGGAAATGCGTGGTTGCGGAGCGCGTGTCATCGTCCGCAGGCGTTGGGTGTCAACGCCCGTTGTGGATGCCAGGATGTTTGAGACCAGGCTGGCTGGAGGCTCCACCTCCGTGAGACCTTTCAGCCACGTACGGCCTGCCTCCGCTTCCTCGAGCAGCGGCCCGCACGTCTTGCAGGTGCGGGCGTGTGCCTGGAAGCGGTCGAGTCCGGCCCCGCTGAGGACGCCATCAAGCGCGTCCGAAAGGAGCAGGTCGAACTCGTTACACCCGATTCCGTTATTGGTGTGATCGTTTTTTGTCCGATCTGGCATCACATCACCTGCCTATAGGTACGTTGTAGGAGCCGGCCAAGTTCCGCCCGCCCTCTATTTATTCTTGATTTCACGGTGCCCTCCGGAACCCTCAAAGCGGTGGCAATTTCCTTATAGTCCATATCCTGTAAGTCCCTTAGAATCACTGCTTCCCGAAGTTCGGGTGAAAGTTTGCCCAAGGCGTGGTGCACTGTCTCGGACAGCTCCCGCTGGCGCACCCGCGTGTCCGGCGGGGCACTTTGGTCAGGGATTTGCTCACTGAGCGGCTGGGCGTCCTCGTGATCGGAAGCCGTCGAGTCCATCGAGTCGGTCATCCGGTCCTGCTTGGTCTTGCGGAAATGGTCCACCAGCAGGTTGCGGGTAATGGTCGTAACCCAGGTGACGAACGCGCCTTTCGATGCGTCATAGCTCGAAAGCGTGCGGTACATCTTGATGAAAACTTCCTGCGTCAGGTCCTGGGCGTCGTCGGACGTGCCGGCGAAGCGATAGCAGATGTTGTATATCCTACGGTTATAGGTCTGCACAATCTCCTCCCAGGCGGCGGCATCGCCGGCGATACAACGCCGGACCAGCATCGCGACGACCTGGACGTCTTCCACGTGCGCTCCCCGGAGAACGTGCGACTTCTGAACTGAGACTGGGACTTGGACGACTGAGACGGCATCCAAGGCTCCCAACAAGACAGTACGTGATTGCAGGCCATGAAGTTCGCGGCCGGCGCTAAGTCTGTGGGAACACGGCATTGTAGCAGTGCATGACCTTCGTTCTCAGTGCGGCTACGCGAATCACTGTAGTCAAGGGCACGACGCGGTCAGCATCCAAAGTAAGCTTGGTCACGGTCAGGGCGGGGCGTATCGTCAGAGAGAAATCCCCCAGAACCTTGGTCGTGCACATTGGGCGTGCGACGTTTCTACGTTCGGGAAGAGGTGAACGACTTTATGAACAAGACAGGACTTATTCAACGCAAGAAAAAACTCAAACTGATTGCCATGCTGGTCATCGGCATATCGTTGACCGCTGCATCCTCGCTGGTCGCGAGAGCGCAGGATCAAGATCAAGATCAGGGCGATCCTCCGAGCCGTGTCGCCCGGCTTGGGCACATCGACGGATCTGTCTCCTTTCAGCCCGCCGGAGAATCGGAATGGGTCGAGGCTACGCGCAATCGGCCCATGACTACAGGCGACAAACTCTGGGCCGATCGTGACTCACGAGGAGAAGTGCAACTCGGGTCGTCCAAGATAGATCTCGGTGCCAATACCGGATTCACGTTTCTCAATCTCGACGACCGCACCGTGCAGATTCAGCTCAGCGCCGGCACCATCAATGTGCGCGTGTATGAACTCGATCGCGATACTGATTACGAGATCGACACGGCGAATCAGGCGTTCGTGATTCAACAGCCAGGGCGCTATCGCATCGAATCCTCGGAAAACGGCGATTACACCATCGTCACGATTCGCGATGGAGAAGGCGAGTCGACCGGCAACGGACAGAGCTACACGATTCATCGGGGTCAACGCGTAACCTTCCGGGGAACTACGTCGCTGAACGCGGAAGTGGACCAGATTGGCGCCCCGGATCCTTTCGATCGCTGGAGCGATGACCGCGAACGTCGGTACGAAGATTCGCCATCTGCGCGCTATTGCTCGCGCCAAGTCGTCGGCTTCGAAGATCTCGACGAATACGGAGACTGGAGTCCCGCGCCCGAGTACGGAAGCGTCTGGTATCCGCGCGTGGACGCGGGTTGGGCTCCGTACCACAACGGACATTGGGCCTGGATTGATCCCTGGGGATGGACTTGGGTTGACGATGCGAGCTGGGGCTACGCACCTTTCCATTACGGGCGTTGGGTTTTCGTCGGCAGCCGCTGGGGTTGGATACCCGGCCCGCGCGAAGTTCGTCCCGTCTACGCTCCGGCATTGGTCGCTTTCGTCGGTGGAGTTGGAATCGGAGTCGGCGGCAACGTCGCGTGGTTTCCACTCGGTCCGAGGGAAGTATACGTGCCGTCATACCGTGTGAGCCGCGGTTACGTGAATCGCGTCAATGTCACGAACACTACGGTAAACGTGACGCAAGTGACGAACGTATACAACACGACCATCGTTAACAACAACACGACGATTAACAACGTCACGTATGTGAATCGGAACGTTCGTGGAGGTGTCACTGCGGTTCCGCAGCAGGCATTCGCCACAGCTCAGCCAGTGTCACGGACCGCGGTTGTAATGAATGAGAACCAGATGAGGCGAGCTCCGGTAAACGTGCGCGCCGCCGTGCCTCCCGGCCGTCAAGCAGTGATGGGAATGCATGCCAACACCGCTAACCGGGTGGCCGCACCTCCGCAAGCAGTGGCCAGCCGTCAGGTGATCGCCAAAAACGCGCCACCGCCGCCACCGCCGTCGTTTGCATCCAGACAGCAAGTGCTCGCGCAGCACCCGGGAGTGCCGGTGTCGCGTCCGCAGCTTCAGCAGATGCACGCCGCCAATGCTCCAGCGTCCGCGCCTCGCGTGATCACGGCTCCTCCCGCACGGCCGCAGCCGCTTCCGGCAGCTGGAAATCGTACGGGTAATCCGCCGAATGCTCGGCCTGGAAATCCGCCAGCGAATCAACCAGCAGGAAATCCCCCCGCGAACGAGCGTCCGGGCATGAACAATCCTGCGGCGAATCGGCCTCAGCCGGGCAATCCGCCGGCGCCGAATAATCGGCCGCAGCCGAATCAACCCGACAATCGGCCCGCGGATAATCGCCCGCAACCCGGAGCGAATCGTCCGTTTGAGCCACCGGCACGGAATGATCGTCCGTCGTCGGCGCAGCCCAACAATCGGCCCGATTTCAACCAGCCTAACAATAGGCCACAGCCGGGCCAGCCACAACCGAACGCGCCACAACCAAATCGGCCTGAGCCGAACCGGCCCAATCCGGGCTATCGACCGCAGCCGAACCAACCGGCTCCCAATCAGCCGGCACCGAACAATCGGCCGGACAGCAATCGTGGGTTCGAGCCTCCGGCGCGCAACGATCGGTCGCCAGCGGCACAGCCGAATCGGCCTGAGCCGAATCAGCCGGCCCCTAACAATCGTCCCGACATGAATCGCCCGTCGGAACCGCCGGCACGCAACGATCATCCGAGCAGCATGCCGCCGAACAATCGTCCTGAACCTCGTCCTGACACGAATCGTCCGGAACCGAATCCGCCGCAGCCGAATCGGTCCGAAACGAATCGTCCGCCGCAGCGCAACGAATCGGCGCCGCCACCGCGGAACGAGCCAGCTGCGCGTCCGCAGCAGAATCCTCCGCCGAGTGAGCGGCAGCAAGCTCGTCCACCGGCAGAGAGGCCGGCTCCGCCTCCAGCGCCACGCGAGCCCAACAAACCGCAGCCGAAGCAAGACGACAAACACAAGCCGCCGCAATAACAGGAGAGCATCCGGCGCTAAAACAACAAAGGCATCCTGAAATTCAGGATGCCTTTGCTTTTGCGTGTAACCCGTTATTAACATCCCGGTGTTAGCATGGAATTGGATCGAGATGCCTTTTCGGAGGTGTTTATGATTCCTCTCTCCACCGTCGTTTCGAGCGGATTCACCTTTTCACGCAATTGGCGCGGGTTCGAGCTCAAGCAGAACGACAAGATCGTGGCGACGATTCGGCAGCAGAGCGTCTGGTCGTCGAACTTTCTGGCCGCAACCTCCAATGAAAACTGGATCATTCGCCGTGGCGGATTTTGGGGCAATAAAGCGGAAATCATCGACGCGGCCTCACAACAACCGATTGCCTACTTCCAATCTGCCTGGGGTAGCAAGGGCACTCTGACCTTCGCCGATGGTCAAAGGTTCTTTCTGGTAACGCGCGGGTGGTGGCATCCAGTGTGGACCGTCGCGACCGAGACAGGGCAACCTGTACTACAGTTGCATACGCACGAAAAAGTTGTGAGGCTGCATGACACCGCAGCGCTCCCGGAGAGCCGGTTATTGCTCCTGGGGTTGTTTACCCTTTATCGCGTGCGCCAGGCGGAAGATGCAGCGGCAGCAGCGTCCGCGGCTGCGTCGTAAAACGAAGCCGTTTATTTCACTGCCGGAGGGGGATAGTCCGGCAATTTTTCTTTGTTCTGATTCGCGCGCTTTACTTCCAGTTCGTCGAAAAGAATGGAAGGCGCCACGATGCTGTGCGGAATGTTCGTTGGGCGATTGTCGACGTAGGTATCACCTCCGGCAGCAACCACGCTGCTGCGCAGCGCCCGCATATCGAGTTCGCCAAAAACAGCTCCCCGCACCAGTTCCTCGTGTCCGTCCTTGCTCCAGATTTTGTAAAGCAAGCGCGGCGTGAGCTTGGGACCGAATGTCTCCACGTAGTAGCAATAAGGGAGGTCTCGCTGCTGGCACTGTTCGATCAGTTTCTTCTTGAGATCTTCCTTTGACATGGGCTGGGAAGCGGTGACGATCAGGTTGCTGTTGAACGGCATCGGCTTTCCGGTCGGAACCTGCGCCCGTCCGTGTCCATTCCTGGATCTGAAGTAATCGGTAAGCTTAGCAGATCAATTTGTGAACGTCTGCTGAGAATCAACAGTGCAGTCCAGAGATCGCACGCAGAGGTGGTCCCGTATAAGGACGAGTTCTGAGGCTAGAACAACTTTGTTAGAACGCCGGGAGTCGCTCCGTTGATTTTGCTCGTGTATCCGCTGCCTGCCGGTGTCCAGACTTCCACCGTGCCGGACTTCCGCCATGTAAAGGTTATCTCACCGTTGGGCGCCATGAACCAATACGCCGTACCTTCGGGAAGATGAACCGTAGTCTGGCCCGTGGTGGGCGCCTTCTTCGTGTAAGTGACCGAGCCAGACCGCATCAGGTAGTATTCGGTGCGACCGGCGTAATCGAGCTGCCACCAGCCGGGGAGTGCCGCCGCTTTGACTGGGTCAGGCGTTGGATCGTCATCGGAGAAATGAATCAGCGTATAGGTATAGTGGCCCGGAGGTTTGAGCCACCAACTGTCCTCAACCCACGAGCGGCCAGGAAACCGGCAGATTGTGTGACACGTAATTCCTCCGTCTGTCTTACCGCCAATCTTTCCCGCGTACATCGCCGAGTGACTATACTGTTTTGCTCCCCCATAGTCCCCGGCGGGGTCAATATTGAAATAACCCACCATGTCTCCCGGCTTGAAGACTCCGGAATCGATAACCCTTTGTCCTGCTTCCTTGACCACCTTCTCGCAGAGAGTTTTGGTGTTGGGCAGGCTCTGCAGAGTATTCACCAGGGACGGCACGCCGCGCTCGTTCATCTTGACTCCTCCGGCGGATATGCACCTCGACAGGAAATGAGCGCAGTCTGCAATTCCGTCCCAGGAATTGATGAGGATCTCTTCGGTCGTACCGCTGACAACACGCCGAAAGACAGCCTTCTCCCCGCCCCCGCCGTCGTCGACAAAGAAAGGCTGCCAGCCCTCGCCAACCGGTGCCTTCTTCCAGGATGAGGTGGGAATCACATTATGCAGGCGAACCTGGCTGATCGAGACGCTCTGGTTGCTAAGCCAAAAGATTCCGTCGTCGGCGGGAATATTCCAATGTGTATCAGCAAAGCTGACGGCGTCAGTTCTCTTGTAAGCCATATTGCACAGATTCCTTCACTTGATCCATTTAACGGTGCCGACGGCATGGTCCACCTTATCTTCGAGCTCTGTCAGTTGTTTCGTGGCTCTTCCGATACAACCGTGATTATGGACAATCGTTTTTGATCGACCATGGTTGGAAAATGTCAGAATTGCGGTGGGCTCTCCCGCGTCAATCGATTCGCAGTGTTCTTTGTTGGCATAGCCGTAGTTGTCTTCCAGTTGGAAGAAGCCCGCTGCCTCGAAATCATGTGTCAGATTGTTGAGTACTTCGACGGGAATAACGCTCTTGATCAGGCCGGATTGGCGGACGAAGTGCCGCCCCTCATAAATCACAGTGCCGTCGGCGAAGATAGCAACTCTGTAAACGGCGCATCGCTGTTCACAGGCGCCACGTTGTAGGACAATCAGGGTATCCGCGGAGGGCTCGCTGCCTTTAACGGTTTGACCAAACGATGACGCCGCAGTGGCCAAGGTCAAAACCAACAGAATGCCGACCTTGAACATGCGTGACGAAACCTCGACGCCGCCGAGCTTAGCATGCGCGATTGCGGATTTCAAATCGACATGGCTCACGGATGATTGACGAAGGCTGCCCAAGCAGGAATGGCAGCGCAGCTTATTCGCTGGTGAAGTAGTCCACGGTCACCGGATTTTCGAACAGCGAATAGTCTCGCGTGACCACGGTGATGCCGCTCTCGGTCACGAAATATCGTTGCCGGTCGGCCTCGGCGTCGTAGCCGATCGTGGTGCCCTCGGGAATGTGCACGTCCCGGTCGAGAATGGCCTTGCGGATGCGGCAGCGCCGGCCCACGCTGACGTGCGAGAACAGAATCGACTGGTCAACCTCAGAATAGGAGTTGACGCGGACGTCGGGCGAGAGCACAGAATTCGTTACCTTCCCGCCGGAAACAATGCAGCCGTTCGAAACGATCGAATCGAGCGCGGTCCCGGTTCGTCCGGCTTCCGCAAAAACAAACTTTGCCGGCGGATACTGCCGCTGATGCGTGCGGATGGGCCACTCTTCGTCATACAGATTGAAAATCGGAGAAACCGATACCACGTCCATGTTGGCTTCGTAGTACGCTTCCAGCGTGCCCACGTCGCGCCAGTAGAGCGCCTCTTTCTTATTCTCGTCGACGAAATCATAGGCATACACACGATAGTCGTCGACCATCTTCGGCAGAATGTCTTTGCCGAAATCGTGGCTCGACTGCGCATTTTCCGCGTCCTTCAACAGGACAGGGATCAGCACGTCGGCGTTGAACAAATAAACGCCCATCGATCCGGCAACCTTTTCTGGATTCAGTGGCGCGCGCAGCGTTGTTGTCTTCGGCTTTTCCTGGAACCCGTTGATACGTCCGTCTTTATCAACGTCGACCACACCGAACTGATAAGTTGTCTCCGGGTCGATCTGAATGGTGGCCAGTGTGATGTCTGCTCCCGAATCAAGGTGCTGCTTCATCATCTTGCCGTAATTCATCTTGTAGATGTGGTCGCCGGAAAGGATCAGAACGTGTTTCGGCTGCTCGGATCCGATGGAGTAGATGTTCTGATAGACCGCGTCCGCCGTGCCCTGATACCACTGGTCGCTCACCCGCTTCATTGGTGGCAAGACTTCAATGAACTCGCCCACCTCGCGGCCCA
>WNGO01007666.1_pt1 | contig 12062 bp, 8 predicted proteins | sample 5400511 | NCBI WGS metagenome assembly WNGO01 (sample SAMN13153380, study PRJNA577476) | soil metagenome | isolation source: 20 cm soil or saprolite under Garry oak tree replicate 2 | place: USA:California | collected 2016-06-15
CACCGAACCGCATGACGGTTCGGCTTACGATTACGACCAGATCCGCGTCTTCACCTGGAACGTCCGCAAGCACCGCTACGAAACCGCCTACCGCGAGCACGGTCTTGACGGAGTCCTGCCCGTAACCGTCAGCCAGGAGGCCTTCGACAAGGAAGGCACCCTGCCCGTCTTCATCCTCCGAGTGCAGAACGATGCCGGCAACGTCAGCGAGCGCAAGTACAAGCTGAATACGCCCATCGTCCGGCGCGTGCTGGCACCGGGGGAAGTGGTTACGCGACCAACCAGGAAGCGGCGCTAAACCATCCTGCCAGGTTCATAGCATAAGCTTTGCCTACCGAATGCCATAGGGCCGCGTGCAGTTCTATAAAATTTAGTATCCAACTCCTGCCCAACACTTGTTCAGACACTGATAACAAACTGTTTGTAACCAAAATTGTTTGGATCAAGAGTTGCATTGCGTTGTGCCTGTGGAGTATTGTTTTTCCGCTTTTCCAAAGGTCGTATGCCAAGGGCGAGGGGTTCGTCACTTGGGGTGGTCTCGCAGTCTCCATTTCTTTCTCTTTTGAAAAATGAGCAGGTAGGGGTCTCGTCTGTCGCGTCTTCAGACCGCAGTGCTTGGGGCATTGATCGGCGTCTGAGATTTCTCGATTGCAGCGACTTCTATAGGAGGCAGGAGATGCGATTCGTTAGATTCGTGAAGCCATCTGTGTTCTTGGCAACAGGAGCCATGGTGCTGTCCGGGATGGCACTCTTCGCGCAGGAAACGACCGGGGGCCTACAAGGCACAGTGAAGGACGCTAGCGGAGCAGTAGTGTCTCATGCGCATGTGGTCGTGCATAGTAGCGCGCTGGCAGGTGACAAGGTATTAGATACCGATTCAACCGGCTACTATCGATTTGCGAACCTGCCTCCCGGGGGCTACTCGGTCGAAGTATCAGCCAAAGGCTTCAAGACTGTGAAGCATGCAGGACTAACGGTGGAAGTCGGCCATCTCCCGACCGTTGATGTCACGTTGGAGGTCGGCACCGCTGCGGAGGTCGTCGAAGTCAGCGGAGCAGCTCCGGTGATTGATGTCACCACGAACACGAACCAAACGAACTTGACCAGCGATACGCTACTGGACGTGCCGCACGGCTACAGCTTCCAGTCCGTCATTCAGTTCGCGCCGATGGCTCGCGCTGAACCATTGGGCGGGGCTATGGGCGGCACCGGCGGCGCGCTGCCAGGCAGCGCCGGCAACGGTTACAGCGCCGGGTTTATGATCGGCGGCGCGGCCGACTCGGAGAGTTCCTACCTCGTCGAAGGGCAGGACACCGAGGACATCTCCGGTGGCGCATCCCGAGCTCAAGTTCCCTTCGATTTTATTCAGGAAGTTCAGGTCAAGAGCTCGGGAATTGAAGCGGCGTACGGCGGGGCTCTGGGCGGCGTCATCAACGTGGTCATGAAAAAGGGCAGCAATGCCTACCATGGTTCGTTCTTTGGCAGCTACGAGACCGACGCCCTGGACGGATCTCCTAACGGCACTCTGCGCTACGATCCGACTCCCACTTACAATTCCCAGGGGGAGCCTGATGTGCAGACTTATGTGCCCAAGAAAGACCACTTCCGGTACGTTCAGCCCGGCTTTACCGTTGGCGGTCCGATCATGAAGGATCGCGTGTGGTTCTTCGCGGGGTTGGAACCTTTTTACTCCTCAACCGCTAGAACGGTGGACTTTACCCCGTCTACCTTCCCTGGCAATTCCGCGCTGGGCAAACAATTGTTTACGCAGGACCTCCAGCAGTACTATGGCACGGCTCGAATCGACGCCACTCTGACACAGAAGATTCGCGTCTTCGGTTCGTGGCTGTATCAATACGAACGCGAGTCTGGAGTCAACTTGCCGGCACCGGATTCGATCGCGTCGCAGAACTATCTGAACAGCGGGATAGGCAATGAATCTGGGATTAATAGCCCGCTGACCTCGTACGCGCACGGTCTCGGCTTCTCTCAGCCCAACTCCACCTACAACTTTGGCGCTGATATCAGTCTGACGCCGAAGATCGTGTCTACCACTCGCTTCGGCTACTTCTTCAATAACTACCACGACTTTGGCTGGCCTACAGCCGGTGTTGACCTTTCATTCAGCGCCGGACCGGTCACCCCTACCGGCGTTTTGCTGGATAACGCGGGCAACCCGTACCCCAGCGCCCTGGCGGTGTCGGGGGGCACAACGACCGCTCCGCACAAGACGGGCTTCACTGAATTCAATGCCAGTAAGCACGATCAGTTTAACGAGGACGTAGCCTTCTTCAAGAGCGGATGGGGGGGGACCCACAACATCAAAGTTGGTTATCAATTCAACCGCCTGTGGAACGTAATTAATCAGCACGGGAATATACCGTTGGTGAACGTAACGGCTACACCCGGGGTTGGCTATGGGTCCAGCACGGTGTACGGCGGCAGCCAGTGCGGAAATGCGGCATCGGCCGGCCCCCCCCCTGTAGCCGCGTCAGGACTGATCGGCGAGTGGGGCGTCTGCGCCGGCGAATATGGCTACGTCACCAATTCGGATTTCGCCACAATTCTGAAAAATTCTGCCGGAGCGGTTGTGCCGGCCATCGATCATAACCATGCCTTGTTCGTGCAGGATGCCTGGACCATGGGTCATGGTTTAACTCTCAACCTCGGTCTCCGGGTCGAGAAAGAGACCCTGCCTGTCCCCCCGGGGATCGGGACACCCAACATCACCACTATTAGCTGGTCGTGGACCGACAAACTCGAGCCTCGTTTGGGAGCTGCATGGGGATCGGCCAACGGCAAGCTGAAAATCTTCGGCAGCTATGGCGTCACCAACGACGTTATGAAGCTGCTCTTGGCTCAGACCTCGTTCGGGGCGCAGGGATGGGATAATTGCAGCTATCCACTTGGTCCAAATGGGACGTCAACCGGGTTCCTGGTCAGTGACCTCACTTTTATAGGCAACGCCGCGGGCCGAGCCTGCCCAACGGGTCCTTCTAACACAGGAGCGACGTTTGCGGGCGGCGTAACTCCGCCAAGTCTGATTGACAGCGCTACCGGTATTGGGCTTATCGAGAACACGAATTTCCGCCCGGAAGAGCCGGTCGCGCCTGGCGTGAAGCCTTATCGCCAGCACGAGTACGTGGCTGGTGTGGACTACCAGGTCACGAAGGATTGGGCATTCGAAGCCCGGTATGACCGTCGGCGTCTCGACCATGTCATCGAAGACGCTTCGCTGGCCGATCCGAGTGCTTTCGAGATCTACACTATCGTCAACCCTGGCCAGGGCGTCAACAAAACTCTTAATGGCTATGCCAACTTCTTGACCGGTCTAGGTGCTGCATACGGACCGGGCGTGCCCGCGTTCAACGGCAATCCCGCAACTCCGTTTGGCAGCTGCACCGGATGCCCGAACAACCCGGAGGCCGTACGCAATTATGACGGCCTCGAGTTCCGGGTGACTAAAAGTACCAGCCACGGCTGGGCGGGGATGTTCAGCTACACTTGGAGCAGCCTGTGGGGGAACTATACGGGCTTGACTACCACCGACCAGATTGACGGCGGCGCCGGCGGACGCAACTCGCCGGACACGACCCGTTCGTTCGACGAGCCTTTCTATTACTTCAACTATAAGGGCCAGTCCAACAACGGGCCGCTGCCGACGGATCGTCCTAATGCCCTCAAGGGGAACATTTATTACGCCAAACCTTGGAAAGGCATGAACACAACCATCGGACTCTTCCAGGTAGCTTATCAAGGCAGTCCGGTGAGCTCCTGGTCAGACGTAGGTTACGGCTACGGGCCCGGGAATATACCGGCCGCCATCGAAGGCACGTATATTTGGGGCCGCGGCAACTTTGTGAACTCAAGCGTTGACTCGACGGGGAATACCGTCTTGGGTAACGTCTATTCCCGCCGCACACCGTGGTACACCCAGACCGACTTGCAGCTCACACATAGCTTCAAAGTCAACAAGAACAACGAAGCTCAGCAACTCTCCTTCAGCGCAACCGCGCTCAACCTGCTCAACCAGCATTCCGTGATCGCGTACTGGCAAGGGCTCAACTCGCAGTTCGTCCCGAGTTCGTTGGGGCAATACTCGATTTTCAATGGCGCGCCGTTCTACCAGCAATTTGAGACCAGTTACAACCCGCAGGCGCTGATGGATGCGCAGGCTCAAAGCTGCTTCGCTGGGGCGGGTTTCACCTGCCCCGTGGTGCAGAACTCGGCGTACGGTAGGCCGAACCAGTGGCAAATATCACGAAGCTTCCGCCTTGCGGCGAAGTTCACTTGGTAAGCTTGGTTCTATAGATCACTGGGGAGCCGGTTTTCCGGCTCCCTTTCTTCTTGGTGCAAGCGGGATGGGTAAGTCTTGGAGAATCCGGCACGAGTGATAGGGCCGGTTTTGAAAGGGCGCGCCTTTAAGCGCGGCACGGCTGAAGCCGTGCCCTTTCAAAGCTGCGATCGAAAGGACACGCCAAAGTTCATGATGGAGTGCCGCATTGGTGAGCCCTACTTCCCAAATATCACCGTGCTCGCGAAGTGCGACGCCGCCGCCATGTAGAACAAGAGCGGCACGGACAAGAAGAAGTTGGTCCGCGACGCCAAAAATGCCTGGCGGGCCAGCGCCGCCGCATTCGCCGGAGGCGTGCCTGCCAGCGTGCCTCGGATGATCTTCTTATTGTTCGGCCAGATGATGCCCCACACGTTGAACATCATCACGATCCCCAATCCTCCGCCCACACCGATACACAGGACGTGATTATCGTCTCCGCCGACGGGCGTGTAGTGCACGAACACCCATCCCGCCGCATAGACCAGAATCGTTGTGATCACGCCGAGCACGTAACCGTTCGGAGTCGCCATCTTGATCACGAAGAAGAGCAGGAAAAATACCGCCAGCCAGAGCAGGAAGAAGAGGCCGAATGTCTTTCCTGCCCCACCTCCCTGTCTTTCAGCATCAGGGCCAACATAGGCTTGTCCCCAGATGGCTAGTCCCACTAAAACGGTCACCACCGCGCTCCAGCGGAACCAGTGCAGCGCGGGCAGAGTCATTTTCTCGAGGATTTTCGGCTTAGCCGCTGCGTCCACCTGCTTCATGAAAGGAACGTTCACCAGGTTGAAGAAATACAGCAATCCGATCCAGAGAATGCCGGCAATGAAGTGAAACCAGCGCAGGATCATCAGGCTTGCTTCCTTGCCTGTAATCGTTGGCACAACGCCAACGGCACGAAGGGCGTTCCGGAAACCGGCCTGTTGTCGGAATTCGACCGCAAGTCTGCTCTCGCGGCGGCGGTAATGTCAACTCAGGCACTGTTTCCCGGCAACTTTCGGTTGAAATGCGCCCCGGATCGCCGTATGGTACAGACAACTGCCCCGCTGGGATGGCCGAACCTGTAAGTCTGGGTCCAGCGGGATTGTCCCCCCTTGTTCCTGTAGCAGCGGGAAGGCTTCCAGGAACATGCTGTTGCTTTGCGCCTGCCCATCGCGCTATGGGCCGGCAGTTGGAAAGTCGCAGTCTACACAATTGAGGAGATCGGCTATGGACAGCAATAAGCCGGCGCAAAATATTCAGGATTCCTTCCTTAACACGGCCCGTAAAGAGAGAGCCAGCATTACGATTTACCTGCTCAGCGGGGTCAAGCTGACGGGCCGCATCCGCTCTTTTGACAAGTACTCCGTGGTGCTGGAGGCGAACGGTCAGGAGCAACTCATCTTCAAGCACGCCATCTCCACTGTCGTCATGGGACGGGTGGCGTCGACGCACCTGACCCATGCGGTGCATCCGGAGAAAGCGCAAGCCGCAGCCTCTGCTGCCGGTACGGCTGCGAGCGCGTCGGGCACGGAAGGATAAAGACAGGCGTTTCGGCCTTGGGAAGTTCTCATCGCAAGAAATCCCGCGACTTGGCGCGTAAGCGAGGCCGTGCGCCCTTGGGCGCCGTCGCGACAAGAGAAGATGCCGAGCGCGAGCGTGCGTTCCTGGTCGGACTGGATGCGCGGACGCGAAGTCGAGGCGCTGCCAAAGGCACGGTGACGGCGCAAGCGGCAGCAGCACGCGATGCCGTTGCTGGCTCCAGCGCGGCGCCGAAGTCTGACGGCCGGCCCAGTATCCCCGAGTTCGACGCCGAAGAATCCCTCGCCGAGCTGCGCACCCTTGCTGAAAGCGCCGGAGCCAGTGTCGTTGGCGAAATCCTGCAGCGGCGCGATCGCCCCGATCCCGCAACTCTGGTAGGCGCCGGCAAGCTCGAGGAAATTGCCGGCGCCGCTGCCTCCGTCGATGCCGACGTTCTCTTGTTCGATCACGATCTCAGTCCATCGCAGCAACGCAACATCGAAAAGATCATCGAGCGGCGGGTGATCGATCGCACGCAGCTCATCCTCGACATCTTTGCGCGGCACGCGCGAACCCGTGAAGGCCAGTTGCAGGTTGAGTTGGCGCAGCTGCACTACATGCTGCCGCGCCTAGCCGGACACGGCGTTGAAATGTCGCAGCTCGGCGGCGGCATCGGCACGCGAGGCCCCGGTGAAACCAAGCTGGAGACGGACCGCCGAAAAATCGCACGGCGCGTGCGGCACGTCGAACAACAGCTGGAAAATGTCCGGCGCATTCGCGCCCAACAGCGGCAGCGCCGCGAGTCCGCTCCGATAGCAACCGTTGCACTCGTGGGATACACGAATGCCGGCAAGTCAACATTGTTTAACGCCCTCACGCGGGCGGGAGTATTGTCGTCGCCGAAGATGTTCGCGACTCTGGATCCCACACTTCGGGCAGTTCAGCTGCCGTCCAAACGCAAAGTGCTTCTGTCTGATACCGTCGGATTCATCCGCAACCTGCCGCATACGCTCGTCTCCGCGTTCCGCGCGACGCTTGAAGAAGTGCAGCGAGCATCGCTCGTTTTGCATGTGTCCGACGCCAGCAGCCGCCTCTCCGCCGAGCAGGACGCCCAGGTGGAAATTGTCTTGAAGGAACTGGAAGCCGAGAAGAAGCCGCGCCTGCGGGTGATGAACAAGGTAGACCTGCTGGACGAAGAAGTGGCGGAAAACCTGATCGCCGATGCTGCGCGCGAGAGTTCGCGAACAGTCTACGTCTCGGCGGTCGAAGGCACGGGCCTGGATACTTTGCTAAATCGCATCGACAAGATGATCGAAGAGGATCAGATCAGCCGCATCAAGCTGCGGGTCCCGCAGAAAGAAGGCAAGACCTTGGCGTTGCTCGAGGCGCGTGCGCGAATCTACTCACGCGCCTATAAAGACGGTGCAGTCGAACTGGAAGTCGAGGCGCCAGAGTCGGTGGTGCGGCGGATTAGGGAATTCGTGATCTAGTCCTCCTCTGACATGCCGTACGTTCCCGCATTAGAAAGTCGCCGACGCCTGTCCGACCCACACGGCTGCCCCAATTGGCGATCACAGTTTGCCGTATAAGGAAAAAATGAAAATGCCGGCATGGCTGTTCATGATCTCAGTGTGTTTGGCAGTCATTTCACAGACGGGTGTAGCCCAGGCTCAGAGTGATTCTGCGGTGCGGAATGGCTCAGCGGTACCATCGCCTACGCGAGGCTGGATTAAAGACCGGCCCGAGGCAGTTGGGCTCGACGGAAAAGTGCTGGCGGCCTTCGATGCCGATCTCGCCAGCGGCAAATATTCGCTAGTCGACAGCTTCGCGGTCTACCGCTGCGGGAAGATGGTGTTTGAACAAACGTATCCCCACGACTACGCGCACATCTACGCAAAAGAGGCGAGCGAGCGGGGGCCGCTGAACGCCCATCTGACAGGTTGGTACAACTACTTCGATCCCGCGTGGCACCCGTATTATCACGGGACGGACCTGCACAGCATGCAATCGGTGAGCAAGACCGTATCGTCGGTGATCCTCGGGATTGCCATGACCCGAGGTGATTTCAAGGCCGGCCTCGACACTCCTCTGCTGAAGTACTTCGACGTTGCCAAGGTGAAGAACGTCGACGACCGAAAGCGGCGCATCACCCTCCGGCATGTTTTGACTATGACGACCGGACTCGACTGGAACGAAGAGGTTGCGTATGACGATCCCAAGAACGACGCGAGCCTGATGGAAGCGGCTGACGACTGGGTGCAGTACGTCATCGATCGGCCCATGGCTCACGAGCCAGGGAAGGTCTTCAACTACAGCAGCGGTGTCTCGGAATTGCTGGCGCATATCTTCGAGAAGGAGACTGGACAAGATATCGAGCAATTCGGAGCGAAATATCTGTTCGCTCCGCTTGGCATCGAGTACTTCTGGAAGCGAACGCCGCTGGGAATGGTCGATACCGAGGGCGGGCTCTTCCTCAAGAATTCGGACCTGGCCAAAATCGGATCTCTGTATTTGTACGGTGGGGTGTGGGATGGGAAGCAGATCGTATCCAAAGAGTGGGTGCGGCAGTCCCTGGCTCCCTCCACCGACGCCGAGGAGGGGTTCAAATACGGATTCAAGTGGTGGCTGCTACCGCGCACAGACCGGTCGGCGTACGTCTGGATGGCACGCGGCTTCGGCGGCCAGCGACTCATGGTCTTTCCGCAGGAAGATATGATCGCCGTATTCACCGGGTGGGAGATTCTGAAAGACGAGGCCAAAGATCGCGACCTGATGAACCGCATTCTTCCGGCGGTAGGGGCACAGGCGTGCCCGGCATCCCGTTAGCCTCTCTTGATAATCCTGCAGAAATTAAATGGGCCGGCAACCAAGAAGCGGTGACATTCCTTGGCTATCGGCCCATTCGATCCTGAATTGGATCGGAGGTGATGTATCTATGCTAATCCTCTTTACTCTGAAGTCAAGGGATATGTGCAAAAATATGCCGCTCTGTTTCGTGCTATAACGCTCGGTAAGGTAAACCCCTTATTTTACAGGTGGTAACAGAGTACCCGCCTAGGTTTGCATAATGGCCCGCCAGCCTGCTCTTAAGCGGGCCTGAACCGCTCTTCTCGCGTTGACATTAAACTTATCCGGACGTTAGACTTAACAGTTTTCATAGCCCTCATTTCTTGATCTAGCTCAGCACCACATGGATGAGACACTCCAACAACTAGGCAAATTACTGCTCGGATCGGTTCCGACGGTAATTATGCTGGCGGTGTTGTACGCGCTCTACACAGTGATCGTGCACAAGCCTCTGCGGCGCGTGCTCGAGGAGCGACACAACAAAACTGAGGGCGCGATCGAAAAGTCGAAGGCGGATATCGCGGCCGCCGAAGCCCGCACCGCCGAATACGAGCAGAGTCTGCGTGAGGCCCGGGCGGCGGTCTTTCGCGCGCAGGAAGCGAAGCGTCAGGCGGCGATGCAGGCTCGAGCTAAAGCCGTGGCCGAGGCGCGCAGCAGGGCACAGGCGCAGGTGCAGGCTGCCAAGGTCGCCATCGAAAAAGATCGTGTAACCGCCGAGCAGGGACTGCAGGCCGAGGCGGCAGCCCTTGCCCGCGAGATCGTGCGTCGCGTGCTGCAACCGGCGGGGGTAGGCCGCTGATGAAATCGAATCGGATATTCCGGATGCCTCTTCTCGTGTTGCTGCTTGTCAGCTGCGCAGGGATTGTTATGCTGCGCGCGCAAGAAGCGCCGGCTCATCCGCAGCCAAAGCAAGCTGCCACCGATGAGGCGCGAAGGAGTCCAGGACGCCAACTCGTCCATGGGAGCCGGGAAGCCGCTGGCGAAGAAAAAGATGAGATGGAGGAGTTCAAGCATTCGGCCTCAGTGTCTTGGATCTCGAGCAAGCTCCACATAAGCCTGCAGAGCGCTTACTGGCTTAGCTTTGTGCTGAATTTCGTTGTGATTGCGGGTGTGATCGTGTGGGCGAGCCGCAAGTTTCTTCCCGGCATCTTCCGAGACCGCACAGCGGCCATTCAGAAGGCTATGCAGGAGGCGCAGAAAGCCAGCGAAGAAGCTCGCCGCAGGCTGGCGGACATCGAATCGCGGTTGCAAAGGCTCGATGTCGAAATCGGCATGATGCGCGATGCCGCCGAAAAAGAGGGTGAAGCCGAAGAAGCACGGATTAAAGCTGCCGCCGAAGAAGATGCGCAGAAGATCGTCGCGATGGCGGAGCAGGAGATTGTCGCCGCCGTCAAAGCCGCACGCCGCCAACTGACGGCCCATGCCGCCGACCTTGCCGTTGGTCTTGCCCAGAAACAGATTCACGTCGATCCCGCCACCGATCAGGCTTTGGTTCGCGATTTCTCCGGCCAGTTGGGGTCAGTCTCCGATACTTCGGGAAAGGGCGGAAACTAGATGGCGTCCGTCGCCAGCACCTACGCCCGCGCTTTCGCCGACGTAGTCTTCGATGCACACCTCGACGCGGCTCGCGCCCTTGGAGCCCTACGCCAGATTGCCACGCTCCTCGATGAGAGCGTGGAGTTGCGAAGGGTTTGGGAGAATCCTGCCGTTCCGGCCGATCAGAAACGCGGCTTGCTGGATGCCATCGTGCAGCGGAACGGAATCGACAAACCTGTTCGCAATTTAGTCGCTGTGCTCATGGACCACCGCCGCCTGCCGTTTCTGTCGAGAATCGTTAAACAACTCGAGAAAGAACTCGATGCGCGGCTGGGATTCGCGGAAGCACAGATTTCCAGTGCCCGCGAACTGGGCGACGCCGAAAAGCGCACGCTGGAAACGCAAATCGAAAAAGCGACCAGCAAAAAGGTGCGCGCAAGTTATGGATTGGATCCGTCATTGCTGGGCGGAGCCGTAGTCCGCATCGGCAGCACGATTTACGACGGATCCGTGAAGGGGCAGTTGGAGAGAATTAAAGAGGCAATTAGCTCTTAGCTGTGAGCTTCGGGCTCTGAGCTACGAGTTTGCGCAGTGGTTGCTCGAAGCTCGTGGCTCGGAGCTGAAAACTGAAAGCTTTCTTATGGCACAAATCAAGGCAGACGAAATTACCAAGCTAATCCGCGAGCAGATCGAGAACTACGAAACCAAGGTTTCCGTGGACGAGACAGGCACCGTCATCACCTTGGGTGACGGCATCGCGCGTGTGTACGGTCTCGACAAAGTCATGGCCGGCGAACTGTTGTCGTTCCCGCACGGGGTGGCCGGTATCGCCATGAACCTGGAAGAGGACCAGGTCGGCGTCGTGCTGCTCGGCGAATTCACTGAGATCAAGGAAGGCGACGAGGTCAAGCGCACCGGACGCATCATGAGCGTGCCTGTCGGCGACAACATGATCGGACGCGTGGTGAACTCGCTCGGCCAGCCCATCGACGACAAAGGTCCCATCTCGACCGACAAGTTCATAGCGCTCGAGCGCCTCGCTCCCGGCGTGATTGATCGTCAGCCTGTGCGCGAGCCGATGGCCACCGGACTGAAGGCTATCGACAGCATGATCCCGATCGGCCGCGGCCAACGCGAACTGATCATCGGCGACCGCCAGACCGGCAAGACTGCGGTCGCGCTCGACACCATCATCAACAGTAAAGGCAACGACCTCATCTGCATCTATAACGCGATCGGCCAGAAGCGCTCGTCGATCGCCCAGGTCGTCAAGATTCTCGAAGACGCCGGAGCGATGGACTACACGATCGTTGTCGCCGCTTCAGCTTCCGAGCCCGCTCCCATGCAGTACATTTCGCCCTACGCGGCGTGCGCGATGGGCGAGTTCTTCCGCGACACCAAGCGCCACGCGCTGGTGATCTATGACGACTTGTCGAAGCATGCAGCTTCCTATCGCGAGATCTCGCTGCTGCTGCGCCGTCCGCCCGGCCGCGAAGCGTATCCCGGAGACGTCTTCTATCTCCACTCTCGCCTGCTGGAGCGCGCTGCAAAATTGAGCGACAAAAACGGCGGCGGATCCCTGACAGCTTTGCCCGTGATCGAAACGCAGGCCGGCGACGTCTCGGCGTACATCCCGACCAACGTCATTTCGATCACCGACGGCCAGATCTATCTCGAAACTGACCTGTTCAACCAGGGCGTACGTCCGGCCGTTAACGTCGGTCTCTCGGTGAGCCGCGTGGGTGGCAGCGCGCAGATCAAAGCCATGCGCCAGGTTGCTGGTACGCTGAAACTGGAATTGGCGCAGTACCGCGAACTGGCGGCATTCGCGCAGTTCGGCAGCGAT
>WNGO01002922.1_pt1 | contig 12061 bp, 9 predicted proteins | sample 5400511 | NCBI WGS metagenome assembly WNGO01 (sample SAMN13153380, study PRJNA577476) | soil metagenome | isolation source: 20 cm soil or saprolite under Garry oak tree replicate 2 | place: USA:California | collected 2016-06-15
AGCCCCGCCGCCGGCGGCAAGCTGCGCGGCGGCGACGTCCTCGTCGCGGTCGGCGGGGCCGGCGTCAGCGAGGCCGGCGACCTGCAGCGGCTGATGGTCGAGACGACGATCGGCACCAAGCTCACGCTGACGGTGCTGCGCGGCGACCAGCTGGTCGACCTCGACGTCGTGCCAGTCGAACTCCCCTAGACTCCCCGGGTGCCGAAATCGTCTGAAGTCCGCGAGCTTCTGCGGGCCCAGGTTCGCGCCGGACGGTTTCGGATGGCTGATGTCGACCCGGACTCGACTCCCGGCCTAAAGGGCGGGACGGGCAAGGCGCTCCGCGGGGTCAAGAAGGAGCGCGATGAGCTGTTCGAGCTCCACGAACGTCTCTACGCGGAGCGCAAGCGCTCGCTGCTGGTCGTCCTCCAGGGCATGGACACCTCCGGCAAGGACGGCACGGTCACGCACGTGGTGCGGAACTTCAACCCACAGGGGGTGCTCATCACGCCATTCAAGGCGCCCACCCCGGAGGAGCGGCGCCGCGGCTTCCTGTGGCGCATGCGCCGGCGTCTGCCGCAGGTCGGATTTATCGGGATCTTCAACCGCTCCCACTACGAGGACGTGCTGATCGCGCGAGTGCACGACCTGGCGCCGCCGCAGGTCATCGCGCGCCGCTACATCCAGATCAACAGTTTCGAGAAGGAGCTCGTCCGCGCCGGGACCAGGGTCGTCAAGCTCTGCCTGCACATCTCGTATGACGAGCAGCGCAGGCGCCTGTTGGACCGTCTCAAGGACCCGACCAAGCGCTGGAAATTCAACCCCCACGACATCGACGAGCGGGCGTATTGGGATGACTACATGAGCGCCTACAGCCTCGCCATCACAAAGTGCTCCACGCCGATAGCGCCGTGGTACGTGATCCCAGCGGATGACAAGGCCTACCGGAACTGGGCGGTCTCGAACATCCTCATCGAGACCCTGCGCGAGATGGACCCCAAGTATCCGCAGCCCAAGCTCGACATCCCCCGCCTGAAAAAGCGCCTGCGCAACTAAGCCGCGACCGCCGTGGTTTGCTAAGTTAAGAATCGCTAAGTTCGGTTGGGGGGAGTTGAGATGAACCGCACGCGTGTCGTCAGCGGGCTTGTGGCTGCGTTCCTGGTGGCCGCCTGTGGATCCAGTGGCGGGGGCGGCGGAGGCAACTCGTACTCCGGCAAGACCCTGAAGCTGGCCAAGATCGAGCTGACGGTCGAGGACGACGCATCGGACAAGGCGCAGTCCTCGCAGAAGGCGCAGACGCTGATCCAGCAGACGCAGGTGATGGCTCTGCTCGGTCCCACCCTGTCTAACTCAGCGGTCGGGGTTCATCCCCTTGCCGAAAAGCTGAAGACCCCCATCCTGGCCGTGAGCACGACCGGCATCAACATCGTCCCCAACTGCAACAACCCGGACCCGACGCCGTGCAAGTACGTGTTCCGGGACAGCCTCGGCGAGCAGACGGCGATTCCCGCGAACATCAAGTCGTACTCCGAAGATGGGCACCCGAAGACCGGCGTGCTGCTCGTCGCCCAGGATGACAAGTTCTCGAGCGACGGGGGCAAGATCGTCCAGGACACCGTCGCCCAGTACAACATCCAGCTGCTGAAGACGATCCCGTTCAGCAAGAACGACGCCGACCTATCGAGCTATGTCACCCAGGCGGTGCAGCTGAAGCCCGACGTGATCTTCATCACCTCGCTCGGCGGCATCCCGGCCAAGATCATGACCGCCGCCCGCACGCAGGGCTGGAAGGGCCAGTTCCTGGGCGGCAACGGATTCAACACCGCCACGGTTTCCAAGCAAGCGGGCACGTCGGGGACTGGAGCCCGCAGCGCAAGCGCGTGGTATATCGGCAACGACTTTCCGTCCAACAAGGATTTCGTCGACGCGTACAAGACGGAGTACAGCAAGGATCCCGACCAGTTCGCGGCGCAGGGCTACGCCGGGATCAAGATCATCGCGGACGCGGCTTCGCGCGCGAATTTGAGCTTCAGCAACCTGGCGAGCGACCGCGACAAGCTGCGGGCCGCGATGGAGACCGTGAACATCCAGACCCCGCTGGGACCGTTCCAGTTCACCTCGACGCACGACGTCAAGCAAACGGTGTGGATCATCCAGATGGACGGGGCGGGCGGGTTCAAGCTGCTCCACGAAATCAAGGCGAGCTAACGAAATGGGGGACGCCCGCGGGGAGTCCCCCACCTTGCACCTGACGTGACGGGCTGATGGATCAGCAGCTCGTCAACGCCATCTTCATCGGGTCGATCTACGCGCTGTTCGCGGTCGGCTACACGCTGGTCTTCGGCATCCTCGACATCCTCAACCTGGCGCATAGCGCCGTCTTCATGCTGGGCGCAGCCATCACCTACTCGCTCGCCGTCAACCACGGGCTCACCTTCTGGGTTGCGTGCGTGCTCGGGATCGCGGCCTCGGCTCTGATGGGACTGGTGATCGAGCATGTCTGCCTCCGGCCGCTGCGCCGCCGGCAGGCGCCGCCGATCGCTGCGCTCATCTCCACCATCGGGCTCGCGCTGGTGATCGTCGCCGCCGTCGAGCAGGGCAAGGGCGGCAGCTTGTTCGTGTGGCTCTGGGTGGACGGCGCGAACTCCGTCGCGTTTCCGAGCGGAACTTTTCCCAACCCTGTCTGGCACATCGGCGACCTGACGCTCGAGTCGAGCAAGGTCGTGATCATCCCGATCTCGATCGCCTTGATGCTCGTGCTGGGGTACGTGATGCGCTACACGCAGGTCGGGCGCGGGCTGCGGGCTGTGGCGGAAAACCCGCGCGCCGCGCGTCTGATGGGCGTCGACGTCGATCGCATGATCTCGCTCACCCTCGTCATCTCCTCCGCGCTGGGCGGGCTGGCGGGGATCCTGTTCGGCGCCGCGCTGGGCGATATCAGTCCTTACATCGGGCGAGACAACGTCGAGGTGCGCGGGCTCGCCGTGATCGTGCTCGGCGGCATGGGCAGCATCCCGGGCGCGGTGATCGGCGGCTACCTGCTCGGTCTGGTCGAGATCCTAGCGGTCGTCACGTTCGGCAGCAGCGTCCGCGGCGGCGTGGCCTTCGCCGCGCTTTTCCTTCTCCTGATCCTGCGGCCGCAGGGATTGTTCGGCACGCGCCTACGCGAGCGCATCTGAGGCGTGGACTTTTTCATCAACCTGGTCAGCGATCCGGTCGGTTTCTGGAACTCGAACACGCTCCTGATCGCGCAGATCGGGATCAACGCGATGATCGCGACGTCGATGTTCCTGGTCCTCTACTCGGGCCAGCTGTCGCTGGCCGCGCCGGGCTTCATGGCCGTCGGCGCCTACACGTCGGTGCTGATGAGCCTCTACTGGCACACCCCGCTGGCGCTGAACATCGCGGCCGGCGTCCTGCTCGCGGGCGTGCTCGGTCTCCTCGTCGGGCTGCCGGTGCTGCGCCTGCGCGGTGTGTTTCTCGCGATCGCCACGATCGGCTTCATCGAGGCGCTGCGCCTCGGCGTCATCCTCAATGTGCCAATCACCGGCGAAGGGCTTGGTCTCAAGAACCCCGACGCCGACCCGCTCGGCGGTGTGTCGGTGATCCTCGCCTCGCTGGTCGTGGTCGTCTTCCTGGTGTGGCGGCTGACCAAGGGGCGCCTTGGTCACGCCTGGTCCGCCATCCGGCAGGACGAGATCGCGGCGCTCAGCCAGGGCATCGACGTCGCGCGCTACAAGATGATCGCGTTCATCCTCAGCGCCGTGATCGCCGGCTACGCCGGAGCGCTCGAGGCGCACCTCAATTTCTTCGTCGACCCGGGCGATGCCCAGTACGGCGTGACACGGGCCGTGCAGGTCCTTACTTTCGCCGTCCTCGGGGGCAGCGGCTACGTCCTCGGTCCGGTGGTCGGTGCGCTGATCATCACCCTGCTCCCCGAGATCTTTAGAGAGGCGGGCGACTACATCAATGTCCTGAGCGGCATCTTCCTGATCGCCGTCATCGTCTTCCGACCGCAGGGCATCGTCGGCCGCGGGGGACTTGCGTTGGTCCGCCCGGCGTGGTGGCCAAGAGCGAGGGTACGTGCTGCTTCGCCTGGATGACGTCAGGCGCCACTTCGGTGGCGTCCATGCCGTCGACGGGGTGTCGCTGGACGTCGAGCAGGGATCGATCCAGGGCCTCATCGGGCCCAACGGCGCCGGCAAGACGACGCTGGTCAACGTGCTCACCGGCTACGTGCGATTCCAGTCCGGCCGCGCGTGGCTGGAGTCCGATCAGCTGAGCGGACTTTCGGCGCACCGCATCGCCCGACTTGGGATCGCGCGCACGTTTCAGAACATCAGGCTGTTCAAAGACCTGACGGCCATCGAAAACGTGCTGATCGGCATGCACGCGCGCAGCCGAGACGACACGCTCGCGCAGCTCGCGACCCTGCCGTTCTTCCGCACCGCGGCGCAAGGCCGCGTCAAGGACGCGCACCTGCTGCTCGAGTCGGTCGGGCTGCCAAGCTCGGTCGGCGCGCGCCACGCCGGCACGCTTCCTTACGGCGATCAGCGCCGGCTGGAGATCGCGCGCGCTCTCGCGTTGAAACCGCGCCTTTTGATCCTGGACGAGCCCGCGGCCGGCATGAACCCGTCGGAGAAGCAGGGCATGCGCGAGCTGATCGAACGGCTCAACGCCGATGGCCTGACGATCCTCCTCATCGATCACGATATGCGGCTTGTCATGGGCGTGTGCAAGCGGGTGGCGGTGCTGAACTTTGGCAAGAAGATCGCGGACGGGACGCCGGAGGAGGTCTCGACCGATTCGACGGTGATCAAGGCTTATCTCGGCACGGGCGGCGAGCGCGAGGTGACGAGCGCGCCAGGCGCGAGCGGGGTCGCCGAGGATCGCGACGTCGAGGCGGTGGCGGCGACGCGCAAGGCGGTGCGCGAGCCGGACCAACCGATCCTCGACGTCGAGGGCCTGACGGTGAGCTATGGCGCGATCGTCGCGGTGCGCGGCGTGTCGTTTCGCGTGGGTCAGGGCGAGGTCGTGGCGTTGATCGGCGCCAACGGAGCCGGCAAGTCGACGATCCTCAACACGCTGTCGGGCCTGATCCGGCCCGAATCGGGGACCGCGCTGTTCGACGGGCTCGACCTCACCAACGCGAAGGCCTCCGCGATCGTGAAGCGTGGCCTGGTCCAGGTGCCGGAGGGGCGCGAGATCCTGGCCCGGCAGACGGTGCTCGAGAACCTCGAGCTGGCGACCTGGGCAAGACGCGATGGCGCGGCGACACGCGGGCGCATCGACGCGGTGTTGAAGCGCTTTCCGATCCTCGGGGAGCGGCGCAACCTGAGCGCGGGGGCGCTGTCGGGCGGCGAGCAGCAGATGCTGGCGATCGCGCGCGGACTGCTGGCGAGGCCGCGGCTGCTGCTGCTCGATGAGCCGTCGCTGGGCCTGGCTCCGCAGATGGTCGACGAGGTGTTCCGCGCCATCGAGGAGATACATAAGGAAGGGACGACGATCCTGCTCGTGGAGCAGAACGCGCTGCGCGCGCTGGCGATCGCGGATCGGGCGTACGTGATCGAGACCGGGCGGATCCTGCTTAGCGGTTCGGGGGATGAGCTGCTGCACAACCCGGCGGTGAGGCGGGCGTACCTGGGGGGCTGAGCCCGGTCTCGGATAGTCCGGACGAAGCGCGTGGAAGTCCGCGGCAAACCTTGGATAGTCCGGACTATCCGGGGGGCTGGCCGCGTCCCCCGGCAATAAAAAAGGCCCGAGCTTGCGCTCGGGCCTTTTCTGGTTCCTGACTTAGGCTACGCGGACGCTCTTGGCGCGCGGGCCCTTGGGGCTCGACTCGATTTCGAACTGAACCTTCTCGCCACCCTGCAGTCCGTCGAAGTCGCCTTCGGTGCCACTGCGGTGGAAAAAGTATTCCTGTCCGTCCTCTGCCTTGATAAATCCAAAGCCACGATCCGAAACCAGCTTTTTGATGGTGCCTGTGGGCATTTCCATCTCCTATCTCTCGAACGGCGGGGCCTACTCATCTAGCGGGCCCGTTCGAGAAGATAGAAGCCTGCGGTGAGCGCCGGCGCTTCGCCAGCTACAGGGAGTATACCCGGATTCTCAGGAACCTATCCCTGCCGCCTCGGAGTGCCTCCGGGCGCGTGACTGGTCGACCTCGGTCAGGTAGCGCTTGCGCAGCCGGAGGTGCTTCGGCGTCACCTCCAGGAGCTCGTCGTCGGCCAGGAAGTCCAGCGACTGCTCCAGGCTCAACCTCGAGGCCGGGGTCAGCCTGACCGAGATGTCCGACGTGGACGACCGGATGTTCGACTGCTTCTTCTCCCGGCACACGTTGACCCGGATGTCTCCCGGCCGCTTCTGGATGCCAACGACCATGCCCTCGTAGACCTCTTCGCCGGCCTCGATGAAGGTGGTGCCTCGCTCCTGGGCGCCCGCCAGCCCGAAGGCCAGCGACTTGCCGGCGGAAGACGCGGTCAGGGCGCCGTTGCGCTGCTCGCGAAACTCGCCCAGGAACGGCCGGTATCCCATGCCGATCGACCCCATCAGGCCGGTGCCGGCGGTGAGCGTCAGGAACGTGTTGCGAAACCCGATCAGCCCCCGAGTCGGGATCAGGTACTCGAGCCGGACCCCGCCCTTGCGGTCGTAGATGATCTCGAGCATCTCGCCGCGCCGCTTGCCCAGCGCCTCGGTGACGGGACCGAGGTTGTCCTCCCGAACGTCGACCGTGAGGTGCTCGACCGGTTCCATGAGCTGGCCGTTGATCCTCTTCACGATGGCCTCAGGGCGAGAAACCTCGAACTCATAGCCCTCGCGGCGCATCGTCTCGATGAGCACCGCAAGGTGCAGCTCACCCCGGCCGCTGACCAGGAATCGCTCGGCGGCGCCGGTGTCCTCGACGTGCAGGCCGAGGTTGGTGTCGAGCTCCTTGTACAGGCGCGCCCGCAGCTGCCGCGTCGTGGAGAACTTGCCCTCGCGACCCGTGAACGGCGAGGTGTTGACCCCAAACGTCATGCGCACGGTCGGTTCATCGATCGCGATCCTCGGCAGGGCGTCCGGTGCGTTGGGGTCAGCAAGCGTATCGCCGATCGCGACCTCCTCGAGACCGGTGAGCAGGACGATGTCGCCCGCGCCGGCACTCGGCACCGCGACGCGGTCGAGACCCCTGTACATGAGCACCTGGACGACGCGGGCCTGGCGCGCCGCTCCTTCGGCCCCGAGCACCGAAATCACGTCGCCCGGCGCCACGCTGCCTCGTGAGATGCGGCCGATGGAGATGGTCCCCGTGTAGTCGTCGTAGGCGCGATTGGCGACCAGCATCTGAAAGCCGCCCTGCTCCGCGATCGGGGCCGGGATGCTGGCGACGATCGTCTGGAACAGCGGCTCGAGGTCGGCGGCCAGCTCGTTCGGCTGGAGTCCGGCGCGACCCTCCTTGGCGATCGCGTAAACGACGGGAGCCTCGAGCTGATCCGCATCCTCCGCAAGCTCGAGGAACAGGTCGTGCACGCGATTCAGCGCGCGCTGGGGGTCCGCGTTCTTCCGGTCGACCTTGTTGATGACGACCACGATCCGCAGCCCGACCTCGAACGCCTTGCGGAGGACGAATCGCGTCTGCGGCATGGGGCCCTCGGCGGCGTCGACCAGGAGCAGGCACCCGTCGGCCATGTTGAGCACGCGCTCCACCTCACCGCCGAAGTCGGCGTGCCCGGGCGTGTCGATGATGTTGATGGTCACATCGCCGTGCCGGATCGAGGTGTTCTTGGCCAGGATCGTGATGCCCTTCTCGCGCTCCAGGTCGTTGGTGTCCATGATCAGCGACCCGACTTCCTGGTTCTCGCGGAACGTGTGGCTCTGCTTGAGCAGGGCATCGACCAGCGTGGTCTTGCCATGGTCGACGTGCGCGATGATCGCCACGTTCCTGATGTCGTGACGGAGGTTGGTCAGTGTCATGGACGGCACGAGGCAATATACGGACTGCCGATGAAGATCCGGGCCGCGAAGCTGGCGATCGCCGCAATGGCCTGCGCGCTCGCCATCGCGATCTCGGGCGGCCCCGCGAGCGCCGACGAGGGCTGGGTCATCAACTCGTTCCAGTCGAGGATCAACATCAACCGCGATTCCTCGATCGCGGTGCAGGAGGACATCCGGGTCGACTTCGGCAGCCTCCAGAAGCACGGCATCTTCCGGACCATTCCGGTCCTCTACCGCTACAACGACAGCCAGGACCGCTACTACAACCTGGACGTCACATCCGTCACCGATGGCACGCGGCCGCTCCAGTACGACGCCTACCGCTCGGGGCCCGACCAGGTGATCAAGATCGGCGACGCCAACCGCACGGTAAGCGGCGCCCAGCGCTATGTCATCACCTACACAGTGCAGGGCGCCATGAATCGCTTTGCGGACCGCGACGAGCTGTTCTGGAACGTCGACGGCGACCGGTGGCCGGTACCCAAACAATCGGTGACCGCCACAGTCTTCGTCCCTGCCAGCCCTCAAAACGTGGCGTGCTATCAGGGACCGTCGGGCTCGACCGAGGCCTGCAGCTCATCGAGCAATGGCGACTCAGTGACCTTCGCCTCGACGCGAGAGCTTGCCTCCGGCGAGCAGATGTCGGTCGCCGTTGCACTCGCCCCCGCAGTCGTTAAAGTCCCACCGCCACTGTTGACCGCCCGCGCCCGCGAGTTTCCCAAAGACGCGTTCGACATCAACCCACTGACCATCGGCCTCGGCGCCCTGATTCTCGTTGGCGGCATCGCGCTGATCGCCTGGAGCTGGTGGCGGCACGGCCGCGATCGCGCCTACCTCGGTCATTACTACGCGGCGCCCAATGACGCGGCGGAGCATGCCGAGCCGCTGTTTCAGCACGATCCGGTCGTGGTGGAGTTCGGGCCACCGCAAGACATGAGACCAGCGCAGCTCGGACTCATCCTCGACGAGAGCGCCGACCCGAAGGATGTGACGGCCTCGATCGTCGACCTCGCGGTCCGCGGCTATCTCACGATCACCGACATCCCGGAGAAGTTCGGCCGTCACGACTGGCAGCTCACCCAAAAGTCGGGCGATGTCACCAAGCTGCTGCCCTACGAGAAGACGCTGCTCAGCGGCCTCTTCCTCGGCCGGGAGCAGGTCAAGGTCTCCGAGCTCAAGGGCACGTTTCGCACCACGCTTCAGCAGACCGAAAGCCAGGTCGTCTCCGACGCGATGTCGCGGCGCCTGTTCACGACCAATCCGCGATTCGCCCGCGGCGGTTGGGGCTGCCTGGGCACGGCGATCCTGCTCCTCGGCGCGTTCGCGACCTACCAGCTGGGCCTTCACTTCGGCTGGGGCTTCATCGGCGTCGCTGTGTTGCTTGTCGGCATGGTGCTGATCGCGACGGCCAAGAACATGTCGCAGCGCAGCGCCGCGGGCCGTGAGCTGCTGCAGAAGACGCTCGGGTTCCGCCTCTACATGAACACCGCGGAGAAGTACCGCCAGCAGTTCGCGGAGAAGGCGGAGATCTTCACCCAGCTCCTCCCCTACGCGATCGTCTTCGGCGTCGTCAACCGCTGGGCCAAAGCCTTCGAGGGCATCGACACCAGCGCCTCCAGCGGCTGGTACGTGGGCAACGCGCCCTTCCAGGCCGCGCTGCTGTCGAGCAGCCTCCAGTCGATGAACGACAACATCTCGAGCGCCATCTCCTCCGCCCCGCCCAGCTCAGGCAGCGGCAGCGGGTTTGGGGGCGGCGGCTCATCCGGGGGTGGCGGCGGCGGAGGAGGCGGCGGCAGCTGGTAGCCAGGCGTGCGAGTTGCAAAGCGGCCCCAATTCAGATTGAATTAAGCACGGCTTCATAACGCCTTTTTTGGGGGGTGGGCGCGATGGGCGTGTTTCTGGCGTTCCATCAGTCGTATCAACCGGTGCTGGGCAGCATCTTGCTGTCGGCGCTCGTGGCCGGACTTCCTCTTTATGTCCTCTTCGTCCTGCTCGCGATACTGCGCCTGCCGGCGTGGATCTGCGCCCTCGCGGCGATGCTCACGTCACTGGTGATCGCCTGGCTGGTCTGGGGCATGCCGTTCGGCATCTCGGTCGCGACCGCCACCGAAGGCATGGCCTTCGGCCTCTGGCCGATCAGCTGGATCGTCCTCAACGCCGTCTTCTTCCACAACCTGACCGTCGCCAGCGGCGACTTCGACGTCATCAAGCGCTCGCTCACACGGCTCACGACTGACCGCCGCCTGCAGACGCTGCTCGTCGCCTTCTCGTTCGGCGCGCTCCTCGAAGGCATCGCGGGCTTTGGCGCACCCGTCGCGATCACCGCCTCGATCCTCGCCAGCCTGGGCTTCGAACCAGTGACGGCGGCTGTCCTGGCGCTGCTCGCCAACACCGCGCCGGTCGCCTTCGGCTCGATCGGCATCCCGGTCGTCACCCTGGGCGGTCTGATCGCGCCCATCGTCGGCCATCCGGTGACGAACACCACCCTGGCCCTGTCGGCGATGGTCGGCCGCCAGCTGCCGCTGTTCTCGATCCTGATCCCGGCCTACCTCATCGTCGTCCTCGCGGGCTTCCGGCGGATGACCGAGATCCTGCCCGCGGTGCTGGTGACCGGCGTCTCGTTTGCGATCGTGCAGTTCCTCGTCTCGAACTTCGTCGGTCCGGAGCTCACCGACATCATCGCCGCGCTTGTCTCGATGGGATGCCTGGCGCTGCTGCTGCGCGTGTGGCGGCCCAAGGACACGTGGCAGTTCGCCGGCGAACCGGCGATTGCAGCATCGGCAACGTCGCCGCGACCGGTGATGGGTGGGTCCGACCTCCCCGGGCGCGGAGTCGCCGACACTCCCGACACTCGCGCGTCGCGTGATGTCATCGACTCGCCCAGCCGGATCGCACGCGCTTACGCGATGTACCTGGTGCTTGTGATCGTGATCCTCATCGGCCAGATGGGCAACCTGCCCTGGTGGTCGGGGCATCCGGTCGGCGACGTCAAGACAGCGCTGGCCACTCCCGCCAACATCACCGCCGACCTGAAATGCGGCACGCCGCTCTTCACCCTTTGCAAGCTCCCGTGGTTCGGACCGGACCCGGCGAAGGATCGCCAGGCCTTCAAGTTCCCGGACTGGAACTTCCTGTGGCCAGGTACCTACGAGACAGTGAAGGGCCAGCCCGTCTCGCTGATCTACCGCGAGAAGCCGATCGTCGGCAAGTCGACCGCGTATCCACTGGCGTTCGACTGGAACTTTCTCGCCGCGGCCGGATCGCTCGTCCTTTATGCGTGCCTCATCGCGTTTCTCTTGATGCGCATCGCCGGTTCGCGACTGAATTTCTTCACGGTCTACGGGCGGACGATCCGCCAGCTTGCGCTGCCCATCGCGACGATCGCGTTGATCCTTGCGATCGCGCAGCTCATGAACTACTCGGGCATGACGGCGAGCATGGCGATCGCGCTGTCCAAAACGGGATTCATATTCCCGTTCGTGGCCGCGTTCCTTGGCTGGCTGGGTGTATTCCTCACCGGGAGCGACACCTCCTCGAACACGCTGTTCGGCCCGCTCCAGGCGCAGACCGCGCAGCAGCTGGGTAACGTGAGCCCGATCCTCACCGCCGGCACCAACTCTTCCGGCGGTGTGATGGGCAAGATGATCAGCCCGCAGAACCTGTCCGTCGGGGCGGCGGGCGTGAACAAGGTGGGCGCCGAGGGCGACATCTTCCGCCGCGTCATCGGCTACAGCCTCATCCTCACCTCGGCGGTCGGCGTGGTGGCGATGATCGAGGCGTACGTGATCCCGGGGATAGTGCCCACGCCCTGAGCCCCGGAACCCCGGATAGTCCGGACTATCCGGGGTTTGCTTCGGGCTTCAGAGCAGTTCGTCCGGACTATCCGTGAGTACCGCCGTCGTAGGGAGCAGGGCCGCGAGCGCCGACTCGGCCGCGGCGCGAACCCGCGGCGTCGGATCGTCGAGGAGGCGGGCCAGGATCGGCTCGGCTCGCGCGATCGCGCGCCGCCGCGCGACCTTGGCGCACATCTCCCGCGTCCTCCAGTCCCCATCGTGAAGGCCGGCGAGGATCGAGGCCTCGGCTGACGGGTCCCATACGTAGAGCAATC
>WNGO01006424.1_pt1 | contig 12054 bp, 12 predicted proteins | sample 5400511 | NCBI WGS metagenome assembly WNGO01 (sample SAMN13153380, study PRJNA577476) | soil metagenome | isolation source: 20 cm soil or saprolite under Garry oak tree replicate 2 | place: USA:California | collected 2016-06-15
TTCGCACTGCTGAATCGCCCGCGTCCACGGCCAAACTGGTCGAGCTTGACCTGAATGGTCGACTGCAAGAGCCGCAATTGCACCAGCAGCTCCCGTGACACTGCGGGCGATTCGGAAATTCGGAGGAGCGGCGGAAAGATTTCCGCCAGGTCGAGATTGAGGGCTCGAAGAGAGGAGACCAGCCTTTGGACCGCGGGGGCGTGGGGGTTCACGAGGTCCACTCGCGTACTCAATTGTTCGCGCAGGGCGCTCCAATTGAGCTCCATGAACGGGTGCTTCTTAGAGACTTCGCGAACCACTTCGTCCGTAATTCGCGCGCGATCTCCCAGGCGAGCCAGGTGCAGTTGGAGGACTTTACCGCCGCGGCGCACGTTGTGCACCAGGTAGAATAGATTTCCTTTGCGGCGGACAAAAGCCATGACGTCACCCCAAACTCGCGTCATCTTCTGTAGTGTATTTGTATTCCACTACACTCGTCAATATTAAGATGCGTACTCCTTCAAAAAGTTGCATCCAACCAGTAACGCGGCCAACGTAGCGGAGATGGCAAGCAATTCCTCATCACTTTTTTTGCTGTGTTTCATCGATGGTTCGCATCCTCGTTCCACCACGCCCTTCGCACCTCGTCGCCCGCTATTTGATTAGATGCCTGCTGCTCCCTGCCGCTTCTTGAATCGTCCGCGGCATCCAGCTACTGCATTAAACCCCGCCGCGGCATTTTTTCTCTTGTTCTCGCGCAGAAAGACGCCTACGATGCCGCGCGAGTTGATTCCTATCTCTGCTTGGAGCTTGATGCGAAATGTCCTGGGATCCCGTGTTTCGCTTCGTGCAACAAATTCCCCGCGGCAGGGTTTTAACTTATGGGGCGCTCGCGAAAGCCTTGCGCCTCCCCGGCGGCGCGCGCAGCGCCGGCCGCGCCATGGCCGCGACACCCTCCGGAAAAGGCATTCCCTGGCATCGCGTCGTCGGTGAGCGCGGCAAGATCCTTATCCGCGAGCCTTACGCTTCCCTGCAAAGAAAACTCCTCGCAAGCGAAGGCATCGCCATTCTCGAGTCTCGCGTGGACCTGAAACGCCACCTCTGGAAACCACCAAAGAAGTCCGCACGGAAACACCAAACTCCTAAAAAACGTATTCACAAGTGAAGCCGCAGGCGTCCTTTTCTCACCTTACAAGCCAGACCCGTATCTGCGGTATGCTATACCCTCTTTTTCTATTGCGCCCCTGAGTGGTGGGGGGGCAACGAACATGGCCAATTCCATTCTCCAAGTGGAAAATCTCCTCAAGCGGTACGGCGACGTTGAAGCGGTTCGCGGCGTCAGTTTTGCGGTGGAAGAGGGCGAGGTCTTCGGGCTGCTCGGGCCAAACGGCGCTGGAAAAACTAGCACCGTTGAGATTCTCGAGGGGTTGCGCACGTTAGACAGCGGCCGCGTTTCCGTCTGCGGACTTGACCCGCAACGCGACTCCGCTGCTCTGAAACACGAGATCGGCGCCGCGCTGCAATCCACCTCGCTTCCCGACAAGCTTCGCGTGATGGAAGCACTGCGTCTCTTCGCCAGCTTTTATAAGCGGCGCCGCAATCCGGAAGAGCTGCTCAAGCGCTTCGGTTTGGAAGAAAAGCGCGATACCTTTTACAGCCAGCTCTCTGGCGGACAAAAGCAACGCCTGGCCCTCGCCATGGCTCTCGTCAACGATCCCAAGGTCCTGTTCTTCGATGAGCCGACCGCAGGGCTCGATCCCCAGGTGCGGCGAGAAATATACGACATCATCGAGGAACTAAGGCGCGAGAAAAAAACGATTGTAATGACCACGCACTATATCGAGGAAGCCGAGCGGCTCTGCGATCGCGTGGCCATCGTCGATCACGGAAAAGTGATCGCTCTTGGCACGCCCCGTGACTTGAAAGCCCATTCCGGCGGCACCACGCGCATCGAAGTGCGTCTTTCGAAGCCGGAATCCAATGGCACGCTCAAGAACCTCGACGGGGCGACGGACGCGCGCGAGGTCGACGGCACTTACGTAATTCACTCCAAGCGCCCGCCTCAAACTATCGTCTCTCTGGTCAAGCATCTCGAAGCCCAGGACAATGAACTCGTCAGCCTGGAAATCGCTTCGCCCTCCCTGGAAGACGTTTTTATCGAAATGACTGGAAGGAGGTTGCGCGATTGACAAACTTCGCCACCTTGACGCGCATGCGCATTCAGCTCACCCTGCGCAATAAAATGTTTTTATTTTTCAGCGTGATCATGCCTTTCGGTTTTTTCTTCCTTTACGCCGGAGTCTTCGCAAGGGGCATCCCCTTGGTGGTTCGATATTTTCTCGGGCCGGTCATGGCCTTGACGGTGATGGGCAGCTTCTGGGGTCTCAGCGCTGCTCTCGTCACCTTTCGCGAACAGGGCATCTTGCGCCGCTTTCACGTCACCCCCGTCACACCCAGCGACATGCTGGCCTCCAGCATCGTCGCCAATTTTGTCCTCACCTTGCCCACGATCGTCCTCGAGCTGTCGTCGCCAGCGTTACCAATACCATGCAGGAAACTCAGGTCATCAATCAGCTCATTTGGCTCCCCCTGATTTTCCTATCCGGTGCGACGGTTCCGCTTGCCGATCTGCCCCAGGCCGTCAGGCGCGTAGGCCTGTTCCTTCCCGCCACTTACCTCGTCACGGAACTCCAGGATGCTGTCTACTGGTCGGCTGCCCCCTGGAACCGCGACTTTTTGATTGCGCTCGCCTCGCTTGCGGTTTGGACTATCCTTACCTTCTTCTTGTCTGCCCAGCTTTTTCGCTGGGAGCCGGAAGCCAAAATCCCCGGCCGAGCCAAGCTGCTGGTCGCCGCCACCGCGATTCCGTTCCTTCTTCTGGGGATTTGGGAAAACAAATCGAGCCGTACCATTTCGAAGTCTCAAGCTATGTTTGATTCGCTCAATGCGCCTTCCAAACCCGGCTCTTCCTCCGGCAAAACGCCCTGATCTCCAATTTCATTTTTATGCTTCACTCGCGGCTCTCACCGCATTGCGTCGAGACCTCACGCGCCAAATTGGTTTCCAACACGACGCTTCCACTACGCAAAGCGCATTGACGATCGCGGCGGTGTACCGTATTCTGCGATTTCGAGCCGTACCGCGGCGAGTGGCACTACCGAACAGGGAGCATCTATGCCGATTCAGGCGACCGAGAAAATCTGGCACAACGGAAAGTGGATCAACTGGGACGACGCCAAGTTGCACGTCCTTTCGCACGTGGTGAGCTACGGCTCCTCGGTATTCGAAGGCATCCGCTGCTATGAAACGAAGCAGGGACCGGCAATCTTCCGGTTGCGCGAGCACATGCAGCGGCTCATCAACTCTGCGAAAATTTACCGCATGGAGCTTCCCTTCTCCGTCGATCAGTTCGCTGGCACGGCTTGCGAACTGGTGCGCCTGAACAAATTGAATTCCTGCTACGTGAAGCCCATCGTGCTGCGCGGCTACGGCGAAGTGGGAGTGAATCCCCTGAATTCGCCGATCGACATCTACATGGCCTGCTGGAGCTGGGGCGCCTATCTTGGCCCGGAGGCTCTTTCGAAAGGCGTCGATGTCGGTGTCAGCTCCTGGACGCGCATCGCACCGAACACTCTTCCCGCCATGTCCAAGGCCGCGGCGAATTACATGAACTCGCAGCTCATTCGCATGGAAGCCAGTTTCAACGGCTATACCGAAGGCATCGCTCTGGATTCTCAAGGCCACGTCAGTGAAGGCTCGGGCATGAATGTTTTTCTCGCGCACGACGGCGTGCTTTACACTCCGCCCCTGGCCACCAGTATTTTGCCGGGCATCACACGGGACGCCGTCACCAAGCTGGCGGAAGACCTGCACATTCCCGTCAAGGAACACGTAATTCCGCGCGAGATGCTCTACATCGCTGACGAGGTCTTCTTTGTCGGCACCGCCGTCGAAATCACTCCCATCCGCTCCGTCGATCACATCCAGGTCGGCAAAGGTGTCGCCGGTCCAATTACACTCACTTTACAGGCGGAATTCTTCGCCATCACCAACGGCAGCAAGCCCGATCGCCACAACTGGCTCACACCGGTAAACGCACCCGTCGGTGCCGCCACGCGCTAGTCAGATCGCGTTCGAATCAGAGAAACGCCCCACTTTTCCGATCTCTCTTTTCCATCCTACTGTTAACTGTCGACTTTCGACTCGGCGCAGATATGACCATTCTATAATGACCATAGCCATAAGGAGTTCTGGATGAAGAAGATGGCAGCCGGTGTCTTCAAGGCAAATTGCCTTGCAGTCATGGACGAAGTTCAGGCCAAAGGCGAAACCGTGGTGATCACTAAACACGGCAAGCCGGTGGCGAAGCTCGTCCCGATCAACACGGACAAAGATGAAATCTTCGGCTTCCTCGCCGGCAAGGGTAAGGTTACGGACGACGTCGTTTCACCTGCCCTTACACCGGAAGAATGGGCCGAACTCTATTGATTCTTGTCGACACTCATGTGGTCGTCTGGCTCGCCTTTGACCAAAGCCAGATTTCAAGTAAAGCAAGAGCCGCGATTGACGAAGCCCGCGACCTCGGAGACGGCCTGGCGATCTCTGATTTCTCTCTCTCGGAAGTGGGGACCCTCGCGATTAAGGGCCGCATCCACCTTGGTATCAGCCTCGAATCCTTCCTGCAGGAAATCGAAGCCCGCTTTGTCGTCCTGCCCATCGGTGCTCGTGCGTGTGCCCGCGCGATGGGATTTCCAGCAATCTATCCCAAAGATCCGCGGATCGCATCATCGGGGCCACTGCGTTGGTTGAAGGGCTTTCCCCGATTACGGCGGACCGCGGAATCCGTCGCTCCAAACTGGTTCCCACGATCTGGTGAGTTCTTGTCCCCTATTCTTTCTTCTCTGTGACCTCTGCGCTCTCTCTGCGTCTGTGTAAAATTCCTAATCCTTGATCCCATTTTCCTTCGCCAAGCGTTGACTTCCAATTCAAGGGTAACTCCCCATCGTTGACTCACTTCGCTGTAACCCCTATCATTTCGCGCAGCGGCATTCCTGCTAATGATCGGCCAAACTTTCTCGCACTACCGCATTTTGGAAAAGCTCGGCGGCGGCGGCATGGGCGTGGTCTACGCCGCCGAAGATCTCAAGCTCGGCCGCCGCGTGGCCCTAAAATTTCTCCCCGAAGAACTCAACAAGAATCCACAGGCCCTCGAGCGCTTCCGCCGCGAAGCGCGTGCCGCCTCCGCGTTAAACCACCCCAACATCTGCACGATTCACGACATTGAGGAACACGAAGGAAGGTTTTTCCTTGTGATCGAGTTGCTCGAGGGTGAAACCCTCAAGCAGCGCGTGGCGGAGCGCGCCCTTGCGACGGATGCGCTCCTGGACATCCCTATTCAAGTCGCCGAGGCCCTCGATGCCGCGCACAAGAAAGGCATCATTCATCGCGACATTAAGCCCGCTAACATTTTCATCACCAATCGCGGGCAGGCAAAGTTGATGGATTTTGGTTTGGCGAAGCTGGCCCCCGAAGGCCACGTGGCGGGAGCCACGGTTGGATCGCTTGAGGGAATAACCACCGAGGAAGCGCTCACCAGCCCCGGTGTGGCTATGGGGACCGTTTCGTATATGTCCCCCGAACAGGCCCGCGGCGAAGAGCTGGATGCACGGACCGATCTTTTCAGCTTCGGAGCGGTGCTCTATGAAATGGCCACGGGGCGCATCGCCTTTCCAGGAGCAACCTCGGCCGTCATCTTCCACGCGATCCTCGAGCGTACTCCGCCCAATCCGAGCAGCGTGAATTCGAATCTTCCATCGCGCTTCGGCGAAATTGTTTCGAAAGCACTGGAGAAAGACCGCGCCTTGCGCTACCAAAGCGCCGCCGAAATCGGCGCAGACCTGAAGCGCTTGAAGCGCGATACGGAATCCACGCGTGTTACCGCCGCTGCTGCGACTGCCGGAACACCGTCCTCTTCCCGAAACATGAAACTGCGCCTGGGTCTTCTCGCTGCGGGTCTTTCCATCGCCGTGGTTTTGGCGCTGGCTTTGCTCTTCAGCGGACAAAAAATCAAGGAAGCTACCATGGATTCGGTCGCCGTGCTTCCGTTTGTAAATGCAACGGGCGATCCGAACGCCGAATATCTGAGCGAGGGAATTACCCAGGATCTCGTCAGCACGCTCTCGCAACTTCCCAACCTGAAGGTCGTTTCGTTGGCGTCCGCGTACCGTTACAAAGGCAAGGCCATTGATCCGCCTACGGTCGCCCGTGAACTTGGCGTCCACACCATTCTCACCGGCCGCATGCTGCAACGAAACGACAATGTCTCCATTAGCGCCGAATTTGTTGATGCCGAGCACGACCGCGTCATGTGGAGCAAGCAATACCAGTGGAAGCTTGCCGATGTGCCAAACATTCAGACGCAGATCACGCAGGACATCACCGAAAACCTGAAAATGAATTTATCCGGCGCAGAAAAATCACGTTTGGCGCAGCGCCCCGCCGAAAACGGAGAAGCGTATCAACTCTACCTCCACGGACGCTTTTACTGGAATAAGCGGACTGCCGAGGGCGTGAACAAGGCCACGGGCTATTTTCAGCAGGCCATTGACCGGGATCCCAATTACGCCCTCGCCTACGCGGGCCTTGCGGACTGCTATTTCGTGACGTTCTTTAATAACTTCACGATTTCGCAAGCAGAAAGTGCGGCCAAGTCGCGTGCGGCAGCTGCGAAGGCTCTCGAACTGGATCCTTCGCTTGCCGAAACCCATGTCTCCATGGGCCAGGTGCTCGAAATCTTTGATTGGGATTTTGCCGGCGCCGAACGTGAGTTTCGGCGCGCTCTGGCCATCAACCAGGGATACGCCATCGGATTGCAGTGGTATGCGGAATTCTTGGAGAATATGGCGCGATACGACGAAGCGCTGGCCATGATCCGGCGCGCGCAGGAAGCAGACCCCTTCTCTCTGGTCATCAATGCTGTGCATGGCCAGATTCTTTCCCGGAGCGGCCGGACGAAGGAAGCAGTCGTGCAGTTCCAGAAAACGCTTGACCTGGAGCGCAATTTCTCCCTCGGCCACTTTCTTTTTGGACTTGCGCTGGTGCGCGATGGAAAAAATGAGGAGGCCGCGAAGGAATTTGAGCAAGCCGTCCAATCTTCGCCGGAATCGCCCGTCTACCGAAGCATGCTCGCTTATGTCTACGCGCAAACCGGCAGAATCGAAGAGGCCAGAAAGATTCTTGGTGATGTCATCTACGAAGCTAAGTCGGACCGCGCTTCCTGGCAGGACGTTGCTGGAATCTACGCAGGTTTGGGTGAAAAGGATCATGCTTTTGCCGCGCTCGAGATGGCATCCCAAAGACGTGATAGTCGCATGACCATGCTGCTCGATCATGAAGCTCTCATACCGTTGCGCGGCGATCCCCGGTTTACCGATCTTCTGCACCGCGTGGGCCTGCCTCAGCACAATTGATCGAATTCCGGCTGTCCGGTGAAACGTTCGTCAGTAAGGCTGGCGCTCCGCGTCGCATTCCAGATAGAATGCAGCCGTTCGAATCGGACGCACCTTCCTTTCCGTGCGCGGAGGCTTTCGAATGTACAGCACATCGCAAAAACTGATCGCGGAATTCATCGGAACGTTTGCGCTGATTTTTTTTGGCGCGGGCTCGATCTGCACGGACCAATATTTGCATGGCGCAAGCGGCCTCGGTCTTCTCGGCATCGCGCTCGCCCACGGCCTCGCCATCGCCATCATGGTTTCCGCGCTCGGTCACATCTCCGGCGGACATTTCAATCCCGCGGTTACCATCGGCTTCTGGGTCACCAAGCGCGTGAATACCGTGGACACCATCCTCTATTGGGCCGCGCAGCTTGCCGGCGCGACGGCCGCGGCATTGGTGCTGAAGGCCGTCGTTCCCGAAGAGACCTGGCGCGCCGTCGCTTTAGGCACCCCGGAATTGGCCCGGGATTTTCCGCGCTGGGCGGGAATGGCGCTGGAGGCAGTGACAACTTTCTTCTTGGTTCTCGTTGTTTTTGCCACCGCCGTCGATGAAAAAGGCGCGTTCCGTTCGATTGCGGGCTTTGCCATCGGTCTGACGATTTCGCTCGGCATCCTCGTCGCGGGGCCGCTCACGGGTGCGGCTTTGAATCCGGCAAGGGCATTTGGGCCCGCGCTGTCGGCAACCCACTGGGCCAATCACGGAGTCTACTGGGTTGGTCCGCTTGGCGGAGGATTTGTCGCCGGCCTCCTCTACGATTCGCTCTATCTGAAAAAAGCTTGAGCCGTTTTCGGTCCTAGTTTCCTACTTTTTGAATTTTACTATTTAGGTTTTAGGTTGGCCGAGGCGCGCGACTGTTGGGCCTCGCAATCCGCCGGAGCGAGCTTCCTCCATTCCTCTCCCTTCAACCTTCGACTGTCAACCTCCTCTCTCCCTAAGAACTGAACACAGACCACTGAAAACTGACCACGCCCCCCGTACAGGTAACTAGCGCGCAACCTTCCTGCGCGGCTTGCTTGCCCACCCTTCCCGCGGGTGCTAGTGTCGCGTATTAGCTGCATTTTCGCGGGGTTTACACCATATGGCCATCAGCATTGACGATCTTCTCCGCCGCGCGGTTGAAAGCAAAGCGTCCGACTTGCATCTGAAAGTCGGCAATCACCCTTACTTGCGCGTGGACGGCCTGCTCACCCCGCTGACCGACGTGCCTCGCGTCACGCCGGAAGAAATACTCTCGATGGCGTTCAGCATGATGACCAACCGCCAGAAGCAAAAGTTCAAGGAAACCGCGGAATTGGATATGGCCTATGGTGTTGCGGGTCTGGGCCGCTTCCGCGTCAACGTTTTTCAGCAGCGCGGCAACGTCGGCATGGTGCTGCGCGTCATTCCCACCAAGATTCGCACCACGGAAGAATTGAACCTTCCCCCGGTGATCTCCAAAATTTGCGAAGAGCAGCGCGGGTTGGTGCTGGTTACGGGAACCACCGGTTCCGGTAAGTCCACCACGCTGGCGGCGATGATCGACCGCATCAATGCCAACCGCGCCGACCACCTGATCACCATCGAAGACCCCATCGAGTTTCTGCACCGCGACAAAAAAAGCTTCATCAATCAACGCGAAGTCGAAGTGGACACCGCGAACTTTTCCACCGCGTTGCGCGCCGCCCTCCGTCAGGATCCGGACGTGATTCTGGTCGGCGAAATGCGCGACCTGGAAACCATTTCCACGGCGCTGCTCGCCGCGGAAACCGGCCACCTGGTGCTATCCACCCTGCACACTCTCGACGCCACGGAAACGATTCAGCGTATTATCGCGGTCTTCCCGCCGCCGGAGCAGAAACAGATTCGTTTGCAGCTTGCCGCCACGCTGAAGGCGGTCGTCTCGCAGCGGCTGGTGCGCTGCGCGGATGACAAAGGCCGCGTCCCCGCGTGCGAAATCATGATCGCTACCGGGTACATCCGAGACTGCATCATCAACGCGGACAAAACGCGCTTGATTCATGACGCCATCGCCGCCGGCACCAGCCAGTACGGCATGCAGACCTTCGACCAGTCGCTCTTCGATCTCTACTCGAAGCAGCTCATCACGCTCGACGAAGCCCTGGCCCGCGCCTCGAACCCCGACGAATTCAAGCTGCGCATTCAGGGCATTCGCTCCGCCGGCGACTCCGCCCGCGAGGAAATGGCCTCGCAAATGGCCGACTTCGAGCGCTTCGCGAGAAAGTAAGTTCACAGCCGACCGTTCAAAGTTCAAAGTCAAACTCTTTCCGTGAAACAACTGCTGCGTTGCCTAATTGCCTGCTTCGTTCTGACGGTCGCCCTTGCCGGATGGATCCTTTTCATTCCAACTGGTTCAACAATCACGTTGACCTCCACCGTGGCCGGGCCTCTTATTGCTGCCTCAGACACCGGAGGCGGTGGCCCCGCCTCTTTCATCGCGTTAGTACTCTTGAGCACGATATTGAATATCGCCTTATACACAGCCTTCTTCTTCGCACTATCTAGAGTTTGGACCCTAGTAAGACAGCGCAGATTCCGAAGTCCTTCTCTTTGACTCTTCCACACTCTGCTTCTATGCTTCTCGCATGTTTGAGAAGGCTCGCCAACTTGAGACGGTGGTGAAGCAGAAATTGGAGCGGCGGAGCAATAACAAGCTGCTGGTGCAACTGGTGATGGCGCGTTTGAAAGAAAATGGCCAGATCGATGACGCCCGGTATGCGAAGCAATTTGCGCGGCAGCGGACCGCGGGACGCAAGCAGGGTAAGTTTCGCGTTGCGCGAGAGTTGCGGGTCCGAGGAGTGCCGGACCGGCATATTGAGTCGGCGCTGGAGGAAGCGGGGAAGGAAACCGATGAGGGCGCGACGGTGCGGCAGCGGATCGAACGGAAGCTCCGCTCCTACCGCGGTGAAATCGATGAAAAGAAAATGGCTTCCATCTACGGCAGCCTTCTGCGCGCGGGATTCTCTGCAGACGTCGTGCGTCGGGAGTTGAAGGCAATAGTAATGGAAGACGTGCCAGAGGCAGACCTAGAGTAGTTTTCCAATTTGGGAATTTTAGATACACACCCGGCAGTTTACATAAGTGGCGAACATAAGGAGATAAGTAGAGGCATCGTACCGGTAACAATCAGCCCGGGGACCGACAAGGCACCAAAGGGGCGGGCGACGAGTTAAGCGAGGGCGTGCTTTAGGAACTTTACGGTGCGGTCCCAGGCTAACTTGGCGCTGGCGGCGTCGTAGACTTGGGGGCGGGCTTCGTTCATGAAGGCGTGCTGGGCGTCGTAGCGGTAGATCTCGAATTGAGACTCGGATTGCTTGAGCGCGGCTTCGAGGTCGTTCACCTTCGCGGGCGTCCAGTGGCCGTCCCGGTTCGCAAAATGGCAGACCAGGGGAATTTTGATCTTCTTTAATTCGGCGGCGGGAAGATCCGGGATGCCGTAGAAGCAGGCGCCCGCGTCCATCTCCGGAACGCGGACCGCGGCCAGAACAGTCAGCGCGCCGCCCATGCAGAAGCCGCCCACTACAACTTTCTTGCAGCTTTGCTTCAGGTACTGCACCGCTCCGCGAATGTCTTGCTCAGCGGCATCGGGAAAGTTGAGGTTGGCCATCATGTGGCTTGCCTCATCGGAGGCTTTGGCGACCTTGCCGCGGTAGAGGTCCGGGACGAGCGACCGGTATCCGGCCCCGGCGAGCCTGTCGGCGGTCTTCTTGATTTGATCGTTAAGCCCCCACCACTCCTGAATGCAGACAAAGCCGGGCGCGCCCGCTCCTGTCTTGGGGGTTGCCAGATAGCCTGGGCAGGTCTTTCCGTCCGGCCGATTGAAATGAATCATTTCACCCATGAAGCCCCCGCTCGATCTAGAATGCAGGCGCTATGTTATGACAAATGTTTGGCTTTTGCCTGAGCTTCGGTTGGAGCGGCAAACGGTAGAGCATGTCGGCATTGGGGGGGCGGGTCCCTTTCCAGCAACCGTCAATCAGGCATCCGGCCCACTCACCTGCGAAAATGGGACGAGGCCAAGATAGCAAAAGAACCAAAACCATGAGAAACAAAAAGGCGGTAATGACCAACAGAGGTAGCTGCCAGGACCGTTGAGAGATTCCGCTTAGTTGACCTTTTAGTTCAGGTCCGACCTCGCACAGTGAGGAGGTCAAGCTCGGAATCGCTCCTTTGCATAAGCCCCAGAGCATCCGTAGCAACGAGATCAGGACCAGCGAGAGAAACAAAGGGATCCCCTGAGCAATCGCCAATCGGTGTCCCCGGGGAGTCAAACCAGCGTAGTCTTCCAGGATCAAACCGGGAACAAAAATGCTTGGATTATGTCGGGAAAGCAATCAGCTGGGCGACACTCCGATACATCTTGACAAACGCTCGGATTTTTTCTTCACCCGATTTCGAATCAACGAAGTAACACTTCCGCTTGAGGCCAAACAGAACGAAAACTAACCGTCCGTTCCGATCTTTCATGAAGTGAGTATCAACAGCGTAGACCATCATTCTGGAAAACGGAGAGATCATGGCTGCTCTCTATCTACCGGAATTTCAATTTTGAAGTCCCGGACGATGGAAAATGCATTCATG
>WNGO01002362.1_pt1 | contig 12051 bp, 9 predicted proteins | sample 5400511 | NCBI WGS metagenome assembly WNGO01 (sample SAMN13153380, study PRJNA577476) | soil metagenome | isolation source: 20 cm soil or saprolite under Garry oak tree replicate 2 | place: USA:California | collected 2016-06-15
GTCTCGAATCTGAAGCAGCGCGTAATTGCTGGTGAAAAGCGAATCGAGCGACCCGTCCGGAGAGACGAGGTGCACGACCATGGTGATGTCGGGCGACTGTTTTTTCGTGGTCACGCCGATGCGCTGCACCTCAGGCGGAAGCACAGGGATGGCGATGGCAACGCGATTTTGCACCAATACCTGCGCTGTATCGAGATTGGTGCCGAGCTTAAACGTGATGCTCAGAGTCATGTTGCCGTCGCTCGTGCTCTGCGAGGACATGTAGAGCATGTTCTCAACGCCATTGACCTGCTGCTCGATCGGCGTCGCCACCGTTTCCGACACGACCTTCGCGTTCGCACCGGGATAGTTTGTCGTGACTTGGATGGTTGGTGGTGCGATTTCGGGATATTGGGCAATTGGAAGGGTCAAAAGCGCGATAACGCCGACAAGCGTAATGACAATGCTGATCACGCCGGCGAAAATCGGCCGGTCGATAAAAAAGTGCGGGAAGTTCACGCGAGTTCGGAATGCGGAATGCGGAGTGTAGAATCAGGAGCGCGATTGCGTCGCGCGGTTTTGATTGACGTCACCGTGATTGCGATCAACTCGTCGGCTTCCTCTTCGACGATGCCCATTTTAGCAATGAAGTCAGCAGTCGATTTAGCCCGGCAAGCAGCCCGAATTCTCACTTCGCGGTTTGGGATTGAGCGACGCTCACCTTCGTGTCTGGCCCGGTGGCAGATGCTGGCTCCGGCACAGGCGTAACGTGCATCCCGGCTTGCACTATTTGCAGCCGTGTGGAGATGACTTTGTCGCCGTCTTTCAGCCCGCTCTTTACGATCCGCTTGCCCTCGAAAATCGGCCCGGTCTGCAGAGTGCGGCGCTCGACCGTGTTGTCCGGCTTCACCACGAAGGCGTATTTAACGCCTTGCTGTGACGTGATGACTTTGTCGTCAACGAGTGCGGCGCGATAAGGCGTTGCACCGGAGATCCGCACACGAACGAAGAACCCAGGCGTAATGAAATTCGGATTCCAGTTTTTGAGGACGATGCGCGCGCGTATCGTGCCCGTGCCGGGATCGAGGCGATTGTCGACGAAGTCGATAATGCCTTCGTGGGGAAAATCTGTCTCGTTGCCGAGCTCGACGAAGGCCGGAATTTTTGCCGTGCGTGCGCTTACTCGTTTGCCCTGTTCACTCAGCTTCACGTACTTTAGGACGGCGTTCTCGTCAGCATCGACTTTGGCATAGATCGGATCGACCGAGACCACGGTGGTCAGGACGTTTTCCGGGCCCGCGCCTGGCTGAACGAGATTGCCGATGGTGATGCGCTCGTCACTGACCCTCCCATCGATCGGCGACTTGATCTGCGTGAACTCCAGATTCAGCGCGGCGGAATTCTTCGCCGCTTCAGCCGAACGCACCGCGGCGAAAGCACCCTGATAAGTGGCAGCCTTCTGGTCGAACTCGCTCGCCGAAATGGTATTCTTTCCGCGCAACTCCTTCGCGCGATCCAACTCAATCTGGGCAAGTTTCAGCTGCGCCTCCATCCGCTCCAGCTCGGCCGCAGCGCGATCGAAGTCAGCTTGGTAAGGCCGTGGATCGATCACGTATAGGAGGTCACCCTTCTTAACGATCGCCCCAGCGGCGAATCGGATTTCAGTAATATAACCAGATACGCGTGGGCGGATCTCAACCGATTCAACCGCTTCCAGGCGCCCGGTGAACTCGTCCCATTCGTTCACCTCCTTCTCAATGACATTGACGACGTTGACCGGAAGCGGACCCTGCGGCGGGAGAGAAGCTTTCCGGCATCCCATCTCTGCCGCCGCAATGAGCAAGAGAGTAATTCCGGTGATGAAGAGCTTCATAAAGGCGGCGCCTGACTCTCTATCAATCCCTTGAACTTGAGAAGATATTCGTCTGCGCTCTGGCCGGAAATAGAAGGATCGAAAATTGATCGTAGCTTTAGGGTGATTTCGGTGGTGTGATTGGAGCGTGGCTCGAAGCAAACTACGCCCAATCCTACTTCCTCTGTGATCGTGCGCCAGGCTATGCGGCGCTCGGGAATTTGTCGCACGACCTCAATGACACCGTGCTGTTCCTTCCCGTCGCGAAAGCTACGGAAGGAGAAATGGGTATCATCTATTCGTTGTACTTCGCCGAGGGATTTGATGAACTTTGGGAGGTCTTCGAAACGCAACCATTGTTCGTAAACTTGGGCGACCGACGCGTTGACGACAATCGAAGTCTCCGCTGCGTTCACAGGGATTTTCGTCGTTCAATCAATCGGTCAGGCCCAAGAGCGTGCATATTCGGCTTTTGCGAACGTTCGGCTCCACCCATCAGTATAGTTAAAGAGTGTCATGCTAACGGAGAGCCAGGGGTCGTGAACGGCCGCCGACCGCCGAAAAATTCTGCGGAAGAGTCTCCCCAAATTGTTCTTAGATTGTTTGGTTTTCATAAGCTGGCGGTTTGATTAAAATCAATGGGCAAGGGCGGGCCGGTTCGCCTGCCGGCCACCTGAACGGTTGCCTTTGAAGGCGTTTCCGAGAGAGCTTCGCAACGAGGAGGAAATTGTTTCGGCGATTCGTCGCGAATGAGACAACCAGTGTGTCCGAGCGCCCGATAACAACTGCATTCGTAGAGACTCGGGTGTTAAGCGCAACGCTTTGCAGACATTTTGGAATGAGTAGGGCCAGGTGAAGTCATCCGCCGTGACCCAGCTGTAAGCATCCGCATACATCTCACGCCCAATGGCGTCCTGTGCGCTTCGGAATCTGCGCAGATCCCGCTTCGCTTGAGCAAGGACACCTTTCGCTAAAGCAACTTCAGGCCCCGAGCTCTTCGATGCGTCCGCCAAAAGTTCATCGCTCTGATTAGGTTTCATAGTCGGGAGGCTAACCTTGGCCATGAGTGCCCGCCTATTAGGTAAAAGATGGAATTATTTGCACCCCCTGCGAAGGAGACCGTCCTCGTCCTTTTGGAGGAGGCTAGCGCCGGTTCTCAGACCAGCGCTGCCTCTTTCTCAGGCAAAACCACAACGATCTTTGTGCCTTTGCCGCACTCGCTTGCAATAGTCAATGTGCCGTTCATTTGATCGACCCGTTCTTGCATGCCGGTGAGCCCAAAGCCGTTGTGGCCGTTGTCTACTTTGAATCCGATGCCGTTATCTTGAAGGTCCAAACGAACTTCCCGGGCATTGAAGCTCAAACGCGTCTCAAAGCGAGTCGCTTGAGCGTATTTAAGAGTGTTTGTTAAGGCTTCCTGTCCGATATGGAGCAGATTTTCCTGCGCCATTGGCGGCAGTTCGCGTAGCTCTCCGCGAAGCTGAAATTCCGTCTGCAGTGGCGTCCCCACCGTGGCACTCTTGATCAGGCCCTTCAATGCCTCCCAAAAGGTAGAATCCTCTAGAGCTTGCGGCCGCAGCGCTCGCACGGACCGGCGTGCTTCATTCAAGCCGTAACGAGCTAGCGCTTGAGCATTTCGCAGATGGTTGCGCGCGTCTTTTTTATATCGTTTCGAGGTTGCATCCTCGGCCGCTTGCAATTGCACAATCACGCCGGTCAGTCCCTGTGCGAGCGTGTCGTGAATGTCTCGCGCCATTCTATTACGCTCTTCCAGGACAGCTGCGCGTCGAGCTTGCTCCGCGAATTCATTGAGTTGAATGGCGAACATCGTCTGATGAGCGAGTGCCTGCGCTAATTCGATCTCCTCGGGCCGGTATGGCGGCCGGTCTCCGTGCCGAATGCCGATGAACCCGTTCACCCGGCCACCAACTAAAGTCGGAATGCTGAGAAATTTTTTTGTTCCGTCCGAGCGGAAGTAATCACGAAGCGCGCTAGAAATGCGCGGATCAGTTTCGATGTCTTCGCAGGCCAGCGGCACTTCGGTAAAAAGCATCTCCTGCAATCCTTCGTTCTCTTTCCAGGAGGTCGGATCGGTAACAAACGGATGTTTGTTCTCGGCCGCGGCAACATCGGCGCCGTGCGTCCCCGCACGTAAAACGATTGACTCGCTCGCCTCGTCGAACAACCACAGAATCACACTCTGCGCGCTGAGGAGTCGCCCAATCGTGCTCAGCATTTGTCCGATGAATTTTTCTGGCGGAGGCGCGGTCGCGAGAATGTCCAGACTCTGGACCAATGCCTCTACTTGTCCCCTCGCGACTTGCTCCGAAGCACGCACGGCATTTTCTGCTCGTTTTCGCTCAAGGGCGATACTCGCCAGATGAGTGATTTGTTCAATGATTTCAAGCTGCTGCGGAGTGGGAGTGCGCGGCTCGCGATAATAAATGGCGAACGTCCCGAATACCTTGCCTTCGGAGGAGAGAATTGGGCTCGACCAGCACGCGCGCAACCCATGCGGTAAGGCGACGTTGCGATAATTTGTCCAGAGCGGATCGTTGGCGATGTCCGAGACGATTACCGGCTCGGCCAAATAAGCAGCGGTCCCGCACGAACCCGCCGAAGGGCCAATGACAGAGCCATCGATTGCGTCGATGTAAGCTTGGGGGAGGTTAGGCGCTGCCCTGTGCCGAAGCTGAGTACCATTCGGCTCCAACAACAAAATCGAAGAGAGCGCTCCGCTCGCCAGCTCCTCCACCAGCCGGCATAAAGCATCCAGAATAAGCGGAAGTGAATCGCCACGGGCAACCATCTCGAGAAGCCGCTTCTCTCCAGCCAGCAGCATCTCGGCCCGCTTGCGAGCGGTGATGTCCACCGTGGTCCCGATATAATCATCTACGATCCCAGATTGTGTTAATACCGGGCGACCCACACCCTGGACATTCTTAACAGATCCATCCGCAAGCGCGATTCGAAATTCCATGTCGAAACCTCTCTTTTCGCGAATTGCTTCGTCGAGACTTCGCTCAATAAACGATCGATCTTCCGGATGAACCGTTTCTAGAAACAATTGGAAAGACAGGTCGGTCTTCTCAGGATCGAAGCCAAAGATCCGAAAGTGTTCCTCCGACCAGACGAGCTTTCCGGTAGAAAGATTCCAGCCCCAGGTGCCGGTGTGACTGATTCTTTGACCATCAGCAAGAAAACCCTCGCTCCGCCGCAGAGCCGCCTCTGCACGATCGCGTTCAATCGCAACTCGTGCAAGGTCCGTCGCCATCTCGATGAGCCCGAGGTCGTGTGGAGTCGGACTTCGCGTTTCGCGATCGTACATGCAGAATGTTCCCAGAACCTTTCCGTCCGAAGAACGTACGGGATTCGACCAGGAGGCTCGCAGTCCGTGTTTCAATGCTGCCGCCCGATGCTCCGGCACTTCCCAAAGCGGATCGGTCGCAATGTCGGAGACGATGACCGGTGATCCGCGATATGCTGCCGTCCCGCACGACCCGGCGCAGGGGCCAATTGGCAGCTTTTCCATCTGCTGCGTCCATCCTTTGGGAAGGCTCGGCCCCGCCACGGAATCCAGGTGAAGACCATCTGGACGTAGCAACAAAACAGAAGCAAGCGTGCCGCTACGGTACTCCTCGATAATCAGACACAAGACATTCAGAATCTCCTTGAGAGCACCGCCAGTGGCGATCATCTCGAGAAGGCGTTTTTCACCAGCGAGCAGCGCTTCCGTCCGCTTGCGTTCAGTGATTTCGTGCGTCAGAGCGATGTTATGCCGCGTGATTCGGCGAATGCGGATTTTGTAGAGGAAGAAAAAGAACGCGGCGACCCAGAAAAGTATTGCCGCCCGAAACCAAATGGTTTGGTAGACAGCTGGCGCTAACGAAAAATTCCATGATGCACCAGTCTCGTTCCACACGCCGTCGTTGTTGGAGGCAATGATGCGGAAGCGATAGTTCGCGGGTAGCAAATTTGTGTAGCGGACGCGCCGCGTGCTGACCGGGCCCTGCCAGTCGTTATCGTATCCCTCGAGCTTATAGCGAAACTGAACACGTTCGGGATCGGTCAAGCTCAGCCCCGCAAATTCAAACTCAAGCTCTCTAGTATTTGGAGGGAGGCGGACTCCGGGAGCCGTCGCAATGACGCGACCATCTGCCTTGATCGCTTCAATCGTGACCGGCGGCGCGAGAAGATTTTTTGGTAATTGCTTCGGGTCGATGACAGCAATGCCTGCAGTGGTAGCGAACCAGAGCCGGCCATCCGCTGCTCGTGTCGCCGTTGGAAAAGGCTCGCGTTGTCGCGGAAGCCCGCGCAATCCATCGGTCGCCGTGATGGTCATGCCTTCCATCCGGTAGGAGGGGACTGCAAGCGCCTTCTCCAACTCTCGCTGGCTTACGCGGAAGATTCCAAGCCCGCAGGCCAGCCACAGAGAACCATCATCGTCCTCGATGATTCCAGAGACGGAATTCCCTGGCAGCCCGTTCGCCCGAGTGACCGTACCGAGGCGGCCCTGATGAAAGCGGCTCAGTCCACCTTCTCCGCCGATCCAAATGTTGTCCGCGCGGTCGCTTGTAATCGCAAAGATTCTACCGCTCGGTAATCCATCGTTTGCAGAATAGACATGAAATTTGTCATTCTCGTAGACTGCCACTTCGCCGTCTTCGAATCCCAACCAAACCCGTCCCCGTCCATCGCCATACATCGCTCTAGAGCGGTACTTGGGAAGACTCGCGTTCGAGCTGAAATCCGTCCATTCATCGCCTCGGAGTCGCATGACCTTCGGAACGCCGAGTTCGGCGCCCCATCCCGTGATCGAAATCCATAAACCGCCAGCAGCGTCGTGCGCGATGGCCTCGATGTCTGCTCGCGCGTCCAAAGCACCCATCTGCACGTAGGAGAATTTGCCATTAACTTCCTTGGCCAGTTTGAAGCTGCCTCCCACCCATGCATTGCTTCCATCCGCAGACAACGAGAGAATGCGCGTAGAGTCTGAGGTGGAATAAAACGGCAGTTTCGAAGTAACGAATCGTCCGTGGTAGAAACGCCGAACCGAGTCGCGGGTATAGCTGATGATCCAAACGCTGCCGTCTGAAGTGGAAGTTAATGCAATCTGCTGATCGGGATCCAAACCTTCTCTCGCGGAGAAAGGCGTTACCTTATTCTCGCGAAAGCGGTCCAAGCCACCGGCTGTCCCAAACCAAATGTTCCCTTCGCGATCCTTGAAAGTGGAATAGACCAGCCCGCCCGAAAGTCCATCGCTTACCTGGAAATGGTCGAGCCCGGAATGTTCCGATTGCCCAACATCGGTTGTGCGGCCAAGCCCGCGCTCGATGAGTCCAACCCAAAGGCTCCGGCTGCTGTCGAAGAGCAGACACATTGGTTCGTCACCAACTGGGATCTCAGTCTTCGATCCGATGTTGCCCGCAATCGCTCTCACGGTACGGCCGGTCGTATCGGCAATCCATACCTCGCCATTCGGCGTCCCGGTCATCGTCCAAACCATCCCAATAGCTTCCCCGGTAGCAGTGAAACGCTGGCCGTTCGCCGCAAGAGAAAGGATTGTGTTCCTACGAGTCGGGTCGTCACTAAGATCGAAGTTCAAACCATCGGTAGCCGCCCACAGCGTTCCGTAAGTATCAACGAACAATGCCTGGGCACCTGGTGCCGGATACCCGAGTTCTGCTCCAATTCGGCGCCACTTACCGTCCGTGAATTTGCTGAACCCGTACTGACCGCCAGCCCATATATGACCGTTTGCGTCTTCCACAATTGATAAGACTCCGCCGCTGGGCACGCTTTCGTTAGGCGAATAATTCTGCAAACGCCCATCGCGCAGGTGGCTCATTCCACCAGAGCCAAACCCGATCCAAAGGCTGCCGTCGTGTGCGCTCAAGAGCGACCAAATGGACGAACCCGCCAACCGTTCCCCGAATCTCGATTCCCAAAGAAAAAAACGAATGCCATCAAATCGATACAAGCCGGCTTCCGTTCCGAGCCACAAATAACCGTCAGGTGTCTGAGCAATTGCCCGGACTGGACCTGGAATTCCGTCCTTTGCCGACCATGACGTATGCGTGAACTGGCTAATTAATTTCTGCGGATCAAGAGCATGGATAGAAGCGCTGAACGTCACAGCCATTAGCAGCGTACCCAGCCGGAGACACACGCTCATTCGACGGGAGTGCTGGTTGAATCCGATTCTGCTCGGGAAATTCACACTGCGCACCGTCTGACCACTTTAAAGGCTTCCACACTGAAACTCCAGCCGAAGGATTCCGCATCGTTCGAAGGAGATTGCTTCCTAACGAAACGGCAACGGAGTTGAAAAATCGAACTCGTCATCGTGTAGATGCGGTGCCCGCCGGCGAGGTGAGAACGCGAATACGGAACAACTCCATCCGAACTGGTCGGTGTATCGCTCCGGCCTCGATCGCCGATGATCGATATTTTAGCAGCGATTAGATCATGGGCTAACGCGATCAGCGACCGCTCATGTTCCGCGGCGGCCAGATATTTCTTCGCGGGTTCAAGGGGCTCTTCCGCGGCTAACGCAACAGGGAAGCGCGCCGACTTCACCTTTACCGTTGCTAGCCGCAATCCGATCTGTGGTCACGGGCTTCGTTGCTTCAGACCGAGCAAGAGAATTTTGATGGATCAACTACAAGAGGCTAATCGCTCGCTGCAACCGCCACTATTGGGCATAGGACGGAATTATTTCCAATGCCTAGGAACGAGAGTCAGTTTGTCCTTTCGAACGAGACTCCGCGGAATGAAAAGCCGGATACTAAAGCTGAATCAGACCGCGACTGTTGGCAGCAGCGATCGCTTCGGTTCGGCTCATGACATTCAGCTTGCCGAAAATGCTTCTTACGTGCGTTTTTACCGTCGTCTCGCTGATGAAAAGATCCGCGCCGATCTCTTTATTGCTTCGACCGCGGGCGATCATCTTGAGAACATCGATTTGCCGGCTGGTTAACGCTTTCTCGCTCATGCGCGAAGCCAGCTTGGCAGCAAGCGCGGGCGGAATGCATCTCTCGTCCGCGTGCACTTTGCGAATGACCGTTAGTAACTCATCGAGCGGCGCGTCTTTCAGAAGGTAAGCTCTCGCGCCAGCGCGCACCGCCTGATAGATATCTTCATCCGTGTCATAGGTGGTCTGGACAATTATTCGCGCTGCCACATCCACGTCGCGGATTTCACGAATGACCCCGACGCCATTCAACTGCGGCATACGCAAATCGAGCAACATCACGTCGGGCCGATGCTGCTTCCACAACTCAACAACCTCGCGTCCATTGGCAGCCCTTGGCCACCACCGCCATATCTTCTTCCCTACCGATCGTTGCAGCCAACCCTTCAAGAATCAGCGCATGATCGTCCGCGATTAACAGACGAATTTGCTCCCGTTTCGCGGCCTTCGCTCCCCTCCGCGCCTGACGACAGCAGCTGGGGTGCACGTAACTCGGTAGATACAGCATCGGGCCCGATGGTTCTGCAAAAGTCAGATTAAGTCGTACGCCCTGGGCCGGAGTCTGTTCCGGCGTCCGGTCTCCTACTTTCGGACGAGTATGATTCATGCGGCGCGATGTGAGTTCGTCGACAAAAGCTCCTCCGCAGTCCCAGATGCGAGCGCAGTTCGCACGAGAGGAGCAACGCGTGTTCCGAGCAGTTCGATCGCGCGCATCAGTTTCGGGTGTGGCAGGGCCGCGACGCTCATCTGGAAGGTAAGGCGGGAGATGCCGCCCAAGGCTTCGTTCACGTACAGGATTTTTTCCGCGACCGTTTCCGGATCGCCCACGAGGAGCGCTCCGGTGGGGCCGAGCAAGGCGTCGAAGTGTGCACGCGTGACCGGTGGCCAGCCGCGCTCCCTGCCAATGTTAGAAAAGCTTTGCGCATAACCGGGAAAGAAGTCGTCTGCCGCGGTCGCCGCATTCTCAGCGACGTAGCCTAAGGAATGAATGCCGACCCTCAGCTGGTCTGGAGAATGGCCGGCCCGCAGACCAGCCTCGCGATAGCGGTCGATGAGTGGCCGAAAACGGCGCGGCTCGCCGCCAATAATCGCAACCATCAGCGGCAGCCCGAGTATGCCGGCCCGGACAAAGGAGCTCGGAGTTCCTCCGACACCAAGCCAAACCGGCAGCGGATTCTGGACCGGTCGCGGGTAAATTCCTTGTCCGGTAAGCGAAGCGCGATGCTTGCCTGACCAGTGCACATGCGTGTTCTCGCGAATTTTGAGAAGCAGCTCGAGCTTCTCCGCAAAGAGCGAATCGTAGTCATCGAGCTCGAGCCCGAAGAGTGGAAATGCTTCGATGAACGACCCACGTCCGGCCACGATTTCGGCCCTGCCTTTCGAAAGCAGATCGAGCGTTGCGAACTCCTGAAACACGCGCACGGGATCGGCCGCACTCAAAACGGTGACGGCGCTCGTAAGCCGGATACGGCGGGTTTGGACAGCGGCGGCTGCGAGGATCACCGTGGGAGCGGAGTCAAGGAACTCACGCCGATGGTGTTCGCCGATACCAAACACATCGAGGCCCACTTCATCAGCGAGCGTGATTGCTTCGAGCAACTCGCTGAGATTTTTCGCGGGATCGACGGCGCTGCCGGTCAGGCGGTCAACGGTTGCCGCTACGAAACTATCTACCCCAATCTCCATGGTTGAGGTATTCAAGCTGGGACGCGCTCCTGCAAGAGCCCACCAAAGGCGGAGCGGACGCTCAGAAAGACGACGATCCACAGCACCGTCACGACGATAGCCAGAGGCAGACCGCTCGGAGCCATCAATATGTGGACGAGCAGAATGTTGACGATGATCGGAGCCAGCAGCGTGAGGGCGAGTGGGACATAGCGATTGATCAGGAGCAGGACCGCTGCGATGAGTTGGAGCAGAAATACGACGACCAGATAGTGGGAGACAAAGAGCGCCCCGACGAACTGGCCAACCGTTCCGGTAAGCGGAGGACTGGGAATGAAATGGAGAAAGCCATTCAGTCCGAAGATAAGAAAGATGAGGCCGAGTAGGAAACGGGCGCTGATCACGGTGATTTTCATGGTAGATTGATTTGTTTGATACCTAGTATATTGACATCAATATAGTTTATGTCAAGATGAATGGCGCAATGACACGGAAGGGAACAAGCCAAAAGCAAGACTTCACCGGGGTTCATGTCTGGCTCGTCCTCATGAAGGCCTTTCAGGCCCTGGCCACGCACGCGGCCGAGAGCATCCAGCGGACAAATCTGTGCGACTCCGATTTCCGCGTCCTCGAAGCGCTGCTCCACAAGGGGCCGCTTCCGGTCAATACAATCGGCCCAAAAGTCTGGCTCACTCCGGGTTCAATCAGCGTCGCCGTTGATCGGTTGGTCAAAAAAGCGCTCGTTTCGCGCAACGACCAGGCCGGGGATCGCCGGGTGCGCCAGGTCGAACTGACCGCCAAAGGGCGGGCGTTGATTACTGGGGGATTCCGCGAGCACGCAGCCGCGATGGAAAATGTCGTCGGCGTTCTTTCGAAAAAGGAGCGGCTGGCGTTGCTGCGGGTGTTGAAAAAATTGGGCAAGCACGCGGCAGAAATTCGCGAATAAGTGAGTCCCGTGTGTTCGTAAGCTCTCTTTTTGTCATTCCGAGCGAAGTCGAGGAATCTGTTACTATTTTCTTTCCACGCTAGCCTCGCTAAAACGAAGAGAGATGTCTCGACTGCGCTCGACATGACAAACCCTCCAGGGATTAAAGCAACCAAGTGTAAAACGACAACGCCCTAAAAAGATACAAACGCAGGGCTGTTTTCATGGATGAGTGCTCAACCACTCACAAAACCGGTCCTAAACATGTATGTACTTCAGGCATTTAGAGTTGAATCAGGCCGCGACGATTGGCCGCAGCGATGGCCTCGGTTCGGCTCATGACGTTCAGCTTGCTGAAAATGCTTCGCATATGCGTCTTCACCGTGGTTTCGCTGATGAACAGCTCCGTGCCGATGTCTTTGTTGCTTCTGCCCCGAGCAAGAAGCTTGAGGACATCGACTTCACGGCTTGTTAATGTTTCGCCGCTCATGCGCGAGGCCAGCTTGGCTCCGAGAGAAGCAGGAATGCAGGTTTCGCCGGCATGCACCCGACGAATCGAGTCTAGCAATTCTTCCAATGTTGCGTCCTTCAATAGATAGCCTTTCGCGCCCGCTCTGATCGCCTGATAAATTTCTTCATCGGTATCATAGGTGGTCT
>WNGO01002363.1_pt1 | contig 12050 bp, 10 predicted proteins | sample 5400511 | NCBI WGS metagenome assembly WNGO01 (sample SAMN13153380, study PRJNA577476) | soil metagenome | isolation source: 20 cm soil or saprolite under Garry oak tree replicate 2 | place: USA:California | collected 2016-06-15
ATCCTAATAACGCGACTGCAAGCGCGAGTTTCAACGCACCGGGAACTTACACTTTCATGGTGAGCGTGAGCGATAATGTGCACGCCGTCGCCTACGACGCGGTCATCGTAAAAGTAATGCCGCGCGTGCGAATGGCGAACATTTCGACGCGCGTTGGTGTTGGAACCGGGCAAGATGTGGCGATCGCCGGGTTTATCATCAGCGGGGATTCACCAAAAAGGGTCATTGTCCGCGCACTGGGTCCGACTTTGACCGGATTCGGTATCGCCGGAGCCCTCAATGATCCGATGCTCGATTTGCGTGATGGCGCCGGGAACCAAATTGCTGCTAACGACAATTGGAAGGATTCGCAAGAGCAAGCAATCGCTGACAGCGGTTTCGCGCCGGCGAACGATTCCGAAGCTGCAATTGCATCGACATTGGCCCCGGGAAATTACACGGCGATTGTTAGTGGCAAGTCGAATACCACCGGCATCAGCCTGGTTGAAGTATACGAACTCGATTCGACCGCGCGCCTGCTCAATATCAGCACCCGAGGCTTTGTGGGTGGTAACGATAACGTCATAATTGCCGGAGTGATTTTGAACGGGAGTGACGACGGAACGATTTGCTTCCGCGCGTTGGGCCCGTCTCTCGCCGGCTTTGGAGTGCAGCGTGTGCTCGCTAATCCGCGACTCAATCTGTTTGATGCGCACGGAACAAAAGTCGGCGCTAACGACAATTGGAAAGGCTCGCAGAAGAACGCCATTGAATCGGGTGGACTTGCTCCGGCCGATCCGGCCGAATCGGCGCTCCTGATCGATCTGGCGCCGGGAAACTACACTGCCATTGTCTCCGGAGTCGGTGGCGCAACTGGTGTCGGGCTGGTGGAAGCAAATCATCTTCCCTGACGTTCCCTTGTTAACATACGGAGGGACAGGCCGTCATAGCCGGACCGTTCAGTAAGTTGGCGGTTAGAACCCGCCGCGCATTAAAAAATCGGCAGGTCCGAGCCGGACTGGCGTTGGAAACAGCCGCTCCTTGATAGCCAGCGGCGGAATCTTTGCCATAAGGTATCCTCAGGCAGTCTACCCATCGTGACCCATTCGCCGTTTGAGCGCTGGAACCATTCCGGCAGCTCGATATCAGTTTGGCGGATACTCTCGAGGCAATTCCTGGTAATGACTCCTCGCTTGGTGCTTTCGCCAAAGACCGCAAAGTTTTGCTCGGTGACAAACAAGTGATATTCGTCCGGCTTCGGAATTTGATCCTTCAAGCCGTCGAGTGCTTTGGCTGACGGAATTTTCAGAGGTAACTGGGAAAAAAGCGAACGAAGCACCTTTGCTTTGAGGAACTGATGGATCCAAATTTGATACCATCCTTTGCGCTCGAGCAGGATATCGCCGGCCGGGGTAACGAGTTGACGCGAATGCAACGCCAGGTCGGGTCGATCCAGAGTTGCACGCGCGCGGCAGAAAAGGAGCCCGCTGATTTCCGGAGTAGTTAGAACGTATTGGAGAAGCTCGGTGACTTTTTCTACTATGAAATGGATCGGATATTTATCGTCGGAACACCAATAGACCCATTCTTCATCTTCAATGTCCTGGAGCAGTCGCAAAACTGTGGCAGCGATCTCGGGGGGCGACTCGACATATTCCACGCGTTCCGAGTCCGGACCGCGGAGTTGTTGATAGGGAATACGAAAGCGGAACGGATGATCCGGCCAGATCCGTTCGTATTGCAGGATCAAATGCTGGGTGATGGCACGATGCCGGTCGAAAGTCAGAACAATCGCTTTCATCAACGAATGGAATTATCTTGAATGTCCGCAGCCGGGCAAACAAGCCATGATCTCCCATCAGTACAAGTGCATCTTTGTGGAGGTTCCCAAAACCGGTTCCACGAGCGTGCGTCGTATTCTCGGGAGGGCAATCAAGCCGCACATGAGCTTGTCCGAGATCAGGAGACTGATGGAAAGCTACTGGGTTGTCCGCGGAGGAAGAAAAGATCGAATAATGGAATGGCTTTATCCCATGTTGCCGGTCGAGCAGCGAAAGGAAAGGGGGCGACGGCAATTCGAGAGCTATTTCAAGTTCGGGTTCGTTCGCAATCCATGGGACCGTGTTGTTTCACTTTATGAACGTAACGAAGCGGTTCAGATGCGACAACAGATGAGCTTCGAAGAATTTGCCCGCTGGATACAATACAGTAGCAGCACCTGCGTCCATTCCTCGCCTCATCGCTACCAGCTTGATTGGTTTGTCGACGCTGATGGCAAGATGCTGGCCGATTTCGTCGGCCGATTCGAACGTTTGCGGGAAGACTGGGCTGTGATCGCGAAAAAGCTTGGAGCAAGCGAAGCGCTTCCTCACACGCGCGCCAACCCAAGGTTGCGGCATTACACGGAATACTACACGGCCGAGACCCAAAATATAATCAAAGAAAGGTTCAGGGTGGACATCGAGACATTTAACTATCGATTCGGCGACTAGGTAGGCGTTCCAGAAAAGCATCCGCAGATTGCCGCAGATTCTAACAGAACAGAGAATTTGAGCCCACGAAGCACACGCAACACGCTAAATTTGGGGGGACATGCGCTGTCACGTCCCAAACTTTGGGCGGTCCGGGCCGGACTGGCGTTTCGCGTCATTTCGCGCCTGCCGCGCCGTAGCCCAGGCGAAGGCGGGTGTTTAATGGGCAATTCAATCTTTTAGAAAATAGCAGCTGAAAAATCCTCGCAGGCCGCGATGATCTGCGCCTACTGCAGGGTAGATGGTCGCAGACGGAAGCAGAATCTGCGAAATCTGTGGATATTGGTTCCGTAACAAACGAGTGGAACGGACGAACGAATTGCGGTGATTATCCTGCATGAGCGAGAAGGACTACGTTCTCGGAACACATGACGAAGAATTGATCAGACTTGGGCTGCAACACCGGGTCTGGCGTCCGATGGTGCTGGATTGTTGGCAACGAGCGGGCATCACCGTCGGCAAGCGGGTTCTCGATCTCGGTGCCGGCCCCGGCTATGCCGCGCTTGATCTGGCTGAAATTGTCGGGCCCTCCGGCGAAGTCGTGGCGCTGGAACGTTCCGGAAACTTTGTTAATGCGATGCGCGAATCCTTTCGCCGTCGCGGCCTCAGCAACGTGAAGATTCACGAACTGGACCTGATGACGGGGGATTTGCCAAAAGCGAATTACGATTTCTCCTGGTGCCGCTGGGTCTTATCATTTGTTAGTGATCCATCGTTGTTAATTCAGAAACTCGGCGCCGTCATGCCGAAGGGAGGCGTTTCGATTTTTCATGAGTACGTTCATTATGAAACGTGGAGATTTCTTCCGCCGATCGCGGCGCAAGAAAAATTTCGCGGGCATGTGATCGCGACCTGGCGCGAATCCGGCGGCGAACCGGATGGTGGCAGAGACCTGCCGGCATTACTTTTCGAGAATAGTTTTCACATTCGATCAACCAAGCCGCTCATTTTCTGTGTTCGCCCAACGAATTACATGTGGCAATGGCCGGTGACATTCATCGAGGTGTATTTGCCTCGTTTGATCGAGATGGGCCGGATTGACCAAAAGTTCGCCCAGAAGGTGCGCGCGGATCTGGCGGCGGCGGAGAAGCACCCGAACGCGTTGATGATTACACCGCTGGTGGCCGAAATCGTCGCGGAGAAGATCTGAAGCGCGTTGAGTTGTCTCGCTGGGAGAGTGTCTGCTTAAGGAAGTTTCCGACATTGCCAACCAAGTGAATGCCTTGAGGAGGAGTTCGCACTACCTCTGTCAAGGAGCGGCTGTTTCTAACTACCGACCCTTTAATTAGCGTCGGCTTGCAGCCGCCGCCTCACTCGAAACGGAAGTTTAGAGGCAGCCACTCCTTGGTTCTCCGCCGCGCTCCGCCGCTTATCGCGGTTAGAATTGTGAATTGTTTTTAGCAGATTGCTCTTTAACACTCTCCACAAATCACGTAATCAGGTTTCTCCCATGACCATCGGCATTCCCAAAGAAATCAAAGAGCAGGAGCAACGTGTCGGCCTGCTTCCATCCAGCGCCCAAGCGCTCGTCGCGCGCGGGCATACCGTTCTCGTGCAAAAAAATGCCGGCGTCGGTTCCGGTTATTCCGATGAGGAATACATCAAAGCCGGCGCGCAAATCATCGAATCGGCGCAGGAGATTTTTCAGCGGGCGGACATGATCGTGAAAGTGAAAGAACCGCTGCCGCCGGAGTGGCCGTTGCTGCGGCGTGGGCAAATTCTTTTTACCTACCTTCACCTCGCGGCGAGCAAACCGCTGACGGAAGCGCTGCTCAATTCCGGCGTCACTGGTGTTGCGTACGAAACGATTCAAATCGGCAATCGTTTGCCACTTTTGGAACCGATGAGCGAAATCGCGGGCCGCATGTCGGTGGTGATGGGTGCGTATTACCTGGCGAAGCACAATGGCGGCACTGGCGTTCTGCTCGGCGGCGTGCCCGGAGTTTTGCCGGGGCGCGTGGTGGTACTTGGCGGGGGCACCGCCGGCGTGAATGCGGCACGAATGGCCACCGGTCTCGCTGCCGACGTCACTATTCTCGAAGTCGATCTCGAACGGATGCGTTTTCTGGATATCACCATGGAAAGCGCGAACACCCTTTATTCCAGCGAGGCGCATTTGCACGACTTGATGGCCACGACGGATTTGCTCATCGGCGCGGTCTTGGTCCCGGGTGCGAAGGCACCGAAATTGATTACGCGCGCGATGTTGCAAAAAATGAAACCAGGAAGCGTGGTGGTGGACATCGCGATCGATCAGGGAGGTTGCGCGGAAACATCGCGGCCGACCACGCATCTCGATCCGGTGTATGTCGAGGAAGGCGTAACTCATTATTGCGTTGCGAACATGCCCGCGGCTTATGCGCGTACCGCTACTCAGGCGTTGACGAATATCACCGGACGCTACGTCGAATTACTGGCCGATCGCGGATTGGAAGGCGCGTGCAATAAACAGCCAGCTCTGCTCGGTGGGGTCAATACGGTTGACGGGAAGCTGACGATTCAGGCGGTGGCGGAGGCGCACGGCCTGCCTCACACGCCGATGTTCTCGACTGAGGCGCTCGGCTCCCTCGGTGGGTAACCTGTAGCGGCGGTCTCTATCACAGCCGATCTGCTCGGGGTCTCGGCTGTCATAGTCCACTGCCAAAGCGTTTGCCGCTATGACTGCTTTCGATCAATAAGGCCGAACGGCCCTTTTGGGCCGAATATGGAGTGGCCCATATTGGGTTTCACCTACGACCTTATGAAAAAATATATTTGCATTCTGGTTGGTGCCGCGTCGGTGCTCGCGGCTTGCGAACAAAAAACCGAGACGGTAAATCCGCCGACTCAAGAAAAGAAAGAAAGTAACACGACAATCGTGAACCCGTCGCCGGCGACGACGAACAAGACGGAGACAAACACGACAATTAATGTGCCTTCGCCGGAGGCGTCGGCCACGCCATAATCAACAGCGCTGTTTTGCAAAGTCTTCCTCGAAGCAATTCGGGGAAGACTTTTGCTTGTACGGCTCTTCGGGTCATCCCGAGCGAAAGTCGAGGGATCCCGTTGCGACAGCTTAAAGGAAACGTCATCGGGATCCCTCGGCTGACGCTCGGGATGACAGCGTCATCGCCCAGACTAAAATCCTGTCGATGGAAAAACGTTTACGCTTCCCGAAATCGCGACGGTTGACACGCGATTCGGAATTCCGGCGGGTTCGAACGGAAGGGAAGACCATGCGCGGCGATACGCTCACAATCGGTTTCTTGAAGAACGCGGAGCCAAACGCGACCGCGCGAGCCGGCTTCATTACCTCCAAACGGCTCGGGAACGCCGTCGTCCGCAACCGTACCCGCCGGCGTTTGCGCGAGATTTTTCGCAAGCATCAACACGAAATTCGCGACGGAATTTGGATCGTGACCATCGCCTCGGCACGAGCTGCGCGGGGGACCTTCCGTGCCCTGGAAGATGAGTGGTTGCGCCTGGGGCGGCGCGCTTCTATTTTTGTCGCCTAATGCGCACCCTCCTTCGCATTCTCATTCGCGGCTACCAAATCACGATCTCTCCCATCCTTTCACTACTCGGGGGCGCGAGTGCGGGCTGCCGATTTTCCCCGACGTGCTCGGAATATTGTTTGCAGGCTGTCGAACAGCACGGCGTTCTGCGGGGGAGTTATTTCGGACTGAGACGGCTGCTGCGGTGTCATCCGTGGGGCGGCAGCGGATTTGATCCTGTGCCAACCGCAGATTCATTGGCGCGGACCTGCGTCTGCGAGTAAGCAGGCGCAAGTGATTTATGGATCGGACCGCGTGGATTGCAGTCATTCTCTGTGTGCTTGGCCTTTTTGCCTGGCAAATCTGGACTTCTCGACAAGCGGCTCCGCGACCTGCCGTGGCGACGACCCCTTCGCCCGCGGTTCCAGGAATGAGCGCTACGCCAGCCGCGTCAGCAGCGGCTACAGTCGCGGCGCAAGCGGCGGTGGCGGCAACGGCAGCGCCCAGCGCAACGCCTGTGCCATTCGCGGAGCGAACCGAAACGCTCCGCAACTCCGATGTGGAATTGCATTTCACCAACCGTGGCGGTGGAATCGCTGAGGCGATTCTGCCTAATTACCCGGCCGAGCACGATGAGAGTGTGACCCTGAACTCGTCGGCGCGCCTTCCCATCGGAGCCATCGTCGACGATCCCGCGGCTCCGATTTTGTCGGAATACGCGATCGCGCGCGACGCGGACACGATCACGCTTGAGTACGTCACACCGGAGCAGGTGACAATTCGAAAGAAATTCTCTTTTGCGACGACTAACGAGAAGAAGGAAAATTTCGTTGCGAACTTGGATGTTGATTTCGTCAATCGCGGGACAAAACCGTATGCGAATCCGGGTTATTTTTTTACCGTCGGTTCCGCCGTCCCCAGTCACGCCAACGACTACCCGAGTTACACCCGGTTGGTCTGGTTAACCGGCGGTGGCACCAAAGGAATTGATGTCGGTTGGTTCGGCGAAGTCGGCGGCTTTTTAGGAATTGGACAGCATCCCGCGCGTCCCTACTACACACAAAATGTCAACAGCGCCGAATGGGTGGCCGCAAGCAGTCAATTTTTCACCTCCCTGGTGGTCCCGTTGACCGGAAAGGCCGACGCGGTTTGGGGGAAGCGATTCGACATCGATCCGGCGAAGAAAACCTATGGCCTCGAAGGGGCAATGCATTTGCCCGGGTTCCGAGCCGAGGCCGGACAAACCTATACTGCGCGTTTCCAACTCTATCTCGGGCCGAAACTTTACCATCGGCTTGCTCAACTGGACCACAACGAAGCCGATGTCATGGAGTTCGGTGTCTTCAAGATCATTTGCCAGGCGTTGCTTAATGTCCTGAATACCCTGCACCGTTTCCTCGGGAATTATGCTGCCGCCATTCTCGCGCTAACGACAATTGTAAAATTGTCGCTCTGGCCGCTGCAAAGCAAGGCGACCGCTTCGATGCGGCGGATGTCCGCGCTCTCACCCAAAATTCAGGAGCTGCGGGAAAAATATAAGGACGATCCGACACGGATGAACCAGGAAGTGATGAAGCTTTACAAGGAATACGGAATCAATCCTGTCGGCGGCTGTTTGCCGATGCTGATCCAAATTCCGATTTTCTTTGGTCTTTTCACGATGCTGCGGCAGGCGGTCGAATTGCGGGGCGCGAGTTTTTTGTGGATCAAGGACCTCTCACAGCCCGATACGGTGGCGCATCTTCCGATTGTGGGATGGCCGATCAATGTTCTTCCGCTCATTATGGCGGCGACCAGTTTTTGGATGACGCACCTGACGCCGAAAAGCGGCGATCCCACCCAGCAGCGCATGATGATGTTCATGCCCATCATCTTTATCGTCTTCTGCTATAATTTTGCCGCTGCTCTTGCCTTGTATTACACTGCGCAAAACCTTTTCAGTGTCCTGCAACTTTACCAAAACCGGAAACAACCGATGCCGACGTTAGAGAAATTGCCGAAAAAACGAGCACGAAGGTGACGCCGAAAGAGCTACTCGATACCATGCTCGGCTACCTCGGTTTCGTGGTCGAAATCGCGGAAATGCAGGGCGAGGGCGAAAATCTCACTCTCCAAATCTACACCGAGGAGAGCCGGCGCCTGATTGGTCGTAACGGGGAGATGCTCGAAGCGATTCAATTTTTGTTGAACCGGCTACTGCAGGCGAAAGACAAAGATGCGCCGAAGGTCATCGTCGATTGCGAGCATTATCGTTCCATGCGCGAAGATCGAATCGTGCAGCGCGTCCGTGAGCTGGCCGAGCGCGTCCGCATCACCGGACGTTCACTTCAACTGGAGCCGATGAATTCCTACCAACGCCGGATTGTGCACAACGCCTTTAAGGATGATCCCGAGGTCGCGACCTGGAGCCCGTCGGACTCGGCCCGCATCAAGCAAATCACGCTGCTAAAACGTCAGCCAAAAAAGGAACATTCTCAGCAGGGAGCGGCGACATCCAAATCGCCGAATTAGACCGCCGCTACAAATCTCCCTGAAATCGTGCGGCTTCTTTTGCCACACCGGGTTTCACTTCCGGACGCCAGCGAAATTTCGGATTGACCTTGTTCTCAACCGCATCGGCGATGATTCCGCCAAGTACCGGCGCAAATTTGAATCCGTGTCCGCAATCACCGGCGGCAATTGTTAATCCCGTCCGATCTGGATCGGGAGCGATCCAAAAGTCTCCATCCTTGGTGTCGCAATAAAAACAAACGCGAGTGAAAACGACTGGCGCATCCGCCAGTGACGGAAACGAATCCGCCAGAAATCGGCGCATTCTGTTTTCCTCCTCTTTTGTCACCACACGCTCCGGCGAATCGGGCGACATCTCGCGTCCGAGTCCATGATTCGCAATCTTTACCACGCCGTCGCGATTGAGCGGGAAACCGTAAAACCCCGTCGCTGAAATATCCGCACCAAAGATGGGAAAACGTTCCGCTGCGAAAAGCTCCGGCTGAGCGGGTTTGAGGTGAAACACCGGTTGGCCGCTGGCCCGGAAAAAATCGTGGGTAAACGGAAGAACGTATGGCGTCCACGCTCCCACAGCCATCACGACCGCATCGGCCGGTACCTTCTCGCCGCTTTCCAACACGATTCCTCTCACGCGATCGGACGTTTCATCCAACGCGCAGAACTTCGCATGTTCGCGCAGTTCCACACCGATTGACCTCGCCCCTTCAATTAATACGGCAACGGCGCGGCCACTTTCGGCATAACCAGACTCAAATTCGAGAAAGCCATCTGGGTAACGGTCGGCGTTCCATGCCGGAAAATGCCGGCGCAAGTAATCGGAATTGACGCGCTCGATCCGATGCCCGCGTCGCTCGAGTAAACGAAGACTTTCATACTCAAAATCCCCCGTCTGCATCGGGCGCTGACGCATGCAAAGAAACCCAACTTCATCATACAACTCGACGCCAAACTCGACGTTCCATTGCTGCCAGATCTCGCGCGAGCGTTCGGCCAGTTCGGTGTATTCCTCGTCCGCCCCGTACGCGGCACGAACGACCTTGCTGATATCGGTGGAAGCGGCGAGGGGATGGGGCAACGGCCCCGGATCAACCAGGACGACGTCGTGTCCGCGTTTCCGCAATTCGATCGCAGCTACTACGCCATTAATCCCCGCGCCAACGACGGTCGTCTTCATTCGAGAAAAGAATTCTGCCCACGAAACGCACGAAACAACCTAAAAATAAAGCAGTCAGTCTCCTGATTTCGCCCCATCGAGCAGGATTGGATGAACTAGACAGGGTTTACAGAATCGAAGCCTAAGGACGACCTTCCCTTTTCTGTAATCCTTTACAATCCTGTTAATCCTGTCTGGCCTTCGGGTTCTTAGTGGGCCGCAAGGTCAAAGATGATTTTGCCGCCGCGTTGCCCGCGCGCGGCATGTTCCAACGCCGCTTTCGCTTCACTCAACGGATATGATTTCTCGACTCTCGTTAGGAGGAGACGGCGCTTGGCCATGTCGAAAATCGGATTGAACGCCGCCATTCGCTCGGCGGGCGTGGCGTTGTCGTACCATTTGTTGATCCAGATGCCGCGGAACCGAAGGTCCTTGAAAATTAAGAGACCGGTCGGAATTTTAAGCGGCTGCAAACTCATCGCACCGAAGCTGACCAGCGTGCCGCTGGGAGCCAGACAATTCATTAGCCGCAACGCGCTCTCGCCGCCGACGGCGTTCAATCCCAGACGAATGGCAGCGCCATCAGTAGCATCCTTCACCACGCTACGGAGATTGTCGTGGTCAAGAAGGACGACGTCGCCCCCTTCGGATCGTAATTCCTCGATCAGTTCTTCGCGCCGGACCACGTTCACCGTTTTGTAACCAAACGCGTGCGCAATTTGTATCACCGCGCGGCCGGCCGCGGAATTAGCCGCGTTCTGGATGACCCAATCGCCGCTCTTCAATTCCACGTAACCGTGCAACAGTTGCCATGCCGTCAGCGGATTGATCTTCAACATCGCGGCCTGGACGGGATCGATTTCCGGAGGGACAACTACCAGATCGCTCGCTTTCACCGCGCACGCTTCACGCCATGTTCCGATGTCGTGCGGCAAGATGACCAGTGAGCCAACCGATCCATTGCTAATGTTCTTTCCCACATCGGAAACAATTCCCGATCCCTCGAAGCCGGGGACGGCCGGCACTTCGCGTTTGCCCGGGTATTTTCCCTCAATCGCGTTCAAGTCCGCCGGATTGATGGGCGCAGCCTGCATCGCGACGACGACCTCGTCCGGCCCGGGCCGCGGCCACGGTTGCGTTTTGATATGCAAAACATCTGCAGGATTTCCGTGCGTGGAATAGACCGCTACGCTAATCGTTTCCTTTCGCATGAACGCTCATCCTATCGGTGACACCGCCGCGAGCAATCACCAATCCGGCATCCGCCTCGCGCTCGTCGGCCTCGCCGTGAATGTCGCATTCGCATTCATTAAAATCACCGCCGGCGTTTTCGGGAATGCCTACGCGCTGATCGCCGACGGAATCGAGTCGACTCTCGACGCGGCGGGTTCGATTGTGATTTGGGGCGGGCTGCGATTTGCCGCGCGTCCCCCCGATGCCACTCATCCTTATGGTCATGGCAAGGCGGAACCGCTGGCTGCGGTCGTCGTCGCCCTTGGGGTTCTCGCGGCCGCCGCTGCCCTGGCAGTTGCAAGCGTTCGCGAAATTTTTCTGCCGCATCACGGTCCCGCGCCATTCACGCTTTTCGTTTTGGTCATCGCCGTCGTGGTGAAAGGGGCTTTGTTTCGTACCGTCAGCCGTGTGGGCCGCACCGTCGAAAGTACCGCAGTTACAACTGATGCCTGGCATCATCGTGCCGACGCCGTCACTTCGATGGCCGCGGCCGCCGGTATTTCGATCGCGCTCATTGGCGGTGAAAAGTGGCAGCGCGCTGACGATTATGCGGCGTTATTCGCCTGCGTCGTCATCGCCACGACTGGAGTGCGCCTGCTCCGCCCGGCGCTGCAGGAAATTCTCGATACCGCTCCACGTGGTGGAATTGCCGAGAGCATTCAACGCGCGGCCCGTTCTGTGCCGGGCGTGATCGATCTCGATAAATGTTTCGTTCGGAAAATGGGCGTGTCCTATTACGTCGATCTGCACGTGCAAGTCGATGGCAGTATCTCCGTTCGCGAAGGCCATGATTTGGCGCATCGCGTCAAAGACATCATTCGCGCCGCCGATTCACGCATCGCGGATGTGCTGGTGCACATCGAACCGGCAGGGTAGGGGCGATTAACTTTAATCGTGCGGCGAGCGCTTGGAGAGCGTCGGCTACAGTCTACCCAATACCGCAATGAGCGCGTCAGCTAGTTTAGCTTTAGCCCAGGCGATTTGTTTTGAGAATTGAGCTAAACGCAGTGCTGAGGCTGGATTACACGCGATATAACTGAGTAACAGTGAAAAGGCAGTGCGCTGTTTTTCGAGATCGAAAAGCACATTCGGCGGTGCCGGGAACGGCGCCGCCGGTGAATCACTCACCACCCGTAACGCCAGCATCGAAATTGATTCGGCGGCACAAAG
>WNGO01009864.1_pt1 | contig 12045 bp, 9 predicted proteins | sample 5400511 | NCBI WGS metagenome assembly WNGO01 (sample SAMN13153380, study PRJNA577476) | soil metagenome | isolation source: 20 cm soil or saprolite under Garry oak tree replicate 2 | place: USA:California | collected 2016-06-15
AGCGATTCGATAACGAGCTCAAGTTGCACGGTTTGTCCCTCGCCAACACAGTGCGGAGCCGCTTGTGGGGAGGGGATCGCCCGAGCCGCGACCTTGGCAGCAATGAACGCGTCAAGGTTCTTTCCGGCAAAGCGCGATCGGCAAGCTCCAGTTATATCGCGCCGGGCCATTTCGATTCGACCGCCAGAGTTGCTGTCGATCTGCTCGCCATGCGCCCGTCAGATCCGACCGCGGAAAAGCGCATTGTGGAGTACAACCCACCGATCGCGCCTATTCGCTTTCTGGTTTACGATTCCGTCGTCGTTCTTTCGGGCGTGACGACGGTATTGCCAACACTCGCGGAACAATTCGACAACATCTTCCCCCGTATTGCCGGCTCCCTTGCAGACGCGGGAAGCTCGTGGGACAAGGTCGCGCGCGTGTCGTTTTACCTGCACCGAAGTCAGACTCTGGAAAATCTAAAAATGCTCTTCGGGCGGCACGTGACGGCGAAGATTCCGCAACTGGAGTACTGTTTCGTCGACGGCTACTCGTCGGAAGGCAAATTCTGCGAAGTCGAAGTCACAGCGACGCTATGATGATGGCAATGAACAAATTCAAGGTCGCAGTTCTCGATGATTTTGAAAAGCTCGCCGACACCGTGCCGGCTTACGAAAAACTCAAGGCTCGCGCCGACGTGACCATTTTGAGAAAACGGCTGGACAGCTCGGAGAATATCGTTACTGTGCTGCGCGACTTCGACGCCATTTTACTGATGCGCGAGCGAACTTTTTTCAGTGATAAAGAATATGCTCAGCTGCCGAATCTGAAATTGATCTCCCAAACCGGCCGAACGAGCAAGCACCTCGATTTACCCAACGCCACCCGCCGCGGCATTGCCGTTACAGGCACCGCGGCCGAAAACGGTATGTCGACAACAGAGTTGACGGTCGCGCTGATTCTCGCCCTGCTACGGAAAATTCCGCAGGTCAATTTGCGCATGCGCGAAGAAGCCTGGCCCGCCATCGCTGGCAATTCGCTGGAAGGCAAAACCATCGGCGTCTTTGGCTTCGGGCGCATCGGCAGTGAAGTAGCCCGCGTTATGAAGGCGTTCCCCAATACCCGCGTGCTCGGCTATTCGCGATCGCTCACAGCGGAACGCGCCGCGGAGGTCGGCGCCGAATGCGTGCCGTCGGAAACCTTGTGGCGCGAATCGGACATTCTCACCGTGCACATCAACTCCAACGCGCAAACCCGTGGCAGCATCGGCGAGAAGGAGTTCGCGATGATGAAGCGCGGCGTGCTCCTAGTGAATACGGCGCGCGGTCCCATCGTCTCTGAACCGGCAATGATCAAAGCGCTCGAGAGCGGACAATTGGGCGGCGTCGGACTGGACGTTTACGACGTCGAACCGCTGCCTATGGATCATCCGCTGCGCCGGTTCGATAACGCGATCCTCATGTCGCACCGCGGCTACGCCACGGTGGAAGTCATGAGCGAGCGCTACGAGCAGGCGATGAACAATATCCTCGACTATCTCGACGGCAAGCCGCTTAACTTGATCAACCCTGATGTTCCGGTTCGACGCGAAGGCAACGCATTTCCTGCAAGCAAAAGTGAATGATCGAGTGCGCAAGCTGGGCAAAGAAGAACTCGCGCAAACATCGACAACCACCCTTTTACACTATAATCAGCACGCCGAGAGTTTCTGGGAAGGCACGCGCGATCACGACGTTAGCCAGAATCGCGACGCATTCCTGCAAGCCCTTCACGGCACCGGACCGTTTCAGATACTCGACTTCGGCTGCGGTCCCGGCCGAGATTTGAAGGTCTTTCGCGATCTCGGTCACGAAGCGATTGGCCTCGACGGCGCGGAGCGCTTCGTTGAGCTGGCGCAACAGTACAGCGGGTGTGAGGTATGGCACCAGGATTTTCTGAAGCTGGATTTGCCGGCGCAATATTTCGACGGAATTTTTGCCAACGCCGCGCTCTTCCACCTGCCGAGCCAAGAACTGCCGCGAGTCTTAAAAGAACTTTGGGCGGCGTTGAAGCCGGATGGCGTGATCTTTAGCTCCAATCCGCGCGGCGAAAACGAGGAAGGTTGGAGCGGCGAGCGCGGCCTGCCGCGCGAGCAGCAGCCATGGCTCGCATCGGTCTGGAGAAAATGACGGTTAGGGTTTGTCATTTCGAGCAAACGAGAAAACTAGCATTTCTACCTCGCGCCCGCCTGCTCCGCCAATTGACAGGCGCGTCGCGAATCGTCTAAGGTGAAATTAAGATTTCGAGAGTGAATACGACCAACTTTCTAGGGAGGATCGACACATGGCCATAGCCAGCGATCTCATCATTTCATCGGATTCCCATGTCATGGAGCCTGTGGATCTTTGGAAGAAAGGCGTGCCGGAAAAATACCGCGAAACCGCACCGCTGTTTCCCACTGATGCTCGATCTCTTCGCTCTCGATGATCCCGGCTTGCAAGAAGCCTGCTTCCGCGTTTACAACGACTGGCTGATCGATTATTGCAGTGCCGATACTAATCGTTTGATCGGTATTCCGGCGATTCCCGTTTACAATATCGACAACGGCATCAAAGAGCTCGAGCGTTGCCATAAAGCCGGGCTCAAAGGCGCGATCATTTGGCAGGCGCCGCATCCCGATCTTCCTTTCCACTCCAGCCACTACGATAAGTTTTGGGCAGCATGCCAGGATCTGGATACGCCGGTGAGCCTGCATATTTTAACCGGTCACAGCTACAACAAAGACAAAAACAGAAAAGGCGTCGAGCGTTACCGCGGCAGTGTCAACTTGAAGCTGATGGATATCGCCAACGCACTCTTCGAGTTTGTTTTTTACGGCGTGCTCGAAAGAAATCCCAAGCTCAAGATCGTCTCGGTGGAAAATGAGAGCGGCTGGATGCCGTGGATGTTTCAGCAGTGGGACTACTATTACAATCGTTTCAAGAAACAAAACCCGCCGCCGTTCACCCGCAATCCGAGCAGCTTCGTCAAAGAGCAGATTTACGCCTGCTTCTTCAACGATCACGTCTGCGGCGAAAATCTAAAGTATTGGGGTGAAGACAACATCATGTGGTCGAATGATTTCCCGCATCCGAACTCGACCTGGCCAAACTCGCGAAAAATTATCGAACGGGATCTCGGTCATCTGTTGCCGGAAACCCAGCGCAAAGTCGTTTACGGCAACGTCTCGCGGCTCTACAATATCGACGCATCGAAGTTGCCACGAGTGCAAAAGCAAGCAGCGTAAGAACCGTCATAAAAGGAAAACCGCGGAATCGTGGGGGCGGGCGAAACCTGCCCCCACTTTTTTAACTTCGCGCTGTTTATGATAAATTAAACCATGACTGAAACCTACACATTGCAAGATTTTATCGAAGATTTGGATCGCATTACCCGAGCCGAGACCTCTCAGGAGGAAATCGTTAGTGCGGCGAAACCGCTGCTTACCAAGCTCGTGCAGCAGCCGAACTGCATCGACGCAAAATATCGAAAGCGCGGCGCGATGGCTTACGGCCGTTACATGCTCCATCGCGCGCCGCACTTTAACATCTCGTCGGTGGTTTGGGGTCCGGGAGATAACGCCAAGGCGCACAATCATGACACGTGGGGAATGGTGGGTGTGGTTGAAAACGAGATTCAGGAGACGCGCTTTCGCAGAAAAGATAATGGATCGAATTCTGAATACGCCGATCTCGAAGTCAGCGCCGTGCTGAAGAACCAAGCGGGAATGGTATCTTGCCTAATCGCTCCCGATGACGACATTCATGAGATGAACAACGTCACCGCTCGCGACACTGTGGAAATTCATGTCTACGGCAAGGATCTCACGGACATGCCGCGGTTGCGCTTCGACGTCGCAAGCAAAATCGTCAAGACGTTCGCGAGCCCCAAGTACGATAACTGCTGACCGCGCGCCTGCTACCGCGGTAATTTGAGTTCCCAATCAAGATAACGCTGCATATCTTCCTTGTCGCCGCGTATCGACGGCGATAGCACGACGTCGTTGGTTGGCACCAAGCATGTCTCCAAGCCGTGTTCCATTGGTAACTCCGCTGCCGACCACGCACGCACACCCCCATTCAGCACTGCAATATCCGTATAGCCGATCTCCGCTAACGCACGCGCAGCGAAAACTGACTGCTGTCCATCGGGACACGTGACCACGATCGGTTGAGTTCGATCCGGAAACTTCTCCGGAAGTTTGAGCTCGATCCAGCCGCGCGAGATCCACTTGGCGCCCGGCAGATGCGCCGATTCGAATTCTAAACTCGTGCCGACATCGAGAACCAATGTCGAGGATTCGCGCAGTTTGCGTTCCAGATCGCGCGCATCAATCGAGCGCGCGTTCCGTTTTGCAGCTGCGAAACCCAACGACTCATTTTGCAGAGCTTCGCTCACGAGCGTTTCCCCGCTTTCCGACCACGCGCGCAGCCCGCCTCGCAGCACAGAAGCCTTAGGGAATCCCATTTGCCGATACCAGTAAGCCGTCATTACGGCGCGCGCGGATTCGTTGCTGATAAACACGACCTGCGCGTTTCGCACCGGCACGAAATCGTCGGCACGCTGCACGGCTTGGCCGCCGGCTACATTGATCGATCCTGCAATATAACCCGACTCACATTCACGCTCCGAGCGCACATCGATCAAGTACATGACACCGTCGGTTTTGCTTGCGAGCGCACGCGAGAGCTGTTGTGAAGAAATCCACGGGATGTTCTCTTCGGCAGCGACCTTCAGCGCCAGCGAAAGCGCTTTGCCCCTGCTCCCGCGCGGCGCGGGCGGAGCCGTTCGGGTCGGATTCTTTTCGAGCTCGTAGCCTGCGAGCACCCAACCCATCGTGCCGTTCTTAAGTGCACGGACATTCTTCAAACCGAGACGGCGCAGGGCCGCCGTACCGATAATGCTGCGCGTGCGTCCCGCGCAGTTGACAACGACAGTGGCATTCGATGCCTCCAATTCGTCCGTCCACAGAACGAGATCGCCGCCGGCAACATTCACGCCACCGGGAATGCAAAACCGGCTGTACTCTTCCGGGGTGCGCACGTCGAGAATGCGAATGTCTTCGTGTGCTTGTTGCAGCCGATGCAATTCCTCGGCTGACATATCCGGTACGTTTCGTTCGTGATGAACTCTCTCGCCAAAGGCCTTGCTCGGAACATTCACGCCGCTGACAATCGACCGACCTTCATTGCGCCACGACGTCAGCCCGCCATCGAGAATTGAAATTTGGTTGTAGCCGAGTCGATTTAGAGTCTTAGCCGCGAGCGGGGCCCTGCCATCCGCGTCATCATAGACCACCATGGGCACGTTGGGATTGGGCACCAGCTGCTTGATGCGGAATTCCATCTGGCTTCGCGGGACTGACGTTGTATTCGGAATCTGGCATTCGTTGTACTCCCCGCGCTCACGCACATCGAAGACTGCGAATAACCGATCGGTCGCCATCAAATCTGCGACTTCCTCGCAGGTAATAAATGAACTCATGATGTCTTCCAAACCAAAAACATCAGCGCCGGTAGCCGGCTTGAACTAATACCGCAATCTGTTCTACTGATGCCAGCAATGCAATCAAGCGCGGACTGAACCCCAAACCTGGAGGAAATAATGTCAGCCATCCATGAACGCTTTAGCGGCCTTTTCATTCCCCATGTCACGCCATTCAACCTGGATGGTTCACTCGATGCGGAAAGTCTAACACGGCTGACAAAACATTTCTCCAGCATGGGCAGTGTCGCCGGCTTGGTTTCTTGCGCTCGCATCGGTGAAAGCCCAGTCTTAAGCATCGAAGAGAAACGCCGTGTCTATGAAATCTCCGGCAAAGCCGTGCACGACGCGGGCAAAGTGCATATCGCCGCCATCGCGCCGCAGTCAACCGACGAGGCAGTGAGCCTGATGCGCGATTTGGAAAACCTGCCCGTCGACGGCGTGATGATTTTTCCGCCCCTACTTTTCGCCTGGGGAAAAGTCGATCCGAACTTGAAAGTCCGTTTCTTCGAAGACCTGGCACGTGAAACTAAATTACCGGTGGTGCTCTTCCAAATACCGGTTAAAAGCTATTATTACGACGCGGAAACCATTTGCCGCATCGCCCGCCTGGAAAACGTCGTCGCGTTCAAAGAAGCATCGTTCGACATTAATCTGTTTACGGAAACGGTTGAGGCGCTCAAGCACGACAAAGCCGCGATGCGGGTGCTCACCGGCAACGACCGCTTCGTCGCCGAGAGTTACGACCTCGGCGCCAATGGCGCGCTCATCGGCGTCGCCAACGTCGCGACGGAAAAATGGGGCGACATGGACACCGCCGGACGCGCCGGAAAATTCGCCGAAGCCGCTGCGATCCAGAAAGAGCTTGAATCGGTAAAGGAATTAGTTTTCAGCGAACCGATCGTCGAAGCCGTCGCACGCATCAAAGTAGTCCTGCAGCACGAAGGACTGATCAAAACCGCCAAAGTGCGCCGCCCACAACTGGGAATTTCCGAAGCGGAACAAAAACAGCTGCTCGACAGCTACGCGGTTTTGAAACGCGATAAATTTCGCAGTGGCGTGACCGCGTCGCAAGATAAGCGCCGCCAAGCGGTGGCTTAATATTTTCGTAATCACCACGAAGGACACGAAGGAAAAATAACTCCGTTCTCTTGTTCTTCATGGTAAAGATTCTCTCCGTTCAGCTCAATTCACTGCCACTCCGCCCCGGAATAACCAACGCAAACAGCGCGATCGTCACTGCGAGAAGAATCATCGCGCTGATCGCCAGCGACCAATGGATACCAATCAAGCCGCCGATCACGCCGACGGTCACGCCGCTGAAAGCGCGCAAGCCGTTGTTGGACATGTTGAACAAACCGATCAAGCGCCCGCGTAGTTGGGTTGGCGCCCGCAGTTGCACCAAAGTTTGCGCCATCGAAAGAAATGTCAAATTGAGGAATCCCGCGCAGAACAGCAACGCGATGGCCAAGATGTAATTCGTCGACACCGCGAATCCGACGATCGCCACGCACCAGAGGATCGAGCAAATCGCGGCGTTGCGCGCGTTCGGCCGGAGCATGCCGGTGCCCTCGAGCAATAGGCCGCCGATCGCGGCTCCGCCCGCATTGGCGCCGAGCAAAATGCTATAAGCCCAATCCTGTTTCTCGTGGCCGAAGTCATGGGCAAATCCAGGCATCTGAGCTTGAAAGGCGTTGCCGACGAACAATGAGGTCGCACCGCCGAGAAGGATCATGGAAAGAATCGTCGGATTCGCCGCCGTCTCACGCATCAATTGTAATGCGCCGCTGAGACTAAAGCGCGGCGCCCGCCCGATTCCCACATCATCGCGGCCGTGACCGGTATAGGGCAGGATGAACATGAAGACGATCATCGGCAGATACATAAACACGTTGATAAAAAGTCCCGCTGGCGGGCCGAAAATCAGCATAGTCGCGCCGCCGACCGCCGGTCCGAAGAGCACACCGATATTCCGTCCGGTGGAATTGAGCCTGACCGCGCTCTGCAAGTACTCGCGCCCGACGATGTCATGAATGATCAATTGGCTGCCCGGGCTGCCCAACACGCCCGCCATTCCATGGATCACTAGGAGAACACAAGCGTGCCATATTTGAATGGTGTCGGTGAGAAACAAAATGCCCCAAAGGAGCGACACGCTGGCGTACATCACCTGAGCGGCTTGAATCACCCGGCGGCAATCGTGCCGGTCGGCGAGAGCGCCGAAATAAACCGCGAAAAACAAAAACGGCGTCCAGTGACTGATCACTGCAAAACCAGCGAGTACCGGCGAGTGAAATTTTTGGTAGAGCAGCCAGTAACTGATCACGTGCTCGATATTGTCGCCCATCTGCGACAACATGATCACGAAGAAATAGCGCCGATAGTCGCGATGGTGCAGCGCCGCAAAAGCGACTTTGCTCTCCGCAACCGCTGACGCAACATTCGTCGTGGAAGTTGGATTCACCGCCATAGTGGTTCGCCGTTAATTAAACTCTTCATGGCGCTGCCCCGGCAGAGCAAAAGCCAATACGGCGAAAGCGATCTTCTTGCTCGATCCTGACGGCGTTGTTGCGCTTGAATTGGTTTCACGAGTGGCCAATGTCTTTTCTCCGAAATCGCTGGGATTAATCGCCGACAGTAACGAATCTTAGCAGGCGACGCAAACCGACGACTCCCGACTTTAGGCGGGCAGTCGCCGCCCCCGAGCGCAAGCGAGGGGGTCTGTTCACCCTGAGCGCGCCAAAAAGCAACGCGATTACGATATGCGCCGAAGTAGTTGGTAATTTACCCTAGCTCTTCGCTGCTTTGTCCCTGCAAAGCGAAGGTAAGCAGCGCCACGGTTATGGCGAGCAGAATCATGGAGCTTAGCGCGAGCGACCAGTGGATACCGATGAGACCGCCGATGACGCCGATCGTCAAGCCGCTGAACGCGCGCAAGCCATACGCCGACATGGAAAAGAGCCCGATCAACCGGCCGCGCAAGCTGAACGATCGTCTGCGCGATGGAATAGAACGCCAGATTCAACGCGCCCGCGGCAAACAGAAGCACGAGCGACAGCGGATAGCTCTTGGAAAAAGCGAAGGCGGTCATCGTCAAACACCAAAGAATCGCGCAGGAGATTGCCGATTTTACCGTTGGCGGCAGCCACGCCTTACCGTCGAGCACAAAACCGCCGAAGACCGATCCGGCGGCATTGGCCGCGAGCAGCGCGCTATACGCGAAATCCGCCTTCTCCGTGCCGAGGTCGTGCGCGAACTCAGGCATGTTGGCTTGAAACGCATTGCCGACGAATAGCGACGCCGCGCCGCCAAGCACGATCATGGTGAGAATCGGACGATTGTCTGCGATATCGCGGATGACGTCGAACGCATCGCGCCAGCGCAGCGCCCGGCGTGCAGACGCGCCATCGCGGGTGTGACCCGTGTAAGGGACGATCGCGAGCCAGATCGTGAACGGCACGTAGATCAACGCATTGACCACCAGACCCGCCGATGCGCCGAGCCACAGCAGCAATCCGCCGCCGACTGCAGGCCCAAAAAGAATACCCAACTGCCGACTCGTGGCATTCAAGCGCACTGCGCTCGGCAGATCGTCGTGTCCAACAATGTCGTGAATGATCAGTTGCTCCGCCGGCGTCCAGAAAACGCCGGCGATGCCATGAATCACTAGCAGTACGCACGCGTGCCAGATTTCAATCGTCCCGGTGAAAAAGAAAAATGCCCAGGCCGCCGACACGAACATGTACATGATCTGCGCGATTTGAATAAGTCTACGGCAATCATGACGATCGGCTAAACCGCCGAAATAAACCGAGAGGAACAAAAACGGCGTCCAGTGACTAATCACGGCGAAGCCGGCAAGGACGGGAGAATGGAATTTTTGGAACAGTACCCAATAACTGATCACATGCTCGATGTTGTCCGCCATCATAGCGAGCATGGTGGTGAAGAAGAAACCGCGAAAGTGACGATGCTTGAGCGCGGCGAAAGCGACTTTCTGAGGCGTAGCGAGTAAACCGGGGGCTGGGGTCGGGTCGCGGGTGACGGTCAAGATGGTATCCGAGATCGTAACGTTAGATCGTAAAAGTAGCGGATATTGGAGCCGCGCGCAAACTTCGAATTCGTCCCGTGGCAAAGCGCGCCCAAAATCCTTCTGATTTTTTCTCTGCGATCTTGGGTTTGAGGCTATAAAATATTTTCCTCTCTGATATAATAGAGCGAATTTCGGCAAAGACATCTTGCCCGAGTGTGTTGCAAATCTAAATACTCAGCACAGCCGGTGTTGAAGTATCGGAGCACTGTCCGATTGGTTTCTTAACCGCCCACAGTTTCCGCGCTCCCCTACTTCAATCCGTTCCAAATCTGATTCCAGTGGAGATGTGAAAGAAGAAATGTCTAAAGCGATGCCAAAGTCCAATGCGGCGCCGGTCGACACCCAGACGGTCACGCCGAAGACCGGCGTATCAGCTGCCGAGATGGGCGCGCGCCAGCGCGAAATCTCGGTCTCTGAGTTTTTTACCAAAAACCGCCATTTGCTGGGTTTCGACAATCCGCGCAAGGCGCTTCTCACCTGCGTCAAGGAAGCGGTCGACAACGCACTGGATGCCTGCGAGGAGGCGGGCATCCTGCCTGAAGTCATCGTCAAAGTGGAAGTCGCAGCCAACGGGGGCAGCGCGCCGGCGCCGAGCCAGGCGAACCGCTTCCGCCTCACGGTGATCGACTATGGCCCCGGCATCGTGCGCCAACAGATCCCGCGGATCTTCGCGAAGCTGCTCTATGGATCGAAATTTCACCGCCTGCGCATGAGTCGTGGCCAACAGGGCATCGGCATCTCGGCCGCCGGCATGTACGCGCAACTAACGACCGGGAAGCCGGTGAAGATTATCTCGCGTACCGGTGCGCGCGCGCCCGCGCATTATTTCGAGGTGCAGATCGATACCAAGAAAAACGAGCCACGGATTTTCGAGCAAAAGCAGATTGACTGGGAAAATCACCGCGGCACTCAGGTAACGCTGGAAATCGAAGGCCGCTATCAAAAAGGACGAGGTTCGGTCGACGAATATCTGGAGCAGACGGCGATTGCCAATCCGCACGTCAAGCTCGCGTACCACACGCCCGAGGGCGAGACCAAAGAATATCCCCGGACGATCGAAGAGCTGCCGCCGCAGCCGCGCGAAATCAAACCGCATCCTTACGGCATCGAATTCGGCATGATGCTGAAAATGCTCCACGACACCAAGAGCCATTCGCTCGCGGGATTTTTGTCGAGCGAGTTTAGCCGAGTTTCGTCCAGTCTCGCCCAAGAGATTTGCAAGGCGGCCAAGCTATCGCCGGATACTCGGCCAAGAAATCTCCATGGGGCCGCCGCCGAAACATTTTATAAGGTGATTCAATCCACCAAGATCATGGCGCCGCCGAGTAATTGCATCTCGCCCATCGGCGAGAAAGCGATCCTGCACGGCTTGTATAAACAAATCAAAGGCGATTTCTACACCGCCGTGACCCGGCCGCCAGCAGTCTACCGCGGCAATCCGTTTGTCATCGAAGCGGGCTTGGCTTTCGGCAAAGGCCCGGAACAGGCGGCGGGCAAACGCGAGCAACCGAAAGAGCCCCTCGCTGAAGGAGAGAGTCACGACGACGATAATGAGTTGGCGAGCGTCATTCGCTACGCTAACCGAGTGCCGCTGCTCTACCAGCAGTCCGCCTGCGCCACCTTCAAAGCGGTGCTCGATACCACTTGGCGCAACTACGGGGTGGCGCAATCCAGAGGCGCCCTGCCCGCCGGACCGATGGTGATCTTCGTCCACATGGCATCGGTTTGGGTGCCGTTCACGAGCGAGTCGAAGGAAGCGATCGCCGACTACGACGAGATCAGAAAAGAAATCAAGCTCGCTCTCCAAGAATGCGGCCGCCGACTCGGTGTTTTTCTGCGGCGGCGCGAGCGCGCGGGCGATGAGTTTCGCCGGCGCAATATCTTCGAGCTGTATATCGAAGAAGTCGTCGAAGCGTGCAACCGCCTCAAGGGCGGCAAGCTCGCTAAAGAAAAACTCAAAGAGCAACTGCAAAAGATCGCCGCGAAACGCACCGGCGGCGAGAAAACCGATGAGATACTCGGGCGCGACGGCGGCGGCCCCGAAGGTCTGCCGCACTCGATTATCGTCACCGCCGAAGGCACCGAAGGCGAGGCGCTCGTGTTACCGAGCAACGAGCAAAAGACCGTCGAAGCGCCGCAAGAAATCGCAGCCGATGAGCAAGAACCGGCATTGCCGACGATGCCAAAGGGAAAGGCCAAGTCAAAAGCCAAGGACAAGAACAAAACGGCAAAAGTTACCAAACAGCGCGGCGCACAGGCCGAAAGTACAAAGCAAATGACTTTGGGATTTGAAAAAGCCAAATCCAGCGAAAGACGAAGCCAAAACATAGGAAAGAAACATGGCGCAAAAAAAACCAAAAAGTAATGGAGTCGTAGAAAAGAAGCTTGTCGGCATCGCTGACGTCGTTATTACCGCGGCGCAACGGAGCAAAGACCCAACCCTTTCGATTCCCGTGCGCAGTCTCGCCAAC
>WNGO01007017.1_pt1 | contig 12040 bp, 9 predicted proteins | sample 5400511 | NCBI WGS metagenome assembly WNGO01 (sample SAMN13153380, study PRJNA577476) | soil metagenome | isolation source: 20 cm soil or saprolite under Garry oak tree replicate 2 | place: USA:California | collected 2016-06-15
TCAACTCAGTTCGGTTCAGCGACCTTCTTGTCTACAACGGCATCCCTCTCGTTGCGGGGCCGTACTCGAGCCTCTCGCTGAACGCCGACCTCATGTGGGACTTCGCGATCGACCGGCCCGAGGACTACCAGCTCTTCGATGTGCGTTACGTCGTAGCGCCATCCCAGACCGCGATGCCGGCGTTCCTGCAGCCGATTACCCGCACGTCTCGCTACGTGCTCTACGCGGCCCCGACGACCGGGTACGCGATATATGGCGCGATCGTCGACCGTGAGAGCTTCCAGACGCAGCGCGCTCTCTTCGCCGTGAACCGGCCGTGGTTCAACGGTGCGGACGTCGCGGCGCTTCGTTTCCACCGCTTCGACTTTCCTGCCGGAGCCGACGGCGCGACCGCGACCGAGGAGTCGGCGGGGTGCGCGCGACCCGCGTACACGTTCGAGCGCGTGCAGCCGAGTCACATCGACGTCGTCGTCGGTTGCCCGACGGCGTCGACGCTGGTGTTCAAGGTGACGTACCACCCGAACTGGCACGTCACCGTGGATGGCCGCGATGCGAGCACGTTCATGGTGTCGCCGAGCTTCGTTGGGGTGAGCCTTCCCGCAGGTGATCACTTCGTCACCGCCGAATACCGCTCGACGCCAATAAAAGGTCCGCTCGTGGCGATCGCCTTTCTCGTGCTCCTCGCGATGGTCGCTCTTCCGTTCGCGCCCCGACTGCGCCCGGCGGCGACCATCTTCTATCGAAGGACCGCCTTGAAAGCGCGAAGCAGATTCGCGAGACCGCGTTCAGCTCTTGAGTCGTAGCCAGAGCAGAAGCGTCGGTCGGACGATGCTCCACCAGTCGCGCACGCGCCGGATCTTGGAGTAGTTCCCGCCGCCCTGCGGATACGTCTTCGAGACGCCCACCTCGATGACGCGATAGCCGAGCGTGATCGCCTTCCATTGCAGGTAGTACTCGAGCTCGTACCGATCAAGCCACGACTGGTCGATGCGAATGCGCGGATCGTCGAGCAGCGACAGACGATATGCGCGAAATCCGTTGGTGACGTCGGTCGCCGCGAAGCCTGAGAGGACTCGGAAAAGGAACGTGTACCCGCGGATCATGAGACCGCGACCGCGAGGCAGATGAACGCCCGATCCACCATCGCGTAGGAACCGGGATCCCTGCACGTAGTCAAAGCCCTCGCCGAGCTTGTCGATGAGGCGCGGCGCCTCGGCGGGATCGTCCTTCCCGTTCGCGGCAAGCACGACCACAACCCCGTGTCCGTTGGCGCGAGCTGCCTCGATACCGGTTCTGATCGCAGCTCCGACGCCGCGCCGGCGGCCCTGGCTGATGACGCGCGCGCCGGCCTGGCGCGCGAGCTCGGGCCCGCCGTCGTCGGATCCGTCGTCGACCACGATCGTCTCGGCGATCTCAGCTGGCACTCGTTGGACGAGCGCGGCGATGGCATGCCGCTCGTTGAAGAGGGGGAAGACCATCGCGACGGTCTCAGGCTCGGCCACGACGGCACTCTAGACGCGGGCAGTCGCTAGCGGATTGGATCCTTCTCCACGAGGCCACGGTTGTGGACGTAGAGCGCGGCCTGCGTGCGGTCGGTGAGCTCGAGCTTGCTGAAGATGTTCGAGATGTGGGTCTTCACCGTGCGTTCGCTGATCCCGAGCGTCGCGGCGATCTCTTTGTTCGCGCGGCCGCTCGCGACGAGCTTCAGTACCTCGCGTTCGCGAGCCGTCAGGTCGCTGTAGCCCTCGTCGTCCCCGGCCGGGCGATCGCCGCCGCGCAGCCGCCCGAACTCGTCGAGCACGCGTTTCGCCACGGATGGGTAGATGAGCGAAAAGCCGTCGGCAACGGTACGAATCGCGTTCGTGAGCTGGCTGCCGGTGACCTCTTTCAATAGGTATCCCGACGCGCCGGCGCGGATGGAGCTGAAGACGAGCTCGTCCTCGTCGTAGTTCGTGAGGACGATCACCCGCGACGATGGAACGGAATTGCGGACGCGCCGCGTCGCGGTCACTCCGTCCCAGTCGCCCATCTTGATGTCCATCAGGATCACGTCGGGAAGGAGCTCCTGGGCCATCGCGAGCGCTTCGTGCCCGTCGCCGGCCTCGCCGACGACCTCGATCTCCGGCTCGGTGTCGAGGATCGAGCGCAGGCCGCTCCGGACGAGCGCGTGGTCGTCGGCGATCAGGACGCGGACCCTGCGAACCTCCCTCATCGGCCGAAGAGCCTACCGAGAAAGCTCGCCTTTTCGGTTCGTTCGAGATCCTCGATCGCCCCGCGCTGATCGGTGTCCTCGACCGTGTCGGTCCAGCCGGACGGCGCGCCGTCGACCGTGACGCGGTAGGGGATCGTCGCGCGGACGATGGTCCCGCGGCCGGGCTCGCTCCGCACCACGAGCTGCCCGCCGACGCCCTCGGCGCGCTCGCGCATTCCGACGATGCCGTAATGCCCGCGCTCCTCGGCGGTCTGCAGCTCGTCCGACTCGAAGCCCTTGCCGTCGTCCTCGATCGTCGCGACGACCTGCTCGGCGTCATAGCGAAGGATGACTTTCGCGTTCGTCGCGCCCGAATGCTGTCCCACGTTCCGCAAGCCTTCGCCGATGATCCGGATGACCGCACGCTCGACGAATGGCTCGAGCGGGCGCTCCGAGCCTGTCTCCTCGAAATCGACGGCCAACCCGCTCTGCCGGCGCAAGTCATCCGCAAGACGCGCCACGGTCACCGGCAGGTTGAGCCCCCCGGCCTCTTCGGTCTGCCGCAGCGCCGCCATGTACTGGCGCACGTCCGAGAGGGTCGCGCGCGCATCGCGGGCCGCCTTCGCGAGCTGCGGCCCGAGCGCGCCTGGGTCCCGGTCGAGCGCCCGCTGGCAGCCTTCGAGCGCGAGCACGACGCCGGTGAGCTCCTGCGCGACGCCATCGTGCAACTCCTGCGAGATGCGGCGCCGCTCGTTCGACGCGGCGCGCTGCACGAGGTCGGTCGATGCGGATTTCTGCAGCATCCCGGAGAGGTACTCGCCGAGCGTCCCAACGAAGTCGGCCTCCGCCGTGGTGTACGGCGTCGTCGCGCGCCCGAGAACGAGGACACCGAGCACCGCCCCAGCCTGCGCGCCCCCGATCGGAGCGAGCAGGAAATGCGTCGACGACGGCGCGGCCCAGTCCGGGCGATCCTCGGCCATCCCGTACTGCGCCGTCGCGGTGCGCCGTTCGCGAAGCACCTGCGCAAGCACCGTGTCGGTGCCCGATGTCGAGATGTCGGAGGGAATGACGTCGCCGTAGCCGGTCGCGGCGCGAAGGTGGAGGTGATGCTCCTCCGCGGCCCACACGCCGACCGCGTCGTGACGCAGGTTGTCGGCGAGCATGGCGACCGCGCTCTCGAGGTCGTTGTGCGGGTCGTTTCCGAGCGTCGCGAAACGAGAGAGCTCGTAGAGCACGAGCGCCTGCCGCCGATCCTCCTCGGCGCGCTGGAATTCACCGGCCGTGAGGTACGCCGCCGCGATCTCAGACGCCGCCTGCGTGAGCGAGTCCACCTGCGTCTGCCCGTAGCGCTCCTGCGACGCGCGATGCTTCACGTTGACGACGCCGAGCGTGCGGCCGTTGGACCGGAGCGGCGCGATCATCGATTCGCTCGCGGTCGGGTCGGAGCCACCCTGCACGCGGCCCGAGAGGAGCATCGACCGCCCGGTCTGCGCGACCGTGCCGGAGATGCCTTCACCGATCCGTTTGCGATCCAGCTTCGCCGCATCCGAGAGGCCGCGCGACGTCCGCACCGACAGCTCGCCCTGCGCGTCCGCGAGCATGATCGAGACGCCGTCCGCCCCGAACACGTCGGCGAGCTGCGCCGTGGCGCGCTCGAGGAGCTGTTCGGGGTCGCGCTCTTTGCGGATGATCGCCTGGAGATCGCGCGACGCTTTGAGCTTCGCCTCGGCGTCCTGCCCTTGCCGTTGCGCGCGCCAGAGCGCGTTCGCCTCCGCGAGCTCGAGGCCGATGAGGTCCCCGACGCGAGTCAGCGCGGTCAGATCCTCCGGCGTGAAGGCACGACCGACGAGCATCGCGGCCAGACCCCCGACGACCTGGTCTTTCCACACCACCGGGGCGACGCCGAGCGTGTCAGCGGCGCGGCCGTCCGAGAGCATGAGCCTCACGTCGCTCGTCGCCTGGGCGGAGGCACGGTCGGCCATCGCCTTCGTCAGCATCGCGGCCGGCAAACCCTCAGTCCACTTGGTCTCGTTCGGAAGGTTATGGGCGACGTAGGTCGCGTAACCCTCGCCTTTCAGATTCAGGATCACGGCGATCGCGTCGGCGCGCGCGACCTTCGCGAGGTACGCCATGCGCGCGTTCCAGAAGTCAGCGTCGAGGCGGAGCGTCAAGGTGAGGCCTTACGCCACGCCGGCGCCGGCCTCGCCCTCGATGCGGAGCTCCAGGGAAGTGCCGCCGCTGCGCTGCAGCGCGAAGCGCGGCTGGTCTAGCGTCGCGATCGCGGACCAGAGCTCGTCCACCAGCATAGGAACGCGGAGTCCGACCGCGAGCGTCGCGACGCCTCCCCTGAAGTCACGCACGTAGAGCGTCCGGACCTGCGCCAGCGACTGAATGCGTCGTTCGATATCGACCAGGCGCGCAAATGACGGGACGGGCGAAAGCATCAACACAATGTTGCTTGTCGGAGCGGCTGCCTCCTCCCTCTCGGGGGTGAGTTGCTCCGATTCCGCCACGGTCTCTCGAAGACCTCCTCCTCTTCGACCACCGGCTGCGTCCGGGGCGCGCGGGCGGCCTCAGCGGCGCGAGCCGCTTCCTGCGCGGCGCGCGCCGCAGCCTCTGCGATGCGAGCGGCCTCCGCGATGCGGAGCGCCTCGGCCGCCGCGGCGCGTCGCGCCTCCTCCGCGGCGAGGCGCGCGGTCTCGGCGCGCTGCGCCTCCACCTCGCGGCGCTCGTCTTCGGCCTGACGCTCGGCCACGCGACGCTGCTCTTCTTCCTGCCGCACCGCGGCGAGCCGCTCGTCTTCGCTGCGACGCTGCTGATCGCGCCGCTCCTCTTCTTCACGCCACTGGGCCGCCCGACGCTGCTCTTCCTCGCGCCACTTCGCGGCGCGCCGCTCCTCTTCATCGCGGCGCTGCTGTTCAAGACGGGCGGCGTCGGCGGTGCGGGCCTCGTCGGCGGCGCGGCGGGCGTCTTCGGCGGCGCGCGCCGCAGCGACAGCACGCTCGGCCTCGGCGGCGGCGCGCTCGGCGTCGGCTGCCCGATCCGCTCCGGCCGCGCGTGCCGCCTCCTGCGCCGCGCGCATCGCCTCCTGCGCCGCACGGGTCGCCTCGGCCGCCCGGTCGCTTTCCGCGGCGCGGTCGGCATCGGCGCGCTGTTGCGCGAGCCGCTGCGCTTCAGCGGCCGTGCGCGCCTCTTCGGCGGCGCGAGCGGCCTCTTCGGTCGCGCGCTGCGCTTGCTCCGCAGCTCGCGCTGCCTCCGACGCGCGCTCCGCCTCGGCGGCGCGCTGCGACTCAAGCGCGCGGCGCGCCTCTTCCTGCGCCGAGCGCGCCTCGTCCTGTGCGACACGCGCTTGCTCCTGCGCGGTCTTCGCTTGCAGAGCCGCGGCGTTCGCCTCGCGGGCCGCTTCGGCCACGGTCCCGGCTTGACGGCGGATGTCCTCGAGCAGCTCGGTGAAGACCCCGCGGAGCGCCTCCGCCGCGAGCGCGCGCGAGTCCGGCGTCGTCTCCTCGACCATCTTCTCGGGCGCCGTCGGTGATTGGGCATCGCGACGCGGACCGCGAAGCGCGGAGAAGCCGCTGCGCCGGTTCGAGGCGATCTCGTCGACGAGACCATCGCGCTCTTCGCGCAGCCGCTCGATCTCCTTGATCAGGATCTTCCGCTCGTCGCGGGCTTGCTCGAGGATCTGCTGCGCCGCGTTCTCGGCTCGGGCGCGGATCTCGTGCGCCGCCCGAAGCGCGCCTGAGAGGGCGTCGCGAACGGTGGCGTCAAATTCCTCGTAGACCGCGACCCGCTTCCGCGCGGAGTCAAGCTCGGACTCGAGCGAGCCGACTCGCTTGGTTAGCTCACTGACGCGGTCGGAAAGCGCCCCGATGATGTCGCCGGACGCGCCTAGACCCTTGGGCTCATCGGACACGCGGTCACCCTCCGGACTGCTCGCTTTCTCTGCCCACTTCCCCGCGTGTGGCGAAGAGCGTATACGACCGCGGCTAGGAAGGGCATCATCCCCGCATCACGCGGCCGAAGGTCCTGCTCGTCGTGGGGCACCCAAGCATCGGCGCGGCGCTCGAAGCGCTGCTGCGGATAGAGGATCGATACGAAGTGAGGCGCGCACAGTCGCTAGAACAGGTTGCGTCCGCTCTGGACGGCTGGGTCGCCGATCTCGCACTCGTGGACGGCGTGCTCGTGCCGGGTGGACGGACGGAGGTGCTTCCGATGCGGACAATCGTGCTTTCCGGCAATGCACGCGACGGCCGGCGCCTCGCCGAGCGCTTCGCGCACGGCCAGGGCTGGCTCCGAAAGGACGCGACCGCCGTCGAGATCCGTGCCGCGATCGATCGGGCCCTAGCGCGGAGCGTGCGACGCTGGCCGAGGGCGATCGTCCTGGCGGTCGTGATGCTGTTGCTCATAGCGATCGCGATCGCGTGGTATCTGTTGCGCCTGCGGGGATAAGAAGTGGCAACTGACGACAAGAAGAAAAAGAAAGGAACCGGCCAGGACGAGGTCGTCGATCTGGCGGCGCGCATCGGCGCGCGCCAATCTCCGGCCGAGCCAACGCCGCCAGCGCCCGAGGAACCTCCGCCGCCGCCGACAACGCGACTCGACGGACCGATCCCGTCCGCGCCGAAGCCACGTCTCGTGCCGGCGAAGGAAGATCGCGCGCAGAGCGCGATGATCCAGAAGGCGCTCGTCGAAGAAAGTCGGACGCCGGAGCCGGCCATCCCATCGCCCCGCGCGGCGCCTGGACCCGGTGAGGTCGACCTCGTCGTCACGCCGCTGCCGACGCCGGACGACTGGCACCGGTTCGAGCTCGCGCTCCGCAAGGTCCGTGGGGTGGGGCAGCTTCGGACCGAGTATTACCGCCACGGCGTCCTGAAGGTGCGGGTCAGCTATCAGGGCACCGATCGCCTCGCTGCGGCGCTCCGGGCCGGCGTCCCCGGGTACCGCGTCCGGGTGATCGGCGAGGATCGCGCGACGTTGCAGATCCTGGTCACATCCGAGGGAGACGAGCGTCGTCCCGGTTGAGCGCGCGCGGATGGGCCTTCCCAGCCGATAGAGTGGACGCGATGACCGACTTCGAAGACCGCGCGCGCAAGGTTCTCCCGCCGGTCCTCGGCCACTACACGTGGCTCTCGGTCGAGCGCGGTGAAGGAAGCTGGCTTATCACGACCGACGGTCGACGAGTCCTCGATATGACCTGCGGCATCGCGGTGACAGCGGTCGGCCACTCGCATCCGCGGGTCGTGAAGGCCGTCGTCGACCAGGCTCAGCGGCTCATGCACATCTCTACGGGTGTGGCGAAGTACGAGTCCAGCATCGCGTTCGCCGAGCAGCTCGCGACGATCACCCCGCGGGGCCTCGATACGGTGTTCTTCGGCAACAGCGGTGCCGAGGCGGTCGAGGGGGCCATCAAGCTGTCGCGTCAGACGACCGGCCGCGAGGCGATCATCGCGTTCCGCGGCGGATTTCACGGACGCACGGTCGGGGCCGCGAGCCTCACGACGTCGAAGGCCCAGTACCGCCGCGGGTACGGCGCGCTCCTCCCCGAGGTGTATGTCGCCCCGTTCCCATACCCGCTGGCGTGCGCGCTGCCGGACGCTCACGACGCGGAGGCGTGCGCGACGCATTGCTTCGCCGAGCTCGAGATGATGCTCGAGCACGAGGTCCCGCCGGAGCATGTCGCCGCGATCGTGATCGAACCTGTCCTCGGCGAGGGCGGTTACGTTGCGGCTCCCGCCTCGTTCATACGTTCGCTGCGCGACCTCGCGACGAAGATCGGCGCGCTCCTCGTGTTTGACGAGGTCCAAACAGGAATGGGCCGCACGGGCGCCTGGTTCGCGGCGCAGAAGTTCGGCGTGACGCCCGACATCATCACGGCGGCGAAGGCCCTCGGTGGCGGCATGCCGCTCGGTGCGGTCATCTCGACTCGCGAGCGTATGGAGCATTGGCGCACGGGCACGCATGGGTCGACCTTCGGCGGTAACCCGGTCTCGTGCGCGTCGGGTCTAGCGACGCTTCAGGTGATTCGCGACGAGAACCTTGTCGCGAGATCCGAAACCATCGGCCAGATCATGGTCGAGGAGCTCGCACCTCTGCGATCGCACCCGCGTCTTCGCGAGATCCGTCGGTTCGGTGCGATGGTCGCCGCGGAATTCGACGACAAGTCGGTCGCGAAGGCCGCGATCGCGGCGGCTCTCGATCGCGACGTGCTCCTCATCACGTGCGGATTCCACGATCAGGTCGTGCGCTTCATCCCCGCGCTCAACATGGGCGAGGCCGACCTGCGCAAGGGCATGCGTACCTTCGTCGAAGCCGCGCGCTCCGCTCAGGTCGCTTCTCCCGCCTGATTTCTTCGCGGCCGTTTTCGGTCGCGTGCGCGATCGCTGCGGAGCGGCTGCTACCAGATTTTGTGCCAGCAACACCGATGACCCCTAGACCTTGACATCGTTAGATCACGGGTCTACGGTCGCCCCTGCGCCGCTAGATGTTGGGCCTGACCGGGCGGCCGGACCCAGATGTAGTGGCAAGATTCAGGATCAGGGAAGGTAGAAGGAGAGTTTGATGACCCGTTGGCCGTTCGCTTCCGCATCCATAGGCGAGAGGCTCCTTCTCCTTCTTCTTAAGGCGCTATCGAGCGGCTCGAACATCGCAGCTTTCTAGGGGGGCACGCACATGGCAATCGCCGACATCGCCGACGTCTCTGTTTATCGCGCGGAGCCGAAAAAAGGTCTCCGGATCCAGCGTCGCTTCACCCGCGAGGGCGTCCACCCATACGACGAGATCGAGTGGGAGCTCCGCGACTCCGTCATCCCTGGAGAGAACGGGAACGTCTTCGAGCAGAAGGGCGTCGAGGTCCCGAAGTTCTGGTCGCAGACGGCGACGAACGTCGTGGCCTCGAAGTACTTCCGGGGCAAGCTCGGAGCGCCAGAACGCGAGTCCAGCGTCAGGCAGATGGTCGACCGCGTGGTCGACACCATCGCTCGGGCCGGCTTCGAGGGCGGCTACTTCCTGAGCGCGGCTGATCGCGATGCGTTCGCGGACGAGCTCAAGTACCTCATGGTCCACCAGTACGCGTCCTTCAACTCGCCGGTGTGGTTCAACATCGGCGTGCAGGGGGTTCCCCAACAGGCGAGCGCGTGCTTCATCCTCTCCGTCGAGGACGATATGCACTCGATCCTCGACTGGTTCCGCGACGAAGGGATCATCTTCAAAGGCGGGTCCGGCTCGGGCGTGAACGTCTCACGGATCCGGTCTCAGAAAGAGAATCTCTCGGGCGGCGGCTTTGCCTCCGGACCCGTTTCGTTCATGCGTGGCGCGGACTCGGTCGCGGGTTCGATCAAGTCCGGTGGCACCACGCGGCGCGCAGCGAAGATGGTGATCCTCGACGTCGATCACCCCGATGTGCACGAGTTCATCTGGTGCAAGGCCAAGGAAGAGAAGAAGGCCTGGGCGCTCGGCGAGGCCGGCTACGACATGAGCCTCAACGGCGAGGCTTGGCAGTCGATCCAGTTCCAGAACGCGAATAACTCCGTCCGTGTGACCGATGAGTTCATGAAGAAGGCGCAGACGGAAGAGGACTGGAGTCTGACCGCGCGAATCGGCGGCACCGTGCTCGAGACGATCAAAGCGCGTGCGCTGCTGAGCGAAATCTCCGAGGCCGCATGGCAGTGCGGCGACCCGGGCATGCAGTTCGACACGACGATCAACGACTGGCACACCACGCCGGCCAGCGGCCGGATCAACGGATCGAATCCGTGCAGTGAGTACATGAGCATCGACGACTCGGCCTGCAATCTCGCCTCGCTGAACCTCCTCCGTTTCGTGCACAGCGACGGCGAGTTCGACGTGGAGCGGTTCCGGGCGGCGGTCGAGGTCGTCTTCACCGCGCAAGAAATCCTCGTCGGACATTCCGACTACCCGACGGCCAAGATCGCGGAGAACGCGCGCTCCCACCGGCAGCTCGGCCTGGGCTACGCGAACCTCGGCGCGCTCCTCATGCAGCGGGGGCTGCCGTACGACTCCAATCAGGGCCGCGCCTACGCCGCCGCGATCACCGCCCTCATGACCGGCGCTGCGTATTCGCAGTCCGGTCGGCTCGCGGAGGCGGTGGGACCGTACGAGGCGTACCCCCAGAACAAGGACGCCCACGACCGGGTCATTCAGATGCACCGCCTGCACGCGTACCGGATCCGCGACGAGCTCCTTCCGGCGAGCCTCCTCTCGGCGGCGCGTCAGGCGTGGGACGACGCGGTCGCGTTCGGACGCCCGGCGGGCTACCGCAACGCGCAGGCATCGGTCCTCGCCCCGACGGGAACGATCAGCTTCATGATGGATTGCGACACCACCGGCGTTGAGCCGGACATCGCGCTCGTGAAGTACAAGAAGCTCGTCGGCGGCGGGATGCTGAAGCTCGTGAACGGCAGCGTGCCGTCAGCCCTGCGGAGCCTCGGATACAGCGAGACCGAGTCGGGGGCGATCACCACTTACATCGAGCAGTTCGGCGGCATCGAGGGCGCGCCCGGCATCAAGGACGACGACCTCGCCGTCTTCGATTGCGCATTCAAGCCGCAGAACGGCGTGCGCACGATCCACCACATGGGTCACATCAAGATGATGGGCGCGGTCCAGCCGTTCATCTCTGGAGCGATCTCGAAGACCGTCAACCTTCCCGAGACCGCGAGCGTCGACGACGTCAGCGAGGCGTACGTCGAGGCCTGGAAGCACGGCCTCAAGGCGATCGCGATCTATCGCGACGGCAGCAAGAAGGTTCAGCCCGTCAACACGAGCAACAAAGCGAGCAACACCAAGACGGTCGAGACGGTCGTGGAGCGGATCGTCGAGGTCACGCGGCCGCAGCGCCGCCGCCTCGCCGACACACGGGCTTCGCTCACGCACAAGTTCAAGATCGAAGGGCACGAGGGCTACATCACCGTTGGACTCTTCGAGGACAACACCCCCGGCGAGCTCTTCGTCACCATGGCGAAGGAGGGCTCGACCCTCTCCGGGATGATGGACGCGTTCGCCACGAGCGTCTCCCTGCTCTTCCAGTACGGCGTTCCGCTCTCGCACCTTGTCGAGAAGTTCGGACACATGCGTTTCGAGCCGGCTGGATGGACCGGCAATCCCGAGATCGGCTTCGCGAAGTCGATCGTCGACTACGTCTTCCGCTGGTTGGGCTATCGCTTCCTATCGGAGCCCGAGCGGGCCGAGCTCGGTCTCGTTCGGACGAGCGAGGTCGCGGACGCTGCGCCGCAGCTCGAGCTCCTGAACCGCGTGGTGCAGCTCGCGACGCCTGAAACACCGGCTGCGAATGGGAATGGCCACGCGGTGGCGCCCACCGCCGAAGCTCCCGGTTACCGACGACTCAATTCCACACCCGATGCGCCCCCCTGTCCGCGTTGCGGCTGGCTGACCGTTCGAAGCGGCACCTGCCACAAGTGCGAGAACTGTGGAGAGACCACCGGGTGTAGCTGATTCACTCCGTCAGGCCCTGGCCGGCCCGCCCGCTGGCCAGTTCTGCCTACTGCCCGGGCACTCCCTGCTCCCCTGGGGTGCCCGGGCTTTTTCTTGCCTGGATCGCGGACACCCGCGCGCTCGGATGTGCGGGTTCTGCGCATCAGGTCGTGCGGGTCCTGTCCCGGCTACGCGGGTCTCTCCCTCAGCGCACCCTCTCCCGCCTTGCAGCTCACTGTCGTTCGCTGCGGGCGGGTCCTCGGGGCACCCGCGCTTCGTGAGAGACCCGCTGCGCCGTGCCACCCGCACGCCCTCACGCCGACAAGCACGCACGCGCGTCCTCTCCGATCCGTCGCGCCTTCGAATCCTTTTCTTCTCGAAGACGCGCGGAGCGCACTA
>WNGO01006014.1_pt1 | contig 12039 bp, 11 predicted proteins | sample 5400511 | NCBI WGS metagenome assembly WNGO01 (sample SAMN13153380, study PRJNA577476) | soil metagenome | isolation source: 20 cm soil or saprolite under Garry oak tree replicate 2 | place: USA:California | collected 2016-06-15
ATTCGGGCGCCCCACGCGGAGAGTCGTAACACGGCGGGCCCGCTGATTCCGTTGTGCGTGATGAGCAACGGCCCGCGCTCGCGCAATTTTCCCACAGACAACTGCACGTCGCTCACTGATATCCCCGGTAACGGTCGCAGCCAGGACGCTGAAACATGGAGCGAAAAGAGCGACGGCACCGGCGGTTCGATCGTGTGGCCGAGGGAACGCGCGATCTCGGCACCGCCGACGCTTCGGCAACCACCCGTCGCAAGGAGCAGCCGGTCGCATGCTGTCGATTCACCATCATCCAATTTCAAATCAAACCCGCCGTGGGTCCGGAGCCGCGCGCTCTCGACGCCTTTACGGATGAACAGTCGAACCCCTGAGGCCTTCGCTTCCTTAACCAAACAATCGATGACCGTTGCCGATGAATCTGTCACCGGAAAGACTCGCCCGTCTTCCTCACGTTTGAGGGGTACGCCCCGCGCTTCAAACCAGGCAATCGTGTCATCCGCCGAAAATCGGTGGAACGGCGAAATTAGCTCCCGCTCGCCGCGCGGATACGCGGCGGCGATCGCAGCAAAAAAACCTGCGGCGCCGCCACCCACAATCACGATTTCGGTCACTTGCTAACTTATCGATAAAATGCGAACCGCACTCGAAAATCCCGTCTTTTTCCGCGCGAAGAAATGAGGACGAACTCCGGTGTACACAAAACGCGCCTTTCCGCTTCGCGTGAAACAAATTCGGCGAAGCAGAGAAGGCGCGAATGTTAGTTGTCGAACTTAGCTCTTAATCCTCGTCGAGGACCACGCGATCGACGAGCATGTTGTCGCCTTCACCCACGTAGTGAACGCGCACCGGCACGCCCACTCTGACGCGGGTGCGCACAGTGGTTTCGTCGAGTTCCTTACCGCTTCTGGTCACATAAACAACCTTTTTCCCGAAGCGATAATGTCTCGGGCCGGCACTTTCCTTCAGCACGATGGTGCTACCCGGAGAAAACTCCGTGATCGTGCCGGTACCCTCAGTCGTAGTCGTTGTAGTGGTCGTTTCGGAAACCTGTGCCCACGCGAACGGAGCCGCGACTGCCAATGCCATACTGAGTATTAACTTCTTCATTTATACTTAGACGCGACAGAGCGCGTGCGTATTCGGATTTCGTTGATCGTTTCTCGGCGAATTGCCGAGAAAGTCGAAACGGTAACCATGTTCAGACTCTTTGCTTTAGACTTGTCTTCAAATCTGTCGGGTGTCACCCTACCCGACGCAGGCCGGCTCAGAAAACCGATAGGACACTGAATTTATGTTTGGTCGATTCATCGCGTTTCTTTATGGATTGGTTTGTTACCTCATCTTCCTGGTCGCATTTCTCTATGCGATCGCTTTCGTCGGCAATATCGGCCTGGTCCGAAAGACGATCGATTCGGGACCGGCGGCGCCGCTGACAAAAGCGCTTATTATCAACGCCGTTTTGCTCAGTTTATTTGCGGTGCAACACAGCGTGATGGCGCGGCAATGGTTTAAACGCGCCTGGAAGAAAATCGTTCCCGAGCCTGTTGAACGCAGCACTTACGTCCTGCTCGCGAGCCTGATCTTATTGCTGCTCTATTGGAAATGGGAACCGATGAAAGGAATCATCTGGGACGTGCGCAACCCAAATGGCCGCACGATCCTGATGGGTTTGTTTTGGATCGGCTGGGGTCTGGTACTCGCTTCAACTTATCTAATCGATCACTTCGGCCTTTTCGGGATGAAGCAGGTTTACAATTATTTGATCGGTAAACACGAAGAGCCGCCGCCTTTCAAAACGCCGACGTTGTACAAAATGGTGCGGCATCCGCTTTATCTTGGATTCATCATCGCGTTCTGGGCGACGCCAAAGATGACGAGCGGCCATCTTTTCTTCGCGATCATGACAACGGCTTACATTCTAGTCGCGATCCAATTCGAAGAGCGCGACCTGATCCGGTTTTACGGCGATAACTATCGGCAATATCGCGAACAGGTGTCGATGTTGTTCCCGCTTCGGCTGCGAAAGCGATAGCGGGCGATTCCTTTAACGATTGTCGCCCGATCGAGGATCTCGTCCATGCACGATGTGCAATCCGACGAGACGACCGATTAACGCGACCAGATAAAATTGACCGAGCATTGCCTCGAGGAGCGCCATTGTTCGAGCGGTCGGTGTGTGGGGCACGATGTCGCCGTATCCGACAGTGGCAAGCGTGACAAAACTGAAGTATCGCATTTGCATTACGCGGGAGACCAGATCGTTAGGCGTGATGGAAGTCACCGCAGTAAATGACCCGGGCTGTACTTCCTCAATCAGAGAGTAGGCAAACGCCCAGGCGTAACCGAACAAAAGATAAACGCAGATCGCGCCATAGATTTTGTCGGACGTTGACTTTCCCGCCCCGCAGGACGTAACCGAACCAGAAGCTCGGCGCCGCCGCCAGCCAGAAGGTCATGACAATCGAAAAAGTCGAGAGCGAAAGGCCGAAAATCAAAAAACTCCGTCTTTCGCTCACCGCATAAGTCGCGGACAGAAGCACAACTGCGGCGATGATATTCAGAATTGTCGGGCCGTAATAGTAAGGAACAACGAACGGAGACAAAATGAAGATCACCAAGAGCGAAGTCAACAGGAGCAAATGCCGCCGAGGATTTTCGGACGTCGCCATGTGCGAAAGGCTAAGAATCGCGTTTGAAGCAGTCGAGATATTTGATCCCTGATCCAGTGTTGAAAATCACTACGCGCTCGCCGATGTCGATCTTTCCCGCAGCACGAAGCTTTCTGAGCGCGGCGAAACAGGCCGCACTTTCCGGCGCCACAAAGAGACCTTCGGTTTTTCCAACTTCGCGCACTGCCTCGATCATTTCCGAGTCGTCGATCGCGATCGCGCCGCCTTTTGATTCGCGAAGAATTTGCAGCATTAAGAAGTCACCGATCGCTTTCGGAACGCGCAAGCCCGACGCGACCGTGCGCGCGTTCGGAAACTCGGCCGCGAATTTCTCGCCTGCTTCGAAGGCGCGCACAATCGGCGCGCAACCGCTTGCCTGGACCGAAAACATCCGCGGCCGTTTATTGTTCGCCACGGCGAATCCGTCCTTTGGCGGGTCGATCCAACCGAGTTTTTCCATTTCATCGAACGCTTTCCACATCCCGATCAGTCCGGTGCCGCCGCCGGTGGGATACAAAATCACGTCCGGTAATTTCCAATCCAGTTGCTCGGCAATTTCGTAACCGAGCGTCTTCTTACCCTCGATCCGATACGGTTCTTTTAGCGTGGAAAGATCGAACCAGCCTTCTTTTTCTTTGCGGCGAGTAATCTCAGCACCGCAGTCGGTGATCAGTCCGTCGATCAACGTCACGTGCGCGCCGACCTCACGGCACTCAATAATATTTGCGCGCGGCGTATCGCGCGGCATGAAGATGTGGGCTGCGAGACCGGCGCGCGCGGCGTAAAAGGCCAGGGCGCCGCCGGCGTTTCCAGCGCTCGGGACCGCGAGCTTCTTCGCACCAAGAAATTTCGCCATCGAAATGGCCACGCTCATCCCGCGCGCTTTGAAACTTTGGGTCGGATTGAGCGATTCGTCTTTGATCCAAAGATCGACATCGTCGGAGAATGCTTTCGCGCGCAATAACGGCGTTCCGCCTTCGCCTAACGAGATCGGCTCCGCATCTTGCGGCAACGGCAACAATTCGCGATAACGCCACAATGATTTCTCGCGCTCCCTCAAACTTGACTGCTTAAAGGAGTCAAGTTTACCCACCGCGGCAAGGTCGTAGACGGCGAAGAGCGGTTTACTGCACGCGGTGCACAGATTTTGAAGGCGCGACCAATCGTGCCGGAGGCCACACGCGGTGCATTCAAGGTGAGTCAGAAACATAAAAGCCGCATCTGGAACCCAGGAGTCCAGGAAACAGATTCCTAATCAGGAAATCAGGAAAGCAAGAAGAAGACGAAAAGATTTCTTTGGCCATGGCTTCTCAACTCGTTTTCCTCTTTTCCTGCTTTCCTGATTCATCTTCAATTCGCCAACGAGATGAACCTCTTTTCGGGAAATCTAACCCGCCGCCCGTGGTATCGCCCGTCGCTGACCACGCAGATCATGATCGGTCTTGTCGTCGGCGCATTGATCGGCTGGCTCCAGCCCGACTGGGGCAACAAAGTTTATTTTCTGCGCGACATTTTCATCAACTTGATCAAGTCGATCATCGCGCCGCTGGTTTTCTCCACCATTGTGGTCGGAATCGCGGGTGCGGGCGCATTAAAAAAAGTCGGCCGGATGGGCGTCAAAGCTCTAGTTTATTTCGAAATCGTCACCACCGCGGCGCTATTCATTGGACTGGCAGTCGTGAATTTCATGAAACCGGGCGCAGGCGTGACTCTCGCGGCCGGTAACATCGACATCGTCAAAACGATCGGGCAAGCCCATCCCAAAACGCTGGTCGAGACGATCGTGCACGCGTTTCCTTCGAGCGTGATCGACGCAATGGTCCGCGGCGATGTTTTGCAAATCGTTGCGTTCAGTGTGCTGTTCGCACTCGCAGTATCGGCCGTCGGCGAAAAAGGGCGGCCAATCGTTCGGGCGATGGAGAGTCTCTCGCAGATCATGTTCAAGTTCACGAATTACGTGATGATGTTCGCGCCGATTGGCGTAGGCGCGGCCATGGCGCACACAATCGGAACGCAAGGACCGGGCGTGCTGGTCAATCTCGGGAAACTGATTCTTTCGCTTTATCTCGCGCTGACCATTTTCGTCGTCCTGGTTTTTGGAATCGTGATCTTCATTGCACGCGTTCCGTTGCGGCAATTTTTCCGCGCGGTGCGCGAACCGGCGGCGTTAGCGTTCGCCACCACCAGCAGCGAGTCGGCGCTGCCGAAAGCGATGCAAGCGATGGAACGCTTCGGCGTGCCGCCAGCCATCGTTGGATTCGTGATGCCGACGGGTTATTCGTTCAATCTGACAGGATCGACCTTGTATCTCGCGATGGCGTCAGTGTTCGTGGCGCAGGCAGCCGAGACGACGATGGGCTGGCACATGGGATTTGGTCAGCAAATCACGATGATGCTGACGTTGATGCTCACGTCGAAAGGAGTGGCCGGTGTGCCGCGAGCCGCGCTTGTGATTTTACTGGCTACATTAAATTCGTTTGTACCGGCCGGCCTCGGCCCAATCGGCGTCGCGATCATTTTTGGCGTGGACGAGCTGATGGACATGGGCCGCACTTGCGTGAACGTGATCGGCAATTGTCTGGCCACGGTTGTGGTCGCACGCTGGGAGAAAGAATTCGACGAAAATCGCGCGCGGTTCTTCGGCACACCGGAGGAAGCGGAACTGGATTTGAAATCAGGCGACGTCGCCTTCGCCGATGCGGTTCGGCAAGGCGATTAGGTCCGACTTACATTTTCAACGCGGCGCGCAAATGTGGAACGAGACGTTTGCTAAACTCGACCGAATCGCCTGCGGACAAATGCGACCACTCCGGGCAATTGAATCCAGAGAGCTCCGGAAAATCCGAATAGTAAATGCCGGGAGCGCCGGTCATTTTTAAGAGCGGATCCCAGGTTTTTTCTCGCGGCGTGTCGCGATTTTCGAGTTCTTTCAACCCGCCGCTGTGTGGAAATCGGACGAAAACAATCTTGCCGCCGCGAGCACGGATTTTTTCGATAGCGGCGGCCGTATCGCGAAAGCGACCACCGATCGCCTCCCCAATTTTTGCCATGAATTGTTCCTTTGAAATGTAAGTCGGCGGAGGTGGCGGTGTGAAAAGCGGGATCCAAATTTGCTGAATTCTTTTGGCAAGCTCGCTGCCCGGCCGCGCGCATTCTTCGATCATGCGCGCGCGCCGCTCGCGATCAATTGTGCCGAAATAAGGCGGAAGTCGTGGCGGGACGAGCGCTCCGGGACGATTTGGAATCGGCAAACGTTTCAACAAATCGTCGAGAGTCAGCTCCTCCTGCTTGAGAAACGCAACACGCTCTTCCAATGGAAAAGCGAGATACTGGCTCGCGCGTTGGGCTGGGGTTTGCGAATGAAACCGCTTCACCGCTTTTTCGCCGCGCTCCATCGGCGGCGTTCCGGGCGGCGCAAAAAACAAACGCGGAACGATGCTGCAAATGATCGTGCCGTGGAAGGTCTTATCGTTAGCCAAATCCGCAAGCACTGGATAACCGCAGCCGCCGCCCATCGCGAGTTGCACCGGACGCTTCCCCAAGCCCTTTTCCATTTCATCAAGATCGACATCGTACCAACCGCGCGAGTCACCAATGACCACGACCGATTCCGGAGTGACGCTTCGCCGTCTCAACGTCCACAGATCTTCGCCATCATTAAGAGTGGGACCGTAACCGATCGAGCGGACGTACAATTCCCACGCAGTCGTCGCGGCAATGACAACGAGCACAACCACGACAGTGATCCCGCGCCATTGGATTGGCGGAATCGGGCGCTCAAATTCCATCGGCGGGCCGCCGTGGATTTGTTCAGCCCGTGATGGTTTTCGGAAAAACAACCGCGGAAGACGGAGTCGTTCTTTAAAATTGGAAATAAATGAAGGCATTACTAGCTCCTTGAGTAAGAATAATTGCGCAGGCCATCAGTGCCCAGGCAGCAGTCACTACCCAGCGCGGCAAACGTGCCACCGCGATTTCGATATTGCTGTCACGCAGCGAGCAGTGCACTGAGATCATGCCAATGGTGACAAGCGCGACCTGAAGCATTTCGCGCGTGGAAAGAATTGCATCGCCATGAGCGTGTTGGCCGAACATTCCAGCGAGCATTCGACTCGCGATTGTGAAATCAGACGCGCGAAAATAAACCCAGGCTATGCAAACCGCGGCATAAGTGGCGACGCCGGCGAGAATGCGCGTTCCGAGATTATTCGCCCACGGTTTGTCTTCGAAAAAGATGCGACAGACGCGCTCGATCACTAAATATGAGCCATGCAAGAGACCCCAGACGACAAACGTCCAGGCCGCGCCGTGCCAAAGTCCGCCCAGGAACATGACGATGACTAAATTCAGGGCGGCGCGAAATGGCCGGACCTGATTGCCGCCGAGCGGAATGTAAAGGTAATCGCGCAGGAAGGTGGAAAGCGAAATGTGCCAGCGCCGCCAGAAATCCGAGAAACCGATTGCAGCGTAGGGAAATCGAAAGTTGTCCTTTAAATGAAAACCGAGAGTTAGAGCCGCGCCAATGGCGCAGGTCGAGTAACCGGCGAAGTCGAAAAATATTTGGCCGGCAAACGCGATCACGCCCGCCCAGGAATCGAGCGCCACCAGCGGCCCGGCATAATCAAAAACGCGATCGGCCGAGCCGGAGAGCAGCGTGTCAGCTAGCACAATTTTCTCGAAGAGACCCAAAGTCATCAGAGCCAGCCCCCAAAGAAATTGGCCCGTTTTCAGACGTGTGGGATGAACAAGTTGCGGAAGAAAATCCCCCGCGCGCACGATTGGACCGGCAACAAGCTGCGGAAAAAATGAGACCGCGAGAATGAAGTCGCGCAGGGAACGCGTCGGCTGCAAGACGCCGCGGTAAATATCGAGCGTATAAGAAAGCGAATGGAACGTGTAAAAAGAAATTCCGACCGGGAGAAGAATATCGAGGTGCGGTGGCTGGTAGATAATGCCAATCTGCGCGAGGAGCCATTGAAAATTTTGAAGGAGAAAATTTCCGTATTTGAAAAACCCGAGCATGCTCAGGTTCATGCACACGCTGGCGACGAGCCAGATGCGTTTGGAACGCGGATTTTTCGCTTTGCCAATTTGCCGGCCGAGCCAGAAGTCCATCGCTGTCGTGGAAAACAGAAGCGCGGCGAAGGGCGGATTCCACGCGCCATAAAAGATGTAGCTGGCGACGACGAGCAGATTTTTCCGCTCCGTCCACGAACCGATGCTCCAGTAAAGCGTGACCACGATCACGAAGAAGGCAACGAAAGTGAGCGAGTTAAAAAGCATGGCGCAGGATCGATCGAATTACACTGCCGAGACGAGCAGCCGATTTACGTCAGCCATATTGAGCCAGACCTTTTAGAGGTTGTTTCACTATCTTGCAAGATCGACATCTAGATGATTGTGAAACCGTTTTTTCTTTTCGCGCCCGGCGCGGGCGCGCCGTCCTCCCATCCGTGGATGCAGCGTTGGAAGGAAAGCCTCACGCAAATCGGCGATGTTGAGACGCTCGATTACGATTACATGCGCGAAGGGCGGAAGCGTCCCGATCGATTACCGCAATTGATCTCGGCGCATCGCGCAGCCCTCGCAGCGGCGCGCACGAAAACATCCGGGCCAATCATTTTGATCGGAAAAAGCATGGGTGGCCGAGTTGGCTGTCATGTCGCGCTGGAAGAAAAAGTCGATGGCGTTGTTTGCATGGGTTATCCGCTTTGCGCGATCGGTGATCGCTCGAAGTTGCGCGATCAAGTGCTGCGCGATTTGCACACTCCAATTCTTTTCGTGCAAGGCACGCGCGATCCGCTTTGCCCGCTCGATTTACTCGAAAGCGTTCGCAAAGAAATGAGCGCGCCAAATGTTCTTCACGTCGTCGAAGGCGGCGATCATTCCCTGATTGTTCGAAAAAAAGATCTTGGGAGCGAGACGCAGGAAGATGTCGATCAAAGAATCGCCAAAGCGATCAGTGATTTTGTCGCGGTGCAATCAACTTAGCGGGAGCCAGTTGCCCGGCTGCGGGACAAGCTTTGTGCCGTTGAGGGAGAGGTAAGTGTATTCCTGCAAAAGCCGCTCGTAATCGGCGAGAAGCTTCATTGCGTCGCTCGGCTTCAGAAAATCGGTTTTGATCGCGGCGTCGACTTGCGTTTTGAGCAATCGCATCAATTCGATTTTATCCCACTGCGTCATGGCCAGTACTTCGCCGATGGTGCTGCCCTCAATGACTTCCTCGATGTACCAGCCCGATTCTTCATCCGGATCGAGAAATACGTGCGCCTCTGTGACGCGACCGAACAAGTTGTGCAGATCGCCCATGATGTCCTGGTAGGCGCCGACCATGAAGACGCCGAGATAATAAATTTCGCCGGGAATGACCCGATGGAGGGGCAGCGTATCGCGCACGTCCTGAAGATCGGTGAACTTGGAAACTTTACCGTCGGAATCGCAAGTGATGTCAACGATCGTGCCCTGTCGATCCGGCGCAGTCGTCAGGCGATGAATCGGCATGATCGGAAAAAGCTGACCGAGCGCCCAATGGTCGAGCAGCGATTGGAAGACAGAAAAATTGCAGATGTATTGATCGCTAAGAGAAGTCTCGAGTTCCTTTACTTCGTCAGGCACGTAGCGCAGACCGCGATGCATGGTGACGATTTGCTGCGCGAGCTGCCAATAGAGGGTGTCGATCTTCGCTTTCGATTCGAGTTCGAGCAGGCCGAGGTTGAACGTTTCCTGCGCTTCTTCCTTGATCTGCTGGATGTCGTGCAAACTCTCGATCCGATTGCTGCGCTTGAGACGCTGTTTCACGTCGAGAATGTCGCCGACGAGCTTGTGATCCTTTTCTGTCGCCTCGACTTTTAACCGGGGCACGGTTTTCTCGATGGAACTGAAAGCTTCCATCACCAGCACGGAATGATGGGCGACCACAGCGCGGCCGCCTTCGCTAACAATGGCCGGATGCGGGACGGCTTCGGAATCGCACACGTCCATGATGTTCCAGACAACGTCGTTGGCGTATTCCTCTAGTGAATAATTTGCCGAGCTGTCGAAATCGCTGCCCGACCCGTCGTAATCGACGCCGAGACCACCGCCGACATCAAGATAACCGAGTTCGTGACCGAGCTTCGACAGTTTGGCGTAATAGCGCGCGGCTTCGCGCACCGCGCGTTTGATCGTGGAAATATCCGGCACCTGGGAGCCGACATGAAAATGAATTAGCTTGAGACAATGCGCGAAGCCCGCGTCTTTTAACATTTGGCTGGCGGCGACCAGATTGGTGGTGTCGAGGCCGAACTTCGCGTTCTCACCGCCACTGGGCGACCATTTGCCGGAACCTTTGCTGTGAAGCCGGACGCGAATCCCGATCACCGGTTCGACGCCGACTTCTTTTGCGGCCCGAATGGTTTGCTCGAGCTCCTCCAGTTTTTCAACGACGATGACAACCAACTTGCCGAGTTTGCGACCGAGCAGCGCGATACGAATAAAAGCGGGATCTTTGTATCCGTTGCAGATGATGAGGCTCTCGGCGTCCTTGTGCATGGCGAGCGCGGCGACGAGTTCCGGTTTGCTGCCGGCTTCCAATCCGAAATATCGACAATTTCTTCGATGACTTCGCGCAGCTGATTGACCTTGATCGGAAAGACGCCGCGATACTGACCGCGATAGCCGAATTCCGTGATCGCGTTTTGAAATGCGAGATTGACCGACTCGACGCGGTGGCGAAGCAGATCTTGGAACCGAATGACGAGTGGAAAACTCAATCCGCGCGAGCGCGCCTCGTTTACGACTTCAAGAATGGTGATGCTGCCGCCATTTTCCTGAAGGGGTTTGGCAACGACATTGCCTTCGGCGTTGACAGTGAAATAACCGCCGCCCCAACCATCGACATTATAAGTTGCGATCGCGGACTCGACGTCCCAGTCTTTCATCTCTTCTTGGCGCGGCGGCCCAGCCGCGAACGGCATAATGATTCAGCGCGCCAACTAATCAAGAGAAGCGTGTAAGAATTTTCAACTTATTCACACTTTTTCAGGCCGCTTGTTTTTCCTTCCCCGGCGGATAACGTTCGCGCGGGGATGAATAAAACGGTGATCGAAGTGCAGGTGCGGGCGGTGTTGCCGACGAGCGGCGGGTGCGCGGTTTTCATTGGAAACAACGACAAGGTTTTCATTATCTATGTCGACCAAACGGTCGGGAGCGCGATCACCATGTTCATGCGCGATATCACCAAGGAGCGTCCGTTGACCCACGATTTGATGGCGCACCTGATGACGGCGCTGGGCGCGAAAGTCGAACGCGTGATCATCAATGACCTGAAAAACGCGACCTACTACGCACGCGCGATCATTCGCGCGGAAAACGAACTGCAGCAAAAGAAGATCATCGAGCTGGATGCGCGACCGAGCGATTGCATCGCGATTGCGACCCAGCAGAAGGCGCCGATCTACGTCAGCCAGGAAGTTTGGGACGAAGTCGACGACATGAGCGACGTCCTCCGCAAGATGGAGGAAGAAGGGCTCAAGCCCGATCCCGAAACCGAATCGGAAGAATAGCAACGTGACGTTGCATTCAGTTGCTGCGCGCGGAGAGCCACCGCACGCCTACACAAATTAAAAGTTCAGCTTAACCTGGCCTTCGTGGACCTCAGTCGGGCATGGCGCGTTCAGCGGCACATCGGTTTGCGCTGGGCTCGCCTGGACGAGTTGATTGTCGATCAAATACTTCTCGACTTCTTCGCCGCTGACATCGGCCAGCATCTGACCGTTGATTTCAATGCAGGGCGAAAGGGGCTGGCCACTTTTGGTCTCCATTTCCCAACGGAAAGCGGGATTTTGGATGATGTCTTTCTCGGTGTAAGGCAAATTGTATTTGGCGAGCACAGCCCGAACGCCGGCGCTCCAACCGCAGTAAGTTTTCAAGTAAGCAGTAATTTCAGGCGTATCCATTCAGTTAAGGTAACACAGGGCCGGTAAATTTCACGGAAAGGCGTCCGAGCCGCATTTTCTGTTACGAATAAAAGATCGACAATCAGCGGCGATTTGAACTAAAAGCCCTGCCGGGAGCCCCGATTTCTCTGAGGCCGTGTTGACGGAGCCCCCGGCGCCCTAAAAATTCTAGATTTTGTGCCGGAGCGGTCTGAGCGACTGAGTCAACTTTTGTAAACCGAGTTCGAGGCGCGTTTTAACCGTGCCAAGCGGCGCGCGGGTGACCGCGGCGATTTCGCGGTGGCTCATTCCGGCAAAAAATGCCAGCTCGAGCGCTTCGCGTTGATGCTGGGGTAGAACATTGAGCCGCCGGTAAAGAAAATGACGGAGGTCGGATCGCGAGATGTCATCCCCAAATGAATGTGTCTCAGGAGCCACGGCCGGCTGTTCGTTGAGAT
>WNGO01002640.1_pt1 | contig 12037 bp, 12 predicted proteins | sample 5400511 | NCBI WGS metagenome assembly WNGO01 (sample SAMN13153380, study PRJNA577476) | soil metagenome | isolation source: 20 cm soil or saprolite under Garry oak tree replicate 2 | place: USA:California | collected 2016-06-15
ACAGCAGAGACGTGGCGCCAAAGTAGGACCGGCTCCAGGGAAGCTTTGCCAGATGGTAGCGTCTTGATGTTGGGCAAAGAGATGCTCGATGCTGGAGTCGTACTCTTTGAGCGCGGTCCTAAGTTGGAGTAACTGGCGTACCAGCATTTTAACTTGGATAAGGGCTGGTTCGATTAAGGCGCGATCGCGGCACAGCGGCTTCATCTGTGCAATGGCTTGGAGGCGTTTTTCAATCACATCCATGCGTCGGCAATTATGGGCATAGTAAAACTTGCGCACGCTTTCGGTGCGCGCTTTTTGCAGCTGCTCCAGCGAAGGCCATTTGAGCAAGAACTGGCAGCCCAGCGCAGCGAAGAGATCCTGGCCGGCCAGTTCCAACGCCTGAGGATAATAACTTTTAAGGGCATCGCGCAGCATGTTGGTCAGAAGGGTGCGCAGATCGATGAGACTGCGGCGCGCTTCCAACAAGCGCGAGAGCTCCCGTGTCGCTCCATCATTGCCCAGCCAGGGAGTGAGTTTCTCCCGGTGATGCAACAGTAATTCCAGGCACACTTGCGCATCCGCAGGATCATCCTTGGCCCGGCTGGTTTTAAAGGCCTGGCGATAGCGCGCGACCGTGGCGGGGTTGACCGGATAGAGGACAAAGAAGGAATACTCCAGGAGCGCATAAATGAGCGGACCCTTGGCCTGTTCCAGACAGAGGGCGATCTTCTTTCCACCGAAACGTTGCTCGAGCCCTCGGGCCCAGTGTGCAATGGCTTCGGGGGTATGCTCCAGTCTTTGCAGTGGCGCAATCACAGAGACAAAGGGCGTGCTTCTGGCTCGCCCAATCCAGACCGATGAGGGCGGCAAAGTCGCCTTGGCCAGATGCTATCCTATTCAGCTTGGTTTGATTCATTTTAAGTGTTGGGTTGTTTTTTGTTTTTCGGGCGGAGCAAACACGGCTGGCTTTCATTCGGCGAAGGCATTATTGTTTGAGACCTCGAACGGGTTCTTCATCTGAGGATTCGTTACGAATGAAAACACGCCCGGCTCCACTCGAAAGTATGGTTAAAATCGTCGAGCGATCGGCGATGCACATTCGTAGTGGGCCGGTGCGTGTCCTCTCTCCCCAGAGCCATTGAACAAGCTTCTTCATCCCCTTATCAACCAGGATCATTTCCCAGGCGGCAGAGTTATTCACCGCCTCGCTCTGCCGCATTTCGAGAGCCCTTCCGCTCGGCCATGAATAACTGCTGGATGACCAATAATGCGATGCAGCCAAACGCTGGCCGCTCCGATGGCTCGCTTCACTCTATAAAAGCACGTCCATTGCAGCCTATGCTCGCTTTCGCCAGCGGTGGCTGATCTTGTCCTCGCTAGACGAATATTTCCAAGCTAGTTCAGGCCATTGAAGCGGCGGGCGGACATCCCCGTTTTAACAGTCTCGAGGGAGGGGGCCATTTTATATTGGACGTGTATGACCAGCCCGACGTTTACGACTTGCTTCTGCAGCAGAAGCAAGCGCCACGGTTACTCAGAAGCCACCCGGGACTTAACTTACCATGTAGGACGTCACGTGTGACGGTTCGTGAGCAATTTTGTTAGCTCATCAACGGGCAAGATGCCCGTTGGCCCCACAGCCAAGATGGCCGTGCTACAACAGGGCTCGCGGGAGCTCGCCCCTCCAGCACGGAGAGGTTAATCGGCCCTACTTTCCAGGAACACGAGGGCTTTGTCGTAGCTTCGGCGGTCGAGGAAGTGGGCTAGGCGAGGCGGAATGGGCTGGGGGAGGGTTCCTACCAATGTTTCAATACGCTCGGAAACTTCGCGCAAACGCTTCACGTGCTGCTCTGGATTACGCCGGCTCTCTTCATCGGAAATAATTTTCAGCCGTTCTCGCAGGGCTTCGGCCAGTTCCCTTTCAGCTTTCGTCATCGGTTCGAAAAAAAGTTATGTTTTGGACGAGCGGAAGCTCGTCCCTTCGCCTGCTCCTTTGTCGTCATCGCTCGAAGGAAAACTTGAAACTCTTAGCCATTTAGCGCAAGCGTCTGCCGTGACCGACCGTGATCTCAAACGCATCCTTGTCGTTGATGACGATACTTCGCTCACTCGCCTGATCAGCGAGGCGTTGAGGAGCCGGTTTCGTTGCGAGGTCGATGCCACGCCCAATCCCGAGTATGGCTTTGAGCTGGCGTTGAAAAAGCGTTACCGCGTTTTCGTTTTTGATTTCTCCATGCCGATGATCGACGGCGCCATGCTTTTCGCCCTCATCGACAAGGTTTATAATCACGTGAATCCGCCACTTGTTGTTCCACCGTTGATCCTGATTTCCGGGCGGGGTGATGAAGCGCGCGCCCAAGAATTGATGAAAGAAGCCGGGGTGCGCGGTTTTTTGCCAAAGCCGTTCGCGATGAATCGGCTGATGGAGAAAATCAGTGAAGTTGCGCCGGATTTGGAGGTCGCAGACGGAGAGTCAACTTTCGCAAAGATTGGAGACTAACCTGTGCCGCGTCCAGGACGAGCAGAAGCTCGTCCCTCCGTGACGAGATCGACCTAACGCGCGTGCCATTCCGAATCCGCCATCATTTGTTAAGCTTCCGCGCGGCCGAAAATCTCAGCGCCCTCACCTCAATCCTCTCCCACGACCCATTCCTGTGCCCTCACTGCCGCTTGCGCGTGCGTCTCTCCCAGCGGGAGAGACCGGGAGGGGTGGACACAGGTAGCGGGTGTTTTGGGAATCAGGGCGGGAGACCGTACGCGAAGCGCCTGGTGAGGGAGAAGTTTCGCCAGAGCTCGAGTCGCCCGACGGAGAGTCAACGGTTCCGCCGGTGGACATTAGCGAATCGACAGGGTGGAGTGATGGAGTAGTGGAGAAATGAAATGGAGCAGACAAGACGCGCGGAAACGCGTCCCTCCGTTCAACTTTCTCCCAACTCGGCCAGTAATTGTCGCCGCGCTTCGATCCAATCGGAATTGGCGTCGCCCGGAATTGCGAGGCGCTCCCGTTGTTCGGAAATGAAATAGGCCCGAATGCGAATCGCTTCGTCACTGACGCGCGATTTTTCTTTTTTTGTCGCCGCCGTCCTGCGCGTCGTCCCTTTCCGCGGTGAAGTGGCTTTCTTGGCTGCGGGTTTCGCAGCATTTCCATTAAGCGTCGTCCCGTCGGGTGACGCATTCTCTTTGTCGCTGACTTTTGCTTTCTTTGGCATGGTTTAAACAGGTATCGCTTTACCCGGCCGCGTTGGATTCGCAAGCCGTTTTCGCAAAGAATTGGCGTGAACTCGACCCTTCGCTAGCGTTCGCCATGCGGTCTTTTGTTTTTCGCTGGCTGACAACAACGGTGGCAGTAATGGTGGCGGCCTCGGTGCTTCACGGAATTCGCTACGATTCCGTCGGTTCACTAATTGGCGCCGCATTGCTCCTCGGCATCCTGAATGCTTTTGTTCGGCCCGTGCTGCTAATCTTGAGCGCGCCGCTGATCCTGCTGACGCTGGGATTCTTTATTCTGGTGGTCAACGGCTTGTTGCTGTGGTTTGTGCCTAACATCGTGCCTGGCTTTCACGTGGATAATTTTGGCAGCGCTTTCTGGGGCGCGATTGTCATCGGACTTGTATCCTGGATGCTGAGCGCATTTTTCCGTGGCAGCGACGGCCGCGTTCATGTCTTGACCCACCACACTCAAATCAAGCGCGTGCAAGGTCGCGTTATCGAACCGGGAGATCGCTCATGACTTATTGCCTGGGCATGCTTTGTCGCACCGGCGCGGTTTTCCTGTCCGATTCGCGCACCAGCGCCGGGATGGATAATATCACCATGCGCAGCAAGATGCGGGTTTACGAAAAACCGAGCGAGCGGGTCATTTGTATCATGACCTCGGGCAACCTTTCTCTCACTCAGGCCACCCTCGCCTTGATCGACGACGATTTGGTTCTGGCGAATAATGAACCGGCGAGCGAGACGATCATGAACACGCAGACGCTCTACGAGACCGCGCGCTACGTCGGCACCAAGGTTCGGACGGTGGAGAAACGCGATCGTGTCGCCTTGGAAGCCGATGGATTCGATTTCAACATTAACCTGCTCGTGGGCGGTCAAATCGCTGGTATGACGCCGGAAATTCACCTGATTTATCCGCAGGGAAACAGCATCCACGCGACGCGCGATTGCCCTTTCCTGCAAATCGGCGAAACAAAATACGGCAAACCGATTCTCGATCGCGGATTCAATTACGAGACGTCATTGAGCGACGCGGTGAAGTTTGGAATCATTTCCATCGATGCGACTATGAAAAGCAATGTCGCGGTGGGGCCGCCGATCGATCTGCTTTGCTATGAGGTCGATTCGCTGGTGGCAAATTTGCGGATGCGGCTCGATGAGGATGATCCATACCTCCAAGAGATCGGGCGGAAATGGCAGAATGGAATCGTGAAGCTGGTCAAAGACATGCCGGTGCCTGATTTCACCAAGCCTTCGCTCGGCTTTGCCACCGCGGCGTAGGAACGACCGGTGTTCGTCAAGATCTGCGGCATCACCAATCCGGCGGACGCCGAAACCGCCATCGCCGCCGGGGCTGATGCTCTAGGCTTCAATTTCTGGCCGGAGAGCGAACGCTACCTCGAGCTGGCGCAGGCGGCGGGGTGGATCAGAGAGTTGCCTGATAGCATCGTCCGCGTCGCGGTATTGGTAAATCCAACCCCGGCATATGCGAAAGAGGTTGCGGCGATCGGCGGGATCGATCTCCTGCAGCTACACGGAGCCGAGTCGCCAGATTTCTGTTTGAGCCTCGTTCAGGCGCAAGTCCCACTGTGGAAGGCAATTCCGATGACAGGACCGGACATGCCGGTGCCTGATTTCCACACGAGTCGGCTGCTGCTGGATACAGGGGTGGGGTCGAAATTTGGCGGAACAGGCACCGCGTTTCCATGGAGTTGGGCGCGTGACCTAATCGTGGCGAACCCAGCCCGGGAATTCATCCTCGCAGGTGGGCTAAGTCCGGAAAATGTAGCTGAAGCGATCAACCAGGCCCGGCCGTTTGGTGTGGATGTGGCAAGCGGAGTCGAGACCCGACCGGGGCGTAAAGACGTTTACCGCGTCCGCGATTTTATTACCGCTGCGCGCTCGGTCTGAGGTGGTTCGAAAACGCCCTTTTAAGAGGCGGAAACAACATAGGGAGGCTGGTCTGCTTCCTGCTTTAACGCCGCTTGCATTAACCAAACTCGCATTACTACTATGCCAACTTTCACTGACAAACTGACTTGCGGAACAATCGCATTCTTCGCGACCATCTTCGTTTCCTTTGGGCAGGCGAATTCGCCGGCTCCGGACAGCAACGAAAAAACGGCGGTAAAGGCTCCTTCCGGACCTTCGACCAACCCTGCCAAGAGTGCCGAGAAATCCGAGTCAGCGGCCGCGCCCCAAACCCTTGTTCAGGCGACGAGTGCGACGTCTACGCCTGCAGCAGGCAAGCCGGCACCCCCCCAACCATCTATTAGCACGCCCGCCACCACGACTATTCCGCCTGTCGCTACCGATACCGCTACGGAAAGCGGTGGTGTCGGCGTGCGTGAGTTTCAGGGCGACGACGTCGGCCAAGTGCTGCGTCTTTTGGCCCGCCAGGCCAAGATCAACATGGTCGTCAGCGATCAGGTGACCGGCACGGTGACGATGCGGTTAGAAGATGTCACGGCTCTTCAGGCCATCGCCGTCATTGTTAAGGCCAAAGGCCTGTTCATGGATCAGATTGAGCACGTTTACTATATTAAGACCGCAGCCGAAAAAACCGCCGAGCCGACCGAAAGCGACAACTATCAGTTCAGTTACTCGCGCGCAAAAGAGGTCGCGCCGCTTTTGGCTTCACAGCTTTCAAGCAAAGAGGCGCCTCAGTTCGATGAGCGCACCAACACCATTTTCTTCCGCGAGACCCGCAGCAACATCGACACCGTGCGCAAATTGCTGGTGACAATCGATAAGCCGACCAAGCAGGTGATGATTGAAGCGCGGTTGGTAGAAGTGACCGCGAACCCGAGACAAAGCTATGGCATTAACTGGGCTGGCACTGTCGGCAGCTCCACCAATGCGCAGACGTTTTCGTATGGTGCGCCCGCCAATACCACCGGCACAAGCACAAGCACGAGCGGCAATATTCCGTTAAACAATTTTGCTCTGGGTAACCCTGCTAACAACAATATCTTGGGCAATTTCAGCCACCTGGCTCTCGGCCAATTTGCCATCCTAAGCGTACCACAAATGTCCGCTACCTTGCGCTTCCTCAACGAGGATAATGATGCGGAATTTCTCGCCAACCCGCGAGTCGTGACCGCCGATAATCTGCAGGCGAAGATCGAGATCAACCGGGCCCAGCCCGTTCCCCAGCTAAACTTCAACGAGCAGACTGCCACCGCAGTCTTCGGTGGATTCCAAGACAAAAAGTTTGGCAACACTCTCATTGTCACCCCCAGCATCAACAAGGATAACTTTGTCACCATGAAGGTGAAACCGGAGATCAGTAACAAGGTTGGGGATTCCACCTTCGTATTTGCCGGTGCAACGGTGAGCAGCCCGATCATTGATACCCGCACCTTGGAGTCCAACGTTTTGATCCGCAGCGGCGATACACTGGCGATTGGCGGTTTGCTCCAGGACGAAGTGGGGAAGGCGCGTAACAAAGTGCCATTGCTCGGCGATGTTCCAGTTCTTGGTTACCTCTTTCAGGAACGCCTGAACAACCGCGTCAAGCGCAACCTGTTGGTGTTTGTCACACCGACCATTATCAATTCGAAATACGGCACTGGTCTGGAGGACCAGGTCAATGGATTACACCATGTCGGAGAGGAATACTCCGATATCAATGGCTGGCGCAACAACGCCAAGGGCGCTGTCCGACTCGTGCCGACCGGTCACCGACAAGTGGTTGCAGATTATCCGAAACCAGGGACACCGCCGCCGCCGGCAATGGGCGAACAAGACGTGCAATTCAAGAGCTCAGCCAAAGATCGCGATTTCTAGAGTTTCAGTAGAATGTGGGGTTGAGAGGGGGCGGACGCTTCGCGGCGTTCGCCCTTTCCCTTTCTAGGAATACAGGCTCGTCGCCCGTGCGCCAAGGAACACAGACTGGCAGTCTGTGTGCCCAGCGGAGTTGCACTCCGCTGCCCGGGGGAAGGGGTGTGCAAATTACGTGACGCAGCGGGTTACAAATCCGCTCGGCGCACAGGCCGTCGCCTGTGTTCCTGTCCGGCGAACTGCGTGGAAGGCGCTGCCTATTTTTCGAGGTAGTGATTGAGCGCGGACCGCAGTTCGGTGCGCGCGCGAAATAACAGGCTTTTTACCGCCGCCACCGTAAGACCTAGCACCTCCCCAATTTCCTCGTAGCTCTTGCCTTCGTAGCGCCGGAGGACGACTGCCATTCGCTGCTTCTCAGGCAAGGCGCGAATTGCCCTTTCAATCGCCAGCTGTAGCTCGGCTTGGAGCAGTTCTTTATCCGGCACATTTCGCGCCGGGTCGGTCAACGCCAGTGCCTCCTCGCCTTCATGAACGTCGAGGGTGTCACCAGGATGGCGTTTTCGGCGCCGGGCTTCATTGAAAACGAGATTGCGTGTGATCGTTAGCAGCCAGGTGGTGAATTTCGCTGTTGGCCGGTAGCGCGAAGCGCCCTTCCAGACCCGGATGAAAACTTGCTGGGCCACGTCTTCCACTTCCGAATTACTGCCGAGCATTCGCCCCACCGTCCCAATCACCAGCGCCTGATGACGCTCGACCAGGCGTTCGAACGCTACCGTATCGCCACGCGCGACTTCCGCCATTAAGGCAGCGTCGTCAATCCCCTCCGTGCGTCGCTCCGACATGAGAAAGGACGACGGACACGCGCCCGCCCTTATTCGCTAAATTCGGCATAGGCTTTGGGGTCGCATTATGCGGTCGGTCGTTTTGGTTGCATCAATTTCTCGAACCATGCATCATTTAGTGCCTCTTTACGCGTATCAATTTGCGAATGAATCACCGTCTAATTCCCGACGCGCTTCGGCCCGTTGCAGAGAAAATCGAAGCCCAGGAACGCATCAGCGACGCCGATGCGGTCGCTTTGTATGAATCGAGCGAACTCAACGCGCTGGGCATGATGGCGAATGTCGTGCGCGAACGAAAAAATGGGAATTACGCGAGTTACATCCACAATCGTTACATCAATTACTCCAACATTTGCATTCTTTCGTGCCAGTTTTGCGCGTTTGCTGCCAAAAAACGCGATCCCCACGCTTTCGAATATGCGATTGAGGAAATCGTTCGCGTTGTCAAAGAAGCTCTTCCGCTTGGGATCACCGAAGTCCATATGGTTGGCGGTCTGCATCCGACGCTGAAAAAAGAGTGGTATCTCGACTTGCTAGACGAGTTACGCGCGCTTGATCCCGATTTACATATCAAGGCTTTCACCGCCATTGAAGTGCGTCACCTCGCGCAGCGCATCTTTCGGCTCTCGATTCGAGAGATGCTAGAGCTTTTGCGCGAGCACGGTCTTGGTTCGATTACCGGCGGCGGCGCAGAAATTTTCGATCCCATCGTGCGCGATACCATTTGTCGCGGAAAAGAAACCGCCGCCGAATGGCTCGATGTTCATCGCACCTGGCATGAAATGGGTGGCCGCAGCACCTGCACGATGCTTTACGGTCACATCGAGACCCTCGCGCATCGGGTCGATCACTTGAGTCAGTTGCGCCGGCTTCAGGATGAGACGGGCGGTTTTACCGGCTTTGTTCCTTTTGCCTTTGAGCCACAAACGACGATCCTGGCCCACATCAAACCCGCCACGGCCATCGAACAACTTCGCAATCTCGCCGTCAGCCGTATCTATCTCGATAACATCGACCACATTACTGCCTATTGGGTGAGCATCGGCTTGCCACTGGCACAGGTCTCGCTCAGTTACGGGGTCGACGATTTGCACGGCACAATTCTGGAAGAAAAAATTTTCCACATGGCCGGTGCGACGACCCCTCAGCAGCAAACCGTCGCAGCGCTTGAGCACGCCATCCGCGAAGCCGGCCGCGAACCGGTCCAGCGCGACAGTCATTATCGACATATCGTTTCGTCCAAGAATCGATCAGCAAACGGGGTCCGGTCGGCGGAGGCGGAACTCGCCTGCGTCTAGTTAGGGCGCGACCGCCCCTTCGCACGCGACAAATGTTGCGCATCGGCTGCGTCAAATACCTTAATGCTCGCCCGCTGATTCACGGCTGGTCCGGAGCGGTTGATTTTGATCATCCTGCCGCCCTTTGTCGGAAGCTTGAGCGTGGGGACCTCGATGTCGCGCTGGTCTCCAGCCTCGAATACTTGCGGCGGCCGATTTATCGGATCATAGATGGCGTCTCAATTTCCGCTCGCGGTGCTGTTTATAGCGTCATCGTCGCGCACAACGAAGATCTTTCCCGCGCGGAGGAAATTGAAATCGACCCTGCCTCAGAAACGTCCGTTGCCCTCTTACGCTGCCTCCTTAGACAACGCGGGCTCAATCCGCGTCTGCGCGTACGGAACACAGACTTGGAGTCTGTGCGCCCAGCGGAGTTATACTCAGCTGAATCCGAGGCAGCGAGCGGATCCGTCGAAGTCCAGACAGCGGACAGCATGTCCGCCGGGCGCACAGGCCAACGGCCTGTGTTCCGCCCGTTCGATGAACAGGGCGAACTGCACCGCAGCCGTCGCAACCTTCCGCATTGGCAACAGGAAGGCGCGACCTACTTCGTCACGTTTCGTCTGGCGGATGCGGTTCCAGCATCGTTAGCCAGTCAATGGCGGTACGAATTACAGAACTGGCGCCGGTTCCATCCCGAACCTTTGGATGATGAAGCCAGAAAGGAATATCGAAGGCGATTCCTTCAAGTCCGGGAGGATTGGCTCGATCAGGGACATGGCAGTTGTCTTCTGCGAGAGTCAAAGGCAGCAGCGATCGTAGCCGAAGCTCTGCGGCATTTCGATTCACAACGCTACCATCTCGATGCGTTCGTCGTCATGCCGAACCACGTGCACGCGCTTGTGCAGCCGTTGCCGGGTCACTCTCTGAAAGAGATTTTACGCTCGTGGAAAAGCTATAGCGCGCGTCAAATTAACAAGACGGTCGGACGCAGCGGAAGCGTTTGGATGGAAGAAAGTTTCGATCGAATCGTCCGCGATTGGACTGCGCTCGTAAAATGCCGGGACTACATCGCCCGCAATCCGGAAAAAGCGCATTTGCGCACTGGCACGTTCGTTCTGTCGTTCGAGGAAAAACTACAGAACACAGACTTGGAGTCTGTGCGCCCAGCGGGGTTGCACTCCGCTGAATCCGAGATAGCGAGCGGATCCGTCGAAGTCCAGACAGCGGACAGCATGTCCGCTGGGCGCACAGGCCAACGGCCTGTGTTCCGCCTGCTCATCGGTGACCAGGCAATCCGTTTTCGCGCAGAACATCGCGAGCGTTATCACTATTGGGACCTGGCGGAAACCTGGACGAAGATCACATCGCTTCCATTTGCCTTCGCCTTCTGGTTGATTCGCCCCGAAATCGAAAAAGCGAAAGAGATCGCAGACAAACTGCGCGCAGTCCGCGATCACAACTTGGAAAAACTGGACGATCTCGTCTCGACGCAATCGGAAGTCTCGCCGGCGTTCTGCCGAAAATATTATCGGGAGCACCTTTTCTTTGATTTCGGCGAGCGCGAGAAAGCGGGCTTGCGCGAATTTCATCATCATTGTCTTCTGAACAAAGTCGATGTCGCTCCAGATTTGCAGTTGAATCTGGTGTGAAAACCGAGGTTCGCATTGGCATTTCCGGTTGGAATTATGCTGGCTGGCGCGGCGTCTTTTATCCAAAAGGATTGCGGCATAGTCACGAACTAGAATTCGCTTCGCACGTATTCAATTCCATTGAGATCAACGGATCGTTCTATTCGCTGCAACGACCGACGAGCTATCGACGCTGGTACGAGGAAACACCGGAAAATTTTCTCTTCAGCGTCAAAGGCGGGCGTTTCCTCACCCACATGAAAAAATTGCGCGAGGTTAAAGTGCCGCTGGCAAATTTCTTTGCTTCCGGCATTCTCGCACTCGAAGAAAAACTGGGCCCGATTCTCTGGCAATTTCCACCAAACTTTGGTTGGAACGAAAAACGCTTCCGGGGGTTTTTTCAATTGCTGCCAAAGACGACCAGGGAAGCTGCGCTCCTCGGTCGCCGCCATGACTCGAAGCTAAAGACACGTGCCTGGTTGAAAACAAAACGCGATCGGGCGCTGCGTTATTGCGTGGAAATTCGGCACGTCAGTTTTGTGGTGCCAGATTTCTTCGAGCTGCTGCGCGAATTCAACGTCGCGTTCGTCTTCGCCGATACCGCCCGGAAATGGCCTTACGTGGAAGATTTGACCGCGGATTTCGTTTACTGCCGTCTTCATGGCGCTACTCAACTCTATGCCAGCGGCTACAGCGACCACGCGCTCGAGTGGTGGGCGACGCGATTGAAGCTGTGGCGCAAAGGGCAGCAGCCAAAAGATGCGAAGCTCGTCACTGCCAAAACAAAATCGGAGTCGCGCGATTTATTCGTTTATTTTGACAACGACGCGAAAGTACACGCGCCGTTCGATGCCCAGACGCTCGCCCGCAAAATGAAATGATGCGCCATTTCCTTTTCAAGCAATGGAGGGGCGGAGCTCCTGCGACGCCCTACCAATCGTAGACTCGCAGGAGCTCGCCCCTCCATGATTAATGCACGCAGGAAGTGTTTGCTCTCCAAGCCGAACAAGACAAAAGCGAAGAAAATTCGAGCTGGTTGTCAGCGGTTCACCTGCGCATAAAATAATCGGTGCAACCCCGGTGGATTTTGGCGCAGGACATCGCGCCGACCAACAATGGAATCCCGTGGCCGGACCTTTGCGGGTCCGCCTGCATCACGCGCCTTCTTCAGCATCGCGGCTTTAAATCCGCCGACGATGTTCGCGCATTTCTAAATCCGCGGCTCGCTGCTCTGGCCGACCCATTCCTGATCGGTGGAATGCATGGTGCGGTTGAACGGATTTTCCACGCCATCGATCACCGTCAA
>WNGO01002365.1_pt1 | contig 12036 bp, 7 predicted proteins | sample 5400511 | NCBI WGS metagenome assembly WNGO01 (sample SAMN13153380, study PRJNA577476) | soil metagenome | isolation source: 20 cm soil or saprolite under Garry oak tree replicate 2 | place: USA:California | collected 2016-06-15
CGGGACCATCAGCGACGCGGGTACCGCCGCGCCCATCGCCGGCGCCACCGTCGCCTACAGCGGCGGATCGACGACCACCGACGGCAGCGGCGCTTACACGCTGGCCAACGTGGCCGAGGGCAGCTACAGCGTGACCGCCAGCGCGGCCGGTTACACCAGCCAGAGCCGCACGGTGACGGTTGGTCCGGGTGCGACCGCGACCCAGAACTTCGCCCTGACGGCCCAGACGACGCAGCTCAGCGGGACGGTGACCGACGCCGGCACCAGCCGGCCGATCGCCGGCGCCACGGTGTCGGCGGGCACCTCGAGCGCCGTCACCGATGCCAATGGCGCCTACACGATCAGCGGCCTGGCGCCCGGCACCTACACGGCCACCGCTACCGCATCGGGCTACGCGAGCCAGAGCGCCTCGGTCACGCTGACGGCGGGGAACACCACGACGCAGAACTTCGCGCTGGCGCCGAATCCGGGCGCGATCACCGGGACCGTCACCGACGCGGGTACCGCCGCGCCCATCGCCGGCGCCACCGTCTCCTACAGCGGCGGATCGACGACCACCGACGGCAGCGGCGCGTACACGCTGGCCAACGTGGCGGAGGGCAGCTACAGCGTGACCGCCGGCGCGACCGGTTACGCCAGCCAGAGCCGCACGGTGACGGTTGGTCCGGGCGCGACCGCGACCCAGAACTTCGCCCTGACGCGGCCCAACGGCGCGATCACGGGTACGGTCACGACTGCCGCGAACGGGAGCCCGATCAGCGGCGCCACCGTTTCCTACAGCGGCGGGAGCACGACGACCAACGGCAGCGGCCAGTACACCCTCTCCAACGTGGCACCCGGCACCTACAGCGTGACGGCGAGCGCCACGGGCTACTCGAACCAGAGTCAACCGGTCACGGTCGGCTCCGGTCAGACGGCCACCGCCAACTTCGCCCTGAGGCTGACCCCATTGTTCAGCGACGGGTTTGAAAGCGGCACGCTGAGCAGCTGGACCGCGAGCGCCGGGTTGACGGTGCAGACGGCGACCGTGCACAGCGGCACGTATGCCGCGGAAGGGTCGACCATCACCGGCCAGACCTACGCCGTCAAACAGCTGAGCAGCACCTACTCGAACCTGTACTACCTCACCTACGTCAACGTGAAGTCGCAAACGACCGGGTTCACGCTGATGGCTGACCAGACCGCCGGCGGTGGCGGGATCATCCGCCTCTACCTCAGTCCGCAGCATGAGCTGGTGCTGTGGAACGACATCACCCAGCTGACCACCACCGGGCCGGCGATCAGCCTCGGGGCCTGGCACTCGATCGAGCTGCACGTCATCGTCAACGCGACCTTCAGCACGACCGAAGTCTGGCTGGACGGCGCGCTGGTGCCCGCCTTCTCCAGCACCATGGCAACCCTGGGCATCCTGCCGGTCGGCCAGGTCCAGATCGGCAGCCAGGCGGCCCTCCAGATCTACGACGTGGCCTTTGACGATGTTGCGGTTTCAACCAGCCGGATCGGCCAGTAGGCCGCGACCTCCGCTCCACCGCTTCCCTCCCGCGATCGCGGGGGAGGGAAGCGGTGGGGGCTCTCTCGCCGCCGCCTTCGAGGCGATGGATCGGCGGCGCATTCGCTACGCCTTCCGCAAAGGGACGGAACGCGTCAACGCCTACGCGCCCGGCGCGGAGGTGGACATCCTCATCGATCGCCTCGAGCTGCGCGCCGCCGACCGCGCGCTGCGCGAGCAGGGATTTCACCATCTCGACGCCCCCGGCAGTCCACGTCATCGCTTTTACCTGGCCTTCGATCGCGGCCGCTGGCTGAAGATCGACGCCAAGCTTGCCGGCGGATCCGGTGGGACGACCCGTTCCGGGAGGCACTGGGGAACAGCGGAACACCTCCTGACCGCCCTCGCCCAGCGCCGGCCGCTCGGCGTGCGCCGAGCGGGACCGGTGGTCGCCTTGCTCGGTCCGGACGGGGCCGGCAAAGGCACCGTCATCGAGGCGCTCAGGGCGCGCATTCCGGCCGGCGTCAGCGTGATCTATCTCGGGGAGCGGAGGGGTAAGAGCCCCCACCCCAACCCTCCCCCGCACGCGGGGGAGAGAGAACGAAGCCAGGCGGGGGAGGGAGAAGAGACGGAGCGCCATGTCAGTGCGCTGCGCGAATGCGCCTTCGTCAGCTACCGGGCCGTACGATTCTGGTCGCTGCTGTTGCGTGGCTACCTCGCGGCCTGGAGCGGCCATATCGTTCTCTGCGACCGGCATCCGATCGAGGCGCTGGCGATCCGCCCGCGAACGTCGCGCAGCGCGGCGTGGCTCGAGCGCGTTCTCTTCGGTCGATTGATGCCCTGGCCCGACGCGGTGGCCGTGCTCGACGCGCCCGGCGAGGTGCTCTACGCGCGAAAGCGGGAGCACAGTCCCACCGTGCTCGAACATCAGCGGCAGCGATACCGGGACACCTTCGTCCCGCGCGGCGCACGGTTGATCTCCACCATCAACGGGGTTGAGGCGGCCATCAATGAGGCATCGGCGCTCGTCTGGGCCGCGCTCCGCGAGCGCCGCTGCTGGTGAACTTCCGAGCCCTCGCCTCGCTGCTGTTGCCGGCCGCGCCGGAACATAGCGGTGTCGTACTCGAGGCCGACGAGCACTGGGCCTTCGATGCCCGCGCGCTCGAGGCGGACGTCGTCGTGTGGGGCCGCGCCCCGTCGGCGTCGGGGATGCCGCTGGCCACCGTGGCGCGCGCGGCGCTGTCGCGCGAGCGCGCGATCCAGCGCTTGCGCCGCCGCCCACCGCACCCCTGGCACCTGTCGTCGGTGCAGCGCCTGCCGCCGCCGGTCCTGCAGCAACGGCATCGCGAGCGCGCTCGCGCCGCCATCCTGGGCGGGGCGCTGGTGCAGCTGACCCGGACTGATCCGGAAATGCGCGTGCTCGATCAGGCTGCCGAGGCGGCCGGTGGGATCGTTCCGGTTGGCGCCTTCACGGCGGGCTCGGGCGGCTCCATCCTCAGCAGGCTGCGCACGCGGGATGGATCGGAGGCGATGCTGCGCGTCGGCGCCAGCGACGGCGCCTCCGACCCATTCCGAGGAGGTGAGGCGCTCCGCTGGTTGGCGAGCGCCGGGGTCCCGGCCGTGCCACGCCTGCTCGGATCGGGCCGCAGCGGCGGCGCGCACTGGACGCTCGAGTCGCGTTTGCCGGGCGAGCGCCCCGGTCGCCCCAGTGAGGCGACGCTCCAGGACATCGCCCGCCTCTGTGCCCGCCTGCCCGCGGGCTCGGGACCACCCATCGCGGCAACCGAGGACATCGGGCGGATCGCCCTCGCTTTTCCGCGCCACGCGGGTCCGCTGGCGACAGTTTCGAGTTTCCTTCGGCCGGTGCTCCGCGCGCTCCCAGCCGTCGCACGCCACGGCGACCTGTGGTCGGGGAACATCCTGATCGAGCGCGGGACGCTCGCCGGGATCGTCGACTGGGACAACTGGCATCCGTCGGCCGTCCCCGGCACCGACCTGCTCCACGCGCTCGCCATGGATCAGGCGCTACGCAGCGGGCGCGAGCTCGGGTCGGTCTGGCTCGGCGCGCCGTGGCGGTCGCCCGCCTATCAGCGCCTCACGGCCGCCTACTGGCCCGCGCTCGATATCTGGCCCGATGCCGCCACGCTCCAGGCCGTCGGCATTGCCTGGTGGGCCGGCTACGTCGCGCACAGCGTTACCCGGGACCCGGCGCTTACCAGCGACGCTCGCTGGCGCGCGCGCAACGTCGATGATGTGCTCGCCTCGCTGGAGCGGACGGTCCTGTGAGCCGCGTGCTGCTGGTCGGCAAGGGCCCACCGGACCGCGGCGGGATCTCGGCGTTCCTGCAGACGCTGCTCGCTAGTGAGCTCGCCACCCAGCACCGGCTGTCCCTCCTCAACCTCTATCGCGATGAGGTGCTCGGCGGCGGCCGCTTCACGCGGGCCAACCTCAGCCGCACCCTGGCCGATGCCGCGCGACTCTGGCGGGCGGCCCGACGGGCCGATATCGTCCATATCAACACCGCGCTGGTTCCACTGCCGACGGTGCTGCGCGCGGGTTTCCTGGCGCTGGTGGCGCGCATCGCCGGCGCGCGCGTCATCGTTCACGCGCACAGCGGGCGCATCGACCTCTGGCTGAGGACGCCGCTGCGACGGCTGCTGGTGCGGCTCGCCCTCGCCCCCGCCAGCCGCGTGCTGACCGTGTCGGAGACCAGTCGCAAATTCCTCGCCCGCTCGCTGGGCTCGGCACGCGTGATCCTCGTCGACAATGGCGTCGATCCCGCCGCCTACACACCGGTAGCGGCGCCCGGGCATACGCTGCCCACCATCCTCTTCGCCGGCGTGCTCAGCCCGCGCAAGGGACTGATCGACCTGATCCAGGCGTCGACCGAGCTGCAGCGGCGTGGCGTCGCGCACCAGCTAGTGGTTGCCGGCGGTGCACCCGAGGAAGGGCCGCAAGCGGAGGCGGAAACGCGCGAGGCCGCGTCGCACGGCGCGCCGGCTCGATTCATCGGCACGCAGCCGCACGAAGAGATGGCGCGACTCTATCGCGGCGCCGACGTCTTCTGCCTTCCGTCCTGGTGGGAGGCGATGCCGCTGACGGTGCTGGAAGCGATGGCGAGTGGGCTTCCCGTCGTGGGCTCGACCGTGGGCGACATTCCTCGCGCCATCGACGATGGCGTGACCGGCCGCCTGGTCGCGCCCCAGCAGCCTCAGGCGCTGGCCGATGCGCTTGATCCGCTGCTGCGTGATCCGCAGCTGCGGACCAGCATGGGTCGGGCGGCCCGGGAGCGAGTCGAGCGACTGTTCAACATTCACGGGACCTGCGCCGCCATCAACGCGATCTACGCAGAGCTGATGCGATCGTCACGCGCAACCGGTCGGGTGGCATGAGCCACAAGGTCGTCACCGGGATCATCACGGCATTGATCGTCGGTTTGCCGAGCCCGGCGGTCGCGCATGCCGATGATCAGCCGGACGAGGGGGCGATCCAGCACACGATCATCGTGTACCAGGAGAACATTTCCTTCGATCACTATTTCGGAACCTTCGGACAGGGGAGCAACGGCATCCCGGCCGGCGTGCAGCTCTACCACACGACGCCAGACGGCGCGCAACTCGGCCCCTTCACGCCATTTCGGCTCGACGGGACGGCCCAGGCCTCGACCTGCGACGTCGACCACGACTACGGCAGCATGATCCAGATGGCCGACGGCGGGGCCATGGATCAGTACCTGCAGCACGGCAATGATCTGACCGCACCAAATCCCAGTCCGGACGGCCCCTGCCCCAGCTTCGAGGTGAACCCACTCGGGCCGGCGCTGGCGCTCGGCTATTACGAAGGCACCGCCGGCGATGCCTCGGCGCCGTTGCAGAACTATTGGCGGCTCGCCTCGCAGTACACCATCGCGGACAACGCCTTCAGCGGCATGTACGGACCGTCCACCCCGGGGGCGGAGTGGCTGGTTGCGGCCACCGCGAACACCGACGGTGATCCGAATCCAGCCGGCGATGTCTGCAACGACTACGGTGGGCCCTTCATGCCGCAGCAAGATATTCGCAATCTCGGCGATGAGGCGTCCGCGCGAGGGGTCAGCTGGGCCTGGTTCCAGGGCGGTTTCGGGACCTGCGCCGCCACCGGAAGCGGTGCTGAGTACAGCGCGCACCATGATCCGTTCCAGTACTTCACGTCGACAGCCGATCTGACGCACAGCTGGGCCTGGAATCCCCGGATGAATTTCCCCGAGGCGAACCGCCATCAGCGCGACCTCCAGGTGCTGTACGCGGCGCTCGACCGGTCGCCAATCGGCGGAACCATCCCGCAGCTCCCGCGCATCTCCTGGGTCAAGGCGTCAAAGTCTGACGACGGCCACCCCGGCTACTCCGGTCCATCCGCGGACGACGCCTTCATCGGCAACCTCGTCAGCCGGGTCCAGGCCAGCCGCTACTGGACGCACACCGCCATCTTCATCACGTCCGACGAGACCGGTGGCTGGTGGGACCACGTGTCGCCCCCGCTGCCGGCCGACCCGCACTTCGCTCCCCTCGCGCAAGGGCAGCCGAACGTGTCCGGCTGTCAGTACCCCGGGATGGGCGACGCCTGCGGCGAAGCCGGCTTCGGGCCGCGCATGCCGCTGCTGGTGATCTCGCCGTATGCCAGGCGGCACACCGTCGACCACGACCTCCTGGACACGAGTTCGCTCGCGAAATGGGTGGAGGAGAACTATCATCTGCCGCCCCTGGGCGTATGGGGCGATCGGGATGTCGTCGCCGGCGATCTCCGCGGCGCATTCGATTTCTCGGCTGAGGACCAATCGTCCTAGGGTCGATTTGACTCGGCACGCGCGACATAGATGTGGTAGCGCGTCTGGCGAAAACGTGCTGAGCCACTGTCAGCCCTGAATTCACCTTACGAAAATCGTTACGGCCTACTGACTTTGCTGTAGTCGCTTCGCCACCGGCTTCGTAGGCTTCCCCACGCAGATTGGTGGGCAGAGCGGGGACTGCCGCAACCGATCGAAGCCCCCCGGAGGAGCGAGGATGGATCGTCGCGCGGGCCGTGGCCTGGTCTCATTCGTGCTGATTCTGCTGGCATTGGGCACCGTGCTCTTGCTGGTCAGCGGCAACAATCCCTTCGCGACCGGTGGGACCGTGGCGCTGACCACCAGCGGATCGACCAGCGGTTCAGCCGCGACACCGCAGGCATCCGCCACGTCGTCGAAGTCCTCGAGCGCTGCCGCGCCGGTGAAGAATACGCCGCCCGGACAGGCAAAGAAGACTTCGCCGACGCCGACGCCAACGCCCACGCCGGCGCCGACGCCGACACCCTCACCCATCATCGTGCCGACGCTGCCGCCGATTTTCCCAACCCCAACACCCACGCCGGCACCCACCGCGGCGCCGACCCCGACACCCACCGCGGGACCAACGCCCACACCAACGCCCATGCCTACGCCGGCGCCGACCCCGGTGCCGACTCCGATACCGACACCCACGCCCGCCCCGACGCCCGCACCGGTGCCGGCCAGCAACCTGACGACGCAGGCCGTCAACTCATCGTCGGCGCAGATCCTCTGGACCTTGCCGGGCAACGCCGCCCGCGTCCAGATCTTCCGCAACGGACGCCTGATCGATGACTTCCCCTTTCCTGGAGGCGCCGGGATGGTCTACACCGACTACCTCCTCTGGCAGTCGACCACCTATGCGTACGAAGTCAAGCTGCTCGATGGCGGCAATGCGCTGATCGCCGACCAGACGTCGAGCCTGACCACGCCCGCGCAGGCAGGCGCGTTCCCCCGCCTCTACAGCGCGACGAGTTTCTGGAACACCCCGATCCCGGCCGGCCCGGCGCTCGCGCCCAACTCGGCCGCCATGATCACGGCGTCGCTGACCAACTATGCCGGCAGCGCCAACTTCGCCCCCACCAATGACTGGGGCAAGGCGATCGCCTACGCCAACGCGGTCAGCCGCCTCTTCACCGTCGGCTGCACCCTCTACGACTGCGGCACCGTCATCAACTTCCGCATCCCGAGCTACGCCCAGCCGACCACGGGCTCGGACCACCACCTGGTCGTCATCAACCCCAGCGCCAACAGCGAGCTCGACATGTGGCTCGCGGCGGCGGCCTGGTCGGCCGGAAGCCGCTATGTCTCGAGCCCGACCGGTTGGGGCGCCCTCTGTCCGCAAGGCCAGCACTGCGGCGCCGCGGTCGCGGCCGGCTACAACGCCTTCGGCGGCGTGGTGCGACCGGAAGAGATCGCGCAGGGCCACATCGACCATGCCCTCTTCTTCACCACGCCCTACACGCGCAGCGGCTTCATCGCCTGCCCGGCGACGCACACCGACGGCGTCGCCAACGATCCCAATGCCCTCCCCGAGGGCGCCAGAATCCAGCTCGATCCCGCGTTCAACGTGGATGCGCAGCCCTGGCCGCGTTACGAGAAGATCATCGCCCACGCGCTCCAGACCTACGGCGCGTACCTGGGCGATACCGGCGGATCGATCTCCTTCCCCGGCGAGGCGAACGTCAACCGTGGCTACGATGCCTGGTCGCTCGCCGGCGTGTCCGCATCATCGCAATCACTCGCGAGTCTTCCCTGGAGTTCTTTCCGGGTGCTACAGATTCAGGCTTGCTGAGCCCATCGGGGCCAGCGACGCCGTAAGGGGGCTGCCGACATGACGTTCTCAAAGCGATGGATCGTGTTGCTTCTCATCCCATGCTTCCTGCTGGGCGGCATCGTCGGTCAGGCCGCCATCGCCAGCTCGCTGACGAATAACGCGGTGCTGATGAACAACGTGCCGTGCACGGTGACGATCAGCGGCCTCTCCTACACGGGGACGTGCTCCGGCGGGTTCGTGGAGGCGACGCCATCGCCGAGCCCGACGCCCACGCCCACGCCGGCTCCGACACCGGCCCCGACCGCCACCCCAACACCCACACCCACGCCCGCACCGACCGTGACGCCAACACCCAGCCCCACGCCGGCGCCCACGCCGGTGCCAGCCGGGAGCTTCCCGATCGTGCAGAGCAATAAAGAGTTCCTCACGATGCCGGCGGTCTTCACGCCCTTCTTGCCCACTGTCACCCGCGCCGGAAGCACGCTTGTGCTCCTGGTCTCGACCGCCGGCGATGGCAACACCGCCTTCACCTTGCCGTCCGGCTGGCAGCGCGTCGCCGACGTGACTGACAGCGCTCTGCCGGGATTGCACCTCTTCTACTATCCGAACGCCCCGACCACAACAACGTTCGGTGTCTTCACGCTCTCGGCCGCCACCAACGTCTCCTACGAAATGGCTGAAGTCGGCGCCAACCTCAGCGCCGACCAGGTCGGCTACGGCAGCAGTGGGACCACGGCCGTCGGCAGCCTGAGTGTGAGCACCGGCGCTACCACGGTGGACTCCAGTGAGATCGTGTTTGCCGCCTTCGGCGCCAGCCAGGGCGCATCGCCGCAAAGCTGGAGCGCACCGGCTGGTTTCAGCCTTGTCAACCGGGACGACACCAACACGAGCAACGAGTCGATCCTCAGCGCGCAGGTCGTCAACCTGCCCGCCATCTACTCGGTGACCCAGCTGGTCGCGCCGGCGGCCTGGAGCAAGGGCATCATCGCCAGCTTCCGCGTCGCGGACGCGCCCGCGCCGTCGCCGACCCCGACGCCAACCCCGACGCCGGCGCCCAACCCGGCGCCGTCACCGACACCGACGCCGACTCCGACTCCGACTCCCGCCCCGACGCCGGCGCCTACGCCGTCGCCAACACCCACGCCTGCCCCAACGCCCACCCCGACACCGGCACCCACGCCGACACCCACGCCCACCCCGACGCCAGCGCCGACACCATCACCGACGCCGTCGCCCGCGCCCGCGCCGGCCTTCCCCGTGGTGCAGAGCGCTAAGCAATTCGCCACGATGGCGACAAGCTTCACGCCGTCGCTGTCGACCGCGAGCCGCGCCGGTAGCACCATCGTGCTGCTGGTTGCCTCGGCGGGCGACGGCAACACCGGCTACACGCTGCCGGCCGGATGGTTGCGAGCCACGGACGTCACCGACGGCAACCCGGTCGGTCTGCATCTCTTCTACTATCCGAACGCGCCGGCCGGCACGACGTTCGGCGCCGTGACGCTCTCGGCCGCGACCAACGTCTCGTACACCATTGCCGAAGTCGGCGCGACGCTAACGCTCGATGCGACCGGCTCGGCGAGCAGCGCGACCGCGGCCGTCGGTAGCCTGGCGATCAAGACCAGCGCAGCCACGACCGCCACTAACGAAATCGTCCTGGCCGGCTTCGGCGTCAGCCAGGGCTCCACGACCCAGACCTGGGGCGCGCCCACCGGTTTCACGCTGATCAACAAGGACGACACCAACCGCAGCAACGAATCGAACCTCAGCAGCATGGTCGTCAGCGCCAGCGGAACCTATGGCGCGACCCAAACCTTGACGCCCGCGGCGTGGACCAAGGGCATCATCGCCACCTTCCACGCGTCGAGCTCGAGCCCGAGCCCGACGCCGGCACCGACACCGGCACCCACGCCAACGCCCACACCAACCCCAACGCCTGCGCCCACACCCGCGCCCACGCCAACACCCGCGCCGACGCCGAGCCCGACCCCATCGCCGGCCGGTCTCCCCAACTTCAGCCACGTCTTTGTGATCGTGATGGAGAACCAGGAGATCACCGACGTCATCGGCAATCCCGCCGCGCCCTACCTGAACGGGCTGGCCACCAGTAACGCGCTGGGCACCCAGGTCTACGCGGTCACCCATCCAAGCCTGCCCAACTATCTCGCGCTCGCCGCGGGCAGCACCTTCGGCATCACGGACGACTGCACCACCTGCTATGTCTCGGCCCAAAACCTGGCCGACCAGATCGAGGCGGGCGGCAAAACCTGGAAGGCCTATCTCGAAGGCATGCCTTCGCCCTGTTTCGTGGGCGACTCGTATCCCTACATGCAGAAACACAACCCCTGGATCTATTTCAACGACATCCGCACCAACGCCACGCGCTGCGCCGCGGATGTCGTGCCCTACAGCCAGCTCAGCAGCGACCTGGCCAACAACACCGTGCCCAACTTCGTGTGGATCACCCCCGACATGTGCAACGACATGCATGACTGCTCGATCACGACGGGTGACGCCTGGCTCAAGCAGCAGGTGCCCGCCATCCTGAATTCGGCGGCGTACAAGAACGGCGGCGCGCTCTTCATCACCTGGGACGAGGGCAATACCTACGCCGCCTGCTGCACGCTTGCGACCGGCGGCCGCGTTGCAACTATCGTGATGTCGCCACTGGGCAAGACGGGCTACCAATCGAGCCTCCAGGAGACGCTCTACAGCCTGCTCCGGACGATCGAGGATTCGTGGAACCTGCCGCGGCTGGGCGACGCCGGCTGCAGCTGCACCAGCGCGATGCGGGAGTACTTCCAGTGAAGCGCCTGCTGATTGCCGGCGCCGCGCTCAGCCTCGTGCTCGGCGGCTTGATCGGTCACGCGGCGTCGACGCTGACGCCCGATTCCGTGCTGCTGAACGGCGCGCCCTGCACGATCACGACCAACGGCCTCTCGTCGGCCGGCAGCTGTTCCGGGGCGTTTGTGCAAACATCCGCCACCTCGGCGCCGACGCCGACACCGACCGCGACACCGGCTCCAACGCCGACACCCGTGCCGACACCCGCACCAACGCCGGCACCGGGCGGTATCACGCGCCTCTACGCGGCCACCAGTTTCTGGAACCTTCCGATCGGTCCGGCGCCCGTGATCGATCCCAACTCGGCGGGTATGGTGCAGACGGCCATTGCCGGTGCGGCGGGTAGTGCCAACTTCGCCAACACGTCCGCCTGGGGACGGGCGATGGTCTTCTCGCACAACAGCGATCCGCTTTACACCGTCGGGTGCAGCATGTACGACTGCGGCACGGTGATCAGCTTCCACATTCCACTCGGCGCCACGCCCGAAACCGGCTCCGACCATCACCTCGTGGTCATCAACCCCGACACGAATGAGGAGCTCGACATGTGGCTGGCGAGCTTCAGCGGCGGGGCGTGGTCCGCGGGAAGCCGCTACCTGACCGCCGCCAACGGCTGGGGCGCGCTCTGCGCGCAGGGCCAGCACTGCGGCGCCGCGGTCGCCGCCGGGTTCGCCGCCTTCGGCGGCGTCGTCCGCCCCGAGGAGATTCAGCAGGGCCATATCGATCACGCCCTGGCGATCACGGTCTCGTTGAGCCGCAGCGGACTCATCGCCTGCCCCGCCACCCACACCGACGGCCCATCGACCGACCCGAACTCCATTCCGGAAGCGGCGAGGATCCAGCTCGATCCGGCCTTCAACGTGGATGGGCAGTCATGGCCGCAGTGGCAGAAAGTGATCGCGCACGCCCTGCAAACCTACGGCGCCTACATCTATGACACGGGCGGCTCGATGGCGGTCGCCGGCCAGGGGAACCAGAATGGCGGTCTCGTGTGGAGCTCCATCGGCGTGCCAGACGGCCCGTCGCTGAGCAACCTCCCCTGGGGCCAGTTCAGGGTTTTGCTCGTGCAGCCCTGCTGAGATCCGCACC
>WNGO01002367.1_pt1 | contig 12035 bp, 12 predicted proteins | sample 5400511 | NCBI WGS metagenome assembly WNGO01 (sample SAMN13153380, study PRJNA577476) | soil metagenome | isolation source: 20 cm soil or saprolite under Garry oak tree replicate 2 | place: USA:California | collected 2016-06-15
CCCATGGAGTTCTTCTCCTCGGCGAGCGTGACCGATCCCAACCAGGCGGTGGGTTTCGACGTCGAAGGCGCGCGTGCCGTCGCCAAGGCCTTTGGCCTCCAGCTCCAGATCAAGAACACCGGCTTCGACGCCCTGATCCCGGACCTGACGGCGGGCCGCTGCGACATCGTGTGGACCGCGCTCTTCGTTTCGGAGAAGCGGCTTGCGGTCGCCGATGCCGTGCCCTACATGGCGACCGGCCACGTCGTCATGGTCCCCAAGGGCAACCCGAAGAACATCAAGACGCTCGACGACCTCTGCGGCAAGAAGGTGTCGATCCAGACAGGCGGCGTCGTGGAGCAACGGATCAATGCACAGAACAAGGCCTGCACCGATGCTGGTAAGTCGGCCATTCAGATCGCCGGCTATCCCAAGGTCGCCGATGAGTTCCAGCAGATCGTGGTCGGTCGGGTGGATGCGGTCTGGGAGACGGACACCGCCGTCTCGGACTGGATGATCAAGTACCCGGACAAATACCAGGTCGGGTACGCGTCGCCCAAGACCGACTCTTACGGGATCTACTTCCAGAAAAACAAGCCGGATCTGCAGACGGCGCTCTCGGCGGCCCTGAAGGGGCTCAAGGGCGACGGGACGCTGAGCACGCTCGCCAAGAAATACCAGATGGACCCGGTGGTGCTGGACGTCATCAAGTAGGCGTTAACGGCCAGGGCTGGCCATTCCCGTGAGGTCATAGCGTGGACTTCAAGCCGTCGGTCTTCTTCGAGGCGCTGACGTCGCCGGCATTCATCGCCGGCGTCAGGATCACGATCACGCTCACGGTTGTCGCCATGGCCTTCGGCCTGGCTCTGGGTTTGCTCGTCGCCCTACTTCGGGCCAGCCCGTGGGGTCCCCTGCGCGCCGTCGCCTGGGGGTACATCTGGGTCTTCCGCGCCATTCCGGCCCTGGTCTGGCTCCTCTTCGTTTGGGATGCGCTACCACAGCTCGTCCCCGCGTTCAAGGGTGACTGGTTCTCGGCCTTCGCGGCCGCCACGATCGCGCTAGCGATGAATGAGGCCGCCTATGCCGCGGAGGTCTTCCGTGGAGGCCTGCTGTCGATTGACGAGGGCCAGCGTCTCGCCGCACGCGCGCTTGGCATGCCGCCCTCCAAGGTGTTCACCAAGGTGATCGCGCCGCAGCTGATCCGGGTCACGATTCCGCCCCTCTCCAACGACTTCATCACAATGCTCAAGCTGACCAGCCTGGCGAGCGTCATCTCCCTGCAGGAGCTGCTGGCGCGGACCCAGACACTCGTTGCGTCGACCTTTCGCTTCGTCGAGTACTTCTCCGCGGCGGCCATCTATTACCTGGTCCTTGTCAGCATCTTCATGGTCATCCAGGCGCAGCTCGAGCGGCGCTTCGTCTGGATCTCGCGGCAGACGGCCGGCACATCAGCCCTCGGCCGCGTGCGACAACTGACGGCGCTGCGATGAGCGAGCCGCCGATCGGACATCTGCTCGACGCCGGACTGCTGGGCGAGCCGGTGGCCGCTGGGCGGCAGGGTACGGCGGACTACGTGCTCGAAGCGATCGACCTGCGCAAACGATACGGTCAACACGAAGTGCTCCGCGGCGTGACCTTTGGGGTCCACCGGGGTGACGTCAAGGCCGTCCTCGGCCCGTCGGGGTCGGGTAAGAGCACGATGCTTCGCTGCCTGGCGCTCCTGGAACCGATCGACGCGGGCGAGGTCCGGCTGGAAGGCCGCCGCATCGGTGTGCGCGAGTCAGGTGGGCGTATGGTTTCGCTGCCGGAGCGGGTTCTGGCGAAGGAGCGGTCAGAGATCGGCATGGTCTTTCAGCGCTTCAATCTTTTTCCCCACCTGACGGCCCTGGGCAACGTCATGATCGGCCTCACCGAGGTACGCGGCCGCTCCAAGTCCGAGGCGCGCGAGATCGCGCAGACCATGATCAGCCGCGTCGGTCTCGCCGAGCGGGCATCGTTCTATCTCGGCGAGCTGTCGGGTGGCCAGCAGCAGCGGGTCGCGATCGCGCGGGCGCTGGTGATGAATCCCAAGGTCATGCTCTTCGACGAGCCGACGTCGGCGCTCGACCCGGAGCTCGTCGGCGAAGTGCTGGCCGTCATGGAAGAGCTGGCGCGCGAGGGGATGACGATGGTGGTCGTGACGCACGAGGTCGGCTTCGCCAAGCGAGTGGCCGACCGCGTCATCATGATGGACGCTGGCGCCATCATCGAGGACGCCCCACCCGCCGAGTTCTTCGACAACCCGCAGCACGAACGGACGCGGAAGTTCCTGGAGGCGGTGCATTGACGGCTGCCCGGACTGAGCCTCATGTCGGGAACGGCACGGCCGCGCCGTATGTCCGTGTCATCGGAAAGGCGGTCGCCGCCCTCGATGCCTTCCTCGACGGCAACGCCGAGCTGACGTCAACGGAGCTGGCGCGCCGGCTCGGCATGAGCCGCTCGACGGTGCACCGCCTGCTGACGACCATGGAGCGGCACCGGCTCGTCGACCGCACGGAAACCGGTGCCTATGGCCTCGGCATCCATCTCTTCAGGCTGGGCAGCGCGGTTCCGGTCCGCGCGGTGCTCGGTCGGCTCGCAGAGCCGGCTCTGTCCGGCCTTGCCGAGCGATTCGCGGTCTCCACCTATCTATCGGTTCGCGACGGCGAGCGTGCGCTCTGTATCGCTCGCATTGATCGAGGCCCGGTCAAAACGACCACGTACCAGGTCGGCGAGACGCTCTCCTTGCACCTCGGCGCCGGTCCGAACATTCTGCTCTCTGCGCTGCCGGCGGCCGCGCTCGACCGGATCCTCGAGCGGCCGCTGCTGGCGATGACGCCACGCACGACCGTTGAGCCAGACGCCATCCGGTCCCGGCTCGCCAGGATTCGCGAAACCGGCCTCGCGTACGCACCCGATGACGTCGAGGTTGGCCTGGCAGCGATGGGCGTGCCGGTGCGCGATCGGGCCGGTGAGCTGGTTGCGGCAGTCAGTGTGGTTGCGCTGACGCCGTGGTTCAGCGGCGAGCATTACGCCGCCGTCGCGACGGGCTTACGCGAAACGGCGGCGGCGGTCGAGGCCGAGCTCGCCCCGAAAGCGGTGCCGGCCTGACGCGCGCAGCCGGCGGCCGGGGCCCGAAACCCATCGTCTTCAGCGGCGGCTCGATCCTGACGATGGCTGATCCGCATCGCGTGGACGCGCTGACAGTTCAGGGCGATCGGATCGTTTGGGCGGGCACGCTGGGGGATTGTCGAGCGTTCGCCGGGAGCGACCGGGATGAGCACGACCTGGCGGGCCGCACGCTCATGCCCGGCTTCGTGGACGCTCATTGTCACCCACTCATGCTCGGGCAGACGCAGTCCTGGGTGGACATCGGTCAACGCGTTGCCCCGTCGATCGATGCGCTCGTCGCGCTGCTCGCCGAGCACGCACGCCGTCTGCCGCAGGGTGCGCCGCTGCGTGCCTTCGGCTATGACTATCGCCGCCTGGTGGAGCGCCGCCAGCCACTCGCCCATGACCTCGACCGTGCCGCTATCGATCGCGAGATCTATGTCATGAACGTCAGCGGCCATGGAGGCTGCGTGAATAGCTTCGGCCTGAAGGCCCACGGCATCACGGCGCAAACAGCGACGCCGGCGGGCGGTGAGATCGGCCGCAATCCCGACGGCACGCCCAATGGTCTGCTCTGGGACGCCGCCTGCGACCTGCTCACCGGCGCTGAGGGGGTCAAGATTCGCAACCACGGTCCGAACATTCACCTGCCGGAGCCTGCGGAAATAGCCGGCCGGCAGCTCGATCGCGCGCTGCATCAGTTTCTAAGAGCAGGGATCACAACGGTCGTCGATGCGCAGGTCAGCCGGCGTGAGGCGGAGGCCTATATCGCCGCGCGCGACGCCGGCCAGCTCAACGTCCGGGTGAACATGATGGTCATCTCGGCGTTCCTCGAGGAGGCACTCCAGCTCGGCCTGGTCGGGCGCCTGGGAGACGACTGGCTCGCGTTCAGCGGCATCAAGCTCTATGCCGACGGCGCGCTCGGCGGGTTGACTGCTTATTTCCCCGAAGGCTATGCGGCCGAGCCCGACAACCACGGCGTCCTCTATCACGAGCCCAAAGAGTTCAGCGCGCTGATGCGACGTGCCCATCGCGCCGGACTGCAGACCGGCACCCACGCGCAGTCCCCCACCGCGATCGCCATCGTGCTCGACGCGGTCGAGGCCGTCCAGCGCGAATCGCCCCGGCCGGACATGCGGCACGCGATCGAGCACTCCGGCCTGGCGACGGACGAACAGATTGCCCGCATGGCACGCGCCGGCATGGTCCCGGTCACGCAGCCACAGCATCATCTGCAGTTCGGTGACGGCGTCGCCCGAACGGTGGGCCCCGAGATGGCGCAGGCGCTGAACCCGATCGGGCACTACGCCCGCGCCGGGATCCCGGTGGTGCTCTCGTCTGATGCGCCGGTGGCGTTCCCGCGCCCGCTCGAGGCGGTACAGGCGGCGGTCGAGCGGCGCACCGTGGGCGGAACCATCCTGGGGGGGCCGGATCTCCGCGTCGACGTCCTGACCGCGCTGCGTGGCTACACCATCGGCGGTGCCTACCGTGCACACCAGGAGCATCGTGTTGGGTCGCTCGAGTCTGGGAAGCTGGCGGATCTCGCCATCCTCACGTCGGACCCGACGGCGGTTCCGGTCAGCGAGCTCAGCGCGATCGCGGTCGAAGCGACGTGGGTCGGGGGGAGGCCAATCGACATCTCGGGAGGCGCGGCCCGCGCCTGACCTCGATACGAGACGAGGTGGTTGACGTTGCCATCGTTGGCGCCGGGCAGGCTGGGCTCTCGCTCAGCCACGAGCTCGTCGTGGAGGGTGTTGACCACGTCGTCCTCGAGCGGGGTCGAGTCGGCGAAACGTGGCGTGGCCGCTGGGACAGCTTCTGCCTTGTGATTCCCAACTGGACGGTCCAGCTCCCGGGTGGACGCTACCGCGGAGACGATCCCGACGGGTTCATGCCGAAGAACGAGATCGTCCGCCACCTCGTCGCCTACGCCCAGAGTTTTCGGGCGCCGGTGCGCGAAGGTGTAATGGTGACCAGCCTGGAGCCGGGGGACAACCGGAGTTTCATCCTCAGAACATCATTGGGTGACATCGGCGCCAAACGCGTCGTTCTGGCGTCTGGTGGATACCAGAAAGCACATCGACCACCGGCGGCCGCTCAGCTTCCGGCCTCAGTTCACGTCATCGACGCTGAGGACTACGCGAACCCCACCGCGCTCCCGCCAGGGGACGTGCTCGTCGTGGGCAGCGGCCAGACAGGATGCCAGCTGGCGGAAGAGCTCTGTGCGGCCGGGCGCGGCGTTTCCCTTGCGTGCGGACGCGCTCCCTGGATCCCGCGGCGACTCGAGGATCGCGACACGATCGCCTGGCTCAACGAGACGCCCTGGTTCGAAATCAGGCTGAGCGATCTGCCCAGCCCGGCAGCGCGACTGCTGGCCAATCCACAGATGAGCGGGGGCCACGGAGGTCACGACCTGAACTACCGAACCTTGCAGGCGCAAGGGGTCCAGCTGCTGGGCCGCTTCACCGGCGCGGCCGACGGTCGGGCGCACTTCGCGCGTGACCTGGCACAATCCGTGGCCTTTGGCGACGCCCGCTATGCCGACGTCGGCGAGCTCATCCGCAAGGCGTGCGCGACGAGATCGGTGCGAGCTCCCGAGATGCCGTTACCGCCGCCGTTCGTCGCCGACGCTCCGGAGAGCATGGCGCTGAGCGATCTCGGCACCGTCATCTTTACCTCGGGCTTCCGGCCCGATTACGCCAGCTGGGTGCGGTTTCCGCAGGCGTTCGACGAGGGCGGTTTCCCGATCCAGCGCGACGGTTCCAGCACGGTCGTCCCCGGACTGCATTTCATGGGCGTGCATTTTCAGCGCAAGCGCAAGTCCGCCACCTTCCTCGGTGCCGCCGAGGACGCGACGGTTCTGGCCGAGACCTTATCGGCCCGCTAGTGACGCGGGCCGCGATGTGGGCCCTTGGTGTCGTCTACGCCGTGGCCTGGGCGATCGCCGGCTGGCTCTGGAACGGGCCGCCGAGTGACCTCGACAACTTCTTCTTACCCGCGGTGCGCATCGTGCTGAGCGGTCACCCGCTGCTGGTCTACACGGTCCGCTACCAGGGGATCATCGCGAATGACAACGGACCACTCGGCCTGGTCCCCCTTACGGCTGTGTCCGCCGTGGTATCGCAGCTTGGCTGGCTGGACGATGAGCGGCTGCGACGGAGCCTGATCATGGGAGCCTTTTCGATCTTTTCGCTGTTGATGGCTCGGGAAGCGGTTGCCGCCATCGATCGACTGCGTGGGTCGATGCTCGCGGGGCTGGCGCGCCTTTTCGCGTACGGCGTCTTTGCCGCTTCTCCGACACTGGTGAACGCTGTGCTCGGCTACGGGCATATCGAGCAACCGATGACGCTCTGGCTGGTGCTTCTCGCCGTCCGTCTCCTCGCCCGCGGCCGGTCCGCGAGCGCCGGCATCGGTGTCGGGCTGGCCATCCTGACGCGGACCCTCGCCGCGCTACCGATGATTCCGCTGAGCCTGCTCCTGCTCGCCAGGGGCCGATGGCGAGCGTTGATCGCCCTGGGTGTGAGTGCTGTGGTCACCGTCGCTCTCGGGTTGTCGCCGTTCCTGCTTGCCGATCGATCAGACACGATTTATTCGCTCGTCACGCATCGCGCCCAGCTGCCGGTAGGAGGCGGATCTTTGTGGCAACTGGCCGTCGGGACGCCCTATCAGTGGCTCCCTCAGCGCTGGGACGTCCTGTTCGTCCTCGGGCTGTCCTTGTTGCTCAGCCTGATCGTCATCGCTGGTCGGTCGGATCTCGAGCCCTCCTCGCGCGATACCTATGGGCTGCTGGCGCTGACGGCGCTGGCTTTGCCTCTGCTGGCGAAGAGTGTCTGGCCCTACTACTACCTCGACGCCTACGTCTTCGGCGCCGTCTGGTGGCTCGGACAAGCCGAACGCCTTGCGCTTCGGCGCCGGCTGCTTGGCATCACGGTCCCACTCGTCGCGGTACTCGGAACGTTTCTCACTGAGTACGAGATGCCGTCGACTGTGGCCCGCACACGGCTCCTCGAAGGTGTTGCGATGGGCCTGATCCTTTCAGTCCTGACGGTCACTATCCTTGTTCGGCTCCGGCGGCCTCCGATTAGAGTCTCAGTGCATGTGGCAGGTCGCCCCGGCCGGTGATCGGGCGTTGCTCGTTAGCGTGGGTCGCACCATCGATCCCTCGCTGCTGGGCCTGGTGCTGGCCCTGGACCAGGTGCTTGCCGGTCATCCTCCCACTGGGCTGATTAGTACCGTGCCCGCTTACGCCTCGCTGCTCTGCTACTACGACCCGGGCGTCACGGACGCGGCTCGGTTGGAGGCCAGCATCCTGCAGCTCGAGGGCCATGTTGATGCAGCGATGGAGCTCGGATCCGTCGTCGATGTCCCCACCCGGTACGACGGACCGGACCTGGCCAGCGTAGCGCTGCAGACGAACCTGACGCCAGCGAGCGTGATCGAGATGCACGCGGGCCGGGAGTACCTCGTTTACTGCGTCGGCTTTGCCCCCGGCTTCACCTACTGCGGCGCGCTGCCCGATCAACTTTCCGTGCCACGCCTGGCCTCGCCGCGTCTGCGCGTAGCCGCGGGATCGATCGGGATCGCTGGACGGCAGACGGGAGTCTATGCGGTCGAGAGTCCGGGCGGATGGAATCTCATCGGCCGAACCACCCTGCAGCTGTTCGACCCGGCGGCCGATCCGCCTGTGCGCTTCAAGCCCGGCGACCGGCTGCGATTCATCCCGACGTCGTGATCGAGGTCGTCGACGCCGGCCATTGGACCACCGTCCAGGATCGGGGACGGCCAGGTCTCGAGCGCTTCGGCATTCCAGCGGGTGGCGCCGCCGACTGGTTCGCGGCGGTGGTCGCGAACCGAATCGTCGGGAACCCGCAGGACGCTGCGCTCCTCGAATGCACCGCCGCCGGTCCCACGCTTCGTTTCGATGCCGACGCCGTCGCTGCGTTGACGGGCGGTCATTCCACGCGGGCCGCCAACTGGCAACCGCTCCGGATCACGCGCGGCTCAAGTCTCGCCGTTGGAACGATTGCGCCGGGGCTACGAACCTACATCGCGGTTCGGGGTGGCATCGATGTTCCGCTCGTGCTCGGCAGCCGCTCCTTCTGCCAGCGCGGGAACTTCGGCGGTGGGTTCGGGCGGCCGGTACAACGTGGCGATGCACTTGCGACCGGACGGCCGGGCGAGCAGGAACCGTTGTCTGCGCCATGGCCGGAATCCCATCGCCTCCCCGCACGCGGCCCATGGGAGGTCCGCGTCATCCCCGGCCCGCAGCTGAATGCCTTTCCGGAGGACGCGCTCCAGCGGCTCACCGCGACGGCCTGTCGTGTCACACCCCAGATCGACCGTATGGGCCTGCGCCTGGCGACGCCCGGACTGCGGCTGCAACCCCATGAGATCGTGACCATGCCGATGACCGCCGGCGCCATCCAGGTCACCCCGTCTGGCGGATTGATCGTCCTGCATGTGGACCACCAATCGACGGGCGGCTATCCGGCGATCGGCACCGTCATCAACGCCGATCTCGCGCTGCTGGCGCAAGCTCGTCCCGGGGATACGGTGCGCTTCCGAAGCGTCGACCAGGCTGAGGCGGTGCGCGCATGGAGGCGGGTGACCGGCTGGCTGGAGTTCGATCTGTAAGCCGATACTATTTTCGCCGGGCCGTAGCTGAGGAAAGGAGGCGTCGATGCTCAATCACGTCGTGAACCGGTTCGTCGACCGCCAGCGCTGGCTGGAGCCGGTCGCCGATTTCCTCCAGAAGATTGTCGCGGGCGGCTATAAGCTCCTCGGCAACCCCGGGCGCACGCTCAAAACGTTCGTGCATGGCACCTGGCTGGGCCATCCCCTCCATCCCGTTCTCACCGACATCCCCATTGGGGCCTGGACGATCGCGGTCCTCTTCGACCTGAGCTATGTCATCGAACGGAGCCACGGCTGGGTGTCGGCCGCCGACGTCACGATTTTTGTCGGCCTGCTGGCGGCCATTGCCAGCGCCGTCGCCGGCTACACCGACTGGAGCGACACCTTCGGTCGAGAGCGTCGCGTCGGCATCGCCCATGGCCTGCTCAACACGATCGTGGTCCTGCTCTATCTGGTCTCGTTCATCCTGCGGGTTAGCGGCGGCAGCCGTGGGCTCGCCATCCTCCTGGCATATGCCGGCTACGTCGTTCTCCTGGCCGCGGCATTCCTTGGTGGCGATCTCGTCTTCGGCATCGGCACCGGCGTCAATCACCATGCCTGGCAGGAAGTGCCGACCAAGTTCACCAAGGTGCTGCTCGAGGGGCAGCTCACGGACGGCGCGCTGATCAAGGCCGTGGCGGGCGACACTCCTATCCTTCTGTACAAGAAAGGCGACACCGTCTGTGCCATCGGTGAGACCTGCTCACACGCCGGAGGCCCACTTTCGGAAGGCGAGATGGACGGCAACATCGTGCAGTGCCCCTGGCACGGTTCGCGTTTCGATGTCTGTAGCGGTCAGGTGGAGGGTGGACCAGCGACGGTCAGCCAGGTGCGCTACGAGGTCCGCAGGCAGAATGGGCAGATCGAGGTCCGCCGGTCGGCGGACACCTTGCAACCGAACTGATGGCAGACGAAGAGCAACGTCCGCTGGTCGGCGGCCTGAGTGACGATGACCGCGAAGGCCGTGATTGGGAGCGCGTCCGGCCCCGGCGCATCAGCGAGGCCGAGTGGAAGCGCTTCGAAGGCTACATGAGGGAGATCCTCGAGGCGCTCGGCATGCCGCTCAGTACCCCGGGCACAATGAAGACGCCGATGCGATATCTGCGCGCGATGTTCGATTCAACGGAGGGTTATGAGGGCGACGACAAGTTGGTCACTGCCTTCCCAACGGAGTGCGAGGGCGGTCCGGACTGCGACCTGAGCCAGGTGATCGAAGGGCCGATTCCCTTCTACGCGCTCTGCGAGCACCACGCCTTTCCTTTCTTCGGCCACGCTTATCTGGGCTACGTCGCCCACGAGCACATCATCGGCATCTCCAAGCTCACCCGGCTGGTGCGTCTCTTCGCTCGGCGCTTCACCGTCCAGGAGCGGATGGGGCGCGAGATCACCGCGGCGCTCTCGCGCATCCTCGAGGCCCACGGCGTCGCCGTCTACCTCGAGGCGGTCCATCTCTGCACACAGATGCGCGGCGTCCGCGAGTCGGAATCGACCACCAGAACGACCTTCTGGCGTGGGAACTACGAGTCGAACGCGGAGCTTCGCGAGGAGTTCTTGGGCATCGCGCGGTCACGCGCCAATGGGCACCCTTCCTGAAGCCGCTCAGCCGGCTGTTCGAGGCGCCCGATTTTCCTGATCACCCGCTGCCGCCTCAGCTGGCCGAGCTGTATGGCGGTGGGTTGGCGATCCCCGAAGGTCATGTGTACGGGAATTTCGTCAGTTCCATCGACGGGATCGTCGCGCTCGAAGCTGGCACCGCGCCGTCGGGCGGGATCATCAGCGGACGCAATGAGGCGGATCGTTTCGTGATGGGGCTGCTACGCGCCTTTGCCGACGCGGTGCTCGTCGGCGCCGGCACGGTTCGCGCCGAAGGTGGCAAGGCGCTGTGGACGCCAGATTACATCTTTCCGGCGGCGGCGAAGGCTTTCGCCGACCTGCGACAGGCTCTCAAGCGTGAGAAAACGCCGCGGCTGGTGATCGTCTGCGGCAGCGACGCTTTGGATCCGTCCGAGCCCGCGCTCGAAGTCGGGGCGCTGGTGCTGACGACGGCCACCTCAGCCAAACGGCTCCGCGCGGTGCTGCCGAAGGCCACTGAAGTGCGAGCCATTTCGGACAGCGACCCCATCAGCGTTGATAGCCTCTTCGATGCGCTGCATGCCGACGGCTATCGCACCGTCCTTTCCGAAGGCGGTCCCCGGCTCTTTGGAGAGCTCGTGAGCGACGATCGCGTCGATGAGCTGTTCCTGACCGTCTCGCCGGTCGTTGAAGGCCAGAGCGATAAATCGTTCGGGATGATCCGGGGCGTCGATTTCGGCCGGACGCCCAAGCGAAGCCGGCTACTCAGCGTCCGCCGTGCCGAGTCTCACCTTTTCCTGCGCTACGAGCTCCATCATTCTCCTGCCCCGCTTGCGGGGGAGGGCAGGGTGGGGGCGTGACCGACCTCGCCGTCATCATGGGCGCGACCGGCGGTTTGGGGAGCGCCATCGTCGACGCCTTCGCGACTCGCGGCGATCGCGTGATCGCCGTGGCGCGTTCCCGCGCCGAAGTCTCACAGCTGGCCGCGAAATATCCGCTATACCCCTCCCCCTCTGGGGGAGGGCAGGGTGGGGGCGTCACCGGCGATACGGCAGACCTGACCTCGCGTCTCGCGGTCGACGACCTCTGGGAGCGGATCGACCGCGTAGGAACGCCGCGATGGGTGGTGAACGCGACCGGCGGCTATCGCGCTGGGAAAGTCGTCGACACCACACCGGATGACTTCAGCTTCATGATGGACCTGAATCTCGGCACGGCCTGGTGGTCGTGCCGCGCCGCGGCCCGCCGAATGCAATCCGTTCCCACCGCCTCCGGTGGGGGCTGCATCGTCAACGTCTCCTCTCGCTCCGCGCTGGTCGCCGAACCTGGCGCCGCGGCCTACGCCGTCGCCAAGGCCGGCGTGATCAAGTTGACCGAGGTGCTGGCCGCCGAGCTCAAGGCGTCGGGCGTGCGTGTGAACGTCATTGTTCCCGCCATCATCGACACGGCGGTGAACCGTCAGGCGCTGCCCGAGAAGCTGATGCAGAAAGCGGTCGGACCGGCGGAGATCGCCGCCGTCATCGCCTATCTCTGCAGCGATGCGGCGCTGGCGATCACCGGTGCCGCCATCCCCGTCTACGGCAAATACTAGGAAGGCGCGTCGGTCGGCAACGGCACGCCGAGGTCGATGGAGAGGATGTCGTCCGCCACGCCCTGCTTGCCGTCCTGATCCTTGGCGTCGG
>WNGO01008571.1_pt1 | contig 12029 bp, 9 predicted proteins | sample 5400511 | NCBI WGS metagenome assembly WNGO01 (sample SAMN13153380, study PRJNA577476) | soil metagenome | isolation source: 20 cm soil or saprolite under Garry oak tree replicate 2 | place: USA:California | collected 2016-06-15
GACGGGCCGCCGAAAGGGAAATTCGGCACGACCGGAAGCTATCCGATGTCAAAGCGGCTGACCGTCATTCGGCTGGAGCAGGTACTGGAAGCGCTGCCGGTCGGCTTCGATGCATTGCGCGCGGAAGCGCGGGCCGAGGGATACAGGTTTGTCGAGCGGCTTGCGGGGGATTGGGCTTCGGGAGAGCTTCGGTTCGACCGGCCTGGTGAGGTGCTTCTTGCCGCTTATGCCGGCAATAAGCTCGCGGCGATCGGCGGCCTCACGCTCGATCCGGTGCTTCCCGCAACCCTCCGTGTGCGCCGGTTTTATGTCAGGGAGCGCGACCGCCGATCCGGCATAGGGCGCCGGCTCGCCACGGCATTGCTCGAACGCGCCGCGCAGGCCGGGCGTCCGGTGACCGTCAACGCCGCCAGCGGCAGCGCGCGATTCTGGGAAATTCTCGGCTTCGTCTCAGACCAGCGCGACGGCCACACGCACTCGGTACGGCCAGACCCGAAGCCAGATCGAAATTAACAGCCGGCTCAGGCCGGCTCAGATGGCCGCTTCGGTCTCGGCGTCGAAGAAGTGCAGGCGCTCGGGGTTGATGGCGAGCTGCAGCTGTTCATGCACCTTGGCACGCGAGATCGGCTCGACCGAGGCGACCATCGTCACCGAGCCGACCGCGACATCGAGCAGGATCTCCGAGCCGAGCCGCTCGACGACCTCGACCACCGCCGGAATATTTAGCTCGGGGGGATCGCAGTCGCGGGCGACCCGCATATCCTCGGGCCGGATGCCGATCGTTACAGGTTTGCCGGCATACGCCCCGACCCGGTTGTCGAGGTGAGCCGGGACTTTGAGCCGGATGCCCTCTCCCTCGGCCCAGAGCCCGCCATTCTCGCCCGCGATCCGAACATCGGCGAAATTCATCGCCGGCGAGCCGATAAAACCGGCGACAAAGCGGTTGGCCGGTTCGTTGTAAAGCGTCATCGGGTCGCCGACCTGCTGGACCCAGCCGTCGCGCATGACAACGACGCGATCCCCCAAGGTCATCGCCTCGACCTGGTCATGCGTCACATAGATTGCGGTGGTGCCGAGGCGCTGATGCAATTTCTTCAGCTCGACGCGCATCTGGACGCGCAGTTTGGCGTCGAGGTTCGATAACGGCTCGTCGAACAAAAAGACCTGCGGGTGGCGCACGATCGCCCGCCCCAAGGCGACGCGCTGGCGCTGGCCGCCCGACAGCTGCCGCGGCTTGCGTTTCAGATACTCGCCGATCCCCAAGACGTCGGCGGCCTCGCGCACCCGCTTCTGGATCTCGGGCTTGTCGAATTTCCGCATTTTGAGGCCAAAGGCCATGTTGTCATAGACCGACATATGCGGATAGAGCGCGTAATTCTGGAACACCATCGCGATGTCGCGATCCATCGGCGCGAGCTCGTTCACCACCTTGTCGTTGATCAGAACGCGGCCGGAGGTGATGCTTTCGAGCCCCGCGACCATGCGCAAGGTGGTCGTCTTGCCGCAGCCGGAGGGGCCGACCAGCACGACAAATTCCTTGTCGCGGATGTCGAGGTTCACGTCTTTGACGGCGTGCACCTCGTCATACATCTTATTCAGGCTGCGCATCGTGACTTGCGCCATGTTCTACCCCTTCACGGATCCGGTGATGCCGGAGACGTAATGCTCGACAAAGAACGAATAGACGAACGCGACCGGGACTGAGCCGAGCAGCGCGCCCGCCATCAGCTCGCCCCAATAGAAGACATCGCCGCGCACCAGTTCCGAGGTGACGCCGACCGGCACCGTCTTCTGCTCGGGCGAGGACAGGAAGACGAGCGCGTAGATGAACTCATTCCACGACAGCGTGAAGGCGAAGATGCCGGCCGACAGAATGCCCGGGACCGCAATCGGAAAGATGATATAGGCCATCGCTTTCCAGCGCGGCGCCCCGTCGATCCGGGCGCACTCCTCCAATTCCTTCGGGATGGATTTGAAGTAGCCCATCATCAGCCAGGTGCAGAACGGAATGAGGAAGGTCGGGTAGGTCAGGATCAGTGCCCAGGGCGTGTCGCCGAGATGGAAGTTGCGAATGATGTCGGCGAGCGGAATGAACAGCAGTGTCTGCGGCACCAGATAGGTGATGAAGATGCCGGTGCCGATGCTGCCGGCGAACGGGAATTTGAGGCGCGATAGGGCATACCCAGCGAACAACCCGCAGATCAGCGAGATCACGGTCGAGACCGTCGCGATCAGCATCGTGTTCATCATCCACGTGCTGAACAGGGTCTCGGTCAACAGGTCGCGGATGTGCTCCAAGGTCGGGCGCAGCGTCCAGAAAGGTGTGTAGTTCGCCGCGTTCCAGGGGCGGTACAGTTCATTGTCCGGCCGCACCGTTGTGACGATCATCCAGTAGAACGGGAAGAGCAGAAAGACGATGAACAGCAGCAGCGGAATGTGGAAGAACACCCAGCGGCGCCACCTGGCTCCTTCGATCATGGCTCAGACGGTCTCCACCCGGCGGATATAGACAAGCTGGATAATCACGACGAGCAGCAATACCGGAAAGATCGCCAGCGATACCGCGGCGCCCTCGGAGAGGAGGCCGGTGCCGACGCCGATCTGATAGGCGTAGGTCGCGAAGAGGTGCGTATGATTAGCCGGCCCGCCCCCGGTCAGCACATAGACGAGTTGGAAGTCGGCAAAGGTCTGGATGACCGAGAACAGCACGACCACCATCGTGACGGGCAACAGCAGCGGCCAGGTCACGTATCGGAAGCGGTTCCATGCCCGCGCCCCGTCGATCGCCGCCGCCTCGTGCAATTCGGGGCTGATCGTCTGCAAGCCGGCGAGGAGGCTGATCGCGTAGAACGGCACGCCGCGCCAAACATTGACGACCATGACCGAGATGATCGCGAGATCGGGGTCGCCCAGCCAATTGATGCGGCCGGTGATCATGCCGAGATGGAACAGCATCCAGTTGATCACACTGAATGTCGGGTCGAACATCCACTTCCAGGCGAAGGTCGACAGCACGGTCGGGATGATGAAAGGCAAAAGAATGAAGGCGCGGACAAACGCCTTGCCTCTGAAATGCCGGTTGAGCAGCAATGCCAGCCAGAGGCCGAGGACGAGCTTAAAAACCGTTGTGACGAAGGTGTAGAGAAAGGTGTTGTAGACCGCGACGCGGAAGATGTCGTCGTGCCACAACTTTTCGAAATTGGCGAGGCCGACGAAGCTGCCGGGAATGCCGACCCTCGTGTCGGTGACCGCAAGCAGCACGCCCTTGATAAACGGATAGGCGATAAACAACCCGAGCAGCACGATTGTCGGCATCAGCAAGAAGGAGGCGAGCCAACGCTCATCCTCTAGGAGCCGGGTTATCGGGCCGCGCCGCGGCGTGCCCGCATAGACGCGTGGGGTGACGGCCTCGATCGTTGCCATGGTGCTGCCCTTCCCGGCGCGCGCTCAGCGGTCAGACATAGATTTTGGCGAGCTCGCCATGAGCCCATTTGAGGGATTCTTCCGGCGCTGCCCATAAGCCGGCGCCCGGCCCGCCACCACGCCTGCCAGACCGCCGGTCTGTGCTGCGGCAGCCGCCGCACCGGAGATCTGCAACAAACGACGGCGGGTGACCCGACCCATACACTTCCTCCCGGAAACCTGCCGGCGCACCGAATCGCAATGCTTTAGCCGGCGCGGCTGATCTTTAGGGGGCCGATCTTTAGAGAGAAGCGGGGCATAGCACAAGGGGCGGGGCGCCAAGGTGTAACCGCGGCTCCAGGCCGCGAGCGCGCTTCCCGCCGGCACAGCAGAGCGAGGCGTCGCCAGGGACTGTGTTTACGCTTCTGGCCAAGCCGGGGTAGAAAAGCGGAACTCGGCCCGAGGGAGGCGGCCAGGGCAGAACCCACAGAAGCGGTTCGGGCGGCCTCAGTAGATTGGCGGTGGCTATGGACGACGGGATCGCTGCATCGGCGCGCCTGATCGGAGAGATCCGGAGTGGCGCCTTTGCCCTGCCGGCAGCACGGCGGCGGCGCCCGATCGTCATCCTGATCGGGAGCGAGGAAAGCGGCGCCTCGCTGTGCTCGCGGGTATTGAGCGTCCTCGGCATCCGCATGATGCAACGCGCAACGGACGAACCCGGGATGCCGCGCTTGTCCCGCAACGGCGCTGGTGAAGATCGAGGGCAGTCCAAGCTCGCCGGGCTGCACGACCGCATTCTGGAGTTATTCGGTGGCGGCGACCCCGCCGCCGACGATCTGGAGCTGCCCGTATCATGGTGGGCCGATCCGCGGGTTGCCGCGATCCGGCACGAGATCGCGGAGCTCGTCAATGACCGCATCGGCGCCGGACATTTTGGCTTTCACGATCCGCGCGCGACGCGGCTGATGCCGCTATGGAACCAGATCGCCAAAGAGCTGAAACTCGCGCCGAGAATTATCTATTGTCTGCGCAACCCGGCGCAGCTGGCGCGTGTGCTGCAAGCGCGCGACGGGGTACCGCCCGGGCTCACCGAATACCGTTGGTTTGCCCACACGGTTGAGTTCTTCCGGCATGCGCGCAAGGCGGAAATCTGCACGATCGACTATGATGAATGGTTCGTCGACAGCGCGACAAATCTCCAGAAGCTGCAACGTTTTCTCGCATTGCCGGACGAGCCGGCCGCGCCCGATGTCGAAGCGGCGGTTTCCCCGATGATCGAGCATGAGCGGCCCGGCGATGACATAGGGCGGGGCGACGCGCGGCAGCCGCTGATCCGCTCGGTTTACCGGCTGGCCTGTCGCGCGGAACGCGATGCCGGCGCGCGCGATCAGCTGCAGCACATCGCAGGCCAGCTCCTGAGCTTTCAGCAGCTGCACGCTGCTGCTCGGGGTTCTGCCGAGGTCACGCCGTCGGGTGACGCCGACATGCCTGGAAATGGCGCTCGCGCGGCGCGCGGCGCTTCGGCCGTTCAGCATTGCCTCTCGCCGGCCTCGTTCTGGCAGCCCGACGATATCCTCCCCTCGGCCTGGCATCAGCACGCGCCATTTGCGTTCTGGCTGACGGAGGCCTTGCGGCCGGGCATTTTTGTCGAGCTCGGAGCCCATAACGGGTTTTCCTATCTGGCGTTCTGTCAGGCTGTGCAGCGTCTGGGTGCGACGACCAAGTGCTACGCCGTCGACACCTGGAGAGGGGACGAGCACGCCGGCTTTTACGGCGAAGAGGTCTTCGCGAAACTCAACGAGCTTCACGACCTTCTACATATCGATGGCCGCCACCGCTACGAGGATGTCGCGCACGACTTCGAGTCCTGGCTGCCGAAACTCTCGGATCGCGCGGTCGTGCTGCTCCACGACATCAATGTGCGCGAGCGGGGCTTTGGAGACTGGCAATTCTGGGCCGACCTGCAGGCGCGATATCGCTGCTTCGAATTCGCGCACGGCTACGGGCTCGGCGTGGTTCAGGTCGGACGCCTGGTGGCGGCGCCCCTGCGGCCGCTGTTCGACAGCATCGCGCCGGACAACGTGGCGATCGCGCAGATCTACGCCCAGCTCGGGCTGCTCTCGACGGCCTCACACGAGCTGGCGGAAGCCAGAACGGCGCTCCGGGAGCGCGAAGCCCGAATTGCGGTACTGGAGCGGGACGGCGCCGCGGAGCGCGACGCGCTTGCTAAGGCCGAAAGCTGGGCGCGCGACCGGGAAGCGACCATCGAATTCCTGCGCGCCGACATAGGACGCTTGCAGGAGGTAGCCGCGGCGGCGTCATTGCGTGAGGAGGAACTGCAGCGCATTGGCGATCAATTCGCTGGACTGCGCGAGGAGGAGCTGCAGCGCATTCGCAATCAACTCGCCGGATTGCATGAGGCCGTGACGCAGTTCGAGAGAGAGGCCGAGGAGCGGAGCGCCGGGGAGGCGGCCATGCGCCGCGAGATCGTCGCCGCATTCGAAGCCGCTCGGCGTTCCTCCGAAACGGCGGCGCAGGACGCCGCCGCCTTGGTGCTCGCGCAGCGGCGGGCGACCGAAGCGGAACAGGCCGCAGAGCGTGGGGCCAGGGAAGCGGAGCAAAGCGCCGCTGCACTGGAGAGCGTGGAGCGGAGAGCAAGCGATGCCGAGGTCAAGGTGGTTGCTCTAAGCGGCGAGATAGCGGGGATCAAGACCGAGCTGGCCGACTCCCGGCAGGTCGGGCGAGCGGCCCTTCACGCATTGGCGGTAAGCAATGGCGGCTACGCGTATCGAGAGCCGCGGCTCGGCTGGCGACATACAATCCAGCGGCTGTTCGGCGTCATACGCCGGCAATGAGATCCGAACCACCTCGCCGCTCTACCCTGATGAGCCTGAGTTTAGTCGAGTAGGACCCGATGCCGCTGTTCCATCGCGATAACCGCCGCGAGCCGTCGGTCATCAGCCGCGCCGACCGCGCCCGCGAGGCGGGACAATGGGAAGCCGCCGCCGGCCTTTATCGCATCGCGCTCGACCGTAAGCCGCGCAACCCGCCGATCTGGATACAATACGGTCATGCGCTGAAGGAGGGCGGTCATCGCGCCTCCGCGGAAACAGCCTATCGCAATGCGATCGCCTATCAGCCGGACGACCCCGAGGCGTACCTCCAACTTGGGCATGTGCTGAAGCTCCAGGGGAAGATGGTCGAAGCGCGTCTGGCGTATCGATGCGCTCTGGTGCTCGATGCCTCGCTTGCCGATGCCGCGCGTGAGCTCGGCCAGCTGCAAGGTGACAATCTCGCCGCGGGCCAAGACGGAGCAACGGCCGAAGCGAGGGAATTCAACCAAGCGTCGTTGGCTGCCCCAACAGTAAACCCTGCAGTTCGGCGCAGCTTGAAACGCGCAAGAGGCAGCTTGATCAGTCGCGCCGATCGTGCGCGCGAGGCGCTGCAATGGGACATCGCCGCCGACCTCTACCGGCGGGCGCTCGACCGTAATCCCGACAATCCGCCGATCTGGGTGCAGTTCGGGCATGCGCTGAAGGAATCCGGCAATCTGGCCGAAGCCGAGAGAGCCTATCGCGCCGCCATTGCAAGGGATCCAACCGCGGCCGACTCGCATCTGCAGCTCGGTCACGTACTAAAGCTGCAAGGCAAGCAAGAGGAAGCGGAGCCAGCTTATCTCCGTGCTTTCGCCCTCGATCCCGGATTACCGCATACCTGCGAGGGATTGCGCGACCTCGGATGGTCCGAAACCCGCGTTGGCGAATTGCGACACTTATTGACTGCGGCCGAGTTCGTCAGCGCGCCGCCTCCGGCACGAGCCGATGCGGCGCTTGGACAACCTCTCGAGCCTCCCGATCTGTCGGAGCTTAACGGCTTGCAACCCCGCGGCCGCATTGCGGTCGTGCTTCACCTGTTTTATGCCGAGCTTTGGGACGAGATGCGGGAAGCGATCGAGCATATCTCGCTGCCCTTCGATCTGTTTGTCAGCTTGGTCAAGGGCGCGTCGTCACAAATGCGGGAAACCGTCTTGGAGGCATTCCCGCATGCCTATGTGTTCGATTTCCAAGATCGCGGCCGGGATATTGGGGCGTTCCTTGTCTTTTTAGAATCCGGCGTGCTCTTCAAATACGATCTCGTCTGTAAGCTTCATACAAAACGAAGCCCGCATCGCGCGGATGGCGATGCGTGGCGCCGAACGTTGATCGCCGGCGTGCTGGGCAGTTCGGCGCTGGTCGAGCGGATTGTTGCGGCGTTCGACGCCGATCCTGCGCTCGGGATGGTCGTCGCAGAGGGACAGATCTACGGCGGGCCCGAACAATGGCGGTCAAATGAGGCGCGCCTTGCACAATTGCTGCCGCGGATCGGCATTTCACCCGAAGTCAAACATCGCCGCTTCCCCGGCGGCTCGATTTTTTGGATCAGACCGCTTCTGCTGCGGACCCTAGCTGACCTCAAGCTCACACTGTCCGATTTTGAACCGGAACCCATGACCTTGGATGGCGGGCTTGGACACGCGGTGGAGCGCATGTTCGGACTGATCTGTGAGGATTCCGGAATGCGATTTGTGGAGCACACCCGGCTGCCGGAGCAGCGCCGTCGCGATGAACCGACGAGGATGGAGAGGGGGGCATCATAAAAGCGACAAACGACGGCGACAGCGTAGGCTTCCTCGAGAGTGAGATCGCATCGCTCAGTCAACGGCTCGCGGCCGTCCGGCAGCGCGAGCATGCCGCGTCATTCGAAACAGCCAGGCTCCACGTGGAAGCCAAGCGCGCGCTCGGTGCGAGCGCCGCGACCACGAGCCTCGAACAGCGGGTGCGTGCCAGCGGCTTGTTCGATCCCGATGTCTATTTGGAGCTACATCCCGACATCCCGCGCCACTCGGCGGAAGCCTGGCGGCATTTTCTGCGGCACGGGCTGGAGGAGCGGCGCGCCTTTACCAGCCCGCTGGTCGTGGCGCGCCTGTTGGCGCAGATGGATGACGCGATACGGGCCGAGCGGCACTGCCTGACGCGGCTCGCCGAAGGCGCGGCGGCCGACGGAGATGTGGCCGAGTGCGCGGCGCCGCTGCGGCGTCGCGGCGTCAAGATTGGCGTCTTTTGCAGCTCGCTCGGCAATTTCTTTATGCGCGAGATCGCCGATCTCTTGGCCTGGGGACTCCAGGCCGAGGGCATCGATGCGGTGCAACGCGACGAGAATGCCAACCGCGATGAGCGGTTCGATCTGCGGATCTTTGTCGCGCCGCATGAGTTTTTCTGGCTGGGCAAGGGCAGGAACTGGACAGAGATTGCTGCCGCTCCGGGGTCGGTTCTCTACAATGTCGAGCAGCCTCAGACGCAATGGTTCTGCCGCGCCTTCCCGCTGTTGCTCGAAGCGCCGATCGTACTCGACATCAACCTGCAGAGCGCGATGATCCTGCGCCGCGCCGGCTGCAATGTCGTGCATTTCATGCCGGGCCATTTGCCATCGGCGCGCTACGCCCAGCCGCGCCTGGATATATCGGACATTCCGCTGGCGAAGGGCTACGCCTTCGCGCGCCGACCCTATGACTGGCAGGCCCGCAACCGGCTCGACGAGCGGCCGATCGATATCCTGTTCATCGGCACGCGGGCGCCGCGGCGCGATAAGGCGCTTGTGCGTTTGCAGGAGCTAACGGACCGTCATCGTTTTGTATGCGTGTACCGTTCCTCCTCAGAGCCGATCACCGAGCAGAGCGTCGCCGCGGCCGAACAAAGCTGGGTATTGGCGCAGCGGGCAAAGATCGTGCTCAATGTTCACCGCGACTGGATCGGCTATTTCGAATGGCCGCGCATCGTCATGCACGGGTTTTGGCAAGGCGCGTGCGTCGTTTCCGATCCCGGCCTATCGAGCCCGATCTTCGGGGCGGGTGTCCATTATCTCGAAGAGAATTTACGGCATATCGGCGAGCTGATGCGCTGGCTGCTCGACACGGAGGAAGGGCGGGGCAAGCTGGACCGGACGCGCATCGCGGCCTACGAACGGGCGCGCTCGGTCGGTTCGATGCATGTCGCGCTGATGCCGGTGCTCGACGCCTTCGCTGCGGAATTGCGGATCTAGGACCGGCCAGCATGCAGCCGATGCGGCTCTACGATGTGGCGAGCCTCGGGGAGATCGTTTACGACAGCCATAATGACGGCATAGCGGCGGAGGTCGCCGTCATCGTCCCCTTGTATAATTACGCCGACACCGTTCTCGAAGGCCTAGAGTCACTCGTTCGGCAGGACCTTCCAGAATTTTCGGTTATTGTTGTCGATGACGCATCGGCTGATGATGGCGGCGAGCACGCGATCCGATTTCTCGAACGCCGCCGGGCGCGGTTCGCCACAGCGCGGGTCCTACGTCATCACCGCAACCAAGGCCTTTCGATGGCGCGCAATTCCGGCATCGCCTGGAGCAGCGAGCCCTATCTCTTCATGCTCGACGCCGACAACCGTCTGCGGCCGCCGGCACTGTCACGGCTACTGGAGGCGCTGCACTGCTCCGGCGCGGGGTTTGCCTATTCGCAGCTGTTCTGGTTCGGCGATGAAGACGCGATCGGTATCGCCGATGTCTGGGAACCCGAACGGCTCGCAATCAACAATTACATCGATGCGATGGCGCTGATCCGGCGCGACGCGCTGCTGGCGGCCGGCGGCTATGCCGTCCTCGCCGACGATCACGGCCTCGAAGATTACGATCTGTGGTGCCGCTTTGCTGAACTGGGCCTGGAGGGGGTATTCGTCCCGGAGCTCATTTGCGAATACCGGGTACATGCCGCCTCGATGGTCAGGACCCGGAGCATACCGAATATTCTCGCTCTGAACGCCGAATTGGCGCTGCGCCACCCCTCGATCTTCTACCCGCACGGCGCCGAAAGCGCCGCGGCTACGGGAACGCGCCGAGCCACAGAGGGCGCCGGCCGCTCCGACCGGTCGGGGCAGCGGCAATGAGCGCGCCGCTCCGAGCCTTCGACATCGCCGGGCTGAGTCACATCGTTTACGAAAGCAGGCAAGAGGGGGCGGCCGAGATCGTCGTGGTTGTGCCGCTCTATAATTATGCGCATACGATCGGCGAGGCGCTCGCCTCGATCGTGAAGCAGGATTTCCACCCTCTATCGGTCATCGTCGTCGACGATTGTTCGCGCGATGATGGCGCGCAGACCGCGGCCGGCTTTCTCGAACAGCAACAAGCGCGGTTCATCGAGGCGCGCGTCATTCGCCACGACCGCAATCAGGGCCCATCGATGGCGCGCAATTCAGGCATCGCCTGGAGCCGCGAGCCTTACCTCTTCATGCTTGACGCGGACAATCGCCTCAGGCCGCCTGCCCTGTCCCGACTCATGGAGGCGCTGCAGCACTCCCGCGCCGCCTTCGCCTATTCGCAATTGCGCCTCTTCGGCGAGGAGGATGGCATCGGTATCGCCGATGTCTGGCAACCGGCCCAGCTGGCGCTTGGTAATTACATCGATGCGATGGCGCTGATCCGCCGCGAGCGGCTGCTCGAAACTGGCGGCTACGCGGTCCTGGCGGAGGATGTCAGCTGGGAGGATTACGACCTCTGGTGCCGCCTTGCTGAGCTCGGCTACGAGGGCGTCTTTGTGCCGGAGCTCTTGTCCGAATACCGGGTGCACGACGATTCGCGCAACCGCACCGTCTCTCCCCACTACCACGCGATGATGGCGGAAATGGCGCTCCGCCACCCGCGCCTGTTCAAGCGGCGTGACAAAGCGGCTGACGACTGAGCTCGCGAACGATGGGAAGGGCGAGGTGGCTGTCCAGCCGACGCCCCGCGGACGTGCTGCGATGATGATTTTGTTTGACTGTTGAAGCCGCATTCGCGTCCGATAATCGCCCGACTGTAGGCTCGCGGTCGGTCGAATTGGATCAGGAAAGCGGGGGGCGGGTGAGAGCGGCGTTGTTGATGCTGGCGGTCCTCGCTACGGCGGGCGGTTGCTCCGATGACAAGCCGGCGACAAGCGGCTCGACGATATCGCCGGAGGAGCTGAAGCGCGAATGCGCCGACCCGCAGTGGAAAGAGAAGAACCTCGGCCTGTGGTACTCGGTGTGTCGGCAGCCGCTGCGCTGGTAGCGCCCGGGAGGCGGCGGCTCTTGATGGGAGGCACGCCTGACCATTGGCCGCGGATTTCGCACGACCCGAGTCGCCGGCCGCCGCAGAGCGGCTCGCCTCACTTGCCCGGGTCCGCCATTTCCGCTAAATCCTCGCGCCGTTCCGCATGGCACGGGCGCGTAGCTCAGCGGGAGAGCACTACGTTGACATCGTAGGGGTCACAGGTTCAATCCCTGTCGCGCCCACCAATCGGGACCCCGCATCGCCTGGCAACAAAGTCCCGGCTAAGCGGCCGGGCATTTGTTGCCAGATACTGCCCGGAGCGGCGAGGTGGACGCGCCGCGCGCGATCCTCGCCGAGCTGAAGCAGCCCTAGGTTATTCGTTGATCATCGTGCCGCTCGGCCCTGCGCCAGGGCTGCCATTTCCGGACAGCTTGTTGTTAGCGCCGCTGATGAAATTCGAGCCGACAGCAGCGCTTACCGCCGTGTTGTTCGCGAACAAATCACTGTTGGTCAGCGCGATCGTTGCGCCGGAAACCGAGGCGTTAGCGCCGACATTG
>WNGO01004208.1_pt1 | contig 12021 bp, 8 predicted proteins | sample 5400511 | NCBI WGS metagenome assembly WNGO01 (sample SAMN13153380, study PRJNA577476) | soil metagenome | isolation source: 20 cm soil or saprolite under Garry oak tree replicate 2 | place: USA:California | collected 2016-06-15
AATTGATCACCTAATCTCGATTGGTAACGACACGATTGCGTTGGCGGCGGAGCAAGCAGGCCTGGAAAATTCCGCCATCGCGCAAGACGCGAGCGATGCAGCTGAGATGTTGAACGAAATCGTGGGGCCGGGCGATCTGGTTCTGATCAAGGGCAGTCGCTTCTCCCGTACGGAACTGGTAATGGATGAATTCGTCAAACTTCAGCCGGTTGGAGGAAATCTCCGATGATGTTTTATCTTCATCGCTTGAGCGATCAGGTCGGCGGCCTGAACGTTTTTTTCTATGTCACCTTTCGCGCCGTTGCAGGGGCCGTGACGGGGTTCGCGCTCTGCCTGGTTTTTGGGAATTTCATCATTCGCAAACTGATCTCGCTCAAAATCGGCCAGCCCATCCGCAGCGTCGAGGAAGTCCGCCGTCTGGCTGAACTGCACGGCGGCAAACAGGGTACTCCCACCATGGGTGGCGTGCTCGTTTCTTTTCAGCATGGTTTACCTCGGCGTCCTCGGATTTCTCGATGACTACCTCAAGGTCACGAAGAAAAAATCGGATGGTATCCCCGGCCGGGTGAAACTCGCCGCGCAACTGCTGCTCGCAGCTGTCGTCACCGTCGTTTTTCTGACTAGCCCGTTGCTGCAAGTCCAGGCCCGCTCTCTTTATCTGCCGTTCTTCAAAGTTCCCGTGATCACCAACATGGGCTGGTTCACGTTGATCTTTTTTGCCGTGGTGATCGTTGGTTCGTCGAACGCCGTTAACTTGACTGATGGCCTCGATGGTCTCGCCATCGGTTGCACCGTAACGGTCGCGCTGGCCTACGCTTTTCTATCCTACGCCGCCGGAAATTTTAGGATCGCAGAGTACTTACAGGTGCCGTTCTATCCATTCACCGGTGAGCTGACTGTGGTTTGCGCTGCGCTCGTCGGCGCCGGACTCGGCTTCCTTTGGTTCAATTGTCATCCGGCCAAAGTCTTCATGGGCGATACCGGCTCGCTCTCCATCGGCGGGATGATCGGAGTGGTCGCGATTTGTTGTAAGCAGGAGTTTCTGCTCGCCGTTGTCGGTGGCGTTTTCGTAATCGAAGCCATCTCGGTCATTATGCAGGTGCTGAGTTTTCAACTCACCGGCCGTCGCATTTTCGCAATGTCGCCGCTGCATCATCATTTCGAATTGGTCGGCTGGAAGGAGAACACCGTCATCGTGCGGTTTTGGATTTTGTCGGCGGTTTTTGCGCTGCTCGGATTAGCGACGCTGAAGGTGAGATGAACTCGCGTTATCAGAATAAGAATATCGCCGTTCTCGGTGCTGGTCTCAGCGGCACCGCCGCGGCTCTGCTGCTGCGTTCGCATGACGCCAATGTCAGCGTGCTGGATAGCGCGACAGAAAACAAGTTGCCGGAATCGACCATTAAAAATCTGCGCGATCACGGAGTGCGTGTGATCAGCGGTTCGGACGCGGAAACGAATCGCGATTCCTACGATCTTGTTGTCCTCAGTCCCGGAATTGATCCGGAGTCACCGCTGGCGCAGAACTTTTCGTCGCGCAATGTCGACGTCATCGGCGAACTCGAACTGGGCTGGCAATTTTGCGAACTTCCCGTCATCGCCATCACCGGTACCAACGGCAAGACCACGACGACGGAGTTGGTGGCGCAAATGCTGAATGCGTGTGGTCAACGAACCATCGCCTGCGGCAATATCGGTAAACCGCTGAGCGCGGTCGTGCGCGACCAATCGAAGTTCGATGTGCTCACGATCGAAGTGAGCTCGTTTCAGCTCGAAACGATCAAAAGTTTTCGCCCACAGATTTCGGTTTGGTTAAATTTCGCTCCCGATCATCTCGATCGCTACGCCTCGGTCGCGGAATATCGCACGGCCAAGCTGCGTCTTTTTGATTATCAAACCGAAAAGGAGTTCGCAGTCGTAAATGCGAGCGAACAATTGCCGCCGATCAAACCTCGGCGTTTGACCTTCAGCGCCTACGACGATCGTGCCGATTTTCGTTTGTCTTACGGGACGATTTGTTTCGAGACCACGCCGGTGTTGCGGCTGGCCGATGCGAAATTGCGCGGCTCGCACAATATCGAAAACCTGATGGCGACGCTCGCGGTTGGCCACATTCGCGGAATTAGCTTCGAGCAAATGGCAGCGCCACTCTGCGCCTACGAGCCGGCCCCGCACCGGTGCGAATTTGTCCGGACAGTTGCCGGCGTCGATTACATTAACGATTCCAAGGCGACGAACCTTGACGCCGCGGAAAAAGCGCTCGAGGCGCAAACCAAAGCGGTGGTCTTGATCGCGGGCGGGAAGGACAAGGGCTTCGATTTTGGGCCGCTGCGCGATGTCGTGAAAGAAAAAGTGCACGCCGCCATTCTTCTCGGCGAAATGGCGAACCGGATTGCCGAAGACTGGCACGGGATAACGCGATGCGAAATCGCGCGCTCGCTCGCGGATGCGGTGGAACGGGCACACGCGGCCGCGAAACCGGGCGATGTTGTCCTGTTTTCTCCCGGCACTTCCTCTTTCGACATGTTCAAAAGTTACGCCGATCGCGGCGATCAATTTCGCCGCCTGGTTCACGCTTTGCCGAGATGAAAATGATCAAGTTCCGAGGAATTTTTTCGCGTAAGAAAAAACTGCGAGCGACCACGCGACGCGCCACCGCTTCCGGTGCCGACTTCGACGATTTGTCGGAGCCGAACATGAAACTCTCGCGGGCGCTCTTGATCGTGCTCTTGCTGCACGTCGTTGCGGTCGCCGGCATCATCGCCTTCAACGCGATCAAAAGCCGCCAGGGCGGACTGCCAGCAGTCAGTTCGAGCCATGTGACTAAGACGGCGAACAATCCCGAGGACGTGAAAGAGATGCCATCGTCGCCGGCGAAATCCTCAAAAAGTAGGACAAAAACTCATCATTCCGGCGAAAGGTTCGAAACCAAAGAAAGCGACCGAATGAGAATAAGTGTTGAACGCAGGGTTCCGGGTAGCGCGCGCGTCTCGCGTGTTGGTGATCGCGTCCTCGCGATCACGGACTTTTTCTCTGCAGCGTTACTGAGAGAAAGATTGTTTCGGCGAGTCGCCGAAACCAACACGCGAGGTCCAAGCCGGACTGGCGTTGCGCGCGCTACCCAATCCGCAGTCGGCACCATCGGTCTCAAATCGTAATGCAACGCAAGAGCGCATATTTCCTTTTTCTGGCGGTGCTGACCATGCTCGTCATCGGAGTCGTCATGCTGTTCAGCACCAGCGCTTTTGCGCGTGATGCCCACGGCGATGTGTACTTTTTCATCAAACGCCAAGCTCTCTGGCTTGGGATTGGGGTCACGGTTTTGATCGGTGCCGCATTGGTCGATTACCATTTCTGGTATCACACCTGGTGGCTGTGGTTCCTTCTCGCCCTCGGAACTCTGGCCCTTTGTTTCGTGCCGCATCTCGGCATGCGCATTAACGGGTCGCGTCGCTGGGTCGGGGCCGGCCCGATCACATTTCAGCCGTCGGAAATTGCCAAGACCGCCGCGGTATTCTTTCTGGCGTGGTGGTTCGTTCGTTTTGAGAACCGCACCCGTAACCTGATTTTTGGCTTCATCATTCCACTCGCGGCGACGGCGTTGCTGATTTCGCTTATCATTACCGAGGTCGATCTTGGCACCTCGGCCCTGATCGGGGCGACCACTCTGGTAATAATGTTCGTCGCTGGAACAAATCCCATCCTGCTCAGCGCCTTCTTCGCGACGGCGCTGGGTGGATTTATCTTTACCGCTACCTGCGTGCCGGAGCGGATGAACCGGCTCCTGGCTTTTTTGCATCCGGAAAATTACAAACAGGATGCCGGCTTACAGCAGATGCAGGCGCTGATCGCGTGGGGTAGCGGTGGAATGGAAGGCCTTGGCCTCGGTCACGGACGCCAGAAAATGCTCTATCTGCCCTACGCGCACACCGATTTCATTTTTCCCATGATTGGTGAGGAACTGGGATTACGTGTGAGCTTGGTCGTCGTGTTCCTGTTTATCGTCATCATCGTTTGCGGAATGATGATCGCGCTGCACGCCAAGGATCGTTTTGGCATGCTCCTCGGGTGCGGGATTGTTACGCTGCTGGCGTTGCAGGCAGCGGTGAATATCGGGGTGACAACTTCGCTATTGCCAAACAAAGGGTTACCGCTGCCGTTTATCAGTTACGGGGGCTCGAATCTCGCAGCCTGCCTCTTCGGTGTCGGTATTTTGTTAAGCATTTACCGGCAGGCCAAACTGGAACCGGGAAATACGAAACGCATCACCATGCAGGCGCGCATGACGCCGAGGATATGATTTTGACCCGCAATCTCAATCTTATTCCAACACGCGAGAACAACACACGTGTCTTCCCGAGGCGCGAAGACAACGCCAGTCCGGCTCGGACCGAGGGATCTCACCAACTGCGAGTGGGGCGCCGAAAAGTCTTTACGTTCACACATCCGTCGATGCGGGATCCCTCGCTTGCGCTCGGGATGACAGAGGGTGGGAGGCCGCAATCCGCAGTCTTATGAACGCCGTTATCGCATGCGGAGGAACTGGCGGGCACCTTTTTCCGGGACTTGCTGTCGCCGAAGTGTTGCGCGAGCGCGGACACGAAGTGCTGCTTTTTGTCTCGGAAAAGGATGTCGACGCGCTCGCCTTAAAGGAACACCCCGAAATTCCGTTCGAGAAACTCCCGACAATCGGTCTACCGTCCCCATTTTCGCCGGCTATCCTGGGATTTGTTCGCCGATTTAACGAAAGCTTCCGGCGTTGCCGTTCCATCTATCGCCGATTTAATCCGCAAGTTGTTCTCGGAATGGGAGGGTTCACCTCCACCGCGCCGGTGCTTGCCGGAAAAATGCGGGGGGTACCGACGTTCATTCATGAATCGAATGCCATTCCCGGCAAAGCCAACAAATTGACGGCGCGCCTGGTGCGGGCCGTTCTGCTCGGCTTTAAGGAATGCGCGCCGTTTTTCCCGAAAGTAAAAACAGAAGTGACGGGCACGCCGATTCGGACGGAGTTGCAGCGGCTCGATCGTGGGGCGGCGCGTGAAAGGCTCGGGTTAAGAGCGGACCTCACCACCGTGCTGGTGATGGGCGGGAGCCAGGGAGCGAGCGGAATTAATCAGGCGATGATCAAGTCGCTCCCAGCACTGGATGGCGCGGCGCTGCAAGTGATTCACCTCACCGGAACACGGGATGAAAGACTTGTGGCCGACAATTATCGCCGCGCGAAACTGCCGGCCTTTGTGGCGGCGTTTCATCATCGCATGGAAGAATTGTACAGCGCGGCTGATTTCGCAGTTGCCCGATCGGGCGCTGCCAGTCTGGCCGAGCTGGCTGCCTTCGCTCTGCCCGCCATTCTGATTCCGTTTCCCTACGCAGCCGACGATCATCAGACACATAACGCCGAGGTTTTCGTCAAGGCAGGGGCGGCCATCGTGGTCAAGGAATCGGGAATCCTGGATGACGCGCTCGCCCACAAACTTCTTCCGTTCGTTAAAGACCAAGGCTCTCTCCAGCGCATGTCGCAAAACGCCGCCAAACTTTCCACTCGAAATGCCGCCAGCGCGGTGGTGGAAATGATCGAGAAATATACCAGCGTCGCCGAATGAAAACCGGGCCTACACACCTCAGTCTGGCGCGCTTTCTTACGCGAGAGCATCACCGCGTCCATCTCCTTGGCGTGGCCGGAAGCGGAATGAGCGGTGTCGCGGCCCTTTTGCTTGAGCTCGGCCACCAGGTGAGCGGATCGGATAAATCGATTTCGCTCGAAGTGGAACGGTTGCAGCGGCTGGGCTTGAAATTTTTCCAGCAACACCGCAGCGAAGACGCCGCTCACGCCGAGCTCATCGTCTATTCCTCCGCCATCAGGCCAGATAATCCAATTCTCGTTAGCGCCGGCAAATCGGAGACGCGCACGGCGCGGCGCGCAGAGGCGCTGGCGGCAATCATGCAGGGGAAACGCGGGATCATCATTTGTGGCATGCATGGCAAAACCACCACTTCGGCCATGACCGCACATGTCTTGCGGGAAGGCGCCCTGCACCCATCGCATTACGTCGGCGCGGAAATTCCGATTCTCGGCCAGAATGCCCACTGGGACCCGCGGGGAGAATATTTTGTGGCCGAGGGCGACGAAAGCGATGGCACCATTCGCTGTTTTCATCCTGAACATATCCTGGTCCTGAATATCGAGCCGGAGCATCTCGATTTTTATGGGGACCTGGCGGAAATCGAGGCGGTCTTTGATCAGTTAATCGGACAAACCTCCGGCAAAATTTTTTTCTGCCTGGATGACCCCGTCGCGACGCGGGTTTGCAAATCCGATCGCTCGGTTTCCTACGGGTTTAGCGAGAATGCCGATTATCGGGCGCAGGATATTTCGCTGGAGGATTTTTCCTCAGTCTTTGCTGTATTTCATCAAGGCGAAAAACTGGGCGAGGCGCGGTTGAACGTTCCCGGCCGGCACAATGTGCAAAACGCCACTGGCGTGATTGCGCTGGCGAGTGAACTCGGCATCCCGTTCGAGAAAATCGCCTGTGCACTAACGAAATTTCGGCACGCCCGCCGCCGTTTCGAAATCAAATACGCCAGCGATCGCTTTTTGCTGGTCGACGATTACGCGCATCATCCCACGGAAATCCGCGCGACGCTGGCGACAGCACGTTCCACGGGGCGCAAGCGGGTACTGACAATGTTTCAGCCGCACCGTTACACGCGCACCAAGGCATTGTGCAACGAGTTTGGCGCCGCCTTTGACCAGGCCGATCGCGTCGTTGTCACCGATGTTTATCCGGCGAGCGAGCCGCCCATTCCCGGCATTAGCGGTCAAACCATCGTCGACGCCATATCCGCGCACGGTCATCGCGGCGTGACTTATCAATCGCGTTTTATGCGCGTGCATCGCGACATCGGCAACATGCTGGCATCGGGCGATCTCATCCTTAGTCTCGGTGCCGGAAACATTCACGAACAACTCTCAATTCTGGCAGCGGAACTCGTCGTTGCCGAAAAATTAAAAGCGATTGTTGGCGAAGAAGGCGACGTGCGTCTGCATGAGTCGATGGCGAAACACACGACCTTGCGCGTTGGCGGTCCGGCGCAGTTTTGGGTCGAACCACGGACGGAAAAAACATTTGCCGAACTGATTCGTGTTTGCCGGCGCGAAAACCTCCCGCTCTTCGTCGTCGGACGCGGTTCGAATCTGCTAGTGCGCGACGGCGGGATCGAAGGCGTGGTCGTTCATCCTTGTGGTGGAGAATTCGATGACATCACTGTCAGTGGAAATGAAATTACGGCCGGGGTCGGCGCAAAACTGAAGCACGTTGCGTATGCGGGCCGCGATGCCGGTATCGGCGGCCTGGAATGGATGGAAGGAATTCCCGGGGAAGTCGGCGGCGCGTTACGGATGAACGCCGGCGCCATGGGCGGGCAGACCTTTGAGCACGTCGTGAGGGTGCGTGTTCTCGATGACGAAGGAAATGCCCACGTCATGACTCCGTCGGAGATGGAAGTGCATTATCGTCACGTTCCGACCCTGGAAAAACGATATGCGGTTTCGGCCGTATTTCGCGGCACGCCCGCAGCGAAGGAAGAGATTGTGCGCAAACTCGAGGAGTCGCAGCACAAACGCAAAACCACCCAACCCGCGGCCTCCAGCGCCGGATGCATTTTCAAAAATCCGGACAGCATTCCGGCGGGAAAATTAGTGGACGAACTGGGTTTGAAAAATTGTGCGATTGGAAAAGCGCGCGTCTCCGAAGTACACGGCAACTTTATCGTTAATGATGGCGGCGCGACCGCGTCGGAAATGCTGGAGTTGATTGAAAAAATCCAGGCAACCGCGCGAGAGAAACGCGGCGTCGAATTACAAACGGAAGTGCAAATCGTGGGGGAGAATGCATGAAGGGAATGCAATCGAAAGGGGAGAACTGAAATGAGCGCGCTACCAAAACGCATTGCAGTATTAATGGGAGGACCCGGTTCCGAGCGGAATGTCTCCCTCGCCACAGCACGCGGCGTTGCCAAAGCCCTCCGTTCGCGCGGGGCGGAAGTTTTCGAGATCGATGTTCGCGATGAAAATTTCGAGCTCCCACAGAACATCGACGTCGCCTTCCTCACCATTCATGGGACCTTCGGCGAAGACGGCCAAATCCAGCAGATTCTGGAAGATCGCGGTGTGCTCTACACCGGCGATGGCGTAAAGGAGAGCCGGACCGCGTTCGATAAAATCGAATCGAAGAAAAAATTCGAGGCTGCCGGTGTTACGACTCCTCGCTGGCAGATCATCGGTTCGAATGAGCGACCGACCCTTCCGCTTCCTTTCGTGGTTAAGGCGCCACGACAGGGCTCAACGGTTGGCATCTACATTATTAAGAGCGCCGATCAGCTCGAGAACGGCCTGGCGGAAGCGCGTAAATTCGATCGCCGGTTACTGGTCGAAGAATTCGTGCCCGGCCGCGAACTGACGGTTGGCATTCTGGGCGATCAAGCCCTGCCGATCATCGAGATAATTCCGAAGAGCGGCTTTTATGATTTTACCAATAAGTATCCGTTCCTGAATCCGCAGGCCGGCGGCGGAGCAGAACACGTTTGCCCGGCCAAGATTGAAGAAACGCTAACGCGCCAAATTCAGGACCTGGCGTTGCAGGCGTATCGCTCGATCGGTCTGCGCGTTTATTCGCGAGTGGATGTGCTCCTGCCGGAAAATGCGGCTCCGACGGTTTTGGAAGTAAACACTATTCCGGGAATGACGGAGGCGAGTTTGTTGCCGGAAGCAGCCGCAACTGCGGGCATCAGCTATGAGGACCTGTGTCTGCGGATTATCGAATTATCGCGCGCGCGGAGAGGGAGCGGGAAATGAGATCGAGCAGCTCCACTCGCAAACGGTCCCGCAACCAGCGCGTCTCGAATCCGCGTCAGCGCAAACAGCAGCATTTGCTTGATGTCAAGGTGCGCGCGCGCAAAGCCACGCAGCATCGCAACCGACGCGTCCTCGTTTTCATGTCCAAAATCGTTCTTGCCGCCGCCGTCTGCAGCGGAAGCGTTTTTGGCGCGCGCGTGGCAATGCGACGGTTCTTTTTCGAGAATCCGGATTACCGCCTGGCAATGATCGATGTGCAGACGGATGGCAGTTTGCTGCGCGATCAAGTTTTAAGAGCGGCCAATTTGCGTGAAGGCGAAAATATTTTTCGCATCAACCTCGCGCAGGTCCATCGCGTTTTACAGCAATTGCCGCAGGTGGATGAAGTGGAGGTGGTGCGCAAGCTCCCGGGAGAAATCGACATTCGCATCGTCGAGCGGAAACCGATCGCCTGGATCACGGGCGAGAAAGAGATTTCCGATCCATTTCAGTCTGATGTCGCATTTTTGATCGACGCGCGCGGGGTCCTGATGAAGGAAAGAAAATTGTTGCCGGAATATCTCGGGCTGCCGTTGATCACCGGTTGCACCAACGAATCGCTTGAGCCGGGGAAAATTGTTCAGTCCGTCGAGGCCAAGGCGGCCCTGGAATTACTGCGTCTGAGTGCGGCTAGTTTCATGCAAACCCGTTTCCAAATTCGCGAGATCGACCTCTCCAAAGGCTACTGCCTGGTCGTAACCGACAAGAATCATACCCGAGTCACCGTCGGTTTCGATCAGCTCGAAAAACAGATTCAACGGCTCGAACAATTCCTGGTTTATGCCGACGATTCTAAGCGCGAGATCGAAACGGTCAATTTGCTGGTGCAGCGGAACATCCCAGTCACCTTCATGAAACCACCGGCCGAAGTGATTAATGACACTATCGATCCGGAGGAGACGCCTCGCATTATGAAAGCGATTCCTGTGCATCCGCCGGCTCCGGCGTCGGGAAAAGGAAAATCAGCGCCGACGGCACCGGGAAAAAACCAAAACGGACCGCAACCTTTTTCGTTGCAAAAACAAAACTCAGAAAAGAAAGAGCGAATCGGAAATGGCCAGTAATGATCTGATGGTAGGGTTGGAAATTGGGACGTCTAAAATTTGTGTCGTTGTCGGTGAAACGCGTCTGGACGGGACGACGAAAATTTTGGGCGTCGGGCAGGCGCCTTCGCGCGGTGTACGCAAAGGCGAAATCGTCGATTTCGAGACGGCCATGAAATGCGTGCTGGAAGCGTTAAGCGACGCCGAAACGAAAAGCGACGTGATGATCAAGGGTGTTTATGTCGGCGTGACCGGCGCGCACATTCAGAGTTTCAACAACCGTGGCTGCGTCATTCTGCCGGACGACCATGATGAAATCGATGAACAGGACATTGACGACGTGAAGATCAATGCGCGCGAAGTGAGCATTCCGGCGCAGAACGCGTTTCTCCATTCCATTATTCAGCACTATCACGTCGACGGCCAGGATGGCGTGCTCAATCCCGTCGGCATGCTTGGTCACAAGCTGGAAGCGGATTTTCACATCATTCATGGTGTGCGCACTCGTATTCAAAACACCATTCGCTGCGTCAAGGAACTGCCCTTGGAGGTGGAAGATGTCGTCTTTAATCCGCTCGCCACCGCTCAGGTGGTCCTGGGCCAACAGCAAAAGAACATGGGAGCGCTGGTGATCGACATGGGAGGCGGCACCACTGATTACATTCTTTATGTCGATGGTGCAGTGAAGCAGAGCGGTACTCTGGGCATCGGCGGCGATCACATTACTAACGATATCTCGATGGGATTGCGCATCCCGATGGCACGCGCGGAAAAGTTAAAAATCGACGAGGGCAGCGTAATTCTTGGCAATTGTCTTCCGGGGGAAACGGTGGTGTTAAAGGACGATTCCGGTTTCGCCGGCAAGGAAGTGGAACGCGAGACGCTCAATACCATCATTCATTTGCGGGTGCGGGAGACACTCGAGCTGCTCAGGCGGACGCTGGAGGAAGAATCGTTCATCAATTTTATCGGCGAAGGCATCTTCATCACCGGTGGATGCAGCCTGATTCGTGGCATTGATAATCTGGCCGAGGAAATTTTTGAAATTCCGGCGCGGGTCGCGCATGCCCATACCATGTCGGGGCTAACTTCTGCCTTTCAGAATCCGCAGCTTTCCACCGCGATCGGGCTGATCAAATACGCGCAGGCCGTGCAGGCGGAGCGGCCACAACGGCGCGGATTTGGTCGCATTTTCAGCCGTTTTATTCCCGGAATGCGATGACCGAGGTGCAAAATGTCACAGAATTTGTTCTAACGATAAATAGACTAGAAGGAACCATATGATTCAACTAAGCCGAAACTACAGTCTACCGGAAAGAGAAGATCAAATCATCCCGATCAAAGTGATCGCGGTGGGAAGCGCCGGGTCAAATGCACTGGATCGCGTTGTGCTCGATGGGATGGACAAGTCCGATCTCATCGCCGCCAACACCGACGCGCAGTCCCTCGCCAGTTCGGTCGCGGCGGTGAAAGTGCAATTGGGACGCTCGATTACGCGCGGCCTCGGCACCGGCGGCGATCCCGAACTCGGATTCGATGCCGCCCAGGAAGCAGCCGATGAAATCCGCCAGGCCCTGACGCAAGCCCGACTGATCTTTATCTGTGCCGGTCTCGGCGGCGGCACTGGTTCCGGAGGAGCACCGGTGATCGCCCAAATCGCGCGTGAGATGGGCGCACTCGTGATCGCATTCGCGACTGTGCCGTTTACTTTCGGAGGAAAACGTCGTGCCGCTCAGGCTCGCGATTCCCTTGCTCGTTTGCACGAATCCACCGATGCCGTGGTCTGTTTCGAAAACGATCGCATGGCCGACATGGTCGCGCCCAAAGCTGGTATCCATCAGGCTTTTGCGGTCGCCGACATGACGATCAGCCAAAGTTTGCGTTCGATTGTAAATTTGATCCAGCGGCCGGGGATTATGCGCATCGGTTTCGATGATTTGCTCGCGGCACTGCGCGGCGGGGGTGGACGTTGTCTCTTTGGTTTTGGCGAAAGTGATTCGGATAATCGTGCGCACCAGGCCCTGGCGCAGGCGTTGAAGAATCCCTTGATGGATCGCGGGCGCTCGCTCGCTGATGCCTCGA
>WNGO01002369.1_pt1 | contig 12020 bp, 10 predicted proteins | sample 5400511 | NCBI WGS metagenome assembly WNGO01 (sample SAMN13153380, study PRJNA577476) | soil metagenome | isolation source: 20 cm soil or saprolite under Garry oak tree replicate 2 | place: USA:California | collected 2016-06-15
ACGCGACGCTCGTCACCTCACCCACTTCCTTCTCTCCGGCGACGACCTTCGTGCCTGCTGCGATCGGCTCGTCCGCATCCGCAAGGAATCCGGTAAACTTCCGGTGCACCGCGCCACGTGAGCGAATGCGTTCCACAATTTCCTGCCCGACGTAGCAGCCCTTGTTGAAATTTAAGGCGCGAGCCTGCTCCGTCTCCTGCGGCAGATCGCGCTCCCGGATATCGACGCCGTACATCGGAATGCCTGAGACAATGCGATGGATCTCGAGCGCTTCGGACCCGACGGGCGTGGCGCCGTGCGCTACCAGAGCATCCCAGGTCTTTCGAACGTCGCCCGGAGTTAGCCACAACTCGTAAGTCTCGAACGCAGCATCCTCGCCGCGCACGGCCGTGCACTGCGTGCATTCGCAGTCGCATGTGCACTTCGCCTCGAAGATCTCCAGAGGGTTCGTGCCTGGGATGGCAATCCCCGCAGCTGACAGAATTTCGCGCGACTTCGGCCCTCCAATGCCCAGCGTCGTAATCGAATCGCTCAGGTTCTTAACCTCTACGTCATCCATGATGATGTAGTGGTCAAAGGTCGCGAGTATCTTCTCAACCTGGCTACGGTCGGTGTCGACCACGATCGACTCACCCCGGTTGTAAGCATAAAGATCCCCCAGGATGCGTCCCTGCGGATTGAGCAGGAAGGCATACACACCTTGTCCCACGACGAGGTCGCGGACGTTGTTCGTTACCATCCCATTCAGCCAGCGCACGCGGTCGCTGCCGGTGAGAGAAATCTTGGCGCGATGCCCGAGGTCATAGACTCCGCAGTGCTCGCGCAGCCTCGCGAATTCCGTATCCCGATCGCTGAAGCGCACCGCAGACGCGGCGCCGCGATAGTCAGCGACCGCCGCCGCGCCCAGTCCCTCACCATTTGCCTGCAAAGCCGTAAGCCCCATACTTGTATTCGATTATAGCGAGTGTGTTAACGTTCCTGCCGTGGACTCGAAAAACGCTGCCCTCAAGCGCATCGCCGTCATACCCGGGGATGGCATTGGTAAAGAGGTGATTCCGCAGGCAGTTAACGCCATAAAGGCCGCCCGTGCCGCACTGGAGTTGACCGAGTTCGACTGGGGCGCTGATCGCTATTTGCGCGATCAGACCACGGTGCCGCCCGACGGATTCGCCATGCTAACCCGCGACTTCGACGCCGTCCTCGTCGGCGCATTCGGCGATCCTCGAGTGAAGACGAATATTCATGCCAAAGAAATCCTGCTTGGCATGCGCTTCAAGATGGATCTATACGCCAACGTGAGGCCAGTCCGCCTGCTCGATGCCGCGTTATGTCCGCTGAAGGGCGTTGAACCGAAAGATGTGGATTTCGTCGTCCTCCGCGAGAATACCGAAGGCGTGTATACCGACGCCGGGGGCGTGTTCAAGCAGGGAACTAGTGACGAGATCGCTACGCAGGAAGACATCAACACCCGAAAGGGCGTCGAGCGGATCATCCGCTACGCCTTTGAATATTGCCGGACACACACGAAACTAGACGGTTCCCCGCGCAGCAAAGTTCTGATGTCCGACAAGTCAAACGCTATGACGCACGCCGGCGGCCTTTGGCAGCGCGTCTTCAAGGAAGTCAGCGCCGAATATTCCGCAATCACGGCGCAGCATATGTACGTCGACGCCCTCTGCATGCAGATGGTCCGCGATCCACGCCAGTTCGACGTGATCGTGACCAACAACATGTTCGGCGACATCATCACCGACCTCGCCGCCGGACTCCAAGGAGGACTCGGGATGGCTGCCAGCGGCAACATTCATCCCGGCAAGACGTCGATGTTCGAACCGGTCCACGGCTCTGCCCCACCGATCGCCGGAAAGAACGAGGCGAATCCCTTCGGCGCGATTCTGACGGCGGCCATGTTGCTGCGGCACCTAGAGTTCACGAAAGAGGCTGACAGGATCGAGGCTGCGGTGCTGGAAGCAGTACGCCAGAAGAAGACGACGCAAGATATCGGCGGCTCGCTAGGCACCCGCGAATCAGGCAACTGGATTGCTAACAGATTGTCATCCTGAGCGGAGCGTGCAGATTCACAAAGTGAATCGGCATGCGGAGTCGAAGGATCCCTACGCGCTTCGTTATCCTCCGAATTCGTACGTGAATCAATACGAATTCCCTTGTAAGTCAGCTTTGATTCAAGCTGAAAGTGATCCTTCGACTCCGCAGGAAGCGCGCTTCGCGCGCATCCTGTTACGCTCAGGATGACAGTCTTAAGAGGACTATGCTGATCTTCGAACAACTAGTCAGCCGCGGCCTGATGGCTTTCGATCCCAATCGCAAAGTCCTTATTTTCAATCTACCCGCGCTAGCGAAATTTCCCACGATCCGCCAGCAGAGAATCGAAGAATTCAAATGGCTGATCGGCGATTGGGCATTCGAAAACCACGTCCGTGCAACCCCCACCACTCCCGCCTATACGGACACCTACTACTACACCTACGAACTCGCTGACAATGGCTCCCGCTACACGGTCAGCGGCCATGGTGCCAAGGCTCGCCCTTATCTGACCTTCGATCCCTTCAGCAACCGTTGGATGATGACCTTCACGGAAGGCCTGTTCGGCGTCTTGCAGTCGCACGGATGGGAAGGCGACACCATCGTCTTCTCCGGCCCGCTCACCATGTTAGGAATCGATTGCGAGCTCCGTCAGACGATTACGAAGAAGGGCTCGGACGAATTCCACATTCTGAATGAAGAAAAGCTCCCGGACGGCAGCTGGCGCGAGACCGACGAATTTTTCTGCCGGAGAAAGTAGCCTTAGGCCCGTCTCCCGCTCAGCAGCGCCAGTTCCCGCCACTTCCACTGGCAATCGACATCTGTAAAACTAATTTCGCGTAGCCAGCCGAGCTGTGTCTCCACGTCGAGCAGCTTATTCGAAGGATCTTCCATCTCGACCGTAAACCCAATGCGGCTCAGAAATTCCTCGTGCAGCCGAGGTGTAGGCGAAGCCACGTGTTCCAGATTACAAAACACACCACACGCGTTCAGCAACCTGTAAATCTCTGCATACAGCGCCCGTTTCCGTTCATGCACCAGATGATGAATGGCAAAGCTCGAGATCACAGCATCAAACTTCCCGAGCGCTGGCAGAGGAGAATCCATATTGTGATCCACGATAGAAACGCGCGGGTCCCCGGCGAACCGTTTGCCTACCGCCTCCAGCATAGCCGGAGAAAAGTCGACGGCTACGGCTTCGGTATCGGGATGCTGCCTTCGAACCAGCGCCAGCAACCGTCCATCTCCGGTGCCCAGGTCAAGTATTCTCCGCGTGCTTGCCGGAATGAACTCTGTCAGCGCAGCCTCGCCCTCGTTCCGGTGAGAAATCTGGTCGGCGCGCTCCAGATAGTCGCTGACGTGCTCGCTCGAAGTCCACAGGTTGACGGGACCACTCGTGCTCATGAAACAAGTATAAGGAAACGGTTACACTCAATCTCAATGAATAGAACTGAAGTGGGGCGCTCAGGGATTCGACGGTCGCTTTTGCTGGTTGTGCTGGCGTTGCTCGCATATCCGCGAGTGATAGCTGCTCAGGACAATCCGCCAGCCGGCCAGCCGACACAAGCTCCTGCACAACAGCAGCAGCCGACGAAGCCAATTCCCCCTCCCGAAGAACCCAAGGGCGAGGTCAAAATTACTCCGCGCGAGGCGGAAGAACTCTTCCACACCGTCGACGAGATTCTCGCCTTCGATAGCAAAGAGACCGGCTTGCCCATCAAGCGTGAAGTGAAGCGCAAACTGACCAGCCGTGATGAGGTCGTCTCGTATCTGACCAAGCATCTGAATGACGAAGACACACAGCGCCTCCGCCGCTCCGAACTCGTGCTGAAGAAGTTCGGCCTGCTTCCACGCGACTTTAATCTCGAAACGTTCCTCGTTGCGTTGCTCCGCGAAGAAGTCGCCGGCTACTACGATCCCAAGACGAAAACCGTGAACCTGCTCGACTGGGTGCCCATGGAAGAGCAGGAACCCGTGATGGCCCATGAACTCACCCACGCCCTGCAAGATCAGGATGTAAATCTGCAGAAGTGGATGAAGCGCGGGGAGAAGGACTTGGGTGAGATCAAGAAAGACCCAACCCCCGCCGACATTGAAAATGACGAAATGGATAACGCGCGCGAAGCCGTTCTCGAAGGCCAGGCGCAAGCCATGATGTTCCAGTACGCCATCGCGCCCACCGGACACTCAATCACCACTTCTCCAGAATTGGTCGGAGCCATGGAAGAAGAGAGTCTGACCGGGACTCCGAGCACCAAGGTCTTCAACGACGCTCCAATTTTCCTGAAGGAATCGATGACGTTTCCCTACAGCTACGGCATGGATTTCGTCATCAAGGTCCTGCAAAAGGGAGGGAAGAACACGGCCTTCGCCGGGATTCTGGCGAATCCCCCACACACCACGCGCCAGATCATGCAACCGGAAACTTACCTTGCTGGCGAAAAGATCGAGCCCATGCGCGTACCTGACTTCAAGCACGACTTTAAGGACTACCAGAAGTTTGATATTGGTGCGATGGGCGAATTCGATGTCGCGGTTCTTGTCGAACAATACGCGGGGAAGAAAATATCCAAGAAGATTTATCCCGAATGGCGTGGCGGATACTACTACGCGGCGAAATCAAAGACGAACCCTTCCGGTTCCCTTGCTCTGCTCTATGTTTCCCGCTGGTCGAGTTCGATCACCGCCGCCCAGTTTGCGGGCATTTACGCCCATTCCTTAGATCTTCGCTACAAGAAAGTAACGGAAGCAGGCGATCCCAAAGAGGCAGTTCAAAAAGCACCGGACAGCACCGACGCCGCACCACTGCCGCTCGAAGGACGTCACAGCTGGTCCACGGAAGACGGCACCGTCGTGATCGAAGAGAAGGGCGAGACGGTTTTCATCACGGAAAGCCTCGACGACGCTACGACGTCAACACTGGAAAAAGAAGTATTCATCACCGTCGCTCCGGCGAAGTGAAGACTCACGTAGGGACAGCCGCCTCGGCTGTCCGACCCGAATGCAGTCGAGGGGGAAGCAAGCCGCCGTCGACTAACTCTCTCAAGAAAGGCCAACTCACTTCTTCTTGCCGTCCTTGTCTTCCCTCGATTCTCCCAGGAAATGTTGCACTTTCGCTGTGAGAAAGAACTCTTTTCCCCCGCGCTCGATCGTGAGTTTCTTCTCCTGCCCCGGTGTCCCTCCCAGCATCGACCACACTTGCCCCATCGTGACGCCGCTGATGGGCAGGTCATCCACGGCCTCAAGATGATCTCCGCCTTCGACGCCGTCGACTAAAGGTTTGCCATCAATATCCGCCACCCCGAGAATGGTGAATCGTCCATCGCCCTCTGGCCGCAGAATCAGGCCAACAACATCAAAGTCGGGAAATCGGTAGGCCCGCCCGAGATCGAAGAAAACGGTGGAGTGCGCGTAATCAAGCCCCACGCGATAGTTCAAAAGCATATTCGATCCCACCAGGCCAACCGTCGGCATGGCTACGCGTTTTTCGAAAAAGTCCACGACCGGTTTCGGCAGCGCCACCACGGGCACGTTCGTCAGAAACAACGGCCCGAATTGCACGCGTTCCACGCTCATCACTTTCCACTTCGTCTCTTCGGAAGCTCCCCACATATTCGCCGATCCCACCGCACCGGTCATGCGCGGCCAATCACCGTGAGCGGCCGCCAGCTTGTCGAAGAGTTCGTCCGAAAGAAAGCTGATGGAAGATCCAACATCGAGCGCGAGATTGTATTTCTTGCCTTCGATCTGACTCGGCACCTGGATCAGACCGTTCTGCGCGTTTACCAGCGCCTTGCCCGACGCGCCGTGAAAATGAATGGTCCCCGGCGCTCCAATCGAAAATTTGCGCTCGACAAAATCGATCAACACGTCGTACTGCCGTAGAATGCTGGACGGCAGATTGATTTCCGCATTCATCCCCGGCGCCAAAACCGCAGCTTCGTTCACCGGTCTCAGCGCAATCTTCGCTTCGTTCACAGCCTTCAGCGGGACGTTCATTCCTCCGATAACGATCTCCTCGGGAGGTGGCGACGAACACTCCTGATCTCCGCATTTCACTGGTAACGACAGCAGAGTGGCCAGGCGTCGCGACAAATTCAGGTCAGGATCGCCGTTATCGACCCACACGCGAACCGTCTGCATGGAGCCATCTGGCAGCCGAAGATCGCCCTCAATCACAACCCGGTTGTGATCAATGGTGGCCGGAACCGTGACGACTCGCGCCCCGGCGGCATTCTTTCCCTGCGCGTGCAGCTGGCCCAGCAGGCCAAGAAGCATCAATCCCGAAATAACAGCACGCATACCAAAATTGTAGCCTGTGTAGGGGCGGACGCCTTCTCCGCCCCGCGACCCTGAGCGAAGCGAAGGGGAGCGTGCGAGAGCCGAAAGCTCCAAACTGCCTGCGGCATAACTCAAAACTCGTCCTGTATAATCACGAGTTTGCCCGAACTACCCACGCCCTCCGGAGGATCATTGCCACAGTCAGAAATTGGAATCATCGGCGGCAGCGGGCTCTACTCCATGCCCGGCCTGACAAAAGCAAAAGAAGCGCGCCTCAAAACGCCCTTCGGCGCACCGTCCGATGCCTACGTCTGCGGTACTCTCGAAGGCCGCAAAGTCGCCTTCCTCGCCCGTCACGGACGCGACCACCACCTGCTGCCCAGCGAACTGAATTTCCGTGCCAACATCCACGGCTTCAAGCAACTGGGCGTGGAACGCATCGTTTCCATTTCTGCCGTCGGTTCTCTCAAGGAAGAGCACAAGCCTCTCGATTTCGTGATCCCCGACCAATTTTTTGATCGCACCCGCCATCGAATCGACACCTTCTTCGGCAACGGCCTCGTGGCGCACATCGCATTTGCTGATCCAGTCTGTGGCGAACTGGCGTCAGTCGTCGCCCACGCATGTCAAAAGGTCGGCGTCGTAGGCAAACGCGGCGGCACATACCTCTGCATGGAAGGCCCGCAGTTCTCGACCAAGGCCGAGTCGAATGTCTACCGCGGCCTCGGCATGGACGTAATCGGCATGACGAATCTGCAGGAAGCGAAACTCGCTCGCGAGGCCGAGCTCTGCTACGTCACGGTCGCGATGGTGACCGACTACGACTGTTGGCACCCGCACCACGACTCGGTCACGGTGGATCAGATCATCGCGGTTCTGGTGAAGAATGCCGAGAACGCGACAAAAGTTGTACGTCAAACGGTCGCAGACATGCCCCGCGACCGATCCTGCAAGTGCGGCTCAGCCCTGGCACATGCGATCCTTACCAACCCCAAAAAGATTCCCCCGGCAACAAAAAAGAAACTGAAGCTGATCGTCGGAAAATACCTGCACCCCGTTTCAAAATCCAAATGAAAGCTCTTTCCTTCGTGCCCCTTCGTGTCCTTTGTGGTGGAAGCTTTTCGCGGGGGCAGCACCGGAAACCAGAAAAAGAATGAGCATACTGGTAGTAGGTTCGGTCGCATTCGATGACGTTACCTCGCCCTCAGGGAGCGTAAAGAATGTCCTGGCAGGCGCCGCCACCTATTTCTCCCTGGCCGCCAGCTACTTCACTAAAGTTCGAGTCGTGGCGGTGGTTGGAGACGACTTCGGCCCCGATCAGGAAAAAGTATTCCAACAGCACGGAATCGATATCCGCGGCGTAGAGCGGGCGAACGGGAAGACCTTCCGCTGGGGAGGCACCTACACCGAGAATCTGAACGAGGCGAAGACCGACTTCACCCATCTGAACGTTTTCGAATCGTTCAAGCCTCAAATTCCGAAAGAGTACGAAGACTCCGACTATCTGTTCCTGGCCAACATCCAGCCGACCCTGCAAGCCGAAGTTCGCCGCAAGATGACCCGAGTGCGTCTGGTTGGCTGCGACACAATGAATTACTGGATTAAAGGCACTCCGAAAGAATTGGGTGAAACCCTGAGGCTAGTCGACATCCTGCTCATCAACGACACGGAAGCCAAGATGCTGGCCCACGAAACCAACCTTCCCCGTGCTGCTCAGAAAGTAATGGCCATGGGGCCGCAAGCGCTGGTAATCAAGCACGGAGAATATGGTGCGACGATCTTCTTCCGCGAAGGAGCCTTCGGATTCGGACGTCACCCGTTCCGCGCCCCGGCCTTACCCATCGATGAAGTGAAAGACCCGACTGGCGCCGGCGATTCCTTCGCCGGAGGATTCATGGGTTACCTGGCGTCGCAAGAGGAAGTCAACCGCGAGGTCTTGAAGCGCGCCATGTTCTACGGCAGCGTCATGGGGTCGTTTGTGGTCGAGCGCTTCGGCCCCGAGCGCCTGCGATCTCTGACTCGCGACGAGATCGACGCCCGCTTCCAGATCTTTCGCGAACTGACGCACCTGGAATAGTGGCGCCATATGTGGATTAGCAGAAGCGTCATTGCTGTGAGAGACGGAACGGGAGAGGGAAGTAAAAACGTAGAATAAAGGAAAATGTGGAACGGGGAAATGTGGAACGGGGAAATGTGGAACGGGGAAATGTGGAAGAGCGGCGCTTTAGCGCCGCGTAAAGAGTACGTGCTGAGCGGGCTTTTAAGCCCCTGTGGTTGTTTCATTCTGCACGCCTAACCTGCTTTTCGTGCTGAAGTGCGAAACTGACACCTGAGACTCGCCGCATATCCGATGCCCAAACCGCCCAAGAACAAACCGTCACCCCCAGGCGCTTCCGACATTCCTCTGTTGGCATGGCTGGCGACATCCGTCTCGATCTTGACGTTCCTGTTCTACATGAAAGCCGGCGACGTGCTCCTCTATGGCGATGCCATAGCGCACATCAATATCGCCCGCCGCGTGTTCGATTCCAAAACTCCCGGGCTGCTGCAACTCGGCACAGTGTGGCTCCCGCTTCAGCACCTGTTGATGATCCCTTTTCTGATCTCCATGAATCTGTGGCGCAGCGGTGCAGGCGGGTCGATTCCGTCAATGGCCGCCTACGTGTTCGGAGTGGTGGGAATGTTCCGCCTCACACGATGCGCCCTCGCCGGCTCGAATCCCCCGGATGAGGTAGCTCGAGCAGCAGCTTGGATCGCAGCTCTCATCTATGCCGCCAATCCCAACCTGATGTACATGCAGTCCACGGCAATGGGCGAAACAGTCTATCTGGCCTTTTTTGTTTGGACGGGGGTTTATTTCTGCGAATGGACTCGCGGCAATCCCGCAGTGCTCGCCAAGTGTGGCCTGTGTCTGGCCGGAGCAAGTCTAACGCGTTACGACGGATGGTTCCTCGCTGTTGCGACGACCCTCGCGGTTTTGTTGGCTTTTGGGAAGCAGGTCTTGGCGAACCGTGGAATGGCGGTCCTTCCGGGCCGCGTCAGCAACACCCACACGACTGGGGCTTTAGCCCCCAACACAGTGATTAGGTTTCTGCTGATCGCCGCCGCGGCTCCCGCGCTCTGGCTCGCCTACAACGCGATTGTCTATCGCAACCCGCTCGAATTCGAAAATGGGCCCTATTCCGCGGAGGCGATCGAGCGCAGGACCCAGAATGCCGGGAATCCCGGTCATCCCGGCAGCGGCAATCCACTCGTGGCGGGAATGTATTTCCTGAAGGCCGCGGAGGGCAATATCGCGGCGAATGAATGGCTGCAGCGAGGTTGGATTCTCCTCACGCTCGGCGCCGCGCTGACCCCGGTGATCCTCTATCGCAACGAATCCCTGCGTCCGTTCGCGAAGTCCGTATGGCCGCTCGCCCTGTTGCTCATTCCCGTTCCGTTCTACGCGTTGTCGATCGCCTACGGCGGCGTCCCTATCTTCGTCCCGCAGTGGTGGCCGTTCAGCCACTACAACGTGCGTTACGGACTGCAGTTGCTGCCGGCCTTCTGCGCATCGCTCGCTGTTCTTGTGAATTTCATCTTCCGCTCGAATTGGAACTGGCGCCTTCGCTTCGCCTCTGTTCTTGTGCTGTTCGCGTTCGTGCTGGCCAGCTACAGCCGGGTTTGGCGTGCCGGACCGGCATGCCTCGAGGAAGCCGAAATCAACATGAAGACGCGGAATCAGCTCGAAGTCCAACTCTCGACTTGGCTTGAGAGGCTTCCTCCTGGAGTCACTCTGCTCATGTATGTCGGCGATCACGTCGGAGCCGTCGAACGCGCAGGCATCCCTCTGCGCAACACGATCAACGAAGGCAACCACCGCGTCTGGAAGCAGCCCACCGATCCCGAAGGTCTCTGGGAACGCGCCCTCGCCGATCCCCCAAAGTACGCCGACTATATCCTCGCGTTTGAGGGTGATCCGGTATGGCAGGCTGTCCACAATTTGGCTCTGCCGGAACTAGTCGAAATTCACGTCACTGGACAAGCGCGAGCCGTTCTCTACCGCGCTCGGTAATCAGCCCGGTTAACGCGGCTGCATGAGGCCCGAGTGGTAAAATCCGGCCATCCGAAGCATTGTGAGATAGCGGGACGTTCGTATGCACTGGCAACACTTCGTCGACTTGATTCACCGGGAGATGGCGAGCGGCATTGTCAGCAGTTCGCTCACGCGACTCCTGTTGGCGGCGATTCTCGGCGGGTTGATCGGCTTGGAACGCGAGTCGAAACACCGCGCGGCCGGCCTGCGCACCAATATGTTCATCTGTTTTGGGGCGGCGCTCTTCACCGTTCTTTCTCGCGGCCTGGCGGCCGAACCTTCCGATTACACGCGCATTGCCGCCCAGATCATTCCCGGTATCGGATTCATTGGCGCCGGCTCGATCCTGCACACCCGCGGCCTCACCAGCGGACTCACCACCGCCGCAACCATTTTCGTCGTGGCCTCCATCGGGATGGCTGCCGGCGGAGGGCTCTACCTGACCGCATTTTTTGCCACGGGGCTCGTGCTAGCGTCACTCTTCTTACTCGGTTATGCGGAAGAGAACCTTAATATCAAAGTCCTGCTCACGAGCTATGAAGTCACCGGGGGCAGCGTCGAGGAGATCAGCATCGAAGTCACCCGCATCCTCGAGACACACCATCGCATGATGCAGAACGTGGTCAGCGGCAACACCGGCCGGCACGTGCGAGTGCAGTTCGATGTCGACGGCTGCAGCCGCGAACAAAAAGAATTACTCCACCAGTTGATAGCCTCAACCGTTCTTCAGAGTGCCTTCTGCCTTGGGCGGGTGGAGCACGAGTGAGGCCTGCCGTTCGCACCATTCCCTTTGTTAAGGCCAGCGCGTGCGGCAACGATTTCCTGCTGATCGACGCCGCGCTTGCGCCCTCCGATATCGCTGCCTTCACGCGCCGCATTTGCGACCGGCACGATGGCGTTGGCGCCGACGGTGTGGAATGGATGACGCCGCACTTTTCGACGGATCTCGAAATCCGTCTGATCAACGCCGACGGCTCGCCAGCGGAGATTTCCGGCAACGGCACCCGCTGCGTCGCCACCTACGTCTGCGCCACGCAGGGGAAAGAGCGCATCGCAATCCTGACCGGGGCGGGACCCAAGGTCTGCGTTCTGACCGCCCGACGCGACTCTGAGTTCGAATTTGAAACTGAAATGGGAAAAGCCACGGTCGAGCCCGAGGTGATCTTGAAAGCCAGCTCCGCGGAAGTGCGTGGCATTCCTGTATCCATAGGCAATCCTCATTTTGTAATCATCGTCGCCGAATTTACACGCAACTGGCAATCGCAAGCGGCCGAGATCCAAAAGCTGCCACAATTCCCGGATGGCGTGAACGTCGAGTACGTCGTAGTCGACAGCAAATTTGACCTGCGAGCCCGCTTTTTTGAACGCGGTGCGGGCGAGACGAAATCGTCTGGCACCGGCTCGTGCGCGTCGGCCGTGGCTGCCATGAGCGCGGGGCGCGTCGATTCAACCGTCAAAGTTCATGCGCCGGGCGGCACGCAGACGGTTCGCCGCCAGGGCAGCGACATTTTCTTACGCGGTCCGGCACACTTGGTGTGCGAAGGAGAATTTTATCTAGGTTGAACGAGGGCGACCATCGCCCGTGCGCCCATGTCTGCTTCCAGTGTCCAACTCGTCAAGC
>WNGO01002370.1_pt1 | contig 12017 bp, 8 predicted proteins | sample 5400511 | NCBI WGS metagenome assembly WNGO01 (sample SAMN13153380, study PRJNA577476) | soil metagenome | isolation source: 20 cm soil or saprolite under Garry oak tree replicate 2 | place: USA:California | collected 2016-06-15
AGCGCTGCCGGCCCGCGAGCAGGCTCGGGCAATCCGCCTGCTTCGCGCCCTCGGGAAGGGCGCCGCGAAGGGGTTATCGGGAGGCCGGGTCAGAGCCCCTGGCGCAACCGCAGCCCCAACGTCCGGTACCTGAACCCCTCGGTTCGCGTCCCGGTGGTCGAGGTGGCGCCGGCGGAGTTCGTGATCGAGCCCACCAGCGCCACCTCGTTGTTCGCCCCCCAGCCGCGGGACAGCGTGACGCCGAAATGCCATTCGGTCTGGTGGGCGGCGCCGCGGAACACCTGCTCTGCGCCGATGCCGCCGTCCGTCCGCAGGCCCCAACGGCTGCGCTGCCACTGGTACACGACCCGCGCCTCGAGCACACTGAAGCGATCAGGGGCGAAGTACAGCCCCGGCGCGCCACGCCGGTAGCCAAGCGCGCGGGCAAAGGGCCCGAGTTGCAGCCCGCGCACCACGCGCCCCAGCACCGCGCCCACGGCTGAATAGCGGCGGTTGCCGTCCGAGAACCAGGCGCCGCCCCCGCCCCCCGAGATCGACCAGCCCGCGCCCGGCGACACATCGAAGCTCAGGTCGACGGCGTCAATCATGAGATCCTGGCGCATGAGGCCGGCGGTTTCGTCGAACGGCGTACGGCTATACCCGACGCTCACCGCGGCGTAGCGGGCGGGGCGGAAGCCGAGCCCGAGCTGCGCCGTGAGGGGCGTGCGGGCGGGGGCGACGTCGGGTTCGATACGGCGCGCGCCCAGACCGGCGCGCAGTACCGCGCCTCGACCCAGCGCCGCCATCACGTCGCCTCCGGCACCGAAGCTCGTGCCGTCCCCCGCCGGGTCGGTGGCGTGGCGCCAGCCGGCGTGGAGCGTGCCCCGCACCTTCCCGCCAGGCGACCCCGTGAAGGATGCCTCCTGGGCCACGAAGTCGTTGTGGTCCGAATCGCCGGCGCCGTCCGCCGTCGTCGCCACCTCGGGGCGCAGCGCCGCGCGCACCGCGCGCGCCAAGTCCCGGGCCGTGCGGTCGTCCGGAGCGGCCGCGCGCGCCCGTGCGGCGTACGCTTCGGCGAGCCCCGGCTGCCCCTTCCAGTACAGCGTCTGGGCGAGACCGATGAGCAGCTCCGCGGCATCGGGGTGGGCGGCGAGCGCCGCCCGCCACAGCTGCTCGGCCTTGTCCAGGTCCCCGCTCCACGCGACCACGCGCGCCCGCCCCGCCAGCGCGTCCACGCGTCCCGGCGCGCGCGCCAGCACCGAGTCGTACAGCGCCTCGGCCGAGCGCATCCGTCCCGCCCAGGCGAGCACCTGCGCCTGTGAGACCATGATGTCGCCGTCTCGGGGTTCGAGACGGCGCAGCCGAGCGAAGCGCTGGAGTGAGAGAGTCAGCTTGCCGTCCCAGCTGTCGAGAATCGCGAGCCGGTACAGCGCCCGCACGTTCACCGAATCAGTCGCGAGCACGCGCTCGTAGGCGGCCCGCGCGGCGGCGTACTCACCGCGCCCAAACGCGGCCTCTGCAGCCGGGAGCTGCGCCGTGAGGAGCGCCGGGACCGCGAGGAGTGCGGGCACAATGTTTCCCGTCACCATGCTCCCCCCCACACCTCGCGCAACGCGAAATACGCAGGCTTCAGACGCTCGTGCCACGCCGGCACCTCCCAGGTGGGCCAGGCATATGTCCGGGTCGCAGGCAACACGGCGCGTACCGCCCCGCTGCCTCGATCGACCACCCGGACCGTGAAGCGCACCCCGTCCGTGACCGCGGTCTCGAAGTGGCCGTCGCGACGGTACCGCACCATGATCCGTCGCGCCGACGGATCGGTGACGTTGAGCAACGCCCAGGGAAGTCGTACTTCCGTGACGTGGGCGTCGCGATCCGCGTACCAGTCGGCGAGGGTCGACTGCGCGGTGCGACCATAGCGCAGCCGGCCGCGGTTCACGCCCCGCGCCGGATAGGTGTGCCCGTCCCGGCCGATGCGCCAGCGGTTCGTCGTCACAAACAGGGAATCGAACGCAGCGTCCCCGCCGCTTTCCCTCGGCACGTCGACCGTCACGGCCTCGTTGTAGAACAGATCGAGCGCCGTAGGACCCATCCCCGGCCGAGGTCCGAGGTACGGGTTGTACGACGGCGCTACCAGCAGCTGCGCGTCGCTCGTGTCGTTCAGCACCACCACGAACTCGCAGCCGATCTCGCTTGCGAGTCCTCCGAGGAGCCGAAATCGGCCCCGGTCCCGCCGATAGCTGTCGATCCCGACGACGTAGCGCGCCGCCTCGAGCCCCGGGCTTCCCGCGAACGCCAGATACAGATACGACGGGTCCGCCCCGGCCCGCAATACGACCGAGTCGCCCCGCTCGACGAACGGCAACGCCTGCCACCGCGCCGGATCGCCGCCCGGCTCGGGGGTCGCGTCGGCGGGGCCGGCGTACTCCGCCAGGAGGCCATAGTTCTGCTCTGCGTTCTCGACGTTGTGCCACAAGCGCGTGCGCTCGGCGGGTAGCTCGAGGTCGGTCGTCACCCAGGTGTGCTTGAACCATTCGTCGAGCCAGGCGAACACGATCCCGCCCGCGGCCCCGGCGGCGTGGATCTCCCGGGTGAGGCGTGCGTCCAGCTCGGCCATGGCGCGCTCGTCATGCCCGCCATGGTCCATCCCGTCCGGGCCGAGATGCGACACGCCACGCGACGACGGGACGCCGTATTCGGCGATGAGCAGCGGCCGCCCCGCGTGGTGCCGCTTGAGATCCGTCAGATATCCGAAATAGTGCGATGGGCCCTCGGGCGAGCGGGCGCTCGCGTAGCGCGGCTCGAGCGCCACGAAGTCGGGATAGTAGGGGTAGACGTGGTACGACGCGAAGTAGCCGCCCAGGTTTGCGCTGGTTGTGCGAACCAGCATCGCGTCGAGCGACTCGCGGTCGTTGTCGTACTCCTTGAGCCGCGGGTTGGGCGGAAAGTGGTAGCGGCGGCGCAGCCGCTGCTCGTCCTCTAGAGTCGGCTCGGTCGGGTGCTGCAGCGGGTCGAGGGTGGGCCAGTTGGTGTAGGCGATCGGGCGCTGGGCGCCGTACGTGTCCCACTCGTACCCGAGCAGGTAGTCGCACTGCTCCGCCATCCACGCGTCGGCCGGCGTCCCCGCCCCGCGATCGATGGTCAAGAACCGGCCCGCGTACCCTGTCCGTCCGCGGCGCCGCGCGTTGTACCGCTCGATCGAGTGGGGCTCCCACTCCCGGCCGATCAGATACGCCAGCACGTGATCCGCGACGTCGGCGTCGTAGCGGCCGAACGCGTGCCCGGGGCGCGCCGCGATCCGCGCCCGCCCGTGCACCAGGTCCACCACGCGCCGCATCTCGGCGCGGAATTCCGCCTTCCACGACACCGCGTCGTAATCGTTGCCGGGCGGCGGCTCGGCCCACACGCCGTGCAGCAGCCAGAGCGCTCGATCGGGATGCGCCTCGTTCCACTGCCTGAAGGCGCGGTAAAACGCGGGCGGCAGAATCGTGTACAGGCGCACCGTGTTGGCATTCGCCTCGGCCATGAGGCGCAGCCAGCGGGCGTAGGTAGAGTCGTCGCCCGGGAACTCGGAAGGAAACTTGCCGGGGAGCGCGGCACCGAGATTCACCCCCTTCACATAGAAGGGTCGCCAGCCGTCCGCGCCGCGGACCTCGAACCGCTCGCCCGCCGTGCGCGCCGGCACCGCGGGCTCGGGACCGCGGCGCGGCGCCGGGAGGGCGAGCCCCGAGTCGAGCCCAAGAGAGAGCAGCTCCTGCTCGGCGTCCGGGTACCCCGGCACGGCGCGCAGCGCGCGCCGCCACGCGAGCACCGCCTGCCGGCGGTCGCCGGAGCGCGCCCGCGCGAGCCCCAGCCCGTACCACGCGTCGGCATCGGCGGAGTCGCTCCGCAGCGCCAGCAGGAATCGGCCGGCGGCCTCCTGCGCGCGACCGAGCCGGAACAGCGCGAACCCGAGGCCGACCTGGGCTCCGTGCTCACCGGGGCACAGCGAGTCTGCCGCAGAAAAGCGGCGCACGGCGTCCGCAGCGTCCCCGGCACGATACGCCCGCCAGCCCCCCTCGTCGGTGGCGGCCGCGGCGCTGGCGGCGCCACGCGAGCACGGCCCGGGAGCGGGACCCTGCATCGCGAGCGCGGCGAGCAGCACCACCATGGACGGCCAAGATAATGAAAGCCGGGGCCCCCATGGGCCCCGGCTCGCGGTACCGGAACGGCGGGCGGGCTAGCGCTTCACGGCGTTCACCGCCGCCAGGGCGTCGAGATAGCCCGCGCCCACCTCCCACAGGGCAAACGTCGGCAGCGGCCGCGCGGTACTGGTGATCGCCTTCGCCACTTGGTCCGGCGTCAGCGTCCCGCCAGCCGCCTCCTGCATCAGCGCCACGACGCCGACGACATGCGGCGTCGCCATCGACGTGCCCGACGCGCAGGTGTAGAACGGCTCGTTCGTCGCGCTGATGGCGCAAGTGCTCGTCAGGTTGAAATCGTGGTTCGCGTCGAGCCCGTTGAGCACGGTGCCGGTGGACGCGCGTGTCGAGACGATGTGCACACCCGGAGCCGTGATGTCGGGGTGATACAGCGGATCTCCGGCGACGCCTCGCGACGAGAAGTCGGCGAGGATCGGCGCCCGATTCTGTCCGGTCTGATCGGCACAATGAATTGCCGAGTTAGTCGGGTCGGGGCTCACGAGCTTGCACCCCGCCGCCACGCCGATCACCCACGGCGCCACGCTGTAGGGGTTCAACGTGTTTTGGTCCGGGCCATCGTTGCCCGCAGCGAATACCACGGTGATCCCGTGGTTGTGCACCGTCTTCGACGCCTTGTTGATCGGGTCCTTGGGATCGAACGCGCCGCTCGTCCCCCACGAGTTGTTCACGACCTTGATGTTGTACGCCTTCTGGTGCTCGAGGATGTAATCGAATCCCGCGAGCGCGAAGAAGATGAACAGCACGTCCCCGGTGCTGATGCCGACGAGGTTGGCGCCGGGTGCGACGCCGGTGTAATAGCCGCCCGATGCCTTGCCGAGCGCCGCCGTGATCCCGGCGACGTGGCTGCCGTGGCCGACCGACGTCTCGCTGTTCGGGAGGTTCTCGACGAAGATGTCCAGGCCCTGCTTGAGGGGCTTCGGGGCCGGCCCCGAGAAGGTCACTACGTCGCTCAGGTTGAAAATCACCTTCGCGTTCTGCACCGTGTGATCGGGATAGTGCAGGTCGGGGTTGTACAGCCCGTCGATCCCGGAGTCGAGGATCGCGATTCCCATGCCCTTCCCTGTGATGCCCATCGTATGCACCGCATCAGCGCGAATCGTGGGGACGCTCTCGTGCAACAGCAACGTGTAGAGACCGCCACGGCGGCCGTAGTATCGCAACTGCTTGTTCAAGTAGACCGACTGGACGCCGGGTAGAGCGGCGATCGCGCTGATCTGCGCCGGAGTGCCGACGCCCGCGACGAGCTCCAGGTTCTTGAACTGCACCACGCCCGCGCCCAGGCCGAGCATGGCGTTGGAGACAGCGCTCTTCGTCGTGACGGTTTCGTCGTAGTTGACGATGATCTCCACTTTCGCGGTCGGCCCGGCGCCGGCGAGCGCGGTGGACAGCGCGGGGTCCAGCACATTGGCGTCGAGCCGCGGCGCCGCGCGCTGCGGGCCCGCCACATCCGGCCGCTCGCGGCACGCACCGGCGAGCGCCAGCAGCGCGACCAGTACGGAGCGTCTCATGCGTCCCCTCCTCAGGTTGTGGATGGAGCGACACAGGAGGGGGCAAAACGGGTGCCGACGAGTCGCAAAGCGGAACTCCAAATCCCGTGTGGCGAAGACGCATCAGCACACAGGCTTACGACTGCGTGATCAGTGGAATGTGACGCCCAACCCGAAGTCGACCACGTTCTGCTTCCAGCCGGTGGCGAACGTGCCTCCACCTCCCGACACGTTCAGATCCCCGACCCCGCCGTACACGAAGTTAGCCACGGGCGTGAGTGAGACGTTCTGGCCGACCCGGATGTCGTAACCGGCGCCCGCCGTGAACCCCCAACCCGTCCCGCGGATGGAAGGAGTGGTGTTAACGCTGTAGTCCGAGAATCCCAGGCCGCCCGTGAGGAAAAAGCCGCTGGCCGCAGGATAATAGTAGAGGGACGCCGTGACATTGCCCATCGTCTCGGTCGTGTCGCCGCTCGAGTGCGACCAGCCGTTGATGGCGCCGCCGATGAGCACGTTGCGGCTCGGTGTGCCGCCGAGCTTCAGGAACGCCGTGACGCCCCCCGTGCGGGGGCCGCTGCCGCAAGTGCCGCACGTGATGTTGGCGGAGCCGTACCCCAGACCGAACCCGATCCAGAAGCCTTCGCGCCGCTGGGGGTACTGCGCCCGCGCCACGGATGCCGTGACGCCAAGCAGGCCTGCTGCCGCGAGAATGCACGCTGCCGTACGCATCGAACCCTCCGTCGGAATGACTCCCCGGGCAAAGGCGATTTCCATGCCGGGTGCGGGCGGCGTGGCTCGGCGCTGGGCTGTCCCCTTTCGGGGCCAGCGGAAGACGAATGCAACGAAGATCCGGCGTGAGGCCGTGTCGCTGCGATTCGACCTCTACAGCAGATTCTTGGTGACGGCACGAGGCTTGCTGCGAAGGCCTGCCGACCTACTGTCATCGAAATCGCGCCGAACAAGCAAAAATTGATTGACACCTGCGCACTGGAGGCGTTAGCTTGGCCCTATGAAACTCATCACCACCATCGTACGGCCCGAGCGCCTCGCCGAGGTCAAGGCGGCGCTGTTCCGGGCCGGCGTCACCGGGATCTCGCTGACCCGCGTCAGCGGCCACGGGGGCGAGCAGGAGATCGTCGAGCAGTACCGCGGCACCACGGTCGTCATGGAATTCCACGAAAAAGTGAAGATCGAAATGGCGTGCTCCGAGCCGTTCGTGCAGCCGTGCATCGACGCCATCCTGTCTTCCGCCCGCACCGGCGAGGTCGGCGACGGCAAGATCTTCGTGCAGCCGATCGAGCGCGTCATCCGCATCCGCACGGGCGAGGTGGACAACGCGGCGCTCACGGCAGTCAACGCCGCCGCGGTCCAGCGGGAGGCGCTCAAACACGTACAACCCGCCGGCGCGGGAGCCGGGGCCGGGGAGGAGGAATCATGAGACTGCCGTTGCTCGCACTCGACGCCGCGGCGATCTCCGCGGGCGACACCGCCTGGGTGCTCACCTCCACCGCGCTGGTGATGGTGATGACCGTGGGGCTGGCGTTTTTCTACGGTGGCTTAGTCCGGCCCAAGAACGCCCTCAACACGATGATGATGAGCGTCGTGGCGCTGGGCCTGATCAGCGTGCAATGGGTGTTGTTCGGCTACTCGATCGCGTTCGGCCACGGCTCGCCCCTGTGGGGCGGGCTCGGTTGGCTGGGGTTCTCGGGCGTCGGGGTCGACCCTGACCCCGCGTACGCCGCCACGATCCCGCTGCAGGCGCACGCCATGTTCCAGCTGATGTTCGCGATCATCACTCCGGCGCTCATCTCGGGCGCGATCGTGGAGCGGATGCGGTTCCGGGCGTACGTCGTGTTCCTGCTCCTGTGGGCGACGTTCATCTACGACCCGCTGGCGCACTGGGTGTGGGGGGCGGGGGGCTGGCTCCAGAAGCTGGGCGCGCTCGACTTCGCGGGCGGCACGGTGGTGCACATCAGCGCCGGCGTGTCGGCGCTCGTCGCCGCCCGGATGCTGGGGGCCCGGCGCGACTTCAAGCGCACCGCCATCGTGCCGCACAACGTCCCCCTCGTGCTGCTCGGCGCGGGACTGTTGTGGTTCGGTTGGTTCGGCTTCAACGCCGGCTCCGCCCTCGCCGCCAACGGCCTAGCCGCGCTCGCGTTCACCAACACCAACACCGCGGCCGCCATGGCGCTCGTCACCTGGGCGTGCCTCGACCTCGTCCGCACCGGCAAGATCACGGCGGTGGGCGCGGCGACGGGGCTCGTGGTGGGGCTGGTGGGTATCACGCCCGCGGCCGGCTACATCACCGCTCCGGCGTCGCTCGCGGTCGGGGCGCTGGCGGCGCTGGTGAGCTACACCGCGATCCAGATCCGCGCGACCACGCGGCTCGACGACTCGCTCGACGTGTTCTCCTGCCACGGGCTCGCGGGAGTGGCCGGAGCGATGCTGACGGGCGTGTTCGCAACCAAGCTCGCGAACCCCGCGGGGGGCGACGGCTGGCTGGCGGGCAACTTTGCGCAGATGGGCGTGCAGCTCGTCGCGGTACTGGCGACCGTCGCGCTCGCTGCGGCAGGCACCGCGGTGATCCTGACGATCGTCAAGGCCACGGTGGGCATCAAGGCCGATGTGCGTGCGCAGCTGCGCGGGCTCGATCTGTCCGAGCACGGGGAAGAGGCGTACTTCGGCGAGCAGGGAGCGATCGCCGGGCCGGGCACGGCGCTAGGCGAGAGCGTGGTCGTCTCGGCCGTGGCGACGGAGCCGCTCGGAGCACCCGCGGCGGGCTAGGGAGCTCGGCATAGGTGACGCGAAGTCGGGGGTGGGGGCTCGCACGCTGACACGCGAGGGCGCACGGCAGGCACAGCAGCTCTGATATCGCCCATGCTTCGGCGCAGATGTGCCCCCGAGCGCCCTCGCGTGTGACGCGTGCGACGCCCCCACCCCCGACTTCGCGCGACTCGTGCGGAGCTTCCCTAGGGCCTACTCTACCGCGCTCGCACGGTGATCTCGCGGGTCGCGCTGGCCCGCGCCGCGGCGGGCCCGTGCACCACGAGCTCGATGCGATAGGGGCCGGGCGACAGGCCCGAGAGGTCGAGCGCCAGCGCCCGGCCGGCCACGGCCCCGTGATGCTCCGGGACTTCCCGCCACTGGAGCCGCACCGAGGCGCGGCGGCCGGCGAGCCGCAGCGACTCGGCTGCCTTGCGCAGCCACCCCGTGCCCACCGGCAGCACCGTGACCTGGGTCGTCACCACCTCCCCCGAGTCGAGCCCGGCGATCTCCCAGAACAGGCCGAGGCGTGAGCGCGGATCCGCCACGGTCGAACCCCTTACATAAGGAAGCGCGGCCGCAAGCTGGGTCGGCAGGGAGTCGGGAGGATCGAACAGCAGAATGTCGGAAAGAGATAACCCGGCCCCGGTGCCGGGCGGCCGCACGCCGTAACGCGCACGAGCGACGTGACGTCGCGCCGGCGCGACCAGCTCGAGGCTCACGAGCTGCGGCGCGCAGTCCGCTTTTGCGACGATGACATCCGAGGCTTTCGCGCCGGGGCGGCGCTCGATCACGGGAACACTGCGTTCGTCGCGCGCCAGCACCAGCGCCGCCTGCAGCGAGTCACCGGAGAACAGCGTGTCGGTGCGCACGTCGTAGGCGGCGACCACGAGACACGAATCCCGCCGTGGGAACAGCGCGACCTGGTGCTCGAGCGGCGCGACCGCCGTGGCGTAATGCGGTGCGTAGCGCTCGCGGGCGCGCGATGCGCGGAGGTCCCAGAGTTGCGGAGTCGCACTCCCAGTGTCGTCGAAAGCGGCCCCGTCGGGGAGAAAATGAAACGCCGGCTCGGGGTCGTGGCCGGTGATGGGCACATCCGCCAAGCCGCTCAGCGTCGGTGGCTCAGCCTGCGTCCAGTACGCCGGCCACCCGAACCGCAGCATCAGCTCACGTAAGTCGTCGCCCCAGGGGATACCGTAGGTCGAGCGCGCGTCCTGCTCGATGCGCGCCATGGTCGCGCGGGCCAGGTGCTCGGTGCGGCGGTCGTTGCCGGGGAGCGAGTAGAGCGGCCGGGCGAGCCACCAGAGCCGTCGCTCGAACGCGCCGCGCTCTTCGCAGGACAGCCGACGGTAGCGCCGCGCGAGGTCGCCCTCGAGGAGCGACGAGATATCGGTCCAGCGACAGCGCTCGTCGGGCGGCATGGCGTCGAGCGCGACGCGATACACGGTGTCCGCGGCGCCGTAGTCGCCCGTGACGTGCCAAACCAAGCCCGTCAGGGCCTGGCACCACCATCTCTGCGCGGCGCACGTCCGGGCGACCGCGAGCGCCTCGGCCGAACGCCCGCTCTGCAGCAGGTAGCGCACGCGTTGGCCGGCGATCCACGCGTCGCCGGGGAGCGCCAGCGCCGCGCTATCGAGCGTGGTGAGCAGGCGGTCGCGCGCCCGGGTGATCGCCGCGGCCTCGGGAGGCGGGGGGGGCGGGGGTCGCGTCTCACCGTCGTCGTCGTACCAATAGCAGAACCGGCCGACGCGCTCGTCGCAGTCGGCGCCGCCGTGGCCGGGCTCCGTGGGGAGGTTGTGCCGCCGCAGCGACTCGAACTCGGCCTGCGCGCTGCGGGCGGAGCGGAGGATATGCTGCGAGTCGGGGAGCTGCGCGGCCGTAGCGCGCCCCCAGGACGCGAGCTGACCGGCGAGCGCGAAGACGATCGCAGACGCTCGCTGTGTGCGCGGCGGGTGCACCGTGGCAAAGTTAACGCAACGGTCGGTCAGCAAGCACAGCTGGTGACCCGTAATCCAGTTTGGCCCCACGATGCGATCGTGGTCCCGCGCGGCACATTCGGGTGGGCTGCGGCGTTGTGGGTGATGCAGGTCGTGCCGTCGTGGCTGGTGCAAGCGAAGGAGGCTGTATGTTAACGTCACTGCTGTTACTTCATTCCCTGAGCGCGGCCGTTGCGCCGGATCCGCCGGTGCGCGTGTGGTTCAATTCCGACGGCCATTATGAGTTCGGCGACCGGGCGAAGGTCTATGCTCAGACCGCCCAGGACGGCTATCTGGTCGTGCTGCGCGCCGACGCCCAAGGGCACGTGCGGGTGTTGTTCCCGATCGATCCCGACGGCAATCAGCAGATCCGGGGCGACAAGAAGGACGAGCTGAAGGGTCGAGGCGGCCGAGAGGCGTTCGTGGTGGACGACACGAGCGGCCACGGCACCGTGCTCGCGGCGGTCGCCAAGACGCCGTTCCAATTCGCCGAGTTCGCCAAGAACGGGCGCTGGGATTACAGCGCGCTCGACAACGCTGGCGTGCGCGCCGATCCCGAAGCCGGGCTGATGGACCTGGTGCAGCGCATGCATGGCACCGGGGAGCACTTCGATTACGACGTCGCGAGCTACACCGTGTCGCCGGCGCCGCGCTATGTCGGTTGGGTCTCTCCGTACGGGCCCGGTTGGTGGGATCCGTGGTACGGGCCGCGGTTCGCGGTCGGCTTGCGGTTCGGCGGGCCGTACTACTACCGGCCGTTCTACGGTAGGGGTTGGCGGCTTCGCTAGCGGCGTAGCGGTGCTGTGATGCTCAATCGGGCCTGTCCGGGTAACCGGGCAGGCCCGTGGTACGTCTGAGCACCGGCTTGGTCAGCGAACGAACGTCACGAAGCCCGCCTCGTTGGCGACCGCACCGATGTGACCTCGCTGGCTGAATCCGATCCGGCGCGGCCTCCCGCCGACGTCGAACGTAAACGAAAGTTTGTGCGACTGCAGATTGAACACTTGCACCAAGCCCGGGCCCGGAAGGGATATGTAAGCCTGATTGTCGTCCGGCGTCACACCGATGCCGAACGGGCCGCCCGCCAGTGCGATCGTTCCCGTGACCTGACCTGACTGCAGATTGATCTCGTCCAGGACCGCGGCGGACTCGTTGGCTACATAGAGACGCTGCCCATCGTGGCTCACGGCCATGTCCTGGGGGATGCCGCCGACAGTGAAGGTGCGCAGCGCCGCTCCCGTGAACATGTCGACCTCCGTCACGGAGCCGCCGAACGCGGAGCTGATGTAAATGATCCGTCCATCGGGGTGCACGGCGAAGGCGTTCGGCACGAAGCCCACTTGCACGCTCCCGATGACCTGCCGCGTCTGGGTATCCACGATGTAGACGGTCGTGCTTGCGGTCGCGATAAACAGCCGGGTGCCGTCGGGAGACACGCGCACGACGGACGGGTTTTCGCCCCCGGGCGTGGGGATCGTGGCGACCACCTGTGCGGACGCGACGTCGATGACGGAGACGTTCTGGCTGAACTGGTTGGTGACGTAGGCGGTGTTCCCGTCGGGCGAGAAATCCACGCCCGTGGGCACACTTCCGGTGGCAATGAAGCCATC
>WNGO01002371.1_pt1 | contig 12016 bp, 9 predicted proteins | sample 5400511 | NCBI WGS metagenome assembly WNGO01 (sample SAMN13153380, study PRJNA577476) | soil metagenome | isolation source: 20 cm soil or saprolite under Garry oak tree replicate 2 | place: USA:California | collected 2016-06-15
CAAAACGAGTTGGCCGGACGTCCAATCCGCCTTGGGACCGCGAAGGGTGCAATCAGCTCAACTACTTCGTCCCTACCCAATTCCGGTTACCAACACCTCTACGTATCCCGCGGCTGCCGATCGATTAAAGTTGAAAGCTTCTCCACTCACTGACAGCTTGCCTGAGTGACCGCTTACAGATCGCACTTCTGACATTGGTGGTTGGGGCGCTGATCGGCCGGTACGCGCCGAAACCGGCCATTAAAGGCGCCCCTCGTCCGAAGTCGCTCGAGTTGCGTCCGGCGCCTCGAATCCGGTGCCATAGAGCTTGTCGCTGGCTTAAGTAGGCAAGAATTCGGGAGCCGTTCAGCATTGCGCATCGGCTTTCGTACGGACTCCGGTCGCTGCCTTGCGCAGGGTAATGATAGGTTTGCGTACCTTGCCTGACCAGATCGCGGGAATCGTCTCCTCCCGCAGTTGGTCGCAGATTTCGTCTTCGCCTTCTTTCGCGATCAGGCGCCCCGTCGCACGAAGCTCGCGTGCGCGCGCAATTCCGGTGTCCACTTTTTGGCGCCGCAGGGTCGCAGCGCAGTGATCTCTACTCGCGCCGACAACGGACCCGGATACGCCGATACGCTAGCTCTGGAGAAAAGCGGGAGGCGCCTGGCTTTGCGGTTCTGGTGTGCCGCATGCTAGAGTTGGGTAAACAGCGCGAAGCGCCGAGGCCGAGCAACTTCGGCCAAACAAAAAGCCGCGATCCGGCGAGCTTCAAAACGAACAGGGAAGGACCACGCCATGAGACGCAGTCTGGCGAAGCGTTTGATAGCGTTGCTACTGCTGCTTTTATTGACCGCCGGCAATTCGGCCTGGGCGCAGAAGAGGGGCGGCGTCCTCAAGCTGTACAGTCCCGACAGTCCGGGCAACATGTCGATGCACGAAGGCGCGACGCTCGTGGTCGAGATGCCGATGATGGGTGTCTTCAACAACCTCATCATGTTTGACCAGCACAAGCCGCAAGTGAGCTTGGAGTCGATCGTCCCGGATCTGGCGACCGAGTGGTCGTGGAACGAGGACGGGACGGCGCTGACGTTTAAACTGCGCGAGGGGGTGAAATGGCACGACGGCAAACCGTTCACGGCCGCCGATGTGAAATGCACCGTGGACCTGCTGCTGGACAAAACGAGCGACAAGCTCCGCCTCAATCCGCGCAAGAGCGCATTCGACAACCTCGCCGATGTGATCTCAAACGGCGATTACGAGGTCACCTTTCAGCTGAAAAGACCGCAGCCCGCGTTCCCGATACTGCTAGCCGGCGGTTTTGCGGTCATCTATCCGTGCCACGTGTCGGCAACCCAGATGCGCCAGCACCCGATCGGTACGGGGCCATTCAAGTTCGTCGAGTTCAAACCGAACGAAAGTGTCAAGGTGACGCGCAATGTAGACTACTGGAAGAAGGACCGGCCCTATCTCGACGGCATTGAGTATACGATTATCAAGGACCGATCGACGGCGGCGCTTGCCTTTGTTTCCGGGAAGGTCGACATGACGTTCCCCTACAGCCTGAGCGTCGCCCAGTTCCATGACACACGCAGCCAGATGCCGCAGGCGATCTGCGAGCTGTCACCCGGTGGCGTCAACCGTCACCTACTGATTAATCGGGAAAAGCCACCCTTCAACGACCCTAACATGCGGCAAGCGATGGCCCTGGCGATCGACCGCAAGGCCTTCATCGACATCATTGATCAGGGCGAGGGAGAAATCGGCGGCATTCTGCAGCCGCCCCCGGCGGGGTTGTGGGGCATGCCGCAGCAAGAGGCCGCCAAGCTGACGGGCTACGACCCCGATGTGAAGAAGCGCCGCGAGGACGCCCAAAAAATTATGCAGAAGCTCGGCTACAGTCCCGACAATCGGATGAAGATCAAGGTGATGGCACGTGACTGGTCAATTTATCGCGACCCGGCGGTCATTCTGATCGATCAGTTGAAGGACGTGTACATCGACGGTGAACTCGATCTCGTCGACACGGCACAATACTTCCCCAAGATACAACGCAAGGACTACACCGTCGCTCTCAATCTACAAACCAGCGGGCCTGACCCCGACCCGACCGTCCAACTATTTTACGGCTGTGGCTCGAACCTTAACTGGGACGGCTACTGCAACCCCGAGATGGACAAGCTGATCGAGCAGCAATCTCGTGAAGCCGATATGGACAAGCGCAAGCAGCTACTATGGATGATCGAGCGCAAGCTGGCGGACGACAACGTCAGGCCGATTATTTTCTACTCCCGCGGCGGTACCTGCCGGCAGCCCTATATCAAGGACCTGACGATCATGGTGAATTACATTTTTGGTGCGTGGCGGATGGAAGACGTCTGGCTCGACAAATAGGCGGTCTTATTCCGGCGGTAATTATCAGAAGCAGCGGTAATGATCAGACACAAGGGATGTGACCGCGTCAAAGCGAGCTTCCGCAGTCGCGGTCGATCCTGTTCGTGCCTCCCACTTCCTATCACGTAGCACGTGACGCCGAAGCTGATGCCCCGTCAAACCAGAGTACCGGTACCGCTCGGGCCGAGCCTCGCTTGCGGCATTGGGCTCCTGCTCGCGATCTCAAGCGGGTTTTCGTCACCGGAAGGAGAGCCAGTCGACGGTTTGGCGATGCGCGTCTGGGTACCCCTGCCCGATTGGCTGGTCATTGGGGCAGTCGTCGCGGTTTCCATTGCAAGCCTAACCTTCATCGCAATCGGGCTGGGCTGGCGGCGTCGGCGCAAGAATGATGACGATGGCTATGAGGAGCATCAGGAGGCAGAGCAGATACCAATTCTTTTGAAGATAGCCCTGATCCTGCTGGCGCTCGCGCCAGGTGCGATGATGGCCGGAGCGATTTTTTGGCTCAGCCAATCGTCCCTTCTCCCTGCTCCCGCCGGGAGCGTTGGAGGCAGTCGATTTGAGGAACATCAGGCAATCGATGACGCGCCGCTCCGGCCGGCATCGTCGGTCACGACCGGCCTGATCGGGGCCTTGGCGCTGCTGGCCGGGACCGGCAGCCTGGGCGTTGTGCTTTGGCTTTGCTTTGGGGACCGGCTACGGCGTCACAGGGATGAGTTGGCAAGCGGTTCAAGGGTGCAACTCGCCATGGCGATTGAGGACAGCCTCGATGAATTGAGAGCAGAGCTAAATGCCCGTGCCGCCATCATCAAGATATACGGCAACTTCGAGCGGGCACTGGCTACCGCGAAACTACCGCGTCGGCCGGCGCAGACACCACTGGAGTTCATGCGTGCCGTGCTCAGCAAATGGCCAATGCCGCTTTCGCCAGTGCGCAAATTGACAGAGCTCTTCGAGCTTGCGCGCTTCAGCCATCATCCGGTTGGAGCCAAAGAGCGCGACAGCGCCTGGCAATCGCTACTCGAGATCCGTACTGCGCTGGAAGCTAGGGAGGAGAGGCCCAATGCCGCAGGACCGTGAACGGCAGTGGCCGTGGATCATCGCCGGTTACGCCGTGCTGTTCATACTGCTCGCCGCAGCGACCTCCTTCCTTTATGACGCCGTCGCGCCCCCGAATCGTCCGATCGTAATCCGGCTCGCCGTAGCCATTGTTGTCGGTATCCTTCTCGTTCACGTATGGAGGCATTTTCGCGGCGATCCCCGGTGGGATCCGGCGTCACCGTTCGAGAATGCTCTGACACGCCAACCGGCAACTCCGAAACTCGATCTCGCGTTCGTCAAGCTGCGTGACGAACTGGAGAGCGCGCGCAGGAGCCGCTCTTACTTCGAGAAAGTGCTGTGGCCACGCTTGCGCACCCTGGCGCAATCGCGCGGACACATCGACGCGCCCATACCGCCGGAGCGGAGCCGGCTAGGCCGGGGCCCGTCCTTCCGCACTATCCATAGATTGATAGACCACATCGCGACCCCAAGCACCGACCGGCGATGAAGATCATCGAAATCGAGGCGTGCTGCCGGGAAATTCTGTCAGCGATATCGAGAATTATCGTCGGGAAAGACGATGTCCTGCGGCAGCTGCTCGCCGGCATTCTCGCCAACGGGCATATCTTGATCGAGGATTATCCCGGGCTGGCGAAGACGCTGATCGCACGTCTCTTGAGTGAGGCGTTGGACCTTACCTTCAAGAGAATTCAGTTCACGCCGGACCTGCTTCCCGGCGATATCACTGGCAGCCTTCTGTACGATCAGCGTGAAGCGCGGTTCGAGTTCCGCCGTGGCCCGATTTTTACCCAACTCCTCCTGGCTGACGAGATCAACCGCGCGACACCGAAAACCCAGTCTGCCCTGCTCGAGGCTATGCAGGAACGCCAGGTTACGGTCGAAGGAGAATCCCATCCGCTCGAGGCGCCATTTCTTGTCATCGCGACGCAAAATCCGATCGACCTGGAAGGGACCTACGCTCTCCCCGAAGCACAGCTCGACCGATTCATCATGCGGATCGCCGTCGGCTATCCCGGTCGTGAGGAAGAACGTGAGATCCTCGCTCGACGCCGTACGCGCCGGACCGAAGAGGCGCATATCGAGAAAGTCGCGACACGCGACGATCTCCTCAGCATGCAGGCGGCGCTCGAAGATGTGCACGTCGACGGGTCGATTGAGGAATACATCGTCGATCTTACGAGAGCCAGCCGCGAGGACCCACGCATCGCGTTGGGCGCCTCGCCGCGCGGCAGCCTCGCGTTGCTACGGCTGGCTCGCGCCGAAGCAGCGCTGCGGCGCAGCGACTTCGTGACGCCCGACGACGTCAAAGCGATGGCTGTCCCGGCATTGGCGCACCGCCTGGTGCTGCGTCCCGAGCTGTGGGTCTCGCGCGTGGCTCCTGCGGATATCATAATGGATATCCTCGGTCGGGTTCCGACCCCAAAGGCAATTACACAGTGATACCGCGCCCCACCCCGCTTGCCTTTGCGGTCGCGATGCTGCTGGGATGGACATTGTTGCTCGGCGTGCTTGTCGATCGCGCCGAGCTGTTTGTCGTGGCCGTCCCGCTGGCGCTCGGGCTCTTGAGCGGCGGCTCGCGACACCAGCCGCCCCGGCTCTCGCTAACCCAGGAGCTTTCTGCCGCGCGTCTCTCTGAGGGCGATCGATTATTGGTGACGGTTACCGTTGCCAGCGACGAGCCTCTCCCGATCGTTGAAGTACTTGTCGCAGTTCCAGCGATGGTACAGGTCAACGATGGCAGTAACCGCGTTGTGCTCGATGTCGATCCCGCAAAGGATGCCGATTGGAGTTTCGTGTTGCTGTGCCCTGCGCGCGGCCGTTTCGATCTCGGCACCGTATACCTGAGATTTTGGGATCGCTCCGGGTTGGCCGTGTACGAAACGCTCCAAGCGAAGCCAAAGCCTGTATCGGTATACCCTTATGTCGAGCCTGTTCGAAACTTGCCGCGACCGGCGCGGACCCAGTTCTCGTTCGGCAACTACGTCTCGCCGCGACTGGGCGAGGGGATCGAGCCAGGCGATATCCGCCCTTTCATTCCCGGCGACCGCACCCGCCACATCAATTGGCGCGCCTCGCTGCGAAACCAGCAGCTGTACGTCACACGCTTTCATGAAGAGCGTAACGCGGATGTCGTGCTGCTTCTCGATACGCTCTCGGATACCGGTGCGGCGCCCTTCTCGACCCTTGATCTGACGGTGCGCGCCGCCGCTGCTCTCGCCAACGCCTATCTCGCGCGCAAGGACCGCGTCGGCTTTGTCGAGTTCGGCGGGTTTCTGCGCTGGATCAATCCGGGGTCTGGGCGACGCCAGGCCGAGGCGCTCGTCGAAAGCTTGCTGCCTGCTGCAACACATTTCAGCTATGTCGTGCCGCAACTCGATCGCCTGCCCGTGCGGGTGTTACCGCGGCAGGCGCTGGTCATCGCGCTCACCCCGCTGCTCGACCAACGCTTCATCAACGCCATGATCGATCTCGTGGCGCGCGGCTTCGACGTGATCCTACTGGCTGTGTCGCCGATTGAACCAACACGGCGGGTGCTCCGAGGCTCGCTCCTCGACGACATGGCATGCCAGCTGTGGGCCATGGAGTGGCAAGTCAAATTGGGCGAACTGCGCCGCTGCGGGTTGACGATCGCGGAGTGGCACCCGGAGGTGCCACTCGATGCGGTGCTCGCGCCGCTGGTCAGAAGCCGTCCGCTATTTGCGGCACGGCGATGAATCCATTTTGGGCTGGATTGCCAATCGCCGTAATGGCGGCGGTGCCACTCTGGACCGGGATCTCGGCATCGGTCGTTGTGATCGAAGCATTGGCAATTCTGCTCTGCGCCATTGGCGTCCAGAGACACTCTCTTGGTCCGGTAACAATGGGCGCGGTGTTCGCCACAATGGGCTACGCCGTCGCTCTCTGGTTTGCGGCTGACGGCATTGACGTGATCGGCGCGACAGCTTTTGGCCTCGCACTGCTCTTCTTGATGGACCTTAGCGAATTCGGACGGCGCTTTCACGGCGCGACCGTCGCGGTTTCTGTGATTCGGGGGCAGACCGCGTACTGGATTGCTAGGGCCGCGCTGATCCTCGGAGCGGTCGCGTTACTAACGCTCGCGGGATCCGTGCTGGCCTCGCTCGTTCCTGCACAAGGCAGCGCCGTGATCGCCGGGCTCGGTGTCGTGATCGCATTCGCTGGCGCAGTCTACGCCGGGAGCCGAACAAGAGCCTGACAGGCGCTTCCGCGAGCTGTTACTTTGAGCGACCGCTTAGGGGCAAAACCGGAAGTAGTTCACCTCGAACATGAGCTTCCGCAAAGCGCCGAGAGCGGACATAAACCAGGGGGTGCGAGACACGCGTACCATCGCTTCGGTGCCGCCAACATGCTGTTGGGCAGTACTCCGGGTAGCAGCAACGTGGCGTCAGCCCTGTCGTCAGAACCTTAACCGCTGCTAAAGGACTGCCTTGGCACAATCGGGCCCCGCCGGCGGGCTCACCTGCCGGCAGGACAACCTGCTCTCCACCGCCTGTTTAAGCGGCGGGATGGTTCCTTCGCGAAAGAAATGAGCACAGAGCCCGATATTCGTTCTTGGCCTGCCAGTCAGCGCTCGGAGCATTATCAGGAATTGGCGACCAAGCTCCGCAGAATAGCCGAGGCAGAGAAGGTGCCGGAGCTGCGCGCCCAAATACTCGCGCTCGCACGGCAGTACCAGGAACTCGTAACCGGTCTCCGAACCAAGCGCCGTTTCGTCGGCGGTGCGCAGAAGGAAAACGTGGAGTAGGTCCGGATTACACCAGATCGCGGGCGATCTTCTCCTCCCAGCTGCGCGCGATGACCTCCGCGTTGCCCTCATTCGCGGTCAAGTGCGCCGTGACGATGAAGCTGTCCTTCATCGCCCGAAGTTCGACTGCTGCGCGGACCGCCGCCGTCCAACTCTTCCGCTGCAGCATTGCATGCACGGTAATCGCCGCTTTTGCCGACAACGGATCGGACGCGCCGATTTGATAGATCTGAGCGGCTGAAAAACCGGTCGTGAGATCGATATCTCCGAGATGAACCATCGCCGCGCCGTCGAATTCGCCACCCTCGCTGAAGACGCGACAGACGACGTTGCCACTCGGCGCGTCGCGCTCGATTGTGCGCCGGCGGGTCGATGGTCGACGTACGTTGATCGATTCTCGGGGTCCCTCTTCAGGGGCTGCAAAATTTTGCAGCTCCGCGTCCTCGGGCTGCGGCGGCCGCACCGGCAAGTCGACCGCACTCACACCGGTGTAGATGCCAAGCGTCACAGGCTCAGGTGCGGGCCAGACAAGCGGCCAATAGGAGGTTGCGATAGCGATGCGGAGGCGATGACCGGCGGGAAAGCAGTGGGCTATGTCGTTGAGCTTGATAATCGCCTCGCTGCGTTCGCCGGGCGTAAGCGGAGCGGGAAATTCGTGGCTCTTGCGATGGCAGAGATTGAGCACGCCATAGCTGACCAATGCGGAGGTCCCGTCGGGAAACACATCGTTGAGGCGTACAACTGCCTGGGCTACCGCGCGGTCGCTATCGAAGACGAGCCGGAGCCGGGGCGTGCCGAGGATCTCCAGCGGCTCGCGCAACGGCTCGCAATCAAAGACCAGCGACCAGCTGTCATCCACCCGCTGATCGGTTGGCATTTCATCACCCCTGCCGAAGGCGCACCAACCGCCGCTCGCCAGTCCGGTCATCGGCGGCGAGAGGATCTCGAGCCGCCTCTCGGTCGCGCCCGATTTTGCCAGGGAGCCCCTGGGGTTCAGCGTCAGCGTAAGGCTTTCGATCCGCGGCGACGGCCAGCTCGGCTCTGCAATCCATCGACCCGACCGGATTTGATACTGCGGCTCGGGCGGCACACTATCCTGCATCCAGACACGGAACATGGGCTCAGCCATGATCCCCGTATCGATCCCTTTCAGCCAGTGATCCCACCAGCGCAGCGCCTCCTGAAGGAAGCCGATCGCGGGGCCAGGCAAGGCGTTGTGCGGGTAGGCGTGCGACCAGGGACCGATCAGGCCCTTGCGGGGAACGCTTAGACCTTCGAGCAGGCGCCCTACCGCGTTGGAGTAGCCATCGGCCCAACCGCCGATCGCGTAAACCGGGCAGCGCACGGCGCGATAATCCTCGCAGACGGAGCCGTGCTTCCAATATCCGTCGCGCCGCTGGTGTCGGAGCCAATGAGCCGGGAACAGCACCGCGTTGGCAAGCCGATCCCGCCATATGTCACGCCACCGCTCCCCGACGATTTCGGGATCGGGCGGAAGCGCGTTGTATATCAGGAATGCCGTGCCCCAGATCAGGTTCTCATTCAAAAGACACCCGCCCATGTAGTGGGCGTCATCGGCATAACGATCGTCGGCAGCACAGAGCGTGATGATCGCCTTCAGGGCGCTGGGTGCGCGGGCAGCGACTTGCAGCGAATTGAAGCCGCCCCAGGAGATCCCGAACATTCCCACCGAGCCATTGCACCAGGGCTGGGCCGCGAGCCAGGTGATGACCGCGACCGCATCATCGAGTTCTCGTTCCGTGTACTCGTCGAAGGTCAGCCCTTCGGAATCACCCGCACCGCGAATGTCGACGCGGATGCTGGCGTAGCCGTGACCAGCGAAATAGTAATGCATGGGTCCGTCACGGCCGCGCATGAAATCGCGCTTGCGGTAGGGAAGGTATTCGAGGAGCGCCGGCACTGGCCGGTGCGCCGCATCCGCGGGCAGCCACATTCGTGCGGCAAGCCGCGTCCCGTCGGAGAGCGGGAGCCATTCGTTCTCGACAACCCGCACCCGACTCGGCAACTCGGCAACAGTCTTCATGGCGGGTCTTTTATCAGGAACGCTTGAAGCAGGTCAGCGCCTCGAAATCATCCCTGGGCGGCTCTGTTCGTCCGGCGCTTCTGAGCGACTCTCTTGGTGCGGCCTCGCTGGGTGGCTCTCTTGGTGCGGCCTTCGCGGGGCACGCGCATACGGCCTACCGACCGGAATCGCGAGGCCAAGCGGTCGCGCACCTCGAAACCGACATCCAGATCCGAGCAGTTGACAATGGCCAGACGGAAGCCGCCGGGCGGCATCGCATGGGCTTCGAGTGGTTTGTCGTCCCGGAATGTGATCTGAATGCTGGAAACCTCGGGATACTCATCGATCAACTCGTGGACCCGGGTGCGGTCGATTTTGTAGCGCATGCCATGCGCGGCAAACAGGACGACACTGTAACCGGTGCGCCGATCCGCATCCTTAAGACGCCAGACTCCGTTGCTGTAGAGCGCGACGACGGCTTCGATCCAGCCCTCGCCATAAAGATCAGGCCATTGATCGGTGAACCGGAGGTGGCATTCGATGATTTTGCCGCCGATGGTCTCGAAATTAACAATTCCGGTGTAGCGATCGAGTTTCCGGCTGAGCCATCGGCCGCAATAGGCCTCGATCTCTGGTCTCGCCTCGGCATGAACCGTCCAATAGTCGAACGTGCCGGCCTTGAGCGGCTTGCCGGAAGCATGTCGCCACCACACAGGTTTTCCATCAATCACAGCGACATCAGTACTCAGGTGCTCGCCGCTTAAAAGGTCCATCCACATATGCCCCGGCGCTTGGCGAATGTGCCATTGTTCCAGCGACCGGATGATGCAGCTGCCCGTTCCCATGCCGCGCATATTATAGATCGGCTTCGAAAACACCGGGAATTCCGGGGGAGACATACCGTGCGGCGCGCAGCGGAGATTTTGGCTCTCCGCGATCAGCAACTTGTTGTAGACCCACCGTTCTTTGGGGAAGAGATCATAGGCGTCGCCGTCGTCAGTCGGTATCATCACGCCTTTCGGGCACCGGACCCGCTCGAAGTACTGCTCGCGCCACGGATCGTTTTCGATAATCGGCATCAGAGTACAATCCAAACCTGCAACGGTCTGCCTATGCCGACAGTGTCAAAATCGGATTAATGCAGATGGTCGGAGGGAGCTTTTTTCAGAGCGGCGCCGCGCCGGCACGATGAGCAGCAGCCGTGGTATGGCTTGCTGCTGCCACTGGCAATGGCCGCTTAGGGGCGCAAAACCGGAAGCAGGCGATCCAAAAGGTGAGCTTCTGCTCAGCGCCGAAAGCAGTCATGCGCCCGAGGCGGGGAACCTGGCGCAGTCCGAGCGCACCGGTCATCGCAACTACCGCGCAAATATCCAATCCGGTCTCTTTGAACTGAATTTTTCAGCCGCCGGTGAATGCTCTCTTGTGGACACGCGCTCACGCGTCGGGGCCCGCGTGAATGCTTCGGCGAGGGCATACCAGGCTGGTTTTCGCTGCAGATCGCGATCGAATGGCAGCGGCCGTTCTTCCATCCCGTCGCGGCGCCGCTGCTCGGGATTGTTTTCGTGGCGAACGATCCAGCTGTACCGATCCGATAACCCCCATGTCATCACGATCTTCACCGCCGGCTCATCGAGCACGACATCGAGAAAGCGACGATATTCGTCCGCAACTATGCGATCCCGCTCGGAAATGTCGGCCGGCGCCAACTCGTCCGTACAATCCAATTCGGTGATCTGGATTTCTAGCCCCATTGCCGCCGCCCGCTTCAGATAATTACGCAGCTTTTGTTCGGAGAAGGGATAGCGGCGCGCCGAAAGATGTGCCTGGATCCCCAGCGCATCTACTGGCACGTCGCGCTTGCGCAGGTTCTCGAGAAGCTCAAGGACGGCGGCACGCTTCCGGTCCATGTCGGGCGTGTCGTATTCGACACCGCATTCGTTAAGGACCAGACGCGCGTCCTGGTCGGCGGCTCGGGCAGCCATATGAGCGAGGCTCAGATACTCGGGCCCGATCTGTTTGAGAAAGACATCCGCGCGCAGATGGTCAGTGCGATCGCCGGCCCCATCGACTGGCTCGTTCACGACATCCCAGCTGTCGATTCTACCGTGATATCGCGTGACCATGTCGGTCACGCGCCGCAGCATCGCCGTGCGCGCCGTCTTGCGGTCCGCCAGTTCCCTAAACCATTTCGGCGTGGACCAATACCAGAGCAGATTATGGCCGCGGAGTAGCAGTCCATGCGCCGCCGCAAACTCGACGAGACAGTCCGCCACGCGGTAGTCGGACTGAAAAGGCATCGAGCTCATATGCAGCCATTTCATCTCGTTTTCGGGCACAAGCGCGGCAACTTCCCGTAGTAGGAGGTCGGTGAACGAATCGCCGGCCAGCAGTTGCGAGGCCATGGCGGTGCTGCCGTAGCGAATCCCGCGTGCGCTCGCGACGTCCTTGAGGGCCTGTTCTGCTTGATTTGCCGCGAGCAGCGGCACGATGCCATCGAAACTCGCGGCGCTTGCCGCTAATCCTCCGGCGAGAACCGCACGGCGGCTAACTCGGTTCACGTCCCCCAATCGATTTGTCGCCGGAACGCAACAAGCATTCCACCGAGCTCTGTACCCCGCCGGCCTCCAACCTCCCTGGATCAACCATGCTGGCATCGGCCGATGGCCGAAATGGGGCAAACCTTGCCGTCAGATGGTCGTAGCACGAATGACCGTTCTCGGGACGTGAGCGGATGTCGGTCGATAGGGTGCACATGCTTTCGCTCAGCGCCGAGAGCCGTCATTCTTGGCATTGGTGGG
>WNGO01002374.1_pt1 | contig 12010 bp, 5 predicted proteins | sample 5400511 | NCBI WGS metagenome assembly WNGO01 (sample SAMN13153380, study PRJNA577476) | soil metagenome | isolation source: 20 cm soil or saprolite under Garry oak tree replicate 2 | place: USA:California | collected 2016-06-15
GTATTGGCGCTAACCGACCTGGGGGTTCCGGCCGTCGTGCCAACATACGGCGTGACGGTATAGCCGGTAATTGACGAACCGCCATTCGATGTGGGGGCGTGCCAGGAAACGGTCGCCTGCAGGTTGCCGGCCGTGGCGGAAACCGTGGTTGGCACGGTCGGGACGGCATTCCCAGTAGGGATAACCGCGCCCGATGCGCTGGAAGCGGCACCGCTGCCAAAGGAGTTTTTCGCGGTGACGGTGAAGGTGTACGACTGGCCTCCGCTCAGCCCACTTATGGTGGCCGGTGATGCGGTTACCGCGAATGGCGCAATCTGCGTTGGACCACCCGTCGTCAGAACGGTGTACCCGCTGATCGCCGACGCTCCCGCATAGGATGGGGCAGTCCAGGAGACCGTCGCCTTATTTGCGGTTCCGTGCACCGCTGAAACCGCAGTGGGTGCGCCGGGCACGTACCCGCCGGCCTGCCAGTGCCGCGCGACCTGTGCCGAGCTGAGCGCTGATGGGTACACCGCGACTTCGTCGATCAGCGCGGTGTTATAGAAGCCGTCTGACCGCCGACCTATGTACAGAGGATCACTGGTCTGCGCGGGAGTAGTCGTGAGCGCGAGGGAGCTATCAAGTGCGCCATTGACATAGATCTTCGCGGTGGTGCCGTCGTAGGTCGCGGCGACGTCATACCAGGTGTTGAGGGCAAGCGTGGTTGCTGAATTCAGACTCACGTCGGCGGTATCGCCCGTGACCCGGAACTGCAGTTGACCAGTCGCGTTATTGTTCAGCAATTCGAACCAGCCTGTCCCGGCGCCGCCCCCTGGGACAAAGTTCTTGGTGACGTAGGCTCCATAAGCGGTTTGCGCCACCTTCTTGAGCCAGAGCTCGATCGAGATCGTGTTCGATTTGAGTACCGTCGTGCTCGGCGCGATGACATATGCGGTTGATCCGTCGAAGGTCACCGCCTGGTCGGGATCGCCGGCAGTAAGAGCGCCGACTTGCCCTTGCGTTCGGTTGCCGTAGTAGGTGCCGGGATACGCGTTCGCCGTGGCGTCTGCCGCTGTGACCCCGGTCGCTTCGCCGAGGCGATAGTAGGCGGCCGGAGAATCCCCAAGGATGGTGGCAGCGTAACCGTAGGTTGAGCCGGTTACCGTGAGATTGGTCGTGGCGGCCGACGGTGGGCTACTGCCGTTAGCGTTGTTCGCGACCACCGTGAACGTGTCCGTCCCGGCGCTGAGTCCCGTGAGCGTGGCCGTGGTCGTCGTCGCGCCCGTTACCGTCACCGGACTTCTGGTCGTAGTGCCAGTGTGCGGCGTTATCGTGTAGCCGGTGATAGCGGTTGCCCCACCACCGACCGGATCGACCCAGGTGACCCGCGCCTGGTTGGCGCCGGGAGCGGTCGCCGTAACGGTCGTCGGTGAACCAGGCGGGTTGCCCGAGGCCAGCCAGTGGTTGCCAACCTGTGTTGAGCTCAGGGCCGACGAATAGAGAGCAACCTCATCAAGAACCGCGTTGTTGTAGTACCCGTCAGGCCGGCGGCCGATGTACAAGGCATCACTCGTTTGCGCCGGGGTCGCCGTCAGGGCCATCGAGCTGTCGCGGTTTCCGTTGACGTAGAGACGAGCGGTGGTGCCGTCGTAGGTGGCGACAACGTAGTACCAGGTATTGAGAAGCAACGTCGAGGATGATTGCAAGGTGCTGCCTGCGTCCTCGCCAGTGACGCGGAACTGGAGCCTCCCGGTTGTCCCGTAGTTCAGAAGCTGGAACCAGCTGCTGCCTGCCCCTCCCCCATTCGAAATGTTCTTGCTGACGTACGTCCCCCATGGCGTCTCGGTCAGCTTCTTAACCCAAAGCTCGATGCTGACCTGATTCGTCTGGAGACCTGCGGAATTCGGAACGACGATGTGTCCTGCTTGTCCATCAAGCTTGGTCGCCGGGTCTGCATCCCCGAAGAGGGCGCCGGCCTGGCCGAGCGTGTAGGCTCCCGCGGCTCCTATATACGTTCCCGCATTGCCATGGCCGGAAGCGTCAGCCGCCGTGATCCCGGAAGTTTCGCCGAGACGCCAGTAGGCGATTGGCGAATCGGCCAGGATGGTGCCACTGTACCCGGTTGCCTGGGCCGGGATGGCCCTGAGCGGAATGAGCGGCACGAGCAAGGCCAGGGCGATGAGCACGATTAGCGCACGTCGTTCTCGCTCTGATTTCCGATGAGCAGGCATCAACCTACTCACGAACACAGTGATCGTCCCCCACAGAGCTTGAGCCCCCCGCGCCCGGTTGGACGTCCGGTCGCACTGCCCGCGCCTGACTGCTGAGCGCTATCTAAGACCCGTCAGACGACGCTGTCAAGTGGGAAACGAATCTTCGCAGCGAGTGACGCGCGTTTTCGCAAGTGACTCTTGATTACGCTCAATTGCAACAACGGAAGCGGTTAGTCTAGGTCGGGTAGGAGCATCCAGGATCGCGTAAAGCATGTTTTCGTGCTGATCCTCGAGAACCGTTCTTACGGCCAGATCTGGAGATGGCCCATACATCACATGGCGGAGTGGCCCAGCGGCTCAATCGAGGCACAACCCAGATTACGCGGCCAGGGTCAGGAGTTCGAGTGCGCGCCCCGGCTCATTCCCGAGCGCTTTCCACGACATTCCGTGCACGCAGCGGAGCCACCAACCTCGCGAAGAACGATCCAACAGCGTCCGCGTCGGACAGGTCGGACATGGTTCGGTATAACGCGCCTTCTTCACTCCGCCGTAGAGATCTCGACCATGGACGAGGGTGAGTCCGAACAGTGGGCCTCGGCGGGTGCTTGCTCTCCGAAGGTCGACAACGTCACGAAAGCTCCAGCGCTCCCCACTAGCGCTTCGGGCATCAGCGTACCGGCGAGCCCTCGAATCACCCCCACCAGCTACGACTCCAGCGCATGCACTGAACGATCCTGCGCAGGCTGCCTGCTTTCTCTTTAGTGGAGCCAGTGACCCCGTGGTGGCCGTGCGACTGATCTCCGTTGCACTGTTGGACCAGTCAGAGCGCTTCACAGGCTTGGTCGATCGTTTCGCGGCGGCGGAAGCGATGGCTCGCCGAAGTTAGAAGCGCGTCCCAATCGCTTCTTTGCCACCGGCCAGGCCGGACCCTGAATTCCCCGAACGGGCAACCCGAGCTCTTAGGGCCATAGGGCGGCAAAATCCGCGCTGCCCGAACCGTGCCTCGCCTCTACCTCAGTTTGAGGCGGCATAACGAACAGGCGTTCGCGGGCTCGGGTCTGTCGCCGGCGCATCCTATATGTACATGTGCAGAGCCCGTCCTTGGCCATCGGTCAACCTGCGTCCTACGGCTCGACCCAACCAACTGGATGGGCTCGTGCTTCCGACTCGGGCTGGCAAACTGCTGTTTGGTTAAGCGCTTCCAGGGCGTAACGAGGATCGTTACGCTTTAAGAAGGAGTTTTTCTACCACGTCGAGCCGCCGGTCCGCGACCCGCTAACGGCGCACATTCTGCCGATTGGCGACGAGTCCGCGGCGGTCTGGACCGGGAGTTGAACTGCACTTCAACTTGACCCTAACGGAACTTCAACTCCGGCTACAGTATTTCCAGTGCCGACTGCTTCAATCGCCGACTTGACTCTGACATGTACGGGGAATTCACAGTAAGAACCTCCTGGCTACCTCCGGGCTAGAGATTGATCGCCCGTCGCTCACCTCACCGTACCCCACAATCGTCAGTAACAGCGGCATACGGAACAGCGGCCGTTCAGGGCTCCCAGCCAGCGATCGAGCAGGCAGTTGCCCACGCTGGCCGGACAACTTGCCTTGAATAAGCGCGTTGCTGCTCGCGCGTCGACTTAGCCAATGCTGGGCGCGTGCCATCAGTCTTCTCGTTGGCGGAATCGCAGCTTAATCTCAACCTCGCCTTCAATCTCAAGATCGTCCCACGGCACGTTTAGATTCAATACGTCCGAGGGGCTGCGGTCCTTACGGTGCCGGGGCTTCTCGAATGTGGAGGGCGGGGCAATGTAGAAGGTCACGCCGCCGATCACCTCGCCATTGATGGTGCCGGTGATGCGCAAGGTCTGCGGGACCTCGAAGTTCGTTACCTCCCTGCCCTCGGCTTGCTGCACACCAATCTCGACCCACCTCCGCTCCAGTGGTCCCAATTCCATATAGCTTTTGTCACCCAGGCTCGTCTCCCATCGCCAGCCCTCCGGAAGCGAACTCTCGAAGTGCAACTGGACGGTGCGCGCTTCGCGCTCTGGATTTCCCACGTAGAAGCCCCTAAGTGTCTTAGCCTTGGGCATTGTCGGGAATAGGTTGCGCTGAGCAATATTGTTGTCGAAGGGCACCAGATCGGCGTGGCTAACGTGGTCTGTCACCAGCAGATCCTGGGTCAGTGCATGGTCACCCGCGCACTCGACGATCACCAGCACGCACTCGTGGCCGACCATTGTCGGCGTCCATGGGAATGGGCCCACCACAACGCCGCTCCCTGTGCCTGGCAGGATATTGCCCACGGGCAATGAGGGCGTATTCATTGCCGTCCAAGCGTCTGGCCACACCAATCCCATCCCTGGTACGCAGTGAAAGGCCTTGACTGTGACGGGGCCGGAGCCCCCTGCGTTCGTGCCTCTGTTCTTCACCCGGGCGTAGAGATAAGCGATGCTGCTCACAGGTGGCTCGATATGATCTGCTGGTGTGCCCGCCGCTTGGGCCGCCGGACTCGCGTAGGGGCTCGTCCTTACCCACATGTCCTGGGTCTCCCAGAAGTTGTCCAGCCAGAGTGTTTCCCCGAACTGGTCGAGACCACTAAGCGAACCGTAACCACCCTCACGTCCGTCGTTCACGTAAACGTCCACTGACTTGTCGCTGTAAGTTGCTAGGTGTCGGCGCCTGAAGGTGTCGTATATCACCTTCTTGTGCAAGCCATTCGCGAGCCCGCGCCAGCCACCGAGGATGCTATCCGCCGCCTCCACCTGCTGACCCATCTGGGCAGTGGTGGCGCCAGTTGTAGGGACGTTGAAGTTCGCCTGCAGGTGAAGCCGAGTGGCGAGATCCTTGCCCTTCTTCTTTACTCCCGGATACCCCGAGTCGCCACCAAGTTTCCGGTATAGCTCGAACATCGTCGCGCACCATAGCTGGCCGGTGCAGTGGTTCTCGCCTCCGCATGCGGCATATTCCGGCCCGTCGAAGAGCCAACTCATATCGTAGCGTCGACCTGGCCATGATCCCGTGCCCATCTCAGAATCCCAGGACATCATGTAACCGCGAGTCTGCGCTGGGTTGGTGTGCTTGTCGTCGTAGAAGACCGCTGCCAGGAAGTCGCCAAACCCTTCGCCGACTCCGCTGCTTGGGTTGTTGAAGCCCGGCCGCACGTTGTCCTGGATCGCATGTCCGTACTCATGGAGGACGACCATAGCGTCTGCAGCATCGGGCACAGGGTTATTGGCTGGCACAGGCGTAATGCCGCCTCCAAATGAGATGCCAACCCCTGATACGTAGTGAGAGTTGTCGGCTCCGTTCAAACCCTGGGGATCAATAGCGATGGAGTAGTTGGCCACATTGTTGAGTCCTAGGTCGGTTTGGACATAGTCTTGAAATCGGTCGAGGTGGAAATAGGCCATGGCATCAAGAAAGTTGACGTCGTCTGAACTGAAGTTGAAGTTGCCAGCTGCGTTCGCTGGATCCGCGTGTATGGGGTTCTCGAGTTCGGCCATATGCACGTACGGGCCGGCGAGATGGAGATTACCTGCCCCGTCGGGCGGGTTCAGTCGAGCAACTGCTACGGCCGCCCTCTGAGCGTCTCTCGTCGCGATCGGGTCAGTGTGGCGAAGAGCGGCGTTCCCACTCGATACGATTGGATTCGCATCGAATACCATCGCATTGCCAGTCGCATACTGAGCCAAGTCGATTGCCTGAATCAGATTACCGGTCATGGCGTCGATAAGAAGCCGCCAGCGCTGAAGAGGGATTCGGGCCCCAACGATGACGTCCCAGGCGAGGAAATATTGCCCTTCCCGCGGACGTTCCCGCTCCGCCCAGGCTTCGGACTTTTGGGCTTCCATGACGGCCAGAAGCTGTTCCCGGAACTGTCCCCCTGGTTTTGGTGGATGGTTTTCGACCCTCTGATACTGGTAAACGATCAGATCCGGTGTTGAGATAGAGCGCTCTTTGGACGTCTCGAACAATCGGTTCACAAGCTGTTCTGCATCTGTTGCGAACACGCGCGTAGCCCTGGGGTCGAGTGTTTCGGGTATGTCGTAGTGGTAGTTGTTGTAGACCGAGTACACGCGCCCGTCGGCGTACATATCTACCACGACTTCGCTGGAGTCGACACGTATCTCTCGAAAGGCTTGGGTAAAAGTGACCGAGACAGTGTTCGGGCCTTGCCGGACACTGGGCTTAGAGAGATCAGGGAGATCAGATGTCCAGCGGAAGAGTTCGGCACTGTCTGCCAGCGTCTGGCGAGCCAGCTCGGCAGGGCTAAACCCCGCTTTGGCAGGAACTGAAGCTGCCGTATCGAACCACGAACGTACGGCGCCTGAGCTCAGGTCGCGAGTGATTCGGCTTTCTGACGTGATTGGTAGTGCCATCTGGTTCAACCCATGCCTTGTTCCGCTACTTACTACATTGAGGAAACCCGAAATGTGACGTTGATAGCGGAACGTGGTTGGTCAACGTGACTGCTCGTAGGCTGACCTCGGCTGCACCATCGGTGCGTGGACCTTGTTATGAGAGACGCCACAGAATCAGCGGCCACTGCGATCGAAAGACCCTCCTCTTTCGTACGCGTGAGGGCTCGGAAGGCACTAAATCAAGAAACCGCTCGACGGCCCCGGGGCGCAGCACGAGCCACGCATGCCCCCTCCTCCTCCTGCTTTCAGCGACTGACTCCTCGTAACACCTCGGCGTGCTTTTGTCAAGCGAACGCTTGTGCGTAGGTCGCTTCTCATCCGCTGTGAGCATACGGCCGATGGTCTCCCCGTCGACGCGCCGCTCAGCGCCAGCCCTGCCGCGGCTCGTGAGGCACGGCGTTAAGCGGCGATGAAGATGCCGTCGTCCCGGCGGCGCACGGGACGCGCGACACTCGGTTTTCTCAGCGGCCCGGGCGTGAGCGACAAGGCCAATTACTCGGACGCTGACTCCGCCGATTAGCGACGAATCCGGGGCCGTTCTGGACTGCGAGTTCAACTGAACTTCGCCTGAACTTCAACCCGACCTTAATGGAACTTCAGCTCCGGCTACAGTATTTCCAGTGCGGACTCCCGAAACCGCCTCATTTTGAGGCTCGAGCGCTTCTTAACGTCAATTCGACTTGAACTCGCCTACCACTCCTCTTCAACTCTTCTTTAACGCAACCCTGTTTTTGGAAATGCCGTAGCCTCGAGCCAGGAAATGCCGCGACCTGCCCTTGGTCATGGGGTATTTTCCAGCAGAAGGATCGTGAGGTTCCGTCTGCTAGATTGTTGCCTGCCCAAACTCGGCGAACGAGACCTGACTTATGTGTTACTACCTCGCGGGCTTCGAGCCCTGGAAGTCCGAGTTTGGCTTGGCAAGGAATGAAGGTTTCTGAACGCACTATCAGCGCCATTGCAGACGTGGTCACAGGCAACAAGGCCTCACCGAAATATCGGAGTGGCCCGGAACTGGTGCGCCTCTTCAACGAATATGGCTCCAACGACGTCTATGGCCAGGGTTTCCCTTCCAGATGGTCGTACGCCGAGTCCAACCTTCGCAGCCTCAACGGCACGCCCGCCTTGGCCAGGCTCCTCTGCGAAGTGTTACATCCAATCCAGTTCCTTGATATCGCGTCCACCCCTGCGGGTGCCAGTGACCACATCAACGCGAGGTTGAAGTTTGACGGCTACGAAATTGCCTTCGATGCTGCCGGAGTTCCGGTTATTCGAACCTTGCATGGCTCGCTCGTCGAGTTCGCGCATCCGATTGGGGCTACAGAAGCAGACAACCACCGCTTCCTGGATGAGCAGCTGGCGAAATGCGACCAGAAGCTCAGAGAGGGTGATTATGACGGCGCCGTAACCAATGCTCGATCGCTTACCGAGACCGTGCTCGTGGATCTCGAGCGGCAGCTTGACCGGGTGGCGCTCGAGTACGACGGCGACCTCCCGAGGCTATTCAAGCGGGTTCAAAAGCTCCTTGACTTAGAACCGGGACGCCCAGACGTGGACACGCCGCTCAAACAGGTTCTGTCTGGCCTCGCAGGTATCGTCTCGGGCCTTGCCGGAATGAGCAACAAAATGGGTGACCGACATGTCCGAAAATACCGACCCGCCAAGAGACACGCCGTCCTGGTGGTCGACAGTGCGAAAACGCTATGCAACTTCTTAGTCAGCACCCACCAGGAGCGTCTGCGGATCGAACCGGCGACGGGTGAAACGTCGGTCAGCGTGAGCTCAAGCTCCATAACCTAAGGGTTGCCTCGCGAAGGGAGTACGCGCCGACACCTCCGCCTGAAATGCTGAGCGTCGTTTGCTACTCAACTTGCCTTGACCTCGGATACAGGTTGCAGTCGGAATGCTCATCGGCGCACGGAGCGCCGCCAGTAATTGGTGGCAGCGCCGTCGCCCGCAGGTGGTACTTTCGGTTCTGCCGCCTCAGCGTCGTTCGCCCTCAACCGCCAGCCGATTCGATTACAACCGCCGCGATCGTTGAGTTAGACAGTCGCTTGGAGTCCTATTGAAGGCCTGCATACTGCTTGACTGCGGCGATTATCAGTTGCGGCGCCGACGCTAGGGTGAGTTGCCACGCGCCGCTCGCGACCTTCTTGCCGGCCGTAGCAACCCATGACTGGGTGCGATCCCCATAGGTCTTCGCTTCCGACCTGTCGGCCTCAATCGCCTTCGTTAAAGATGAGATGTCGGCTTGGGGCACGCCGAGATCCTTCAAAGCAAAAATCAATCCAGCCAGGTCTCCCTGTTCGACGGTGATGTGTTGTTCAACTGTCCCGCCATGAACAATCGTCTGAGTGCCTCCGAGGATGACCGTGTGGTAGGTCGACGCCACTCGTTCCCTCTCCTGATCATTCGCGGAGCGCTCGCCGAGCTCAGGATTCGCCTCCTCGATGTCTAAGGTAAATGCAAGCAGCCGGTTTCTGATCTGCGAAAGCATCCCAGCAATCGACGTGATGGGCAGTTCCTGCCAGGCTTCAATGCACTGCATGCCCTGCATGTGAAGAAGCTTCTGGGCCATGCCAGCTGGCCAGGGACTCTTGATTCCTGCGCCCGGGTGGCCTTTGGACTCCTCTACCAGGGCTTCGTACTCGGCAACGCTCTCGCGCATGGTCATCATTGCCATTAGTCGCTGCAGCTCCGTGTCCGGGACGATGTTTGATGGGATCGGGTAGTTCGAAAGCTTGTGGGTCATTCTAATGAAGTCGGCCTTCGATGAAACACCCCGCATCACTCGATACTCGGGTAGGTCGACCCCAGCTGGGTAACCATTCGATTCACGTGCCACCCATTCCTTGAATGGCCCGTACTTCAGCCTCACCGCGAGGACCTGGCACTTTCTTAGGACCGATGACAGCGTGATTGAATCGCTGGCGGCAGCTGACTGTATTTCGGCAAGGAGACTCATAATCGCAGTCCCAACCAATTGAGCCCCGATTGGGCAAGGGTTTGACGAGTGCAGGTCCCGGTGACCACTATACGTTTCGCGTGGCAGTCGTTTCGGTTTACGCTCGCCGCTGCAGCCACCAGAGACTCGCGGCCATCATGATGGTCGCGAGCCCGAAAAACACCATTGCTTCAATTATCTAGAAGGTCCAAAAGCGGTTGATTCATGTTTCTCCACCGAACTTAGCTGGGTCCTCTAAACTTCAAGCGGGCAGAGGGGTAAACATGCCAAGCATCCAGATCGACACTGACTTTTCTGCTGCATACCGAGCGCTCGAAAGCCGGATGGTGACCCTGGCGGAAGCCGATGGTGATGTTTTCCTTGCAAACCCTGAGCCGGCAGGTCCCGTTGAGCATGTCTTCATCTGCATGGAGCCCTCACTCGGCTGGTGGGCCCGCTCGACCGTGGATGCCAAGGCGAAGATCGAAGCCGGATTCCGAAACTTCGTTTTTCTCGATCACGGAACCTTATGCTTGCACTTCGCCATTCGGGAGTATCTTTGTCGCCCCGGAGACGGCTACTACATTACTGACCTATCGAAAGGCGCGATGTCCGTCAAACGTGCTGCCGTTGACAGGAGCCAAAGGTACAACCGGTGGTACGACCTGCTACTCCTGGAGGTGGATCTCACCGCCAAACCAGGAGCGAACGTCTTCGCCATCGGTGACAAAGTCGAGGAACAGCTAAAGGGGCACCCGTTTCCGAGGTCCTTTACCACGCTGTTGCACTACTCGCCGGTAAACGTGGCCCATCGCAAGAAACGCATTGCCGGTCATGAGGCTGACTTCGAGGAATTCAAGAGGTCGCTGTCTATCGACCGCGTCCTGGCCGTAGCGAATGAAGTGATGACGGAGTCTTTACCACCGTCCTTCCGGGACCTGGCGCTGGCACGCCTTACCCCGCTTCACTTGTTTGAATCCGATCTGCAGCTCATTTTCATCTACAAGGTCGCATTTGAGGCAGCGGTCGCCTCCAACACGGCCAGCGTAGGATGAGAGTCTCGGGCCGCTTGGCCTAGCGTGTTTCATCCGGCTCTCGCGCCAGGTAGCACGGATCAAGGAATCGATCTGGGGGGCCGCACTCAGTAAGAGCGACTGAGTACTTCCCCAGGCCAGCCATGGACCTAAACTCCGTTCGTGGCCGGAAGCGGTGAACGGGGATCCCGAGTAACGAAACGACACCCTAACTCGCGGCGACGGCGGACCATCCGAGAGGTCGGGCTTAACGCGGCCACAGCTGTTTTGCAAACCAGTATCACGCTTGCCGTCCCGACACCTGAGGGCCAATTGGTCGCCGCCGGCATCGCGTCCGCCATCGGGGACGTGGCAAAGCGTTTCTTGAGTCCCCGTGAAGAAGATCGCGTCCAAGAGGTCATGCGGCTCGCCGCTGAAAAGATCAGAGACATTAAGAAGTCCGGTACGAAACCACGAGCTGATCTGGAACCGGGAATGCTTGAGGAGCTTGCCGAGGGCACGCTCTTGGCTGCAAAAGATACCTACGAAAAGAAGAAGCTGCCGTTCCTTGCGGCCCTGCTCTCCAACGCGTATTTCTTCTCCACTCCCGTTCCGAACCTGCTAGGCGCGCTTCACGCTGCCGAAGAGTTGACCTACCGGCAGTTATGCATCTTGGCAGCGGTGTGGCCCCTCGATCCCTGGGACGGACCGGCGCTTAGCGACCGGACGCTTAACGATCTACTTGCGGTCCGACCGATGACGGAGGTTATCCAGGGCATCGTCTTCGATGTGGTTGCCCTTGTTCAGCAGCACCTCGTCATGCCGTTTCGCAAAGGTCAGTACATCGCCGGCGTCACAATGGCTGAGTTGGTTCCCGCTGAGCTGCGACAAACGTATCCGGGGCGGGTGATCTTCGTCGGCATGAAACTCGCGGACATTCCAGCCGAGGATCGAGACGAAATCCTTCACGTCCTGGGCGCAAACGGTGTCGCGCCCAGCAACCACCCGTAGCGCGAATGTTCAACAGCCAGAGCGCCATCTGCCTGATCCGCGAGCGGCGCTGTCCGTGCGAACGCTGCGTGGGAACACTGACCGATCCCTCGCGGTCGAACGGCGGCTGGAGATTCTGCCGAACGTGCGGGTGTGCCTGGCAGGTCTCAGCGCCCAGACGGTCACGAGTACGCGGCCACCGTGCCGTTGGAGATCCATCGACCACCGCCGCGTCGCCAGCGCGTGGGCCGCTGGCTGATGATGAGCACCACACGAGACTTGGGGGCCAGCGGCTCGGCAGCTACCAAACATAGTGGCGGAGCGGGCGAGATTCGAACTCGCGAACGGGGTACGCCCGTTACGGCATTTCCAGTGCCGCGCCCTCGACCAGACTAGGCGACCGCTCCGCAGCGAGTCGATTCTATCGGCCGTCCCTGCGGCCGGAGCGCCGGC
>WNGO01005702.1_pt1 | contig 12010 bp, 16 predicted proteins | sample 5400511 | NCBI WGS metagenome assembly WNGO01 (sample SAMN13153380, study PRJNA577476) | soil metagenome | isolation source: 20 cm soil or saprolite under Garry oak tree replicate 2 | place: USA:California | collected 2016-06-15
GACGACCTCGAGGTCGGGTCGGAGGTAGTGAACCTGCGCCACGCGCCGCAGGCTCGACGTCCAGATCTTCGCGCCGCCCGGCAGCGCGGCGATCGATGCGACGTCCGCCTCGCGGGTCACGAGCGCCTCGGCCGGGTCTGCGCGCGCGGGGACGGCGGCGAGCGCCAGACCCTCGGGGAGTCGCGTCGGCAGGTCCTTGAGCGAATGGACCGCGACGTCGATGCGCCCGGCGAGCAGCTCGTCCTCGATCTCCTTGGTGAAGAAGGCCCTGCCTTCAAGCTCCGACAGCGGGCGGTCGACCTCCGCATCGCCCCGGGTCTTGATGACGACGAGCTCCGCGTGCACGCCGTGGCGCACGAGGGCCGCCTGCACCCACTCGGCCTGCCACAGCGCGAGTCTGCTGCCTCGCGTGCCGAGCTTGAGAACGGCACTCACTCGTCCCCCTTCCCCCCTCCCCCTTGCCCGTAGTAACGGACCAGCGCCGCCACCAGGCCCCCGACCGTATAGTCCTCCGCCTCGATCGCGACGGGGAGACCCAGCTCCCGGGCGCTCGCGGCCGTCACGGGACCGATCACCGCGGCGGTGAACCGGCCCGACGTCGCGGCCGCCCGCCCCACCAGATCGACGAAGCCCCGAACGGTCGAGGACGACGTGAGCGTCACGACGTCGATGGTGCCGCCGACGAGCTGCGCCGCGAGGGCGCTCCCGTCCCCCGCCGCCTGCATGGTCTCGTAGACCGGAATCACGTCGACCACGGCACCGCGCGCGCGCAGTCCCTCGGGCAGGGCGTCACGGGCCTCGCGCGCCCGTGGGACGAGGAAACGCTTGCTGTGCACCGGGCCGCGCGCGACGACGGCTGCCACGACCGCCTCCGCGACGTACTTGGGCGGCACGAGATCCGGCGTGACGCCGTATCGCGCCAACGCCTGCGCCGTCGCCGGTCCGATGGCCGCCACGGCCATGCGCGCCAGGTCGCGCGCGGCGAGCCCCCACTCGGGCAGCCGATCGCACACGACGTGGACGGTGTTCTGGCTGGTGAACACGATCCAGTCGTATGCCGCCGGGCCGGTGAGGGCGGTGCGCAGCGCGGTGAGGTCGGCGAGCGGCACGATGCGGATGGTCGGCACGGCCAGCACCTCGGCGCCGAGCGCTTCGAGCGCCCGCGCCAGCTCGCCCGCCTGCTCGCGCGCGCGCGTCACGACGATGCGCCGTCCCGCAAGGGGGTGGCGACCAGGCTGCAATGCCATGTGTGGTTGCAATCTCTCGGGACCCAAAACCATTATCAAGCAATGCTCCGGGCCCTGCGCTCCGCGCTCGTGCGGTTCACCGTGCGGCGAGCCGCCGCCAGCCAGCGCGACGCGCCCAGACGCGCCGACTGGTGGCTGCGCGTGGGCTGTGCCCTGAGCCCCGCGTTCGGGGAGTGCTACCCGGCGCTGGTCCGGCTGCGGCGCGCCATCGAGGATCGGTGGGGCGCGGTGGCCGCCGCGCAGGACGCCGCCGAGCGCTTCTCCGAGAATTCCGACGCCTGGATGCTCCTGGGCGAGGCGTTCCAGATGGTGTACCGCCAGCACGATGCCCTGGTCGCCTATGAGCAGGTGCTCACGCTCGAAGAGCGCCCCGACGCCGCCCTCGCGGCCGGCGATCTGTACGCGCGAGCCGGACGGCACGCCGAGGCATCCGCGCGGTTCGCCCGGGCCTACGCGGCCGGCGGTGGCGCCGACGCGCTGTGGCTCAACGCCCGGGCGCTGTTCCAGGCGGGGGACGTCAAAGCCGCGGACGAAGCCCTGCACCTGTGGGCGACCCAGGTCCCCGACGGGCTCGAGCGCCTGTCCGACGCCCGCGCCGAGTTGTTCGCCGACAAGCGCGATGCTTAGGGCCTGGTGCTGCGCCGGTACAGCGACACGGCGTACGCCAGCAGGATCAGGGGCACGACGACGTAGGCCGCGACGAGGTACCCCGCGTTCTGCGGAATCCCCTCAGCCATGCGACGCGGCTTCGCGCCGCAGGGCGATGGCGTAGCGCTGCATCACGAAGCCCACGTACAAGACGAGAAACACGCCGAACGACATGAGCAAGGTGACCAGCATCTCCGGTGGTAGACCGGGCTTGCCGGGTCGCAGCACGATCGGCTGCGGGTGGAGCGTCGGGAACAGATACACGCTCAAGTGAATGAATCCGACCAGCACGACCGCGCAGATTCCCAGCACGGCGGCATACCGGGCGCGCAGACCCGCGTCGCTCACCGCGCCCCGCAGCACGTGATAGCTGATCAGCAGGAAGAAGAGGAACAGCGTACTGGTCAGGAACAGAAAGAACACGCCGGCCAGCCCCACCAGGATCACCGCCAGCTCCGTGGTCACGGCGGCGGGCACGTGCAGGTAGAAGATCTTCTGCGCGGGACCCTGGAAGCGCTCGACCGGCGTGAACGCCAGCGCCCGGACGTACACACCGCCGAGCAGCAGCAACCCGGCCAGCACGACACGGCGACCCTTCTGCGCGAGACTCATTCGTCCATCGTGTGTGGAAACAGCAGCACCGCGACCGCCACGAACACCAGGTCGTACGCGGCGAGCAACTTAAGCCAGCCCGACACCTCGCTCAAGGGACGCCCGGCCAGGAGCCGCGCCGTGGCCTGCACGGCATAGGTCAGGGGCAACAGCAGAAACGGCAGCAGCAGCACCGGCAGCATCAGCTCCGCGAAGCGCGTCCGCACCACCATCGCGCTGAACAACGTCCCCACCGACACGAATCCCAGGGTGGCGAGGGCGATCACCCCGACCAGGGGAAGCAGCACCGGGCCGACGGGCACGTTGAAGAACAGCACGAACAGCGGCAGGCCGACGGCCTCCACCACGCCGACGAATCCCAGATTGGCGAGCAGCTTGCCCAGGTAGAGGCTGCGGCGTGACACCGGGGACACGAGCAACCCCTCGAGCGCCCCGTTCTCGAGCTCGAGCTGAAACGCCCGATTGAGCGCCAGCATGGCGGCGAACGTGAAGGTGACCCAGAGAATGCTGGGCGCGAGATCGATCGTGGCGACGGCGGTCGGATCGCGCCCGAAATTGAACACCGTCAGGACGAGCGCCGTGAATACCACCGCCGAGAGCAGCGCCGTGCGCGTCCGGAACTCGAGGATCAGGTCCTTGCGGGCGAGCGTCCACGCCTGGCCCAGCAGATCACGCATCGGTCACGGCCCGCCGGTACGCCGCGGCGATCTCGTCAGCGCCCCGTTCCCCGCGGGCCGCCAGCTGCACGAACCGCCCCTGCCGCTGAAACGCCACGTCCGTGGCGAGCTCGACACCCTCGTCCACGTTGTGCGTCGCGAGCACCAGCACGCGCCCCGCGCCGCGCAGCTCCCCCAGCAGGTTCCTCAGCTCGGCCGCAGCCGCGAGATCGAGCCCGGTGAACGGCTCGTCCAAGAGCAGCACTCGCGGATCGTGCACCAGCGCCTTGGCGATCGCCGCCCGCTGCGCCAGGCCGCGCGACAAGGACCACACGGGCTGCCCGGCTCGATCCGAGAGCCCGAGCCGCTCGAGCAGGGCCGTTGCGCGCGCGCCACGCTCGGCCGACGGCACGCCGTACAGCGCGGCCCAAAACACCAGATTCTCCAGCACGCTCAAGTGGCCGTACAAATGAGACTGGTGACCGATCCAGCCGACGGCGCGCCGCCCCCCGGCGACACTGGCCCGTCCCTGCTGCGGCCGAATCAGCCCCGCGAGCACCTTGAGGAGCGTCGTCTTGCCCGCGCCATTGGGCCCGAAGATTGCGAGCGTCTGTCCGGGTGCGAGCGTGAACGACACACCGTCGAGCGCCACCACCCGCCCGTACGTGTGCCGCAGCCCCTCAGCCGAGAGCATCGATGCGCGCGGCGAGATCTTCCATGTCGAACGGCTTCACCAGGTAGCCCGAATGGCCCAGGTCGAGCACGTTGATCAGCGGCTCCATGCTGACGTACGACGTGGTGACGATCACGGGGAGCGAGGGCCGGGATTGGCGAATCTCTTGCAGCAGCGTCACGCCGTCGGTATCGGGGAGGCGCAGATCGAGCACCAGCACCTCGGGCCGGAAGTCCTCCAGCTGGCGGCGGGCCTCGCTGCCGCTCGCGGCGAACGCTACGTCGGAGGGGGGGGGAAGCCATAGGTCGGCCAATATATGCGACCCCCCCCGGCCGTCTACGGTCCGCTCAGCCTGCGCCGCTCTCCAGCTCGAACAGGTCGTCGAGCTTGGTCAAGACCAGCAGGAAGCGCAGCTCCTCGTTGGCACCGCGCAGACACACCGTCAGCCGGCGCTCCGCCGCCTTCCGCTGAATGAGCATCAACGCCCCCAGCCCGGCACTGTCGATCTGACGGGTGCCCGCGAGATCGATCACCAGGCGTCCGGCCCCCTCCCCGAGCTGCTCCAGCAGCTCCGTAGCCGCCCGACGGAAGGCGGTGCGCGAGTCGAGCCCCAGCTCTTCGGGAGCTGCCAGAACCTTCTCGCTCGGGTGCGTCGACATCGGCATCAAGTCCTCCACAGTCGGCTCCAAGTAGATCGCCAACCGGTGGGGTACGCGACTCCAGTGCCAATACAGCTAACCTGCGGGCGGTCAACCGCTTGTCAGAGCCGGCGTCGGCAGACGCACCCGCTGCACTACCGCAGACGGAATGCCGCCGCGCAGTTTGCAAGGGCCGTCTTGACCATCAATCACGTCGGGGGCATACCTTAACCCCTCCACTCCACCACTGCAGTGGGACGAGCACCACAGCTGCCCGCATTCCCAGGAGGCACCGGCATATGTCAGCCACACCCAAAGCGAAGGAGCTAACCGAGGTCAGCGAGGCCCAGATCGCCGTGCACTGGAAGGAAGAGGAGTACTATCAACCTTCCGAGCAGTTCAAAGCACAGGCGAACATGCGGGACCCGCGCATCTTCGAGAAGTTCGGCCTCGACCGGTTTCCCGATTGCTTCAAGACCTATGCCGACATGCTGACCTGGTTCGAGCCATATCACACCGTGCTCGACACCAGCGACGCGCCATTCTGGAAATGGTTCGTGGGCGGCAAGATCAACGCATCCTACAATTGCGTGGACCGGCACCTGGAGAAGCACGGCGGCAAGGCGGCGTTCATTTTCGTCCCCGAACCGGAAGCCGAGCAGGACGTGACCCTCACCTATCGGGACCTGTACGAGCGGGTCAATGAGGTGGCCGCGCTGCTCCGAGGCCTGGGACTCAAGGCGGGCGACCGCGTCACCCTGCACATGCCCATGGTCCCCGAGCTGCCGATCACCATGCTGGCGTGCGCGCGCCTGGGCGTGATCCACTCGCAAGTGTTCGGCGGGTTCAGTGGCCAGGCGTGCGGCTCGCGCATCGAGGATTCCGGCAGCCGCATGCTGGTCACGATGGACGCATACTGGCGGAACGGCACCCTGATCGACCACAAGGTGAACGCCGACATCGCGGTGCGGGCGGCGAAGGAGCTGGGGCAGGACGTCGACAAGGTCCTGGTCTGGCAGCGCCATCCCGGCAAGTATTCCGCGAAGACGCCGATGGTCGCGGGTCGCGATGTGTTCGTGAACGACCTGCTCAAGGATTACAAAGGTAAGAAAGTCGATCCGGTGGCGCTCCCGGGCGACGCTCCTCTGTTCCTCATGTATTCGAGTGGCACCACCGGCAAGCCCAAAGGGGCCCAGCACGGCATTGCGGGGTATCTGGCGTACGTGACCGCCACGTCCAAGTGGGTGCTCGACATCCACCCCGACGACGTGTACTGGTGCATGGCCGACATCGGCTGGATCACGGGCCATTCCTACATCGTGTACGGTCCGCTGGCGATCGCCGCGACGGGCGTGCTGTACGAGGGCGTGCCGACGTATCCCGACGCCGGCCGGCCCTGGCGCATCGCCGAGCGGCTGGGGGTGAACATTTTCCATACCGCGCCGACGGCGATTCGTATGCTCCGCAAGCTCGGTCCCCAGGAGCCGCGCAAGTACAAATACCGGTTCAAGTCGATGACCACCGTCGGCGAGCCGATCGAGCCGGAGGCGTGGCGCTGGTATTACGACGAGGTGGGGAAACGGGAGGCGGTCATCACCGACACCTGGTGGATGACGGAGACCGGCGGGTTTCTGGGCACCACCATGCCGGCGATTCACCCCATGAAGCCCGGCAGCTGCGGCCCGGCCGCGCCGGGGATCCATCCCGTCATTTACGACGAAACCGGGGCGGAAGTGTCCAAGGGGTCCGGCACGGCGGGCAACATGTGCATCCGCAATCCGTGGCCGGGCATCATGCAGACGATCTGGGGCGACCGCGAGCGCTACGTCAAGACGTATTTCGCCAAGTACAACAAGAATCCCAAGAGCAAGGACTGGCGCGACTGGCCGTTCCTGTGCGGCGACGGGGCGGTGCAGGCGGCCGACGGTTACTACCGCATCCTCGGCCGCATCGACGACGTCATCAACGTCGCCGGCCACCGCCTCGGCACCAAAGAGATCGAGTCCGCCTGTCTCACGGTCCCGGAGGTCGCCGAGGCCGCCGTCGTCCCGGTCCAGGACGAGGTCAAGGGACGTGTGCCCGAAGTGTACGTGGCGCTCAAGCCGGGCGTGCCGCCCAGTCAGGCGGTGATCGATCGCGTGATCAAGGCGAACGAAGAAGTGATCGGCAAGATCGCGCGGCCCAAGCACGTGTACATCGTGCCGGACATGCCCAAGACCCGCTCCGGCAAGATCATGCGTCGCGTGCTGGCGGCGATCTCCAACCGCCGGGACGTGGGTGACGTGACGACGCTCGCGAACCCGGACGTGGTCGAGCAGATCCGCGTGATGGTGCAGGGTAAGGACGTGACGAAGACCCAGGACGCGCTGCCGGAAGACATCGCGAAGTTTGGACAGGTAGAATAGGACGGGGGAGGCTAGAGGAGGTTGGGGAGGTTAGGGGAGGTTGTTATGTCAACGGCACAACCTTCCCCGTCCTCCCCCAACCTCCCGAACCTCCCCAACCTTCTTGGGATTCAGAGCTCGACTTGAGCTCCCACCTCGAACACCTGGTCCGCCGGAATCTTGAAGAACGCCGTGGCCCGCAACGCGTTGCGCGACATGAACGCGAACACCTGCTCGCGCCAGTGCGGCATGCCGGGCCGGTCGGAGGCGACGAGGGTCTCGCGCCCGAGGAAGAACGTCGTTCCCGCGATGGGGATATCGAGCGACTTCACCTGGCACGCCGCGAGGACGTCCTCGATGTCCGGGTCGTCCATGAACCCGTAGCTGGCGACCACGCGGTAAAACCCCTTCCCGATCGCCTTCACCGTCACGCGCTCCCGGGTCGAGACGTGGGGCACGTCCTGCGTCACCATCGTCAGGAACACGATCCGCTCGTGCAGCACCTTGTTGTGCGTCAGGTTGTGCACCAGCGCCGGGGGCGTGCCGTCGGTGGTGCCGTACAGGAACACCGCCGTCCCCGGGACGCGCAGCGGCGGCTCGGCGGCGAGATCCGCCAGCAGCATCTTGAGCGCGACGGTCTTCTCCTCCATGCGCTTCCCGAGGATCTCGCGCCCGCGTTGCCACGTCGTCATCAGCAGGAAGATGACGGCAGCGATCGCCAAAGGGACCCAGCCGCCGGAGCGGATCTTCAGCATGTTCGCAGCGAAGAACGGCACATCCACGCACAAGAACAGTCCGGCCACGACCGCGGCGCGCGCGAAGCTCCAGCGCCACACCTCACGGCTCATCACGTAAAACATCAGCGTTGTGATGAGCATCAGGGTCGAGAGGGCCACCCCATACGCGCCGGCGATGTTGCTGGACGTGGGCTGCTGGGTGTCGGCCGCGTGGAACCCGACCACCAGCACGCAGGTGAGCAGCATGAGCCCCCAGTTGACGAGGGGGACGTAGATCTGACCGATCTCGCGCGACGAGGTGTGGTCGATCTGGAGCCGCGGGCTGTAGCCCAGCTGCACCGCCTGGCGGGTGAGGGAGAACGCCCCCGAGATCACCGCCTGCGAAGCAATGATGGTCGCCGCGGTCGCCAGCACGATCAGTGGGTACAGGGCCCAGCTCGGCGCGAGAAGATAGAACGGGTTCACCGCGGCGGCCGGGTCGCGGAGCAACAGGGCCCCCTGCCCGAAGTAGTTGAGCAGCAGGCACGGGAGCGCGCCGCCGAACCACGCCATTTGAATGGCGCGATGGCCGAAGTGACCGAGGTCGGCGTACAGCGCCTCACCGCCGGTGACCACGAGAAACACGGCGCCCAAGACCACGAATCCGCGGCCGACATCTGCGGCGAAAAACCGCACCGCGTGGTGCGGCGCGACTGCCGCCAGCACGCCGGGTTGCTGAATGATCTGGCTCAGACCGAGCACGCCGATCGTAGCGAACCAGACGAGCATGACGGGACCGAACACCGCCCCGATCCGGGCGGTCCCGCGACTCTGCACCAGGAATAAACCGATCAGGATCACGAGCGTCAGGGGGATCACCCACGAGGCCAGCGCCGGCGTCGCGATCTCGAGTCCCTCGACGGCGGAGAGCACCGAGATCGCGGGCGTGAGCCCACCGTCCGCGTACAGAAGCGCCGACCCGAAGATCCCCAGGACGATCATGACGCGGCGGGGCGACAGACCCCGGGCCACGCGGCTGCCGTTGACGAGCGCCATCAGGGCGAGCACGCCTCCTTCGCCCTTGTTGTCCGCCCGGATGATGACGATGTGGTACTTGATCGTGACGACGATCACCAGGGACCAGAACACGAGGGAGAGTACGCCGAGCACGTTGCCCGGTGTGACGGGGATGCCGTGCGGCCCGGAGAACGAATAGCGGATCGCATACAGGGGGCTCGTGCCGATGTCCCCGTACACGACCCCGAGCGCCGCCAGGGCGAGGGTCGCGAGATAGCGGCCAGGGGGTTGCTGTGCGACGACGGGCCCGCGGGGCGCGGTCATGGCGGTGAATACTAGCGGCTTGGCGCCGCGACCGACGGCCTGCTGCGCTGCTCCAGGATCGACAACACCCAGATCGCTGTCATGATCACGGCCGAGGCCATGCACCACCGGCAGATCGCGTGCAGCACGAACAGCTCGATCGCCGTGAGATAGAGCGTAAACGCGAAACCCACCGTGGCGAGGGCCGCCAACAGTCGCGTCACACGGCGGTCGCCGACGAATCGCGGCTGCAGCCCGGCGAGTCCCAGAACGAGCAACACCGCGTATCCGCCGACGCCATAGAGGGCGACCGGCAGACCGAACAGCTCGGCGTAGCGGCTGGCCTGGACGAACTCGCAGCTCCCGGTGCCGCACTGCAGCTGTCCCAGCGCACCGATCTTGTAGAGCCAGAGATAGGTCGCGACGAGCAGCCCCACGAGTGTGAGGAGCACGAGGGCCTGGCGCCGAATCACTTGTGCTTCTTGGTCAGGCTGTCGACGAGCGCCTTGAAGTCATCCGACGTGCCGCGTCCACTGTACGGACGCCCGTTCACGAAAAAGCTCGGCGTGCCCCGCACGCCCGCCGCCTCACCTTCCTGAACGCTGGCCTGGATCCGGGCGGCATAACGCTGCCCGTCCATGCAGGCGTCGTACTTGTCGAGGTCGAGTCCGGCCTCCCGGGCAAAATCCCGGAACGGGGAACGCGGGTTCTTGCCCGTCTGGGCCCACTGATGTTGGGTGAACAGCCGGTCGTGGAGCTCCCAGAACTTGCCCTGCTCTCCCGCGCACTGGCCGGCCAGGGCGGCATAGCGTGAGTACTGATGGGTTGGCAGCGGAAAATCCCGGAACCGCCACCGCACCTTCCCGGTTGCGATGAGTTGCTCGCGGATCACCGGCATCTGCACGGTGGCGAACGCCGCGCAGAATGGACACTCGAAGTCCGAGTACTCCCTGATCTCGACCGGCGCCGAATCGGAACCGAGCGTATAGCCGCGGAATCCGTCCGTGGCCGCGACGGGGAGTGGAGCCGCGCCTCCATTTCCCGCCCCGCCGCGTTCGGGTTTGGCCTGCGACCCATACCACAACACCCCGCCGCCGATCAGCGCCACCGCCCCGAGCAACAGGTAGAACCCTTTCATTCGTCTCGAGTCCTCCGCCAGAGTTCGTCGTCTTCGTCGTCGTCGAATCCGGCCGCCGCGTCTCGTGCTTGCCGCTCCGCCTCGTCCACGATGCGCCGGCCTTCAGCGATCTCCGGCGTATCGTACGTTACGCGCACTTCATAATGAAACAGCTCGCTCCGCGCATTCCCCAGGAGCTTTTGCAGCTCCGGCACTCCGTCGAGCAGGCGCCCAGCGCGATCCAGCGCCTGAATGCGCTCCGCCAGCGCGCGCAGCATGGCGAGCAAGCGCTCTGCACGCTCCGGTCCGTAGACTTCTTCCGAGTGATCGCTCATCTGACCGCCTTCCTCCCCGTCCGTCATATAATAGCACGGGCCGTCGTCCGTGCTCGGCCCTTTGCGTGGTGTAACGCCCTCTATTACATTGCGGCGCCGCCGGATCGGCGGCTTCGTCCCCGGCCCCAGAGATGAGAGGAGCACCTGCGCATGGGCAAGAAACGTTCGGAACCTCGCAGACTGTCCACGCCCACCCCCTTCGAGCAAGCCCGCGACGAACTCTTCTCCCACATCCTGCGCTGCGGCGTCCTGGAAGCGGCCCCGGAACACCAGAAGGAATGGTTCGACGACACGATGCTGTATCTGACCGACCGCTACGACGGATTGGACGAACCGCAGCTGCGGGAGCTGCGCGTGCTGGGTGAGCGGTACTGCCGTCCTGTTGTCGGGCGGAACGCACCGGTGGGCGCCGCGACCTGACGGAGGGGCGTCACGGCGACCACCACTTGGGAAAGCGCCGAAACCGCCACCCCGCGCCGAATCGCACGCCGCCGCCCAATCCCACCTCCGCGTACCACCCGGAATGCGTGCCGGGCCGCTGCTCGACCCCGAGCAGCGTCGTGAGGTAGGTCGCGCCCGCCGTCCCCTCGGCGCCGACGAACGTCAAACCCAGGCCGGCATATGGACCGGCGCCAGTCCGCTCCGCCGGGCGGAGCATGAACTGCGCGGTCGCCTCGAGCCGCACGCCAAGCGAGTGCTCGTAATCCCCGCACGCGGCGGCGAACGAGAGCCGCCCCTGGCCGGTCGTGCGCCGCGCCACGCGAAGCTCCGGACCAAAAAAGTCGCGATCCGCCAGGACCACCACCGCCCCGACGCCGATCTCGGTGGCTCGCAACGCCTGCCCGCAGAGCGGTCCCGCGGCGCTCACCGCGAGGCACGTCGCGGCGATGGCGACCCTAGCGCAGCGTGACGTCGTACGTGACGGGGATGTCGGGCGCGAGGGAGGCCACGACCGAACAGTACTTCTCGAGCGACAGCTCGACGGCACGACGCGCTTTGGCTTCATCCGCGCCGTCGCCCGCCACCGTGAACACGAAGTGCAGCGCGACATAGCGCCGCGGCTGCTCCGCCCGCCGCGTTCCCCGCAGCGTCACATCCAGGGTCCGCAGCGCCACACGCTGCTTTTTGAGAATCAGCACGACGTCCGACGCGGTGCACGTGGCCGCGGCCACGAGCAGCATCTCGACCGGCGACGTCGCGGTGTCTCCGTCGCCATCCACGACGACCGCCGGCCGCCCCGCCGGGCCCGCCTCGAACATGAGTCCCGTCCCCCGCCACCGCATCGTGATCTCGCGCGTGTTGTCCGCCACGTCAATTGCCCCGCCGCGTCGTCAGTCCGACGTACAGCCGGTTGTGGCTGAACCCGCCCATGCCGTGATACTCGAGCAGCCAATTGAACGTGGACCGGTAGCGGAGCTCGACCCCGACCACGATGTTGGCCCACAGGTCGGGGCAATCGGCGTCGCGGCCGCACGAGTCGTGGCCAGCCAGGCTGAAGCCCCCGCCCACGTACGGCGTTGCCGCCTCCGCGTCGCCGGTGAGCCGGTACAACGCCTCCACGCTTCCGACGTAGCTGTTTTCTCCGTTGAACACGCCGATTTCGCCCGACGGCCGGATCCGGAAGCGCGGGCTCACGACGTTCCCCGCGTCGAGCGTCACCCCGA
>WNGO01002376.1_pt2 | contig 12009 bp, 15 predicted proteins | sample 5400511 | NCBI WGS metagenome assembly WNGO01 (sample SAMN13153380, study PRJNA577476) | soil metagenome | isolation source: 20 cm soil or saprolite under Garry oak tree replicate 2 | place: USA:California | collected 2016-06-15
GGGCGACCGTCGATACGGAACGCGTGGCTCGCGTGGCCGGTCAGGTCGGCGGCGAGCTCGCGGAGTCCCGCGAGGGTCTCCTGGTTCTGCGCAAAGTCCGACCGACGCCGGCAGGCTTTCCGCGCCGAACGGGAGTCGCGAGTAAGCGTCCGTTGGGCTGAGTACTCTGGCGAGGTGGCGAAGGTCTACGCGCTGGCGAACCAGAAGGGCGGCGTCGGCAAGACGACGACCGCGATCAACCTCGCCGCGTGTCTGGCGGAAGCGGGCGAGCCGGCCCTCGTCATCGACCTCGATCCGCAGGCGAACGCCACCTCGGGGTTGGGTGAGCGCGCGAACGGAACGTCGACCTACGACCTACTCGACGGCGTGCCGCTCCGAGAGCTCGCGAAACCGACGAAGTTCCCGAACCTCCATCTGATCCCGGCGAAGCCGGACCTCGCCGGCGCGACGGTCGAGCTGACGCGCCACACGGACGGAGAGACCTATCTTCGGCAGGCGCTCGCCGCGGACCTCGATCGGTACTCGTTCGTCTTTCTCGACTGTCCGCCGTCGTTCGGGCCGCTGACGGTGAATGCGCTCGCCGCGGCCGACCGGGTGCTGATCCCGGTGCAGGCCGAGTACTACGCGCTCGAAGGGCTCTCGCAGCTCGTGCAGTCGATCAACCTCGTGAAGGCGCGGCTGAATCCGCGCCTCGCGGTTGGAGGCGTCCTGCTCACCATGGTCGACGGGCGAACGCGTCTCTCCGCAGACGTCGAAGCCGAGGTGCGGAAGCACTTCGGGGAGCTGGTCTTCACGCAGACGGTCCCGCGCTCCGTGCGGCTCGCGGAGGCGCCGAGTCACGGCTTGCCTGCAATCGCGTACGACCGCCGCTCTCGCGGCGCGGACGCCTACTGGAAGGTGGCGATGGAGCTTGTCGAGCGTGCCTAATTGCGACCGGACCGGCCCCGCGAGCGCGCCCCTGGCGGCTGCAAAGCGGCGCCAGCCGTTGTCCTCAGTCGGGCCCGTAGCCTCCGGCTACGCGCCCTCCCTGCGTCCTAGTCTGGCTTGCTTTTCGCGTGCCAGGAGCGCACTCGCGTGACCGGCCCGGCCGCTGAAAGACGAGGCCTCGGCCGAGGCCTCGAAGTCCTGCTGGGCGGAGCCACGGCGAACGAGCTCGCCGAGCTTCCCGTCGACGCGATTCACCCCAACCCGCGGCAGCCGCGGCGCCGCTTCGACTCGGACGCCGGTGCGGGGCTAGCAGACTCGGTGCGCGCGCAGGGCGTCGTCCAGCCGGTGCTCGTCCGTCCGCGAACGGCCGGTGGCTACGAGCTGATCGCCGGCGAGCGCCGCTGGCGTGCAGCGCGTGATGCCAAGCTGGCGACGGTGCCGGCTGTCGTGCGTGAAGCCGACGACCGGGACACGCTCCTCCTCGGCCTCGTCGAGAACGTGGCGCGCGAGGATCTCTCGCCGGTCGAGGAAGCGCGCGCGTTTGCGGTCGTCCTCGACGAGTTCGGCCTCTCACTGGGAGAGCTCGCCGAGCGGGTCGGCAAGTCCAAGCCGGCTGTGTCCAACCGAGTGCGCCTGCTCGAGTTGCCCGAGGACGTGTTGAAAATGGTCGAGCGGGGCCAACTGACCGAAGGCCATGCACGTGCCGTGCTTGCGGTGCCGGATCACGAGGGCCGCCGCGCGCTGGCACGGAAGATCGTCCAGAAGGGCATGTCGGTGCGTGCGGCCGAGAGAGCCGCTCGCTGGGCCGGAGCCAAGACGAAGCAGCGCCGCCAGACGACGAAGCTCGATCCGGCACTCGCCGCACGCGCGAAGACTGCAGCCGACCGAATTACCGGTTTCTCCAGTCGAATCGTCTCGAATCGTCTCGAAATCTCGTTTGCCGACGAGCCCGAGCTCGAAGAGCTCGTCGAGGCGCTGGAGAAAGCCGCGAAGTAGCCGTATCCCGTTGGACGCCCGGCTCGTTCAACGGTTGACATGCTCGGACTGTGGCTGGACGACATGGAGTCTCTCGAGGCGATCTCTCAAGACGACGAGGCGAAGCGAATCTTTCTCCGCATGGCAGCGATGTCGCGTGACGGCCAGATGAAGAGCTTCCTGAAGGAAGTGGCCCGCGACGAGGATCTCGACGACGAAACGAAGGGCACGCTCAAGGAGCTCGCCGAGGACGACACGTTCCTGCTGGCGGTGGAGGACTACCTCCAGCGCACAACCGTCCTGCACTAAGGATCTCCCGAGCCAGCAACGCGCCGCGCTCGACATGCGCGAGCGCGGCCGGAGACGTTTCTCGGAATAGAACGCCGCAAAAAGTCATCATGGCCCGCGGAGCGGGCCGGACTTTTCGCGGTTATGGGCGATCGTGGATTCGAACCACGGACCTCCGCCTTATCAGAGCGGCGCTCTAACCAACTGAGCTAATCGCCCGCGAGAGGCTGGATTGTAGCCTGGCGTTTCCCTATGCTCGCCCGATGGCAACGCTCGGCGAGGTGATGACGACGGACGTGCTCACGGTCGCGCCCGAGGACACGATCGGCGAGGCGGCTCAGAAGATGACGGACCAGGGCGTCGGTGCAGTCGTGGTCTCCGACTTCGGTCGCATGATCGGGATCTTCACCGAACGCGATCTCATGCGTGCGGTCGCCGGCCGTGTGCATTCCAGCGAGGCGCGTGTGCGTGAGTGGATGACGCCCGATCCCGTCACGATGACCGAGGACGCGTCGGTCGAGGAAGCCGGGCAGACGATGGTCGAACGCGGCTTCCGTCACATCCCGGTCGTCGCGGGTGAGCGTGCGGTCGGCATCGTCAGCATTCGCGACGTCGCCGAATGGCGTTTGAAAGAACGCTCCGACTAAGGGATACCGCGACGCCGCCGGACTGCCGATGCCGCTAGCGGCGTTTGTCCCCACTGCGGCTATGAAGATCGGAGACCTTGTCACCTACCAGGGTCGTGCCTACGTGCTCCGTGGGCTCGAGCCCATGAGCGTGCCCAACCGGCGCGTCGAGCTCGAGGATTCCGAGACCGGCGAGGTCATCGTCGTGCCCCTTGCAGAGGTTTCGCCGCAAGACCCCTGAGCTACCATCAGAGCACGCCCATGCAGGAGATGCAGATCTACGGGGTCAGCTTCGATCTGGTCGGCAAGCAGCCGATCGTGCTGCTCAAGACTGCCGAGGGAAACAAATTCCTGCCGATCTGGATCGGCCACCCGGAGGCCGCCGCGATTCTCATGAAGCTCCAGAGTGCGTCCACGCCGAGGCCCATGACGCACGACCTCGTGACCGACATGCTCGACCAGCTCGGAGCTCAGGTGACACGCATCACCGTGACCGAGTTGCGCGAGAACACGTTCTACGCGCAGATCACCGTTCAGCTCGACGGTTCGGAGATCGAGGTCGACTCGCGGCCGTCGGATGCAATCGCACTCGCAATTCGTGCGGAGGCGCCGATCTTCGCCGCCGACGACGTGATCGAGGAGTCGGCGATCGAGTTCGAGGGCGAAGAGGTGACCGAGGAGGAGATCGAGTCGCGGGTCTCCGAGTTCAAGCAATTCCTCGACGAAGTGACGCCCGACGAGTTCGCGATCGAGCCGGAAGAGGATTAGCCGCGCTTCTTACGGTCGTCCCGGCCACTTCAGGGTGACCGGCTTGCTACTACGTGGAAGTGCGATCAGCCGGAACGGGTAGGTCACGCGAGCCTGCACGGCGTCGCCTAGAGACGGGGTTCGTTCGTGAACCACCACCACGATGCGGTCGCCAAGATCCTGAACGCGTAGCACCTGAAGCTCGTAGCCACTGCTCGATCGCGGTCCCGCCGCAACCAGGTAGATCTCACTGCGCTTGAAGTCGATCTTCGGCAGGCCGATCGTTCGGCCCGGGTTGTTCTGTTCGAGCACGTCGAGGAGCGCTGCCCGGTTGCGGAAGACGTCTCGCCTGATCCTGGTGAACTCGAGCCGGCCGGTCTGTCGGGTCAGGTCCACGTACGGAACGTCGCGCGGAGTGCTGCCGCAACCTGCGAGTAGCAGCAACGAGAGCGCGACGACGCTAGTACACGTAGACAGTCTCGCCGTACGGAACGGTCCGGTAGAGAAACGGTGCGACCCACATCGGGATTCGCACGCAACCGTGGCTGGCCGGGTAGGGCGGGACCGAGGGGTTGCCGTGGATCGCATAGCCACCCGTGAAGTACAGCGGGTCGTAGAGAGTTCCGAGCGGACTGGGATCGAAGCCGACCACCTTGCGGTAGACCGCGAACCGTCCGACGGGGGTGAACGTGCCGGCCACGCCTGCGGTCGAGATCGGGACGATCAGGCCTACCCTCGAGGCCCGGACGACGTAGAGCACCTGCAATCCCTTGTTCACCTCGATGTGCGCGGCAGGCTGAGCGAACCGGGGCAGCGCTGTGCGGGGGCTCGCCAGCGCGCGCCAGAAGCGCGGATCGACGACGCCTGTGCGCGGGAGGCCGTGGACCTTTTCGAAGGCGTAGACCGCGTCGAGCATGCGACCGTCGAATGTCCCTCCGGAGGGAGCTGCGTAATGCAGACGCCTGAGCTGTTCGCCGAGTTGCGAGACCGCGAGCCCGCGGCCGCCCAGGGCCAGCCGCGGGAGGACGACGTCTGCTCGGAGGGCGCGGACCGTGCCGACATAGCCCTCGGTCGGGATCACCTCTGTGCGGATCCGATAGGAGGCGAGACGGTGCGTATCGAGCTTGATCCGAACGCGGCCGGTGAAGCTGCGGTCGACGAGAACGTCCTCGCCGCGCGCGATGTTCACCGCAAGCGTTCCGGCGCCTGCCGGCACGAGCCGTGCCTCGAACCAGAAGCGGCTGTCACGCGCGCCGCTCCCCGTCAGGCCCATGACGAGCTTCGGAACGACGCGTAGCGCGAGCGGCGCGGACTGTGCACGGCTGCTCGTCACGACGTACTCGCCTGGACGTTTGACGAGCGTCGCGATCGAATAGCGGCCGTCGGCAAACGTCCTCGCTGAAGCGACCCTTCCCTGCGGTCCAATGAGGGAGACGCCGAGCCCCCGCTCGGCGGGAACGAGCGCACCGCGGAAGGCGACGCGCCGACCGTATCTGGCGGGGCTCGGACCGGCGAGAGTGAGCCCGTAGGCGGTGACCGTTGCCGTCTGGCTCGTGGCCTCGCCCTCGTTGGGGCGGGCCGTGAGGGTCGCGGTCCACCGGCCGGCCGCGTAGGTGTGCTCGACCGTCTGTCCGTCCGCGGAGCTGCCGTCTCCGAAGTCCCAGTGGTACGAGGCGGCTGCGCCGGTCGCAACGAAGGTGACGTGCAGCGGAGCCGCCCCGGTCGGCGGTGTTGTCTGAACCGAGATCAGCGGGGCCGCGCCCGTCGCAGCCGGAACGAGGATCAGAAGCGCGACAGCACAGGCCAGACCCCGGCGCACGCGCGGAGAATATCCCCCTTAGGATCGCCCGAAACGGCAAAGGTGAGCGCGACGGCGTTGAAGAGCCCGTGGACGATCATCCCCGGATAGACGCTGTCGACCCGGCTGCGCAGGTATGCGAGCCCGATGCCGAACGCGGCCAGGAAGGGAAATGCCTGGACGAGGCCATGTGCAAGGCCGAAGGCGACGCCGGTCCCGATGATCGCCGGCCAGCGCCCGTAGCGAGCGAGCAGCGAGTAACCGAGACCGCGGAACGTCAACTCCTCGATGATCGGCGCGAAGACTGCGATCACGACGCCGTTCGCCACGTAGGCAGCGGCGTGTTTCGGCTCCCAGGTTTGCGGAGTGACGCCCTGCTCACGGTCGGGGTGGAGTACCGGTCCGAGGAGAACCGTCAGGACGAACATCCCGAGACCGATGCCGAGCCCGACCAAGAATGCGGTGCGCCACGAGGTCGGTCGTCGCAGGCCGAGCACCTGCCGGCGATTGCCCGGGATGCCCGAGATCCCGTAGACGATCGCCGCAATGACCGCGTACTGAACAAGGCTCCCGACCGCGGTCGACCACTTGTAGAGAAGATCCTTGGGCGGTTTGCCCGAGGTGAAGCGAATCGTGTAGCTCAGCGTCGTGAACGCGAGCACGAAGCTGCCCCAGAGTGCCAGTGGCCTACTCACCGGATCGACGCGACAGCCTCGGCTAGTGGCGTGCGCGCGAACTGCATGCCCGCGGCGGCTGCCGCCTCCTCGTCGGCGCCGTCGTCACCGACGTGGAGGGCGCGTGCCGGAGAAACGTTGATCTCGTCCACAGCGCGGAGCAGTCCGTCGGGAGCCGGCTTGCGTGCGGCATGGACGACAACCGTGAAGGAACGCGCCAGGCCCACCTCTTCGAGGAGCCCGCGCAGGCTGAGGTCCCAGTTCGCCACGACGGCGAGCTCGAGGCCGAGCGCACGGAGGTGCTCGAGCGACTCCACCACCCCGGGAAGAACCTCGAAGTGGAGAGCGCCCACGTAGGCGGGAGCGAACTCCTCCGGGTCGAGCTTCGCGTCGATCGCCTCGAGGAAGACCCCGGTGCAGTCCTGCTGCAGCCGCTTCAGGCTCTCCTGGTCGTATCCCTCGGCGGCTCGTGGCACGTAGTGTGCGACCTCGGCTCGAAAGCCGGCGAGCACGAGCTCGGGCGTGCGCTCGACCCCTCGTTCGGCGAGCACCTTCCGAAGCTCCGGAACCGGATCGGCGAGCCTGACGAGCGTGCCGTGCGCGTCCAACGTGACCGCGTCGAGCTCGGCGGGCCTCACGCGACCCATTGCCACAACGCCCATTGCACAACTGCGACGCCAAGGAACAGGGCGCTGCACGCGACGGCTGCGGTGTGCAGGCGTGGCCTCCCTGCAGTCACTGCCGCGAGAGCGAGGAAGAGCGGAAAGATCACCAGTCCGAAGCGTGGCAGCGAAAGCAATGGCCAGCGGGAGCTGGGGTAGCTCAGCGGGATCGCGAGGCTGATCGTGGCGAACAAACCGTAGGCCGCGCCGAGCCGCCGCCAGGCCACGACCGTGAGCGCGAGGAAGAGGAAGAGAAACGCAAGCGCCTGCACGTTCTCGGCGGCCGCATGCATCGGATCCGCACCCGCGACGTGTGTGCCGTGACCGACCACGAACTGCTCGAGGCCGCGCCAGCCCGCAACGAGACCGTCCCAGATCCCGCCGAAAGGACCGGCCCGCGAGAGGTGGCGGTGCCAACGATCCTGCGCATCGCTGAAGGCCCACGGATCGCCGACCTGTTGCCAGAGCACGAGGGGATAGACCGCCGCCACCGGCACCGCCAGCGCGATGCCGGCGAGAGCTCGTGGACGCTCCCGGTGGCGCCACGCCAGAAGTGCCAGCGCCGGGAGCAGCGCGAGCCCGGTCGCCCGAGTCAGGATTGCGAGCCCGGCCACGAGCCCGGCGGCCGCAAAGCGATCGCGCTCCGCGAACGTGAAGGCGGCGAGAACGAGGAGCAGGAACAGCGATTCGCTATAGACGGCCTGGAGGAAGAGCGCCATCGGGAACACGGCGAGATAGAGCACGCTCCGCCGCGCTCCGTCGGCATCCAGGTGCTCGCCGGCCAGGCGGTGCAGCAGAACGAACGAGCCGAGACAGCAAAGCAGGGAGATGACGAGTCCAGCGAGGATGTAGTGACCGAAGAAGACGCGGCCGAGCCCCGCAATCAGCGCCGGATAGAGCGGGTGAAAAGCAGCGGACGCATCGTCGTACCCGTTCTGCGCGATGCGGAGGAAGAAGTCGCTGTCCCAACGGGCCCAGATGTCCGTGAAGTAGCCGAGGTCGTGGAGTCGCGGCGTGTCCCAGCGGCCGGCATTCGGATGCCGGTTGGGCTCGAAGAAGAAGAAGGCGAAGATCGCCGCCACCCAGATCGCCGCGCGGCTCCAGAGGTAGATGTCCAGCGCTTGCCTTTGACCCGCGCGCACGGCCGCATGATCATACGGACGAATGTCCCGTACCTTCACGCCGGAAGAAGCCAACGAGGCCCTCGTCGAGCTACGGCCGATCGTCGAGCGGATGGTTCAGCATCGGCGCAATCTCACGGCAGCGCAGCTCCAGCAGACTGAGCTCGTCACGCGCATCGCGGGAAACGGCGGCGACATGGTCCCGAGCGACCTCCACGAGGCGGCCGATGCGATCCAGCGCGAAGCCGAGGCGATTTCCGAGTGCGCAGAGCAGATCAACGCCGTGGGCGCGGAGGTGAAGTCGCTCGAGGAAGGACTGCTGGACTTCCCTGCCAGGCGCGGCGACGAGGTCGTTCTCCTCTGCTGGAAGCTCGGCGAGGACGAGATTCACTACTGGCACCGGACCGATGAGGGATTCGCAGGACGGAAGCCGCTGCCACTGTGAGGGTCGGGGCATTCGAGATCGCCGCCCTCGTTGACGGCGAGGGAAGCTTCGCGACCGTCGGGCAGGCGTTCCCCGCCCTGGACGCACCCGAGGAATGGCGCTTGCCGGTCAACGCCGTTCTGATTCGAGGCGCCGGTACGACGGTGCTCGTCGACACGGGGCTCGGACCGGAGCCGCGCACGTTCATGCCCGGCGCAGGCGCGCGACTACACGCCGAGCTCGAGCGTGCCGGCTCGAGTGCCGCCGAGGTCGACCTCGTCGTGCACACGCATCTCCACGTCGATCACGTCGGCTGGGACGGAACCTTTCCCAATGCCCGCTACGTCGTGCCGACGGACGACTGGTCGTACTTCATGTCGGAGGAGTCGCTGCAGCAGCGGCCGCATCTCGGCGACCGCGTCGAGCCGCTGGACGACGCAGGGTTGGTGGTGCTCGTCGACGGCGAGCTCGAGGTCGCGTCCGGGGTGCGCCTCGTGCCGACTCCGGGCCACACCCCCGGGCATGCGAGTGTCTTCGTCGAGTCACAAGGGAGCGAGCTCGCCGTGCTCGGGGACGTCGTCGTGCACGAGCTGCAGCTTGCGGATCCGGATCTCGTCTACGTCAGCGACCATGATCCCGTCCTGTCCGCTTCGACGCGCAAGCGCGTCCTCGGAGAGCTCGCCGATCGCGGCACGGCCGTGATCGTCAGCCATTTCCACGGGCCCGGACGCTTCGGTCGCAACGGCGCGGGGTTCGACTGGTCGAGTCTCGCAAAGGACGGCGAGGCTGCCGTCGAATAGAGGCCCATGCCTTTCTGGCACCGACTGATCGTTGTCGGCGTCGTCATGTTCGTCACCGTCCTCGTGGCGCGCCTGATCGATCGCCGCATAGCGCGCCGCGACCTTCCGCCGGAGGCGATCACCCGCTATCGCATCGTGCGTCGCAGCGTGACGACGACGATCATCTTCATCGGGCTGCTCACGGCCCTGCTCGTGATTCCACAGGTACGAGCGGTGGCCGGCGGGTTGCTTGCTTCCTCGGCCGTGCTCGGCATCGTCGTCGGCTTCGCTTCGCAGCGCACGCTCGGGAACTTCGTCGCCGGCCTTCTGATTGCGTTCACGCAGCCGGTGCGGCTCGGCGACGACGTGGTCATCGAGAGCACCGAGGGGACGGTCGAGGAGATCGGGCTGATCTACACGTTCGTCCGAACCGAGAACGGCGACCGGCTTGTCATCCCGAACGAGAAGCTCGCCTCGGATACCATCCGCAACTCCACGATTCGCAGTCGAGAGAAGGTCGCCGAGATCAGCCTCCACGTTCCACTTGGTAAAGACCTCGGTGCGGTCGTGGACCGTCTGAGGGCGATCGCCGTCGACGGTGAGGCGTTCGTCAGCGACCTGTCCGGCGATGCGACGGTCGTCGTTCGCGTGCCGGCGACCGACCGCTCCTCGGCCGAGCGGCGCGAGCGCGAGCTCCGGCTGCGCGCGCACGAAGTGCTCCGCGCCGAGGGCGTGTACGCGTGACGCCGCCGGGGCGGGGAGCGCGGTCGCAGTCGGACACTTTCCTGCTCGACCGTTTGCGGAAGCGGCGACGGCAACGGGCGAAGAACCGGCGCAAGCGCTTTGGCAAGCTCGTGTCGGGCGCGCTGATCGGCACGACGCTCTTCCTCGTCGTGTCCAGCTTCACGGGCGCAGCCGTGTGGATGAACAGCTGTAACCTCGATTCGCTCAAGCCGGTGGACGTCGGGGAGAACTCGTTCGTCTTCGCGGCCGACGGATCGTTGCTCGGATCGATTCCCGCAGAACAGAACCGGCAACCTGTCGGTCTGGATCAGATCAGCGCTTGGGCGCCGAAGGCGACGATCGCAATCGAGGATAGGCGCTTCTACGAGCACGGCGCGCTCGACTGGTTGGGAATCGTGCGGGCGCTCTACGCGGACATTCAGGCCGGGCGGGTCGTGCAGGGCGGGTCGACGATCACGCAGCAGCTCGTCCGGAATCTGTACATCAAGAAGAAGTCGCAGACGCTCGGGCGCAAGGCGACCGAGGCGTGCCTTGCGATCAAGCTCGCGCGCGAGAAGTCGAAGACCTGGATCCTCAACGCGTACATGAACCAGGTCTATTACGGGAACCACGCCTACGGGATCGAGGCGGCTGCCCAGACGTACTTCTCCAAGCCGGCTCGGAGGCTGACGCTGACCGAGTCGGCGCTGCTGGCCGGATTGCCGCAGGCGCCGTCCGTCTTCGACCCGTTCCAACGGCCTGCGCAGGCGATCGCCCGCAGGGACGAGGTCTTGAGGGCGATGCTCGGAAACGGAAACATCACCTCGAGTCAGTACGCCGACGCGGTGGCCCAGCGCAGGCTCCATCTGAAAGCCGGACGTCTGTACACACGCATCCGCGAGCCGTACTTCTTCAGCTATGTCCGCGAGGAGCTGCAAAGGCAGTACGGCGCGAACACGGTCCGTTCCGGCGGGCTGAAGGTCTACACGACCATCGACCCGCGTTTGCAGCGCCTGGCGCTGATCGCGATTAAGAGGACGCTCCCCTACTCGACCGATCCGGCTGCGGCGATCGTCTCGATCAATCCGAGCAACGGGGCGATTCGTGCGATGACCGAGGTGAGCCCGGGGAATCCCAAGAATCAGGTGAACTTCGCGTCCTCTGCACGGCGCCAGCCCGGGTCGACGTTCAAGACGATCGTGCTGACCACAGCGATCTCGGAGGGCATCAGCCCGTCGACGACCTACCTCTCCGCGCCGTTCAAATGGGATCCGACGGGCACCGGCTCCTGCGACACGAATCCTCCGACGGCCTGGTGTCCGCAGACCTACGACCACTCCTACGTCGGCCCGACGTCGATCGAGAACGCGACCTTGCGCTCCGACAACAGCGTTTACGCACGACTGTCGCTCGACGTCGGCCCCGACAACATCGCGGACGTCGCCTACCGGCTCGGCGTCCGCACCGATCTGCGCACGGGCGACGGGGTGTACGTGCCGTCGATGGGTCTCGGCTCCCGCGTCGTGACGCCGATGGACATGGCCTCCGTGTATTCGACCCTCGCTGCCGGGGGCGTCTACTCGAGACCCATGGCGATCCGCAAGGTCGTCCTACCTGGAGGCAAGGTCGACACCGAGGCCGGCTGGGGCGTGCCACAGCGCAAGCGCGCGGTTCCCGACTGGGTCGCCGCCGAGGTCGTGCGGATCCTCGAGGAGAACATGACGAGCGGCACCGGTGTCGGGGCCTACTTCGGCAAGACCTCTGCCGGTAAGACGGGAACGACCGACAATTACGCCGACGCCTGGTTCAGCGGCTTTCTCCCAGGGCTCGAGGCCACGATCTGGATCGGCTATCCCAAGGGGGAGATACCGATGCTGTCCGTCCATGGCATCTCGGTCTCGGGGCCGACCTTCCCGGCGACGATCTGGAAACTCTTCATGGAGCGGGCAGCCATGTACGCGCCGTACCCGAAGGAGTTCCCGTCGCCGAAGACATCGCCGGTCTGGGTCACGCACAAGCTGCAGTACGCCTTGAGCGGCGGCTACTACTACGCGCCGAGCTACTCGGGTTCTGCGTCGCCGCAGACCACGACGGCCTCGGGCAGCGGTGGCGCTGACGGCTTCTCCCAGGTCCCTGGCACCACCAAGAAGCCGTAGGCCGTGGCTGCGGCCGGCGGCCGCGGCGATCCCGATCTACGTCGCGCCGTGTGCCGTTCCGGACGGTGGGCTCTTCCGCGCGGAGCGTTTTCGCGACGTTCACCTCTAT
>WNGO01010000.1_pt1 | contig 12007 bp, 9 predicted proteins | sample 5400511 | NCBI WGS metagenome assembly WNGO01 (sample SAMN13153380, study PRJNA577476) | soil metagenome | isolation source: 20 cm soil or saprolite under Garry oak tree replicate 2 | place: USA:California | collected 2016-06-15
AGCGTTCGTCGTCGAGCTGGAGAAATTTTCCGGTCCGCTCGATCTGCTGCTGCATCTCATTAAAGAAGACGAAGTCGACATCACCGACCTGCCGATCGCGAAGATCGCCGATCAGTTCCTCGCGGTCATCCAGGACTTGGGGCTCAATCAGGCGGCGGACTACCTCGAAATGGCGGCGCGGCTGCTGCGGATCAAGGCGCAGATGCTGCTGCCGCGCCGGCTGGGAGACGACGAGTGGGAGGACCCCCGCGCGGAGCTGGTGCGCCGGCTGCTCGAGTACCAGCAGATCCGCGAGCTGGTCGACTGGCTCGGGCACGCCGCCGACGTGCGCGCCGAGCGGTTCGGGCGCGGGTACGAGGCGCCGCCGCCGGATGCGCCGCCCGCGCCGCTGCAGATCGATTTGAACGACCTGCTCGGCGCGGCCGAGCGCGTGATCTCGCTGATCCCGGAGCCGATGCTGCATCGCGTCGTCCCACGGCCGCTCGATGTCGAGGGCGCGACGGCGAAGATCAGCGCCCTCCTCGCCGAGCGCGAGCAGTTTGGCTGGTCCGACATCGTGGGCCGCGGCGCCTCGATCGTCGATGTGCTGTCGGCGTTCATCGCCCTGCTCGAGTTCGCCAAGCGCGGCCTGGTGACGCTGTCGCAACCTGAGCCCTTCGGTCCCATGGTGATTACGCGTGCAACCCCTCGCGAAGCTGCTTGAAGCGGCGCTGTTCGCCGCCTCGCGCCCCCTCACGCTCGAGGAGCTCGCGTCGTTGGACCCAACCGCCGGCGAACATGCCGTCCGTGCCGCCCTTGCCGCCCTGCGGTCGGTGTACGCCGAGGACCACGGGGTCGAGCTGACCGAGATCGCCGAGGGATGGCAATTCCTGACGCGTCGCGAGTACGCCGAAACGATCGAGCGCGCGCAATTCGCCCTGCGGCCCCGGCGGCTGTCGCCGGCGGCGCTCGAAACGCTCGCGATCATCGCCTACCGCCAGCCGGTGGGCCGGCTCGAAGTCGACGAAATCCGCGGCGTCGACTCGGGCGCCGTGATGGACAAGCTGGTGGAGCGGGGCCTCATCGAGGTCGTGACCCGCGGCGAAGGGCTCGGTCGCCCGCTGCTGTATGGCACCACGCCGCCGTTTCTGGAGATTCTCGGTTTGAAGGACCTGGAGGACCTGCCGCGGCTCGAGGAGCTGTCGGTGGCGCTCCGGCGTCCCACGCCCGTCGACGAACCCGAATGACCCTCATGCGCCTGCAGCGCGCCCTGGCGCGCGCGGGCGTTACGTCACGCCGCAAAGCGGAAGACTTGATCCGCGCGGGCCGCGTGCGCGTGGACGGCGACACGGCCACGATCGGGATGAGCGTCGATCCCGATGCCCAGAAGATCACCGTCGACGGCCGGGCGGTCCGCAGCGCGACCCGCACCACCTGGCTCGCACTCAACAAGCCGCTCGGCTACGTGGTGAGCCGCTCCGATCCGGAAGGACGCCGCACGGTCTTCGGACTGCTCCCCAAGGTGCCCGGTCTCACGTACGTTGGTCGGCTGGACGTGATGACCTCCGGGCTGCTGCTGCTGACCACCGACGGCGCGGCGGCCCACCGGCTCATGCACCCGCGCTACGAGGTGCCGCGCACGTATTGGCTCGGCGTGCATGGCGCGGACGCCGCCGCGATCCGGGCGGCGCTCGCGCAACGCATCGTGATCGACGGCCGCGCGGTGCGCGTCGTCGAGTCGCGCGTGCGGCCGCAGGGGAAGTCGGTCGAAGTCGAGCTGACGCTGGCTGAAGGGCGGCAGCGGATCGTGCGCCGCGTCGCCGAAGCGCTCGGTCTCAAGGTCGAATGGCTGCACCGCGTGTCCTACGGCCCTGTCCGGCTCGGCAAGCTGGCCGAGGGCCACTGGCGCGAGCTCACCCGGCAGGAGATCGGAGCGATCGAGCGACTGCATGGAGCTGGCTGACCGGACGGTAATGCTGCTCGGCGGCAGTGGCCTCGTCGGCCATGCCGTCGCGCGCCGAGTGCTGGCGACCACGCCGCCGCCGCGCCGCCTCGTGCTCGTCGCACTGTACGAGGATGAAGTGCGGGCCGCCGCGCGCGCGCTCGAGCCTTACCGCAGCGGCGTGACCATCGATGTCGAATGGGGCAACATCTTCGCGCCGGCGTCGGTCGCGCGGCTCGATCTCGCGGTCATCCTGGCCAGCGATGACCACCGCGCGCTGGTGCTGGGCGACTTGCTGGGCGATCTCACCGATGGCGTCCTCGAGCGCAGCCTCGTGTTGCAGCTGCTGGTGCGCTACAAACCTGAAGCGGTCGTGGATAGCATCAATACGGCGACGGCGTTTGCGTATCAGGACGTTTTTCACAGCGCGCGCGCGTTGCTGGAACGCGCGCAGGATGGCGGCGTCGATCGCGCGACGATCGAGCGGCATCTGATGCGGCTCCCCATGCCGCAGCTGGTCCGTCACGCGCAAATCATGACGGAGGCGCTGCGGCGGGCCGGCACGCAGGCCTACGTGAAAATCGGCACGAGCGGCACGGGCGGCATGGGATTCAACATCCCATACACGCATTCGGAAGAGCGGCCGAGCGCGACGCTGCTGACGAAATCGGCGGTCGCCGGCGCGCATACGATGCTCCTGTTTTTGTTGGGTCGTACGCCCGACGCGCCGATCACGGTGGAGATCAAGCCGACGGCAACCATCGCGTGGCGCGAAGTCGCGCACGGGCCGGTGCGGCGCAAGGGCAAACACATCCCGCTCGTGGACTGCGAGCAGCCCGTGGCGCTGCACGAAGCATTTCGGCCGGGCGCTGCGCCGTGGCGCGACCTCGGCCGGCCACTCGACGGCGTGTATATCGACGTCGGGGAGAACGGGTTGTTCGCGCGCGATGAGTTCGAGACGGTCACTGCACTCGGCCAGATGGAGTTCATCACGCCGGAAGAAGTCGCGGACTACGTGATGTTGGAGCTGCAGGGGCGGCCGACGGGGAAGGACATTGTCGCGGCGCTCGACGCCTCGACCGCGGGCCCCACCTACCGGGCCGGCCTGTTGCGCCGGAACGCGGTGGGGCGGCTGCGGGCGCTCGAAGCGCGTCATGGCGACCACGGCGTCGCCTATGAAATGTTGGGTCCGCCCCGGCTTACCAAGCTGTTGTACGAGGCCTACTTGTGCCGCCGGCTCCGGACCAGCGTGCGGGCCCTCGCGGACAGCCGCCCGGCGGAGCTGGCCGCCGCCGCTGAACTGCTCCTGGCAGACGACACGGCATTACGGCAGCACATTATCTCGGTGGGATTGCCCGTCGTCCTGCCCGACGGCAAGCGGGTGTACCGCGGCAGCACGGTGGTCGTGCCGCCGGGTTCCGGCGACCCGCTGCAAGTGGCGCCGCGCGGCTGGGTGGACTTGAGGCCGGACCATTTTGGGATCTGGGTCAAGCGCGCGCGGGAGATGGTGCGCCAAGCCGATGCACGCGCTGCGGGACCTCAGGGGTCGGGCAGCGATATGGACTGGAACGCGATCGATCCTGACGAGCCGATCGAGCCGTCGCGGTTCGCCACCTGGGTCTTCACGGTCGAGGAAAAAGGAACGCGGATCAAGCGCTGATGGCGATAGACACTGGAGCTGTGGACCGTGCGCTCGGCGCGATCGGCACGACATTCCGGCTGACGCGCCTCTACCCGCCGTCGCATCCGGCGGTGCTCGAAGCAATGCGCCATATCGCCGCCTCGCTGCCGGCACTCGCCGGGCTCGGGTCGGTCGAGTGGAAGATCGGCGCGACCGGCTTGCACTGGCATGGCCAGCATCTGCTGCCGCGCAACACCCAAGTCGCCGAGCTCTCCGGATTGCTGTTCGCGCGCGGCATCCGCGCGATCCAGGTCAATCCCGGCGTCACGCCGGAGCATTGGCTTGGCCTGTTCGGCGTCGCCGTGGGTAATGTCGTGCCCGATGACGCGGTGCTCGGCCGAATCACCGTGCTGCTGGGCCGCCGCGCAACCCAGCGGCTGTCGGCGTCCCGCGCCCTTGGCGAAGTGCCGCCGGCAGCGGAGCCTCCTCCCGTTGAAGCGCCCCCGCCGCAGCCTCCATCTGCGGCTCCGGCGCCGCCGCCGCCGCCCACGCCCCCGCCTGCCGGACCGGGACCAGTAGCGTGGACCCCAACCGCAACGGTGAATCCCAATCGCGCGAGTGGCGTGTTCCGGCCGGATGTGCTGCCGCCCGACGTCGAAGCACGCCGGGCCGTGACCGCGTTGCAGGCAGCGTCGCGACCCGAAGATCAGCGCGTGATCATCGAAAAGGTGCGGCAGCTCACGCCGAGCGTCATCGCGTTGCGCGACATTGGCGCGGTCGCCGAAGTCGTCGCCGGGCTCGACCGATCACTCAGCAAGATTCAGGATCCCGAGATCCAGGAGGCTATCGGCGAGGTGGCGGGAGCGCTTGCGGATGAGGCTATAGTGGAACGTATGGTGGCACGGCTGGGTGAGCCCCGCGTACCGCCCGCAGAGCGCGCGCACCTGGTTCACGCGGTCGGCGCGCTGGGAGCGGTGTCCGCGGGGTACGTGGTCGATGCGTACCTGCATGCGCTGCCGGAGTTGCGGGAGGCATATCGAGCCGCCATGCGGGCGGCGGGCGAGCGCACGGTGGAGTTGCTCCGGGCCCGAATCGAGAGCAAAGTCCCCGAAGTCGTCGCCGCGGCCGCTGAGTTTCTCGGCCTGAGCGGGAGTCCTGACGTTGCGGAGTCGTTGATCCGCTTGACGCGTCATGCCGACGAGCGCGTGCGCGAGGCGGCGCTGCTCGGTCTGGCGGAGCTGGGTGGCCGGGAGATCTCGCGGCCGGCGATCCCCTCGCTGAAGGATGAATCGGTGCTGGTGCGGACCGCGGCCGCACGCGCGGTCGCGGCGGCCGGGGACGTGGGGGCGACGACCGTGCTGGTGCGGCGTCTGGAGCAGGAGAAGGACGAAGGGGTATTGGCTGCGTTGCTCAAAGCCATCGGTCAACTCGGTGCCACGGAAGCATTGGAAGTGCTGGCGAAATTCGCCGAGCCGGGCGGCAAACCACGGCGCACACCCTTCGTGCGAGCTGCCGCCATCGAGGGGCTCGCGCGACTGGATCGATTGGAGGCAAAAGCCTTGCTGGAACTCTACGCGCGGGACAAGGAGCCGACCGTGAAGCGGGCAGCTGAGGCGTCGCTGCGATGACGACGCGCGCAGGATCGGGGGCCGAGAAAGCGGGCGCCAAGACGCAGGACGCGGTGCTGGCGCAGACCATCACGCGCGAAGTGGCGAAGCGCGTCGTCGGCCAGGAAGTCATGGTCGAGCGCCTGCTGATCGGCCTGCTCACCGGTGGCCACATTCTGCTCGAGGGCGTGCCGGGACTTGCCAAGACGCTCGCGGTGAAGACCGTCGCGGAATGTCTGAAGATTACCTTCTCACGCATCCAGTTCACGCCCGACCTGCTGCCGGCCGACGTGATCGGCACGATGGTGTACGACCAGCGCTCGCAGGAGTTCTATCCCAAGAAGGGGCCGTTGTTCGCGAACCTCGTGCTCGCCGACGAAATCAACCGTGCCCCGGCCAAGGTGCAGTCGGCGCTGCTCGAAGCGATGCAGGAAAAGCAGGTAACGATCGGCGGCGAGACGTTCTTCCTGGGCGAGCCGTTTCTCGTGCTCGCCACGCAAAACCCGATCGAGCATGAAGGCACCTATCCGCTTCCCGAAGCGCAGCTCGACCGCTTCATGCTGAAGGTGCGCGTCGGCTACCCGACGCGCGACGCGGAGAAAGAGATCGTGGGACGCATGGCGTCCGGCCGGCCGATCGAGGTGCAGCGCATCGCCGAGGCCGACGACATTCTCGCCGCGCGCAGCGCGATCGCCGAGCTGTTCATGGATCAGAAGGTCGTCGATTACATCGTGGACGCCGTGCGCGCGACCCGCGAGCCGCAAAACGTCGGGCTGGCGGAGCTGAAGCCCCTCATCGCCTTCGGCGCCTCGCCGCGCGCCTCGATCTACCTGGCCCAGGCGGCGCGCGCCCACGCCTACCTCCGCGGCAGAGCGTTCGTCGTGCCCGAAGACGTGAAGGCGATGGCGTTCGACGTGCTGCGCCACCGCGTGCTGCTCACGTTCGAGGCGGAGGCCGAGGACATGACCGCCGATCAGGTGATCGCGCGAATCCTGGAGGCCGTGGGCGTGCCGTGACGTATACGGGCGGAGAGCGCCGGCGCGAGGTCACCTCACCGCTGCGCCGCCGGCGGCGGTCGGTCCCGGCCGAAGTCCTGAAGAACGTGAAGGGGATCGAGCTCCGCGCGCGGAACCTGGTCAACACTCTCTTCACCGGCGAGTACCGCTCCGTCTTCCGCGGCCAGGGCATCGAGTTCGCCGAGGTCCGTGAATACCAGCATGGCGACGACTTCCGCGCCATCGACTGGAACGTGTCGGCGCGCATGGGCCATCCCTTCGTGAAGACGTTCATGGAAGAGCGCGAGCTGACGCTGCTCCTCATCGTCGATCAATCCGGCTCGCTGCATTTCGGCCGTCCCTACACCAAGGCCGGTTTGGCCGTCGAGGTCGCCGCGGTGCTGGCCCTCGCCGCCGCGCGGCACAACGACCGCGTGGGCACGCTGCTGTTCGCCGATGCGGTCGAGTACGTCGTACGACCCGCCAAGGGGCGCGCGCACGCCATGCGCGTCATTCGCGATCTCGTGGCGTTTGCGCCGCGCGGCCGCGGGACCAATCTCGCCGGCGCCTTGCGCTACGCCGCCAAGCTGCTGCGGCACCGGGCGATCGTGGTGGTCCTCTCCGATTTTCGCGCCGAGGGGTGGGAAGAGGCGCTGGCGCAGGTCGCCGCACGGCACGAGGTCGTCGCCATTACCGTCGACGATCCGCGCGAGTACGACATCCCCGACGCCGGCTGGGTCGAGTTGGAGGACGCCGAGACGCGGCAGCGCCACCTCGTGGACACCAGTCACGCCCCGACGCGCACGCGGATTCGTGTCGCCGCCGAGCGACTGCAACAAGAGCGCACGCGCAAGCTGCTGCAGGCGGGAGTCGACCGCGTCTCGCTGCATACCACCGTTCCGTACGGACCGCCTCTGCGGCGCGCGTTCGCCGAGCGGGCGCGGCGGATGAGCCGGTGATCGGACTGCTGTTCCTCTTGATCCAGGCCGGGGACGGCTGGGCGGTCGCACCGAGTCGACCCACGGTCGGGGACACCATCCGACTCGAGCGCACGGTGTCTGCGCTCCCGGGTTGGCGGATCCGCGCCGGCAGGCTCTCGTCGGGTTCCGTCGCCGAGCCGCTCAGCGATGCCGTGGTGCTCGCAACCTCTACACCCGGGCAGTGGGTCGTGCGGTATGCGATCGTCGCCTGGGCGCCGGGGCCCACCACGCTGGACATGCCCGCCCTGTGGCGTCTCGGGCCCGACGGCAGCGTCGACTCGGTTCCCGGCGGTAGCGCGACGTTCCGCGTCGCGAGCGTCATTCCCGACAGTGTGAAATCGCCGGGACCGCAGCCCGCTGTTGGACCGCTGCGCCTCGATCGCTCGAGCCCGATTCCGGTGGTTGCCGCCGCGCTGCTCGCGGGAGGTGTGCTCGTCCTCCTCATCGCGTGGAAACGGCGTGGGCCCCGGGTGCTCGCGGCTGGCGCGGGTGCGGCGGGTGCCGCCGAGGTGCCGGACGCCCGCTGGCTCGCGGCGGGGGAGCCGAAGGCGGTCGCGGCGCGCGCCGCGCAGCGCTTGCGCTTCGCGTTGGCCGATGTGATCCCCGAGGCGCATGCCGCGTTGAGTACCGAGGAATGTCTGGCGGCGGTCGAACGCGCGCGGCCCGACGCGCCGCTGCGCGACTTGCGAGAGCTCCTGCTCGCGCTCGATCAGGTGGCATTCGCCACGGCGCACGGCGTCGAAATCGCGCCGCTCGCCGCGCGGGCACGTGCGCTCGCGCGGGAGCTCGGCAATGGAGCCCGGCGGTGAGTTTCGCACGTCCCCTCCTGCTCGTGTTGCTGCTCGCGCTGCCGTTGTGGTGGTGGTGGCGCAAGCGGCGGCTGTCGCGTCTCGCCGGCGCGCCGACGAGCGACGTGCGCCCCGCGTTGGGACCGCTCGAGCGAGTCTGGATCGCGCGTCTGCCGGTCTCGCTCCGCTCGCTGTGTCTCGCCGCCTGGATCATCGGCGCCGCCGGGCCCCGGCTGGGCTCGGCGCGTGCCGAGCTGCGCAGCGAGGGGATTTCGATCGTCCTCGCCATGGACATTTCGAGCAGCATGCTGGCCGAGGACTTTTCTCCGGCCAACCGGCTCGACGTCGCGCGCCGCACGGCGACGGAATTCGTGCGCGCCCGCGCGTCCGATCGTATCGGCCTCGTCGCGTTTGCGGGGCAGGCCCTCACCCAGGTACCGATCACGACGGATTACGAAGTGCTCGAAGAGGCGATCCGTCAGATCCGCGTGGGAATCCTCGAAGACGGCACCGCGATCGGCACGGCGATCGCCACCAGCGCGAACCGGCTGCGCCGCGCTCCCGGCAAGAGCAAGGTGATCGTGCTGTTGACGGACGGAGTGAACAACAAGGGTACCGTCGATCCCAGGACGGCGGCGCAGGCGGCTGCTGCGTTCGGGATCAAGATCTACACGATTGGCGTGGGGAGCCAAGGTGAGGCGCCGGTGCCGACGGGGCAGGGGCCGCTTGGCCTGCGCTACGAGACGATGCCGGTGCAGATCGACGAACCGTTGCTCGGCGAGATCGCCCGCTCGACGGGTGGCCGGTATTTCCGCGCGACGGACGCGACGTCGTTGTCCAACATCTTCAGCGAGATCAATCGGCTCGAGAAGACGCCCGTCCAACATCTGGTCTATCACCGCTTCGACGAGGCCTATCGCTGGCCCCTCGGGATCGGCCTGCTCGCGCTCGCGCTGGAGCTGGTCCTCGCGGGCACATTCGCGGTGCGCGTGCCGTGATCACATTCGACGCACCGATCGTGGTCGCGCTCGCGCCGGTCGTCGCCGTCGCCGTGTGGGCAGCCGCGGCGTGGGCGCGGCGTTCCCGAGTGCGGCGCGCGGCGGCGTGGTCGGAGATCACCGCCCGGATCGCGCGCTCCGCCGGGAAGCGCGGGGTGCCCGCGCTGGGTCTCGCGGCCGGGCTCGCCGCCGTAGCGCTGGCGGGGCCACGCTGGGGTGAGGAGCAGATCGTCACCGAAAGCCGCGGGCTCAATGTCGTCCTCGCGATCGATATCTCGCGCTCGATGCTGGCCGAGGATGCGAAGCCGAGCCGGCTGGGGCGGGCGCTGCGCGAAGCCCGCCGCCTGGTGCAGGACCTCGACGGCGATCGTCTCGGTCTCTCCGCGTTCGCGGGCACGAGCTACATCCTGTCCCCTCTGTCGGTCGATGGTTCGGCGATCACGCTGTATCTCGATGCGCTCGACCCGGACGTCGCCTCGGAAGGCGGCACCGAACTTGGGTCGGCGCTCGCCCAGGGGATCGATCTGCTGCACGCGAGTCCCGAGATCGCCGATCGCGTACTGGTCGTGTTCACCGACGGCGAAGGCCACGATTCTCTGGAGCAGGCGGTGCAGGAAGCCCGTCGCCTCGCGGGGCTGGGCATTCACCTGATTCTCGTCGCCGAGGGCGGGCGCCAGCCGACCAAGATTCCGGTGCGCGACGATCGCGGCACGCTGGTGGCGTGGCAGCAGGACGAATCGGGGAATCCCATTCTCACCAGCCGGCGCGAAGATGTCCTCGGGACGCTCGCCGACGCCGCGCAGGGGACGATTGTCGCGGCGGAGCTGCCGGACCAGGCGGGAGCCGTGCGCGATCTCGTGGCGTCGTACAAGCGGGCGACTGCAACCGAGAGCCGCACCCAACGCGGCCGGCCGCGTGCCTGGATTCCGTTGCTGCTCGCGGCGCTCGTGTTGGCCGCGCAGACTGTCACGCGCCGCACCGCGGCACTCATCGGCCTGCTGCTGTGTCTGGTCCCGCACATCGGCGCCGCCCAGACGCAGCGACCCCGTTCCGGCGCCGAGAAGGCGTGGGATCGCGGCGATGCGCGCGCGGCGGCGGCCGGTTATCTCGCGGAGCTGAAAGCGCGCGACGACGACGATACCGCCTGGTACAATACCGGCACAGCGGCGCTCGCGGCCGGTGATGCCGCGCTGGCGCGGACGTCACTGGCCCACGCGTCCGCGTCGCTCGATCCCGAGCTGCGGTTTCGGGCGCTCTACAATCTCGGCCTGCTCGGGTTGCTCGAGGCGAAGGGCGACAGCACGAGTCGCGAGGCGCATCTCGCCGATGCGGAGCGCGCCTACCGCGAGGCGCTGCTGCTGAAGCCGACCGACCGCCACGCAAAATGGAATCTCGAGCTCGTGAACCGCATGCGCGGGGGCGGGCAGACGAACAAGCCGAATCCACCTCCGCCACCGTCGTCTGGAGGTGGCGGAGCAGCACAGCAACCGCCGCCGCCGCAGGGCGCAGGTGGGGGAGGCGGCGCGATGAGCGAGTCACAGGCGGATCAAGTGCTCCGCTCCATCGGCCAGGAAGAGCTGCGGACCCGTCGCGATCGGACGGGGCGCACCCGCCGCGCCGCGCCTGCCGGGGTCAAGGACTGGTGATCGGCATCGTTGCTGTCGTCGCGGCAGTGATGGTCACGCAGGGCGCTGAGGTGACGGCCGGCGTGGATCGTACCCACCTGCGCGCCGGCGAAGAGCTCACGCTGACCATCCGCGCCCGCAGCCGCGCGAGCGATCCCGTCGAGATCATGGTGCCCTCGTTGAACGGGTTCACGATCGTGGGCACCCGCGACATGACGGAAGTCTCGTTCAACGGTGCTTCGGGATCGGTCCGCACGACGGTGCGCGAGCTGCAGCTGCGGGCACAGCAACCGGGCGCGCTGCTCATCGGGCCGGTGCGCGCCCGGCAGGGCGTGAGCGTCGTGGCGACCGATCCGATTCTCGTCACCGTCGATAGCGCGGCCGATCGCACGGCGTCGACGCTGAGCCCGCTGGCGCGCTCGCTGCTCGAGAGCACGCCGCCGCCGCTGTCACGGCGCGCTGACCGTGTGGCGCTCACGATGCTTGTGCCGAGCGACTCGGTGTACGCGGGCGAGCAGGTCGACCTCATCGCCGCGGCATGGATCCCCCGCGAGCTCGGCCAGCGCATGCGCCGGCAGCCGCTCTTGACGCTGGTGACGCCGGAAGGGGTGTGGGCCTATCCCGCCGCCATCCCGTCCGGCGTCGCGCACTCGCGCCAGGTGGGCGGGCGGTGGATCGATCTGTACATCGCGCATGAGGTCGTGTTCCCCCTGACGGCCGGCCGCCTGATTATTCCGCCGGCGTCGGTTGAATACGCGCTCCCCGTGTCGTTCTCCTTCTTCAGCCGGGAGGAGCGCTACACGCTGCGGAGCGACTCGATCGCGATTACGGTGTTGCCGCTGCCGGCCACGAATCCGCCGACGAACGTGGTTGGTGAGAAATTGAGCCTGGCGCTCCAGATCGATCCCGCGGCCACGCGGGTCGGCGAGCCAGTCGACGCGTCCATCACGATCACCGGTATCGGCAACGTCGCGTTGTGGCCCGAGCCGCCCCTCAAGTGGCCGGCCGGGTTTCGCGTCTATCCCGCGCAAACCGACGTCCGCATCGCGCCGGATGCGGGGCGGATCGCCGGCAGCAAGACGGTTCACTTCCTCGCGGTGCCTGACTCCTCCGGCAATTTCGTGCTGCCCGAAGTGCGCTACAGCTACTTCAATGCGACTGCCCGCCGCTATGAGACCGCGACCACCGCGCCCCGCGCGCTCGCCGTCGCGCCGGGCGCCGAGCCGCGGGCCGCGCGCGTCCTGCCGCCGCTCCTGCCAGCCCGCGGCGACCTCGCGGCGGACATCGTGAGCCGGAGACTGGGGTGGCAGGGGTGGCTCGCCCTGCTGCTCGTGCCCCCGGCGCTCGCCGGGCTCGCGCGGCGCCGTCGCAATCGCGCGCCAAGGGCGGCGGTGGTCACCGGCGGCCGGGAGCGTTCGCCGCTCCGTCGCCTCGAGGGGGAGTTCCTCGCGGTTCTGGCGAGCCATGTCTCG
>WNGO01003916.1_pt1 | contig 12004 bp, 15 predicted proteins | sample 5400511 | NCBI WGS metagenome assembly WNGO01 (sample SAMN13153380, study PRJNA577476) | soil metagenome | isolation source: 20 cm soil or saprolite under Garry oak tree replicate 2 | place: USA:California | collected 2016-06-15
GCGTTGCGGAAGTGTTTGCGATGGGCGAGCGACTGAAGCCATCGCGCCACGGCTGCGCTCAATGTTGGAAGTTACGGCTCGATTAGCTCGTCCATCATAGACAGGTTGCCTGGATGATGGATGACCAAATGAAGAGAACCGGGATCCTGCGCCAGCAAAGTTCGCAACGTTATTTGAAACGTGCGATCCGCCAAAGCCGACTCCGCCGCCGCGACTGCCGACTCCGCCGCCAACATGTCCAGCAGCCAAAGGGCCACCACGAAAGCCGCCGCCGTGGAACCCACCACCGAAACCTCCCCCATGGAAACCTCCGCCTCCAAATCCACCCCCGTGGAAACCTCCTCCGCCGAATCCTCCTCCTCCGCCATCGCGAGCCTCCAGGGGCTGACTCGCTGCTGCAAATAGAAGTAGGCTAACTAAGCCAAATATTGCTTTTATTTTCATACCTTAAGGTGGCAGCAGACAGCGCTTCATTGCTATTGAGCGTCCGGCAGATTTTACTGTGCTACCCACGAGTTGTAGCGTGCTCCCTCTTTTGGGTGACGTCTTCGACCGTTGGCTTGCGTGGTGCAATTACGAAGGCCGTCTCATAAGCATGCGGCGCTGTACGCGGTCGGGAACGCACTGCTCCAAAAGATTAGCGTTAGAATCCCATTGGTGGCGTCGTGGGTAATATGGTCGCCAAGATCGAAGCCCTCTGCTGGTATCGGAGGCGACAGGCCTCCGTTGGACGCTGGCAATTATACCTTGCTTATACGAAAGGAAACGCGGGATCGTAATCGTGCCTAACTTAACTAGACGAAGTGTTCATGTGGCTGATTTCGCGGGCATCGGCGCAGTTGTTCTGGCGGGCCGGTCCATCGACGCGGATGGGCAGGCCGAAGCAATTGCTGCAGTTCTGCGGACAAACATTAGTGAGGACGCGCTGCGTCTGTCGTAGTTAAGGCAGGATGCCGCCCTGTGGTCGTCGTGACGGGCGCACACGCGGTGGCCACGAGAGAAGCCTTGAGCGGACTCGACGTGCAAGAAGCGGAGAACCAGCAATGGCCATTCGAAATAAGCTCTTCCATCCGCGCAGGCTCCGGCACTGCCGGAAGCAAGGTAATGTCTGGCGCGTCTGCCAATTTCGCCACCCTGGCAATTCGATCCCGGAGTGTAAATTTCCGATTAGCGATTGCAAATGACGGCGGCCCCCAGCGTGGGCGGATAATCGCGTCTACGATGAAGCGCCGGATGGCGCAGGCCTGCCTGAAGTGGAAGACGTAGCCGGGATAGCAGGCTTCGCCGCGGCAGGGGCGGCAGCCTTCTTTTTCGCAGCAGCTTCAGCTGCAGCCGTCAGTTTTGCATCGACTTCAGCCGCATCGGTTGGCGAGATGCGACGATAATAGTCGTTAGACTTCGCCAGATCATCCTTGCGCATCAACAGCGCATCGAAACGTTCGCGACGGCTAAGCTCGAATTCCTTGTCCATCTTGATCGCCTCAAATGGGCAAACCTCGACGCAAATCTGGCAGCTCATGCAAACGGAGATATCAATGTCGAAGACTTTTGCGTAAAATTGTGGTTTGCCGATGTAATCGGGCTTCTTGTCTTCGCTCTTTATGATGTAAATGCATTGCGGTGGGCATTCTTTCTCACAAATCTTACACGCGACACAACGCAAGCCTGCGTTCGGATCGTCGCCGTCATAAACGAGAAACGGAAAATTCCGGTAATTCTCCGGAAGCGGATCTCGCTCCTCCGGATACTGGACGGTAATCAGCCGCTCCTTGTCAAAATAACTCCCGACGAAGTTGCGCGCGGTAACCGCCATTCCCTTGAGTATGCCTGTGCCGATCATTTGGAATCGTTAGATTAAATTTCAACTCTCCCGAAGAATAGCGCAAACTCGGCCTCAAATTGGATTTCCGTACTTTCTTGGCGCAAAGCGCTTGCGGAGTTGAAGGAAGGGTCGTTCCACCGCGAAGAAGAGGATCGTCGCCGCGGCGTACACGCAGAGCTCGACGCCAATGAGCGCAGGTGCCGACACGGGATTTATGTTATGAGTTGCGCAGAATTCGCCTGCCGCGTGGATGACGAATTTCTGAATCAAATAGGCACTGTAAGCGATGCTGGCAAGGAAGGCTGCTCCGGGAATTGCAACCCGCCGAAGCGGCAGTCGTGGACTTACAGCGCAAATGAGCAACGCCGCCATACCAACTGCAACCAATGGAAATTGCCAGACGCAGGCAGCAATTGTGAGGTGTTCGCCTTCACCCAACCAAAGCGCGTAACCGATCAGCCCGAGCGCGGGCAACCAGATCCACGGCGCAAGGTTTGTCAGGCCTTGCCACCAGCTTGGTCTGAATTTTTCGATCGCGGCAAGAGCAACACCAAGCACAAGCGGATCGAGCCGGGTCCAGGTTGGATAATAAATCCAGGCCTGGAAACCGCGAAAGGAAACTCCCGTCTCGGTGAGATTCTGAAACGCCAGGATCGTGCGAAGCGCGATTCCGCCCAAAATGATGATGCAGGCAATGATCACGGACGCGCGCGGGCGGGGATACAGGACAAGTAAGAGCAAAGGAAGCACGAGGTAAAATTGGTCTTCAACCGCGAGCGACCACGCGTGTGAAAATGCCGTGCCGCCATGAAGTGCGATGTTTTGCACCGACAACAGAAATTTCCAGAGCGGCTGCGACATTTCGGGATATTCGCGCCACGACGGCAATAGAAAATAGATCGCTAACACGACGAAATACGCTGGCATAATTCGCAAGACGCGCCGGGCAAAGAAAGTTCCAAAATTGAGACGCTGACCGCGCATGAGAGGCGCGAGCAATTGGCCGCCAATCAGATAACCGCTGAGCACGAAGAAAAGATCGACACCGATCCAGCCAAAACGATGCACACGACCAGTCAGCGGAAAACCCATGATGCCGGCGTGATAAATGACGACTACCACAATCGCGAGCGCGCGGAGAAGATCGAGACCCGGTTGACGTTGGCGATCCGTGAAGCGGGGGTCGACTCCGAGTTGCCGGAGGGGCGTCTCTGCCTGGGTCGTGAGCTTATGAATGCCGGAGTCTAGCAGGCCTTCGCGAAAGCAAAAACCAGAGCGCGTTGTGGTGCGTTCGGCCAATCGGGCTTCCTAGTCTGCGTGGACGTGTCGTCACAGAGCGCCACCGCGATCGATCAGTGTTATGCCTTCGCTGACCCGTTAAATTGTCAACGATCCACTTCTCCCATCACAATATCGACGCTGCCGAGAATTACCATTACATCGGCCACGGTGTGGCCGAGGCAGAGGTCTTCAAGCACGGTCAGATTGATGAAACTCGGTGGGCGCACCCGGTAGCGGTACGGGTTTGGTCCACCGTCACTGATCAAGTAGAAACCGAGCTCGCCTTTGGGCCCTTCGATGCGACCGTAAGCTTCGCCGATCGGCGGACGAAAAGCTCGGATTTTCACTTTCGGGTTGATGATCGGTCCCGGAGGAATTTGTTCGAATGCCTGCTTCAAAATCACGACACTCTCGTGCATTTCCAAAAGACGCATCATTAGTCGATCGTAAGTGTCACCGTGTTCGCCTAATGGAATCCGGAACTTGAAGCGCGGATAGAATCCATAACCGTCCACTTTTCGCACATCATAATTCACGCCGCATGCGCGAAGCATGGGACCGGTGATACCCGCGTTAACCGCAAGCTCGGACGAAAGTTTGCCGACGTTCTGCGTACGGGCGATCACCACTTCATTGCCAACGATCAATTGTTCCAGCTCGTCAACGAAACGCGGAAAAATATCGACAATTTTCTTCGCACGCGCGAGCCACTCGGGACTGGCATCCACCCGGCAACCGCCGAAGCGCATGTAGTCGCACATCATCCGGGAACCGGAAAGAGATTCGAACAGATCGAGAATTTTCTCGCGGTCACGGAACGCGTACATGAGCGGCGTTCCCCATGCGCCCATGTCGTTTAGCAAAAATCCGAGCAGCGACACGTGATTTTGAAGCCGCGTCAGCTCTGCAAGAATGACGCGAAGATATTCAGCGCGCTCGGGAACTTCGATGCCTGCCAGTTTTTCCACGCTGAGCGCATAGGCCCAGTTATTGGTCATCGAACAGAAATAATCGAGCCGGTCGGTGTACGGCATCGAGCCGAGATAGCTCGCGTTCTCGCCAATTTTTTCGTGATTGCGATGCAGATATCCGAAGACCGGCTTGAGCTTGCGCACGATCTCACCCTCCAGCGCGACGTTCATACGGAAAACGCCGTGCGTGGACGGATGCTGCGGCCCCATCGAAACTTCGAGTAGCTCGCCTTCAAGTCGCGAACCCATGCTGACCGGCGGTCGCTCCATCGCTTCGAGTGTTTGAACGGTCGCAGTCATTTCAAATTGTCATCCTGAGTCGCGAAGACGACGAAGGATCTCTGATTTGTTGCTGATATCTTGGAATTTGGAGATCGCCAGAGATATTTCGCGGAGCTTGTCCTGAGCGAAGTCGAAGGGCTCAACATGAAGGGTCAGGAGGGTTTCAAATCCTCTTCCGCCGGTCGCGATGTGTAATGTTCCTTCGCTTTCTCCAGCACATCGTCGTGCGGTGTCGGTTCGTATTCGTAATCGTCCGGTTCTCGATAATCTTTGCGCATCGGATGATCCTCGAACTCGTCCCACATCAAGATCCGGCGCAAATCGGGATGGCCGTCGAACCGGACTCCGTAGAGATCGAAAATCTCGCGCTCCTGAAATTCTGCGCTCCGCCAGACTGGCGTGAGTGAAGTCAGGCAAGCATTCTCTGCGCGGTTTGCCGTCCGCATTCGGATGATGACCGGACCGTGTTTGTGGGTCATCGAGTAAAGGTGATAAATAGCCTCGAGGTAGCCGTGAACTTTTTCTTCGGTCGTTTCAACGACTTCTTTTTCTTCTCCATCGACGACTTTTTTTATTTTCACCGTTTTCTTTACGGTGCGATCTAGCCAATCGACACCGGTGACGTTTGAGCAAAAATCCAGACGCAGCACAGGATCATCACGCAGAAACTTCGCGACATCGCGCGCATGTTCATTGTCGATCCTGAGCGAATGCTGCTGTGAGGGGCCCGCATTCTGCACGATGTCGATGTTTGCGCCAGGCACGGCGGCTTCGATCCGCGCTTTGATTTGCTCGAGGCCTTCCATTCGTTAGCCGCGTTCGATCGCCGGCGGGCGAAACACGTTTGGATTCGCCGGTGGCTCGAGATCGTGCTTACCGAATGCGGGCACGGGGAACTCGCTCGGCTCTTCTGGCTCGAGATGAGCAGCTTTGTTCGCGCCGCTCAACTTTTGCTCGTCAATCTTGCTCTGTAACTCCATGAATGCGTGCAAAAGCGCTTCGGGACGCGGCGGACAACCGGGAATATAAACATCGACTGGAATGTAACGGTCGATTCCTTTGAGGACGTTGTAGCCTTGCTTAAATGGGCCGCCGGAAATGGCGCACGCACCCATCGCAATCACGTATTTCGGATCGGCCATTTGATTGTAAAGACGCACGATCTGCGGCGCCATTTTTTTGGTCACCGTGCCTGCGACAATCATCAGGTCGGCCTGACGCGGCGATGGCCGAAAAACTTCGCCGCCAAAACGCGCGATATCATACCGCGACGCCGCTGTCGCGATCATCTCAATCGCGCAACAAGCGAGTCCGAACTGGAGCGGCCAGATCGAGTTTTTGCGTCCCCAGTTGTAAAGCTCCTGCAGGGAGGTCACCCAGACCCCTTGTTGCTGCAGTTTGCTACGCAAGCCTTCGTCGATTCCTTCGCTCATGGCTCCACTCTAACGCCTTGATGCTTCAAACGCTTTATCGTTCCCATTGCAAACACCCCTTACTCCAAGCCCAAACGAGCCCTTCAATCAGGAGCAACAGAAAAACCAATATCGCGATGAATGCGCCGACAGGCAAACCAACGAAAGCCACTGCGAATGGCACTAGAAAGATCGCTTCCACATCAAATATAAGGAAAATGATCGCGTACAAATAGTATTGCGAGCGGAACTGGATTTGCGCTTCACCAAGCGATTCGACGCCGCATTCGTAAATCGCGTTTTTTTCTGGGCCTGGTTTCGGCGGTTGAAAAACTCGCCGCCATAGCCAGGCCAGGGCAAGCGGGATCAATGGAAAAACCAACGCTACGCCGATGAAAATGGCGATGAAGAGGTAGGGATTGGGAGTCATTCAGTTTCGACCAAATTCGCTCGGAAAGCGTAGCTGCCAAGTCTACATTCTTGTTGTGGAAAAGGCGGCAAAGAAATTTCGCAGTTTCGCCGAGGCTGAAAAAGCGGACCGTGATTTCTATAAAAAGCTCACCGGCAACGAACGTCTTCGCATTCTGGTGGAGCTCCTAAACCATGGGCCTGAGCAAAGACTGGAGAGAGTTTCTCGAATTACTCAACTCCCGCGGCGTTGATTATGTCATCGTCGGTGCCCACAGTCTCGCCTTGCATGGGCGACCGCGTTACACAGGCGATCTTGATATTTTGGTGCGATCCCCGGCTGAAAACGCACGCATACTCGTCGATCTTTTGAATCAGTTCGGATTTGGACAGTCCGGTTTCGAGGAACTTGATTTCTTGAAACCCGAACAGTTGATCCAGCTCGGACGTGTTCCGATCCGAATTGATCTGCTCACCAGCAGCAGCGAGGAAGCATTTGCCAGCAAAGTTTCGGCAGAACTCGATGGGATTCCCGTTTTTGTTCTAGGGAAAGACGCTTTGATCCGAAACAAGCGTGCAGTCGGTCGAGCTCAGGACCTCGCCGATCTCGACACGTTGACAGGCTGACCTCGGATTCGGGCTTCGCAGATTACTTTTCGGCATCCGGTTTGCGGCCAAACCAGCGCCTCTTCTTCGGCTGCGGCTCCTCGGGCGGTGCCGGCGCTTCATCGGGCTTTTCTTCCTTCATTGCCGGCTCCTCGGCTGCTGGCTCTTCGCGCATGGCTTCTTTTTCCGTTGACTTAACTTCAGCTTCTTTACGCTTCGACTTCTTCTCTGCCGCTGGTTTTTCCTCCACCACCTTTTCTACATCAACCCACTCGATGAATGCCATGGAAGCGGAATCGCTTTTGCGCTGGCCAAGCTTCACGATACGCGTGTATCCACCGTTGCGCTCCGCCGATCTTGGCGCGATGTCGTCGAACAATTTTTTTACAGCGTTCTTTTGGCGCAGCGTCGCCAAGGCGGTGCGGCGCGCGTGAATCGAGCCATTTTTTCCGAGCGTGACCATCCGTTCCGCGAGCGGACGAACCGCTTTCGCTTTAGCCAGCGTGGTCTTGATGCGTTGATGCTCGATTAGGGAGCAAACCTGATTAGCCAGCAGCGCCTTGCGATGCTCAGCCGTGCGACCCAATTTGACCGTCTTCTTTTGGTGTCTCATAACCCAGCGAATGTGATTCTCGAGCCGACGCTTACTCTTCGCCAGCTGCTCCGCTCGCGACGGCGCCATCGCTGCTCACCGGAGCGTCCAGAAGGCCGGGCTCAAATTTCATGCCCAGGCCCAAACCCAGCTGTTGCAGTTTGTCCTTAATTTCGTTCAACGATTTCTTGCCGAAATTACGATACTTCAGCATTTCGGCTTCGGTCTTTTGGGCAAGCTGGCCTACTGAAGTGATGTTCGCATTATTCAAGCAATTGGCTGCGCGCACGCTGAGCTCGATTTCGTTGACACTCATGTTGAGCAGCTTCTTGAGCTTCAGGTTTTCTTCACTCACGCCGGCCGGGGTCTGGTCGAACTCGATCACTTCTTCGTTAAAGTTCACGAACACATCGAGGTGGTGCCGCAAAATGGCTGAGGCCTGGAGCAACGCCTCGTCCGGCGACAAGCGTCCGTCGGTCCAGATTTCAAGGATGAGCTTGTCGTAATCGGTTCGCTGACCGACACGAGTGTTTTCCACAGCGTACTTGACGCGCGTGACCGGAGAAAAGATGGAATCGATTGGAATCAGGCCGATCGGCTGGTCTGGGCGCTTGTTTTCCTCGCCAGTGGCAAAACCGCGACCGACGCGCACGTCGAACTCGGCGTCGAACTTGTGCTTCTTGTCCAGAGTGCAAATGAGCTGCTTAGGGTTGAGCACTTCAAAACCCTGAATGGTTTGGATGTCGCCGGCAGTGACTTGGCCTTCTTTGTTTACAACAAGGGAGAGTTTCTTCGGCTCGTGATCCTGGCCATCGAGCTTGAATTTTACCTTTTTGAGGTTGAGGACGATGTCGGTCACGTCCTCCACTACGCCCGGAAGAGTGGCGAATTCATGTTGGGCGCCCGTGATTTTTGCTGCAGTGATGGCAGCGCCTTCCAAAGAGGAAAGCAGGACGCGCCGGAGCGAATTCCCTACGGTGTGCCCATAACCGGCCTCAAACGGCTCGGCGGTGAATTTGGCGTAAGTATCTGTGGCTGTGCTCTCGTCTTTGGCGAGAGCTTTCGGCATCTCAAAACGACCGTAACGGATTGGCATAATTTTCTTCTGGAGTGACGGAGTCGTGGAATATTCGAATGATGAGCAAAGACACAAAGTCCGTTACTTCATTACTCCGATACTCCATTACTCGATCTTCTTCGCCGGGTTCCCCCTGGCGAGTGCGGCTTCACGTCCAGCGACGGAGACCCAGGGACCAACGGCGTAATTACAAAACTCGCTGCGAAGCTGAAATAAAGACCGAATCTGCGATTTTGCAAGCGGACATTTGGTAGGGCGCGACCGCACGGGCGCCCCGACTCCCGTGACGAACGGCTTCCCGTAACTGTAATTTCTGCTAGTTAACCTTCAATAATTTCGTCCGGCAACTCATTCGCGTTCACCGACATTCTCGGAAAATGCGCGGCCAGCACTTTGCCGACTTCGTTAACCGCTTCGATTAGCGCGTGGCTGAATCTTTCATTCTGAAAATGGACGCGCATTCCATCCACAACGCGTTGCCAGAATTGCTCGCCGCATTTCTCGTGAACCGCTTCATCGCCAACGACGGCGAATTTGTGCGCTCGCGGCGCTATGAAAATTAGCACTGCGTTGCGCTCGCGGGTCTTGGACATTCCAAGCCGTTGAAATTTTTTCTGCGCCACAGTCAGGGGATCGGCATCTAATTTGCCTCGCTGAATAAAGACGCGAATCTCGCCGGAAGTCTTCGATTCAGCTTCACGAATCGCGCTAATAATCTGGTCATGCTCAAGCTTGCTGAGAAATTCCTTCGTTCGCATTTTTGCTACCAACTCGATCCCGCACCTCCACCACCAAAACTTCCGCCACCTCCGCTAAACCCGCCGCCACCGCCACCTCCCGAGGACCAGCCGCCACCGCCGCCACCTACCGGGAAGAACATGGGACCGCCACCGCGAGACGAATAACCCCATCCGCCAAGTCGCCGCAGCACCCTCGAAATGATGATCAGCACGATCATGAAAATGATGAAGAACCAGATGTTCGAAGCGCCACCACCACGATGTTGTTCGGCAACAGTTTTACCTGATCCCTTGTACTCGCCGCGAATCGCTTTAAAGATCGAATCGATTCCGGTGGCGATCCCGCCTTCGTAATCGCCAGTGCGAAAATGCGGTTTGATTCTGTATTCGGTGATGTCGAACGCGGTGATGTCGGGCAGTGCGCCTTCCAAGCCGTAACCGACCTGACAAACACGAATAGAACGACGCCATTGCGACGTTCTTTTTGACCAACGCCCCACGCCTGGGCGACACGCTGCGTGTAGTCCGCGATATCGGAGTCACTCTGCATCTTCTGAAAGATGGCGACGATGAGCTGGTCCGAGGTTTCGCGTTCAAATTGCGCAAGCTCTTCATTGAAACGCAGCGCTGCGGATTTGGAAACAACGCCGGCATAATCGTTGAAATACCGGTCCGGTTTCGGCGGAATGACTTCCGCCGCTTGGGACTTTGTTGCTAGCAATGCAAAGAATGCTGCGACTAACAGAGAGAGTTGCTTGGCACGAAAGATTTGCAGCGGCAGCCGTGTCGGCTGCTGCATGGCGGGCCAGCCGCCTTTGCCATGCTTCGCCGTGGCGGGCTCGCCCGCTACTACCGCAAGGTTGAGAATCACCTTATGGCGAGGCGGCGGTCGCAGGTGTTGGCGCGGCGCCTTGATTCAAATTCGCGGCCGGCGTTGGCGCCGGGCCAAAATTGAATTGCACAGGGGGCGGTTTCTCCGCGCCCGCTTGCGCTGTGAAAAATGGCCGCGGCGGAAAACCCAGCATTCCCGCAATCAAATTTGTCGGGAAACTGCGCACTGCCACGTTGTAGTTCTGCACAGCGGTGTTGAAGTTCCCGCGCTCGACTGAGATCCGGTTTTCCGTTCCTTCCAGTTGCGCCTGCAAACCAAGAAAATTCTGATTAGCTTTTAACTCCGGATATCGCTCCACGACCACCAGCAGGCGCGAGAGCGCATTGCTCAACTGTCCCTGCGCAGCCTGGAATTGTTCAAGTTGCGCTGCATCGGTGGGCGCTTTGTTGGGGTCAAGTTGTACACGGCCAACGCTGGCCCGCGCATTCGTCACTTCAGTTAGCGTCGATTTCTCGAAATTCGCCGCGCCTGAAACCGTGTTCACCAGATTCGGAATCAAATCTGCGCGCCGCTGATAAACGTTTTGCACCTGCGCCCAGCTTTGATCGACCGTTTGCTGCAAACGAACGAGACGATTATAACTGCGGCCCAATGCGAGGGCCGCAATAACGACAATGAAAAGGAGGATCGCGAGTAGCACTCCGCAACCCATCGTGAATTTATTCATAAGGACTATCGAGGACCGTTTGCCAGAGGAACGAGTAAGTCAATCCTGCATACCCCGATTTACTGAATGCGGCCCAGTACCAACCGCAGAAAGTGCGCGTCGGAAAACCGTGCTTCCAATCCTTGCCGCACGATGATGGCTTTTAGAGATGGAATAATAAAGAGCCGCTGATAGTGCGAGCCAAGCGCTACCACCATGTCCGCCGGCGCGTCCTTGCAGATGCACACACCGGTCCACTCCGCATTTTGCCATGGTAAATCGATCATCCGTTCCATGTCTGCTTCGCGCCCGTTTGGTGCCTGTCGATTTAACCAAAACGTGAGGCCGTATGATGGGTTTGCCGCCGAGCCGGCAAACGCTTCTCTCAAGAGGGCTGCAGGAACAATTTGTCGCCCGTGATAACTACCCTGCCCGAGGACCAGCTCGCCCAGGCACGCCCATTCACGAGCAGTCAATTCAAATCCTGTTGCCGGCAGCGGATTTCCGCGTGCATCTTTTTTATAGTTGAGACGACCCAGTCCAAGCCGATTGGACACACGTCCTTCAAAATAACCGATCGTGCTCCGACCCCTCAATTTTCGGCGCAGCAGTTCCAAAAAAATCTGAAGATGGCTAGGCCCATAAATGAAAGCCGAGCCTGGCGCAGCAACCACAGGCAATCGAATCGCCATCGCATTACGATCTCGGACCGACGCGCGCTGCAGCCGCGACGCGCCTTCGACACCATCGGTCTGGCTGAGTAACTGCCCGATGGTGATCTGCGATTTGCGCGGGTCGCTCTTCCATTCCGTGATTGTGTCGGAAACGGGATCGTCAAGTTTGAACAAACCATCGCGCGTCGCAGCTAGCGCCGCGACCCCCCAGAAGCTCTTGGTTCCGCTGAAAATCGGCCATCTCTCGCGCGCCGATCCGCCATTGGCATAATGCTCGAAAATGGTTTGCCCACTTTGCAGGACCAGCATGGCAACGCCGCGTTTGCTTTCAGAATACTTTGCAGCGCGTGCACAATCAGTGGGCAAAATTTCTGCAACGACAGATGCGGATGTTAAGACGAACAAAGCAAAAATCGGCGATGTCCATCGGTTGCCAATGAGCCGACCCAAAAAAGGGAGGGGTGGTTCACCCGAACCGCCCGGTACAAACGTGACTACGCGCATCGCGGCGATTGAGGTCAATCGCCCGTACCTTCAGGCGTTGTAGCCGGGGTCGGCAACTCCGGTGAGCCGGTATCGCCGGCACCGGCTATGGGACGC
>WNGO01002380.1_pt1 | contig 11999 bp, 7 predicted proteins | sample 5400511 | NCBI WGS metagenome assembly WNGO01 (sample SAMN13153380, study PRJNA577476) | soil metagenome | isolation source: 20 cm soil or saprolite under Garry oak tree replicate 2 | place: USA:California | collected 2016-06-15
GCGCGGCGACCGTCGAATTTCTGGTCGATGCCGATACGGGCGCCTACTATTTTATTGAAGTGAATCCGCGCGTGCAGGTGGAACACACGGTCACCGAAATGGTGACCGGCATCGACATCGTGCAGGCGCAGATTCAGATTGCGCAGGGTCTGGAATTACACGGCGCGGAAATGAATCTGCCGCGCCAGGCAGAAATTACGCTGCACGGCTACGCCTTGCAGTGCCGCGTGACCACGGAAGATCCCGCGAATGGATTCCTTCCGGACTACGGAAAGATTCAAACCTACCGTTCGCCGGCCGGCTTCGGCATTCGCCTCGATGGCGCGTCCGCATACGGCGGGGCGGTGATCACGCCGTACTACGATTCGCTGCTGGTGAAAGTGACGGCATGGGGGCGCGAATTTCCGCAAGCGTGCCGCCGGATGGACCGCTGCCTGCGCGAGTTCCGCATTCGCGGAGTAAAAACAAACATCCCGTTCCTCACAAACGTCGTGAACCACGAAAAATTTCAAGCGGGCGGAGTGACCACTTCGTTTCTCGCTGAAACGCCGGAGCTGTTCCAGTTCGCTCCGCTGAAGGATCGGGCCACGAAACTGCTGAGTTACCTCGGCGAAGTGATCGTGAATGGAAATCCGGAAGTGGCCGGCAAGCCGAGGCCGCAGACAATCCGGCCAGCCCCGGTCCCCGATCACATCCCCACCAAGCCGCCCGCTGGAACGCGTCAACTGCTGGACAAGCTCGGCCCAGAAAAATTCGCGGAATGGACGAGGTCGCAGAAGCGTCTTCTGATAACCGACACAACGTTCCGCGATGCGCACCAATCGCTGATGGCCACGCGGGTCCGGACGCATGACATGACGGCGATCGCCAATTTCGTGGCGCACAAGCTGCATAACCTCTACAGCCTGGAGATGTGGGGCGGGGCGACATTCGACGTGGCGATGCGCTTTCTGCTGGAAGATCCGTGGCTGCGTCTCACCAGCCTGCGCGAAGCGATTCCGAACATCTGTTTCCAGATGTTGTTGAGGGCGTCGAACGCCGTCGGCTATTCGGCTTATCCCGACAACGTCGTCGAAGCGTTTATTCTGGAGGCGGCGGCGCAGGGCATTGACATCTTCCGCGTCTTCGATTCGCTGAACTGGATGCCGAATATGAAGGCCCCCATCGAATTCGTCAGGAAGACGAACAAGGTGTGCGAAGCGGCGATCTGCTACACGGGCGACCTGCTCGACCCGCGGCGGGAAAAGTACTCGCTGAACTATTACATCCGCCTGGCGAAGGAGCTGGAAAAAATGGGCGCGCACGTCCTGTGCATCAAGGACATGGGCGGATTATGCAAACCGTATGCGGCTGAGCGGCTGTTCCGTGTGTTGCGGGAAGAAGTGGGGCTCCCGATTCACTTCCACACGCATGACACGAGCGGCATCAATGCGGCGTCGATCCTAAAGGCGGCGGAAGCAGGCGTCCACGCCGCGGATGCGGCGGTGGCTTCGATGAGCGGCACGACGAGCCAGCCGAACCTGAACTCCGTCGTGGCGGCGCTGCAGCATACGGAGCGGGACTCCAAGCTCGATCTCGATGCTTTGAACACATACGCCGACTACTGGGAGACCGTGCGAACCTGGTACCGTCCTTTCGACAATGCACCTCCGGCCGGCACGGCGGAAGTTTATATCCACGAAATGCCCGGGGGACAGTACACGAACCTGCGGGAACAAGCCGAATCGATGGGCCTGGGGGCGCGCTGGCATGAAATCGCTCGCACGTATGCGGAAGTGAACTTCGCGTGCGGAGACATCGTAAAGGTGACGCCTTCGAGCAAAGTTGTGGGCGATTTGGCGATCTTCCTCGTCAGCCACGATATGAGTGTGAAGGACCTGGAACGACTGGGGCCGGATCACAACCTGACTTTGCCAAATTCCGTGGTGGAAATGTTCGCGGGGGCGCTCGGCGAGCCCGAGGGCGGCTGGCCGCAGCGGCTTCAATCCGTAATTTTGCGTGGCGCCAAGCCGCTGCCCGGAAGGCCGGCGGACCACCTCGCTCCCGTGGATTTCAAGCAGACCATGGCGGCCGCCGAGAAAAAGACGGAACAGAAGATTTCTCATGCCGACCTGATGAGCTATTTGATGTACCCGGAAGTTTTCCTGAAATTTGCGAAGGCTCGATCGGCTTACGGGAGCCTGGAAGTTCTTCCCACACCCCAGTTTTTTTATGGATTGGAGCAAGGGCAGGAAATCGCGGTGGAACTGGAACCCGGCAAGACGCTCGTAGTGAAGTTGCTCACCGTGAGTGATGCGCACCCGGACGGTACGCGGACGATCTTTTTCGAGTTGAACGGGCAGCCGCGAGAGGTTACCATCCGCGACAATGCCTTGCGAGCGACGGTGCAAGCACGGCCCAAAGCCGATGCGGGCGAACCGGGGCAGGTGGGCGCGCCCATTCCGGGGGCGATCTCCAGCGTGGCCGTCGAAGTGGGGCAACAAGTTAAGAAGGGTGAGCGGCTCCTCGTTCTGGAAGCGATGAAAATGCAATCGACTGTGTATGCTCCGATGGACGGCAAAGTGACAAAAAAACTTGTGAACGTTGGAGATAAGGTCGACGCTAAAGACCTACTGTTGGTGATCGAGTAGCGTCGGCCTTCAGGCCGACATTGTATATGCAAGCAGATGCCCGCCTGAAGGCGGGCGCTACATCGGCCGAGACTAAGAGCCATCTCACAAATGGCCAACCATCAAGACTTGCGAATTCGGATTCGCACAGCTTTGATTCCGGCGCTGAAAGCGCCGCAGCACTCCAGCCCAGGGCAACGCCCTGGGTTTCGAAATCGATCGGTGTGCCCTGCAAGGGCGGAGGAGTCCTCCGCCCTTGCAGGGCGGAACATGTACTCGGAGACGTCCCCGGGGCGTTGCTCCGGGCTGGCATGCTCCGCGCCGATGGCGGGTCATCGTCGTTGAGTTCTCAGCGGAGAAAACTGGTGCAAAGCGATTTAGGAAATAGCGTCTAACGGTTCGGGTCCTGTCAGAGTCTGATGTGGGAACTCCTCCATCGAAGAGTCAGCGGCTAAAGCCGTAGTGAATGCAGGCCACCTACGGCGCGGCTGAAGCCGCGCCCCACAAAGATTCGACGCTCTCACGCAGACTCTTCAGTCCCTTTGTAGTGATGGAAGCACAGCGAGGCCTTCGTGTATGAAATACGACGCGATTGTGATCGGCTCGGGACAGGCAGGCGTTCCGCTCGCCTTGCGTCTCGCGGACATCGGATGGCAGGTGGCGCTCATCGAGAAAAGCTATCTCGGCGGCACCTGTATCAACAATGGATGCACGCCGACGAAAACTATGGTACATCGCGCGCAGGTGGCCCACTATGCGCGAAACGCGGCGCGCTGGGGAGTGCGGGCAAGTGGCGTGAGCGCCGATCTGCCGGCGATTGTGTCTCAGAAAAATAAGGTGGTTCATAGCTTCCGCGAGGGAAGAGAAAAGCAGGTGAAGCGCCGCACGAATTTGCATTTCTATAGCGGGCAGGCACGATTTGTGGACGTTCACCAGATCCGCGTGGGAGAAACCCTGCTGGAATCCGAGAAAATCTTCATCAATGCCGGCGGGCGTTCGCGCGATCCCGGGATTCCGGGGATCGAAACAGTCCCGTATCTGACCAATGAGACCATCATTGACTTGACCGTCCTTCCCGAGCACTTGATTGTGCTCGGCGGGGGATACATCGGCCTGGAGTTCGGGCAAATGTTTGGCCGGTTCGGCAGCCGCGTGACCGTAATTCAGAGTCCGGCACAGATTGTTTCCCGCGAAGATCCCGAAGTTGCCGCGGAACTTCAGAGAGTGCTCGAAGAGGAAGGCCTCACATTCTTGTTGAGCGCCCGGGCGACTCGTGTGGAAAAGGATGAAGACACAATTGTAGTTTCCGTGGACCGGGCGGGCGGTCCATCCATCGTGAGCGGGTCGCACTTACTTGTCGCAATCGGGCGCCGGCCGAACACCGATGATCTTGGTTTGGAACACGCGGGCATCGAGACGGATCCGTCCGGCTTCATCAAGGTGAATGGCCGGCTGGAGACGAATGTGCCCGGCATTTGGGCGCTGGGAGACGTGAAGGGCGGGCCCGCGTTTACGCACATTTCGTACAACGATTTTCAAATTGTGGACGCGAACCTTACGCAGGGGAAAAACCTCACGACCGACAATCGAATCGTTCCGTATAGCCTTTTTACCGATCCGCAGTTGGGCAGCGTGGGCATGACGGAGAAAGAGGCCCGGGCCAAGGGCTACAAGCTGAAGATAGGAGAAATTCCGATGTCGCATGTTGCTCGCGCCATCGAACGTGACGAGACCGCAGGGCTGATGAAAATTATTGTCGACGCGTCAAACGACAGAATTCTCGGGGCGACAGTTTTGGCGATTGAGGGAGGCGAACTGATTCATGTGCTTTACACATTGATGCTTGGGAATCTGCCGTACACCCTGCTGAAGGGCGCCGTCTACATTCACCCGACGCTGGCGGAAGGATTTTTCACACTCCTGGAAGACGTGAAGCCGGTCAATTAAAATTGATGCACGGACACGAAATACAAAATCTTCTCCCTATCCGCCGCCTGCGCCGCTCGGAATTGCCCGTGAATACGGTCAGGCTGGCGCGATTTTTGATCGGAAAGACGCTGGTCCACGATTCACCGAAGGGGCGAATGAGCGGACGCATCGTCGAGACAGAGGCGTATCCTATCGGGGATGCGGCAGGCCATGCGTTTGGCGGAGAAACTCCCAGCAGACGGTCGCTCTTTCTTGAACGCGGGCGCTCCTATGTGTACTTCACCTACGGTTCCTGCTTCATGATGAATGTCTCGAGCGAGAAAGCCGGGATAGGTGCGGGAGTCTTGCTACGTGCGGTCGAACCCCTGGAAGGAATCGCCCTGATGGAGCACTATCGCGGAACGCAACGTTTAGTGGACCTTACGCGCGGTCCCGGGCGGCTCGCGAAAGCAATGGACATTGACAAACGGTTCGATGGCGTCGATTTATGTGCCGAGGGCCCGCTTTGGCTGGGCGCTGCACTGAGGCGCACCAGCGCCGTCGGTGTAAGCATCCGAATCGGCATCACGCGGGAGATGCGCCAACTGTACCGTTTTTACGAACGGAGGAATCCATTCGTTAGCGGGCCGAAACGGTTGAGATCTTGAAAACGAGTGAATTTATTTTGGGATTGTGAATGATCGAGATGTGGGCGAGACGGGAGGAAGACGGACATGTGCGCAATCAACGGCACCACCGATACGTCTGAAATGTGGCCTGCTCTTCCTTTGTCGGAGTGGGCGGACACGTATGCGACGCTTCACATGTGGTCTCAGGTTGTCGGGAAAGTGCGTTTGGCGCTGAGTCCGCGCGTCAACCACTGGTGGGAAGTTCCGCTCTATGTCAGCGGGCGGGGTCTTACCACGTCTCCGATTCCCTACGAAAAGGGAAACTTTGAAGTACAGTTCGACTTCATCGACCACACGCTCAACATCGTGACAACCGGAGGCGAAATCAGAAGCCTGCGTCTCATTCCGCGCACAGTGGCCGATTTTTATGCTGAATTCATGGAGATGCTTCGTTCGCTGGGGATCAATGTAAAGATCTGGAGAATGCCCGTGGAGGTGCCCAATCCGATTCGTTTCGACCAGGATCGCACGCACGCGTCGTACGATCCTGAGTACGCGCATCGGTTCTGGCGCATTCTGGTGACGGTCGACTCCGTCTTCAAGGAATTTCGGGCGCGGTTTCTAGGGAAAGCCAGCCCCGTGCACTTCTTTTGGGGAAGCTTTGACTTTGCTGTGACGCGATTTTCCGGCAGGCGCGCGCCGGAACGCGCCGGCGCTGACGTCATCACACGGGAGGCCTATTCCCACGAAGTCATCAGCGTGGGTTTTTGGCCTGGCGGGGGAGAAATGAATGGCGCGGCTTTTTATGCCTATGCCGCGCCGGAGCCCGCCGGATTTGGCGATCGCCCTGTGCGTCCTGAAAAAGCTTTTTACAGCAAACAGATGAGCGAGTTTTTCTTGATGTACGACGAAGTACGAGCGGCGAAGTCTCCCAGAGATGCTTTGCTCGAATTTTGCCAAAGCACATACGAGGCGGGCGCCGACCTCGGCAAGTGGGACCGGACGAACCTGGAAAGGCACGCGTAGCTGTCCGGGCCTGTTTCGCGCAGTCTCCACTCAACGGCAGTCGACTGCCAATTCTCCGGGCTCGATGCGGATTTATTCCGGGAAGTGCTTGCCCTGACGCTGCGAGTAAGATAGTTTCGGTCGCGACTTCCATGCTGAAGAATCGTAAGAGCATCCGCATCGAGTGGGGAGATTGCGATCCCGCCGGGATTATCTTTTTCCCCCGCTATTTTGCTTACTTTGACGCATGTACCCATGCACTGCTGGAGCGCGCCGGATGCCCGCAACGTGACATGCAAAGTGACTATGGGGTTTTGGGTTTTCCACTCGTCGATGTTCGTGCGCGGTTTATCATTCCCACCCGTTACGACGAGGATGTCGTCGTCGAATCTGGCGTTACCGAATTCGGGCGGACCAGCTTCCAGATTCAACACCAGCTATACAAGGACGACGTGCTCGCCGTCGAGGCGTTCGAGACGCGAGTCTGCGTGGCTCTGACCGGAGAGAAACCGGGGAAGATGGAAGCCAAGCCGATCCCGCCGGAGGTTATAAAGAAGCTCAGCGGGCGGGACTCGTAAAGAAAAACCTGTCAATACACTATTCTGCTGAGGATTTTTGTCGGCGAACGGGAAAAGATTTCACTCCGACCCACCGAACCCCACGTATAAACATATGTAAATGCAGGGGATATTCTAGCTCCGGATGGCCCGCCGGTTGCTCCCCTCTGGTCACCAGCCAGCCCGAAAATTTCCATACAATTGCGCATATTTATATCCGATCCAAGCCCGTTCTCTAGCGCTGTCCTAGCAATGGGGGGACGCAATGAAGCTCAGCCTCCGTCTGATTCCAATTCTCGCCGTAGCAATCACGATCGTCACGTTCAGTGTGGCGCGAAACCAAGTCCGCTCGGAAAAACAGGGTCTGCGCGCCGATCTGGAAAGACGCGCCGAAATTCTTGCGGAGAGCTTGCAAGAAACCGTGGAGCCCGTCTTGCAGAAGGGTTCCATGAGCCAGCTCCGGCGGCTTGTGGATCGATTCGGGAACCGCGAGCACCTTGCGGGTGTTGCTATTTACGATGTGGATGGCAAGGCTACCGCCGTCAGTTCCAAACTTGATTCATATGCGGAGACTCCACCGGCAATCTTTACGAGGAGTGAAGACGAAAATCGCGGCATAGGCGACTACGAAAAAATCGGCCAATCCACAATATATATATATGCATTGCCGCTGCACCGGGATTCGCAAGTAACGGGCGTACTCGTCCTCTTCCATGACGCCTCTTACATAGAGGCGCAGAGCATGCGGATCTGGCGCGACGCGCTTTGGCATGTGGTGGCTCAAGTTCTGCTGATCATATTGATTACTTTTTTTGTGATCCGGTGGACGATTGTCGGGCCGATCGCAAAGGTAGCCCAATGGATGAGGGATCTGCGGCACGGCAAGGTTGTGCCGTTTCCCTATCGAACCGCGGAAAGTTTTCTCGAGCCACTGTCCACGGAAGCAGCCAGCCTGGCTCAAAAACTGGCGGAGGCGCAAGCCGCGGCCAAAGAAGAAGCGCAACTACGGGAAGCTGGCGACTCTTTGTGGACGGCGGAGCGTTTGCGCGCCAGCATCGAGCGGCGCCTGCATGGCAGGCCGCTATTTGTGGTGTCCAACCGTGAGCCGTACGAACATGTGCACGGCAGCAAAGGAATCCAAGCTCGCGTGCCTGCGAGCGGCCTGGTTACGGCTCTGGAGCCGATTTTGTGCGCGTGTGATGGGACGTGGATCGCCCATGGCTCCGCCGACGCGGACCGGGAAACCGTCGACGCGAATGACCGGTTGCGCGTTCCTCCCGATCATCCTCGGTACACGCTCCGCCGCCTGTGGCTCACGAAGGAAGAGGAGGAGGGATACTATCAGGGGTTCGCGAACGAAGGAATCTGGCCGCTTTGCCATATCGCGCACACGCGTCCCGTGTTTCGCGCTGAGGATTGGGAATACTATCAACGCGTAAATGAGAAATTCGCACAAACCGTGCTGGAAGAGATTGAAAGGGCGCAGAAGCCTTTCGTGCTGATCCAGGATTACCATTTCGCGTTGCTGCCCAGGCTCATAAAATCGAAACGGCCCGATGCCCGGGTGGCAATCTTCTGGCACATACCGTGGCCCAACCCGGAAGCCTTCGGGATCTGTCCCTGGCAGCGGGAACTCCTGGATGGATTGCTGGGCGCGGATCTTCTCAGCTTCCATATTCAGGCGCACTGCAACAATTTCCTGGAAACCGTGGACCAGTCCCTGGAATGCCGGATCGAGTGGGACCGCTTCACGGTCAATCGGAACGAGCAGCTCACATTGGTCCGGCCGCATCCAATCAGCGTGGCGCTGCCGGAATCGGCCTCGGTGGACGGTTCTGGCGTAACTGGCGAGCAGAATCGAGCAAAGATTCTGGCGCAACTGGGGGCGGAGACTATCTTTCTCGGCGTTGGCGTGGATCGCATCGACTACACAAAAGGGATCCTGGAGCGTTTCCGGGGAATTGAATGTTTTCTCGAGAAGTATCTTCACTATCGCGAGCAATTCACGTTTGTGCAGTTCGGGGCGCCCAGTCGTACAAGCATCAAACGCTACCAGGATTTTGTGGCCGAGGTGGGAGCAGAGGCCGACCGCATCAATAAACGTCTGCAATCTGAACGATGGAGGCCGATTGTTCTTTTCAGCCAGCACCACGGCCATAGTGAATTTGAGCCGTACTACAAGGCGGCCGATTTTTGTCTCGTCACCTCGCTGCATGATGGGATGAACCTTGTGGCCAAGGAGTTTGTCGCGGCCAGGGAAGACGAGGATGGCGTTCTCATCCTCAGTCAATTCACCGGAGCCAGTCGCGAATTGCACGACGCCTTGATGGTCAATCCCTACGACGTGAACCAAATGGCGGAAATAATCCGCCGCGCATTGGAAATGCCCGCGGAGGAAAGGCGCGCGCGAATGCAACGCATGCGCCGAGTCGTCCGCGAGCACAACGTTTATCGCTGGGCCGCGGAATTGATATCGGAACTCGCGGAGATTCGTCTGGACTCGCCAGAAATGGCAGAGACGCGTTGACATACGATGAATGCCCGATCAAATTCCGGCGTGCTCCAAGTCGCCGACGCGCCACTCGCCCGCCAAAGGAGCGCGCCGAGCGGGAAGCCGCCGCTATGGCGACGGCCGGCTCCATTTGCCATGACTCAAACTAGAAACGCTACCCCGCATCTATTCGATAGCTGGGAATACGTCTCCAAAAGGGTACGCGCCGCGATCGACATCCGGATTTTCCTGGATTTCGACGGGACACTGGTGCGTTACCACGATCGGCCGGAAGAAGTGAAATTGAGCAGCAAATGCCGCCGAATTCTTGAGAAACTTAGCCGCCACCGGCGGGTTCACCTGGCGATCGTGAGCGGACGGCGAAACGCCGCGCTCCGTAAGTACATTCAAGTGCCGCACATGAAACTTTTAGGGCTCTTTGGCTGGGAGAAGCCCGGAAGGCCAGCCCTCCCTCGCAAGACGAGGGTAGCTCAGCGCCGACTCCGTTCAGTTCTGGCGCCGCTGCCCGCATTGTTCCCCGGCATTCGTGTCGAAGACAAGGGTATCTGCATTGCGGTGCACTTCCGCGGAGCGTCACCGGAAGCACAACGGTCCGTGCAAACATGGATTCGAGGATTGCCGACGCGCATCCGCCGTCCCTTTCGCGTAATTCAGAGCAACCACGCGTGGGAAATCGTGCCTCGCCAGGTTAAGGGGAAAGGCGTCGCGATGCGCGAGTTCACCCGAGGTGTGCGAACCCCGTTTCTTCCCATCTACGTTGGGGATGATTTGACCGACGAGCCCGCGTTCCTTGCGCTGCGGCGGGGAATCACAGTTCGCGTCGCTCCTGTTTCCCGCACGAATGCCCGCTTCCGGCTCAGAAATCCGGAAGAAGTGTGCGCATTTCTCGAACGATTGGAGGAGGAACTCTCTTGAAGAAGCCCGAGCATCCATTTCGGTTTGTCACGGTTTCCTATCTCACGCGAATCGGAAATCAATCCGCCACGACCATCGGTGAATTGCGCGATGGCCTGGAGAAGTGCAGCGACGCGTCGATCTTCTATCACACATTTCAGAGCCTGGGGCGATACCACTTCCTTACGGAGGGATTTTCAAATGAATTTGCGCAGTGGGTGCTCGCGGGACTCAATTGCCCCGCGCTCGCCGAGCAACTGGCGGCGCCCGACATCCGCGGGTACCTCACGCTGAGTGACATGCGAACTGACTTGCTCAGCATCACGGATGAGTATTGCCGCTCCCATCCGGAAGATGTTCACCGGCTGGCCTTCGAGCCCTTTTATTTCCTGGAGAGTATCGAAGTGACGATACCGCATCTTGGGGAGGCTTGGACGCTCGAGGAGTTCCGGCATTGGCTCGAACGCCTCAGCAATGGGTCGTTTCACTATCATTTCCTGGTTTCGCGTTTGCGCTTGGGATTGCGCACGAATGATTTTTCATTGTGGTTTGAAAACGAACTGGGTCTACAACGCCTGGCGCAGCTTACCAATCGCATCGACGTCTACACAAATACGCTGGAAAGCACCAGAGCAAAGCTTTACACATTCATCGACCGGGAGCTTGCCGCATGACTCTTACACAGCCGGAGGCTCATTTGATGAGCCTGGACGCCTACGTTCCGTTGCTGGGGGCTCGCGAACTTGACGAGCTGCGTGCGCTCGCCGCGCAGCTTTCCGGACGCACGGTCCAGATGGTCAATTCCACGGCGATGGGCGGCGGAGTGGCGGAGATCCTGAATCGCCTGATTCCGCTGATCCAGGAACTCGGACTTCGGCCGCGTTGGGACGTCATCACCGGCGGCGAGGATTTTTTCGAAGTCACGAAGGCGTTTCATAATGCTCTGCACGGAGGGCCCTACCAAGCGAGGAAAGAGAATTTCGATTTGTTTCTGGCGACTAACGAAATGAACCGGCAGCGGCTTCAATTTGATTGCGAATTCACGGTCATTCATGATCCCCAGCCAGTGGCGCTAATAGAGGCGCGTTCCAGGCAGGAAGGACATTGGATCTGGCGCTGTCATATTGATCTGTCAAATCCCAATCCGGAAGTCTGGGGTTTTCTCCGGTCGTTTGTTTACCGCTACGATGGCGCGCTGTTTTCCTCGCCGGAGTTCGCGCGCCAGCTTCCCATTCCTCAGTATCTTTCCTTTCCGTGCATCGACCCGCTTTCCGAAAAGAATGTCGATCTCGATCCCGCGTCCGTCCAGGAAGTTGTGGAGCGGTTCGGTATAGACCCGGCACGCCCCATCATTACGCAAATTTCGAGATTCGACCGATTGAAGGACCCAATCGGCGTCATGCGCGCCTATCAAATCGTCCGGCGATACATGGATTGCCAGTTGGTGCTCGCCGGCGGCAGCGCGACGGACGATCCGGAGGGAGAAATCGTCCTGGAAGAAGTTCGCCGCGAAGCCAAGGACGACCCTGATATTCATCTTCTCAATCTGCCGCCGTGGAGCGCCACGGAAATCAATGCACTGCAACGGGCCTCCACGGTCATCGTGCAGAAAAGTCTGCGCGAGGGATTCGGACTGACCGTTACGGAAGCGTTGTGGAAAAAGAAACCAGTCGTAGCGTCGGCGGTGGGAGGCATTCCTGCCCAGGTGATTCACAAGCACACGGGACTCCTGGTCCATTCCGTCGAAGGCACGGCCTATCAAATTCGATTCCTGCTATCAAATCCGGCTCTGGCACTCAAGCTGGGCGAACAGGGACACGAACACGTGCGCGAGAACTTTCTGATTACCACGAACGTGAAACGTTACCTTACGATTTTCCTCCAT